>Ga0272448_1004798_pt1 | contig 15242 bp, 9 predicted proteins | sample YNPCB0191_FD_202220 | JGI IMG/M metagenome (GOLD analysis project Ga0272448, IMG submission 202220) | Hot spring sediment microbial communities from Yellowstone National Park, WY, United States - YNP-CB-019-1 | ecosystem: Environmental > Aquatic > Thermal springs > Hot (42-90C) > Sediment...
TTCTGTTAGACATGGTGATACTTCACAAAAGGAGCGGGCTGAACAGAGAGAAACTCCACCAGATATCATGATCACTACACCTGAAACACTTCAGGCAATATTAACTGGAAAGATAATGAGAAATCACCTGAAAAATATAAAATATGTTGTTGTTGATGAAATTCATGAATTGATAGACAGCAAAAGAGGTGTGTTGCTTTCTGTTGGATTAGAAAGATTAAGGGAATTATCCACGAATTTCCAGAGAATAGGGCTCTCTGCAACTATTGGATCACCAGAAATTGTAGCAAAGTTTCTTTCTCCTGATACAAAAATAATTCATGCTGATACAACAAAAGAATATGATATAAAAGTTGAACAACCGAAAGTAACTCTAGAAGACAATAGAATATCAGATGATTTGCTTATTGGGGCTGATACAACATCAAGGCTCAGAAGACTTTATGAACTTATAATCCAGCATAAATCTGTTCTGGCATTCACAAATACGAGAGAGACAGCAGAAGTTCTCTCATCAAGACTAAGAGTTCTCGACAGCACACTAAAGCAGTCTGTTCATCATGGTTCGCTTGCTAAAGAGAGGAGAATTAAAACTGAACATGAATTCAAAACACAGATATTAAAATCACTAATCGCTACTAGTAGTCTTGAACTTGGAATTAATATCGGATCAATAGATTTAGTAATTCAATATCAATCTCCAAGACAGGTTGCAAAACTTATACAAAGGGTTGGGAGAGCTGGACATACTGTTGGAGGAATAAGCAAAGGAATAATTCTATCCGGTGGAGAAGATTTATTTGAATCAATTGTTATAGCAGATAATGCAATTAAGAAAAAATTGGAAAAAATAAAATTACATGAAAATGCTCTAGATGTATTATCAATACAGATAATTGGAATGACATTAGATGACTACGATACAACAGATGAAAAAATATACAAGGTCATAACGAGAGCATATCCTTATAGAAATCTTACAAAAACAAAATTCAATGAGATTTTGAAGTTTCTGGAGAGCTTAAGGTTGATCTGGCTGAATCCAACTAAAAATGGATATGAAATCAGAAGAAGAAAGAAGGGGTTTCAATATTACTTTGAAAATCTTTCAACTATTCCTGACACACAACAATACAAAATTATCTCTATAATTGAAGGAGAACCGATTGGAAACCTGGATGAAGAATTTGTTGCAGAACACGGTCAACCTGGAAACAAATTTATCTGCTCTGGCAGAGCATGGAAAATAATACAGGTTGAAAATAGAAAGGTTATAGTTGAACCTATAGAAGATATAGAATCTGCTATTCCTGCATGGGAAGGGGAACTAATACCTGTACCTTTTGAGATTGCACAGGGAGTTGGTATTCTCAGAAGATTAGCATTAACTGAACTAAAAGAAAAATTTAATATAGATAGCAGTTTGGAAAATGAGATTCAAAAATTAATAGAAAAACAAAAAAGTACGCACATAGTTCCAGATGAAAAGACTTTTCTAATAGAAAATTATAAGGATTTTATAATTTTACATTCTTGTTGTGGATCCTTGGTAAATGATACTATTGGAAAATATATTGCTGCAAAACTCTCAGAACAGACGGGTGTTTCTGTTAATATAAAATCTGATCCTTATAGAATAATTTTTCAGACAATTGCAAAACCTGAGCAGATAAAAAAAATACTTGAAAATTCATTAGATGACTTTGAAGATACGCTAATTAAATCAATAGAATTATCTTCTACATTCAAATGGAGATTTATTCATGTTGCAAAAAGATTTGGAATAATAACAAAGAACGCTAAATATGATAGAATTAATGTAAATAAGATCATTGATCAGTATGAAAATACGCCTGCATATGAAGAAACAATGAGAGAGGTATTTCTTGAAAAATTGGATGTAGAAAATTCAAAAGCAATATTAGAAAAAATAATAAAAAATGAGATAAAATTAAAAATAGAACCAGGATTAAGCATTCTAGGAGAGAATGGTTTAGTAAAACAATTTTCAGAGGTTATGAAACCTAGAATGCCTGAAAAAGAGATATTTCTAGCATTCAAAAGAAGATTGTTGTCAACAAGGGTAAGATTGGTCTGCGTAAACTGTGGAGAATACACTAATATTCTTCCTGTCAGGGCTGTAGAAGAACAGCCAATATGCCCTAAATGTCGTTCTTGTTTGATTGCTGTTCTTGGCCGTGGAAAGAGCAATGCAATAAAGATTGTTAAGAAAAAAATTAAGAAAAAGAAGATAAGTGAGGATGAAATTAAAGAATTTCAGAATATAAGGCGCTCTGCTGATCTTGTTGCTGTTTATGGTAAAAAGGCTGTTGTAACTTTAGCTGGAAGGGGAATTGGTCCTCAAACAGCTGCAAGAATACTTGCGATGCTTCAGCCAACAAAAGAGAAATTATTCAGGGATATACTTATGGCTGAGAAAGAATTTGCTCGAACGCATGTTTATTGGAAGGTTTAATAATCAAAACAAAATAATAATTTATAGGGATTTTTATGAAAATGGTTTGCCTTCTAGATGCAGATTATATAATAGAAAAGGATATTGATAAAGAAAAACCAGTAATAAGATTGTTTGGTGTAGATGAAGAAGGAAAATCTGTTCTTGTTTTAGATGATTCATTTAAGCCATATTTTTATGTTCTTCCTAAAGATAGGAAAATAATTTCAAAAATAAAAGCTAATAAAATGGTTCTTGATGTTGAAACTGTAAAAAGAAAGGTTGGCAATGATGAGAAAGAACTGTTAAAAGTTTTTGTTGATTTGCCACAAAATATTACCAAGGTTCGTGATTCTATAAAGCATTCTGTTAAAGAATGCTATGAATATACAATAAATTTCTACAAGCGATATTTAATTGATAAAAATTTTAATCCTCTAGACTGGTTGGCAGTTGATGGCGAAATAGGGAGAAAGAATAGATTTAATGAAATGATAAAAGCAAAAACAATAAAAAAATCTAATCAAAATGAAAATCCTAAACTAAAAGTTCTTGCATTTGATATAGAAGTTGTTGATAATAAAATAATAATGATTAGTCTTGCTGATAAATTTGGTTCTAAAATTCTAACTTATAAAAAAACTGATATAAAAAACTGTGAAACTGTTAAAGATGAAAAAATGATGCTGCTTAGATTTGAAGAGATAATAAATAAAAAAGACCCTGATATAATCCTAACATACAATGGAGACCAATTTGATTTTGAAATTCTCAGAGAACGCCTTGATGAATATAAAATTGATTTAAAAATTGGTCGTGATGATTCTTCGATGAGATTTGCAAGGAGAGCGAAAATCTCTTCTGCCCGATTATTTGGAAGGGTTCATATTGACCTATTCAATTTTGTTAATAACATTCTTTCTCCACAACTGCAATCAGAAGTATTCAGCTTAGACGAAGTCTCGAAAGAACTTATAGGTGAAGGTAAGGATGAAATTTCATTGGAAGAAATAATAGATTCGTGGAATAGTGGTAAAATTGATAAACTTGTAAAATATTGTGACAATGATTCTAAACTAACAATAAAACTTGGAAATAAACTTTTGCCGGAGGTATTTGAATTGAGTAGGGTCTCTGGACAACTTCCATTTGACTGCTCACGCTTAACATATGGACTTCTTGTTGAGTGGTTTTTGATTAAGAAAGCGTATGAAAAAAATTATGTCTGCCCCAATCAACCACATTGGGATGAAATTCAGAAAAGAAGAGAAATTAGACCATATAAGGGAGGCTATGTTAAAGAGCCTGTTGTCGGGCTTCATGATAATATTGCTGTGTTTGATTTTCGTTCACTATATCCAAGTATAATAGTAACATTCAACATCTCTCCTGAAACAATTAATCAAAGGGGATATAAAGTTCCTGGAATGAAATATAGCTTTTCTAAAAAGGATGGGTTTGTTTCTTCTGTTGTCAAAGAATTAATAGAAAAGAGATTGCAAATAAAAGAAAAGATGAAAAATGGTAAAAATATAGAACAATTAAATGAAGAGCAACAAGCCATAAAAATTATTGCAAATGCTTCATATGGTATGTTTGCATATGCTGGTGCTAGATGGTATTGTTATGAATGTGCTGAATCTGCTGCTGCATTTGGAAGATATTACATAAAAAAAATGATTGATGAAGCTGAAAAGTTTGGATTTGTTGTTTTATATTCTGATACTGACTCACTGTTTGTAAAAACAAAAAATAAAGAAGATAAAATAGATAAAAAAGCCATTGAATTCTTGGCAAAGATAAATAAAAAATTGCCGGGAATCATGGAATTAGAACTTCAGGGAATTTATTCTTCCTGTTTGTTTGTTCCGCAAAAGATTGGAAACTATACTGCAAAAAAAAGATATGCCTTACTTGATAGAAACGGTAATTTAATTATCCGGGGCATGGAAGCTGTCAGAAGTGACTGGTGTGATCTTGCAAAAATTCTGCAACATAAAATTCTTGAATTAATATTGAAAAAGAAGGAGAGAGAAGCAGTAAAACTTGTAAAAGAAACTGTAGAAAAAATAAAATCAAGAAAAATTGAACTCAAAGATATTACAATAAGAACGCAATTGGGAAAGGAATTAGAAGATTATAAGGCAACTGCTCCTCATATTGAGATTGCTAAAAAATTGAAGAAAAAAGGACATGATATCCGAACTGGAATGATTTTGAGTTATATAATAACAAAAGGGCATGAACGTATTTCTGAGCGGGCTAAGCCTATAGATGAAGTTACAATAAAAGATTATGATGTTGATTATTATATCAATAATCAGATAATATCTGTCGCGTTGCGAGTGCTTTCTGTTTTTGGTTATAGTGAAAAAGATTTTGCTAATAATTTGAAGAAATTTACTAAATGATTTCATTTATAAAATTTTATGAGAAAGAAAAAATATGGAAAAGGAAATTCTTGAAAACTACATAAAGGCTGGAAAAATAGCATCTGAAGTCAGGGAAGAGAGCAAAAAACTAATAAAACCCGGAGAATCATTACTAAAAATATCTGAAACGATAGAAGAACTTATAAGAAAAAAAGGTGGTGAACCTGCTTTTCCTGTTAATATTTCTTTGAATAATATTGCTGCTCATTATACTCCTGCTAAAAATGATGTTACAATAATAAAAGAAAGTGATGTTGTGAAAATTGATCTCGGTGTTCATATTGATGGTTATATCGGTGATACAGCTTGTACAATTATATTTGATTCTAAACATGAAAAATTGAAAGAAGCAAGTGAAAAGGCATTAGAAGAGGCAATAAAGATCTGCAGACCCGGGGTGTTACTAAGTGATATTTCTGAAAAAATTGAAGCGACAATAAAGAGTTTTGGATTCAAACCTGTTGCAAATCTGACTGGGCACGGACTTGATGCTTATAATCTTCATGCAGAGCCACAGATACCTAATATAAAATTTAGGTCAGATTATAAACTGAAAGAGGACCAAGTAATTGCAATAGAACCTTTTGCAACTGATGGACTAGGTTTGATAAAAGAGAGCGAGCCAACTTTAATATTTGCAATTCATTCAGGTGCTGTCAGAAATCAGGATGCAAGAAAAATAATAAAATTTGGAGAAAAATTCAATGGGTTGCCTTGTGCCGAACGTTGGATTCCTATTGAATCGTTGTTTAAAATAAAAATTGCTCTCAGAGAATTAAGGGAAAGAAATATAATTTATGATTATCCTGTGCTTAAAGAAGTAGAAAATGGATTAATAAGTCAGGCAGAACACACGATTATAATAAAAGATGAGCCAATTATTACAACAAAATAGTACAATAAAAAATTATTCATATTTTTCTTTTTTACTACTAAAAACTGGTTATGAATTGCTTCATTTATAACTATAAATATCTTTTTCTAACATTTTTTAAAAAAATACAATAAGTGGGCTTTAAAAATCTTAGAGTAGAAATAAAAAAATAGATAAAATTGAGGTGCAGACATGATAATTGCAGTTGTTGACAATGGAAATGGTTCAAAAATTGCAAGTATGATACCATTTACCAAACTTATTAAACCTAAAGACTTCAACAAAGTGAAGGCATCTGCATATATTCTTTCTGATGGCCCTTATAGCAAGGTTGCACAAGAAGCAAACTCTAAGATAATTGAATCAACTGAAGTACCAATACTGGGAATTGGTATTGGATATATTTATGTAGGCTCGATGTATGATTGCAAAATAAAAGAAGTTAAAAAAACCAAAAAAAGAAATGTTTTCAGAATAATGCATAATTCTCCTTTGCTTGTTGATATGAGAAGAGTTGATGCATTTCAAGAGTATACTCATGTTCTGGAAAATGTTCCAGAAGATCTTCTACTTATTGCTGCTTCACCTGAATGCAAGCATGAAATAATCCAGGACATGGTCCAACCTATTTTCGGTATTCACATGAATCCTGAACTGGGCGGAGATGGAAAACTAATTCTAAATAATTTTTTGCGATTTGTAGAAGTGTTTGAAAAATACCACAAGAAGAAACAGGCTGAGTAAAAATGAAATTTCCTTCTTGAATTTCATGCTATCCTGTGTAGTTCAGTGGTTCTTCTATTCTCTGTTCTTTTACTGATTTTAATATTCTCTTGTAGAAATCATTCATTTCTTTTGTAACTGATGGTTTGATATCTTGCAATGCTTTTGCAAAATCTTTTTCACTTACTACTTTTGATTCTATATCGTTTCTTAATGCATACATTCCTGCTTCTCTGCAAACTGCTTCCAGGTCTGCTCCTGAATATCCTTCTGTTTCGCTTGCAATCTTTTCTAAATTAACACCACTCAGAGGCATATTTTTTGTATGAACTTTTAAAATTTCTAGTCTTGTTTTTTCATCTGGAGTTGGTACTAAAATCTGACGATCAAATCTTCCAGGTCTTAGTAGAGCTGGATCAACTCTATCTGGACGATTTGTTGCTGCAATTACAACAATATCATGAAGATCTTCTAATCCTGACAATTCTGTTAGTAGTTGAGAAACAACTCTTTCTGTTACATTATTATCGTTACTAACTCCACGAACTGGAACTAGTGCATCAATTTCGTCAAAAAATATTATACTTGGTGCAACCTGTTTTGCCCTTCTAAATACATCTCGCACGTGCTTTTCAGATTCTCCAACCCATTTGCTTAATAACTCGCCGGCATTAACCAAAATAAAGTTTGCGCCTGCTTCATTTGCCACTGCTTTTGCAAGAAGGGTTTTACCACAACCTGGAGGACCATATAAAATTATTCCTTTTGTAGGTCTTATTCCAATTCTTTCAAATGATTCTGGATATTTTAATGGCCATTCTGTACTTTCTTTTAATAATTTTTTAACATCTTCTAATCCTCCGATATCTTCCCATGTAACTTTTGGGACCTCTATTAATACTTCGCGCATTGCAGACGGCTCAACAACCTTCAAAGCATGACTGAAATCTTCATCTGTAACAATCAACTTTTTTAGTATATCTTCTGGTAATGGAGAATCTTTTTTTATTTCTGTTATACTTGGCAGAACTCTACGCAGAGCATTCATTGCTGCTTCCTTTGTTAATGCAGCAATATCTGCACCAACATAACCATAGGTAACCTCTGCAAGATAATCTATATTAACTTTTTCTGATATTGGCATTCCTCTTGTATGAATTTCTAAAATTTCTTTTCTTCCTTCTTTGTTAGGCACTCCTATCTCTATTTCTCTATCAAATCTTCCTGGTCTTCTTAGCGCCGGATCAATTGCATTCGGTATATTTGTTGCAGCAATAACAATAATTTTTCCACGGGCTTTCAGACCATCCATTAATGTTAATAATTGAGAAACAACTCTTTTTTCAACATCTCCGTGAACTTCTTCTCTTTTTGGAGCTATTGCGTCCACTTCATCAATAAAAATAATTGAAGGGGCATTTTTCTCTGCATCTTCGAATATCTTTCTTAGATTTTCTTCACTTTGTCCATAGAATTTACTAATAATTTCTGGACCATTTATTACAAAAAAGTTTGCACCTGCTTCATTTGCCACTGCTTTTGCAAGAAGAGTTTTACCACAACCAGGAGGACCATGCAAAAGAATTCCTTTTGGTGGTTCAATACCAAGACGTTCAAATAATTCAGGATGCTTTAATGGAAGTTCGATCATCTCTCTAACTAATTTTATTTCATTATGTAATCCACCAAGATCTTCATACGTTACATCAGGTATTTTTTCATCTTCAATCGGTTTTGTGGCCTGTGGAAGAAGTTCAACTTCTGTGTTTTCAGTTATTCGTACAGGACCTTTAGGATTTGTACTAACAACAACAAATTTTTCTTCTCCGAATGGTGTGAAGAGATTGAATTCTTCAAAACCCATTCCGCTTAATCCGATAAATAGATCTTCGAAAATATTATTTGGTCTATCTCTTCGCTGAATAATTGGATTTGGAATTATAACATCTCCAGAAACAACTGGACGCATAAGAAGATTTCTTTTTAACATATTGCCTGGCATCTGTATCATTATTCCTGTTCTTGCTGGAGCAAGTGTAACCTCTCTTGCTTCATGTATTTCAATTTTTCTAATTATAACACTTTCACCGACTCCTCGGCCGCAATTTCTTCTAATCAATCCATCCATTCTTATAATATCTAAATTAATATCAGCTGGATAGGAACGAACAGCAATTGCAACTGTTTTTCGTTTTCCTTCGATTTCAACTACATCTCCTTCAGCAATTCCTAATTTTTTCATATTTTTTGAGCTTATTCTGACAATACCTCGTCCTGCATCATTTCTATCACTGAGTTCACCTATAACTAATTTTAATCCATTTTTATTATTTTTTTCTTCAGCCATAAAAAAACCTCCAATGTTTTGATTATAATATGAACATTTTCATTCTTGCTCTATTTATATTTTCTCTATTATTAGTTTGTTCGTTTTTCTGTTTTAACATTTCTTGCCACTTTCGTTCGTTCATCATCATTTCTAGCATTTCTACTCTAACTTTATTATGCCATTCTTCAAAATATTGCATTATTTTTTTCATATTTTCCATTTCTACCATAAAAACTGAATCTGAAACTTTTACATGCGGAATCTGGTCCAATAATCCTTCTCTACGATAACGATAGTTCTTTTCTTTACTAACTACCTGATTCCATCCATATAATCCGCGAAAGAAACGATTTCTTTCGTAGTTAGAAGCAAATTTATTTCCTTGAGTATCAAAAGTAATTAGCACAACTTTTTCGCCATTTCTTATTTCGATTCTCACATTATCACCATTGCTTCGTAATTTTTTGTTTGTAATTAACGGAGGTTTATGGTTTAGTGTTCCTCTAAACCATAATTTAGTATTTATGTGAACACTAAAGTATTTAAAGATTTACATCAGCCCGTTAATGAGTTAAAGCCTTACATCATCTTATAAATTACATTCAATGTAGAGATCTCAGCTATCTTTTGTGACTTGGCTGAGCCTATTAGAACAACATCATTATTTTTCAAATCCTTTATTTCTATACCTTCGATAAAGTGACTTGGAAGTCCTGGTGCAAAAAGCTTTTTTCTATATATCAATGTTGTTAATCCATCTGCGCCAAATCTTATCGCTTCATCACGTTGTTCTAATCCAAGTTTAATTTTATTTGCTTTTTTTCTAAAAACATACGCAATATTGAAATTAGAAACTCCATATTTACCTTTTTTTAATTTATAAGGTCCTGAAATATTTTTTTTAATATAATTAAAAATAACCATACCTTTTTTTGTTAATATACATCCTTTTACTGATGGTATTATTAATTTATTTTTTTCTAAATTTTTTATTAATGTCCGAGTGCTTGCTTCATTAAGATAAAGTTCTTTCATCAATTTATTTCTTCCAATCGGTTTTTTAAAAAGAAGAAAGGCCTTAATTATATGTCCTGCTGTATATCCCGCACGATTGTCAATAAGAAAATTAAGTTTCATAAATTAAAATTTCTTTTTATATTTAAAAAGTTATTTTTTCATTAATAAGTAATTTCACATATTCATTTTCTATTTTGGAGTTTAGAAATCTATTTATATTAACATGGATAAATTATCCAGGTTGGGGTGATGGGATGATATGCAAAATCTATGGAATAATAGACATTGTGTCTGCACTAATAATATTCTTTGCTACTCCGTTACCAGGAATAATAAAACTAATAATAGCATTTATTCTGTGCTTTAAGGGAGTTCCGAGTTTGTTTGCATAAACAAAATAATAAATTCATAAAAATTTGAAAAATTGGGGGTGTTGGAATGAGAGAGTTTTTGATAAGGAGTTGCGACTCTTTTATAATACTGGCATGTATGGCTAGTATTGTTTTAGTTTCGCTTGGATTGGCAGCGATTTCGCTAGCAAGCATATAAAATAATATAAAATAAATTGGGTGAAAAAATGAGAGCATATGAAAAATGTGGTAGTTGTGTTATACATAAAGAGATGAAAGCATTTTTAGGAAAATATGCTAATGGAGATATGAGTGGAATTGGTTCTAGAGAGTTCTTAGAAAGATTCGCAAATAAATGCCCAGCAGTAGGAGCATATTATGCAAGTATTGGTGAGAAAAAAATAATTGAAACTGTATCAAGAGAAGAGCAAATTCCATTTAGAAAACCATCTCTTGCGACAGCATAATTATTCTTTATTTTGTTTTTCTTTTTCATGTATCTTTTTATGAAGAGTCAATGAACGCTTTGAGCTAAATGATTTATTACAAACATCACATTTGTTAAGCTCAGCTTCTTTACTTGCTTTTCTGCTTGCAATTTGAGCTGCTTTTAATTTCTTTTTATCTAACCAATCTTTTTTTGTTGGGCAATTTGGATCAAGACACATTCTGAAAGGGCGAGCTCCTTGATTTCTTACTTGAATGATTGGTGTTTTGCATTGTTCGCATATTTTATCTGTAGACATAATCAGGCCTTGAGCTGGTAGAGGAAAACCAACCCTGCATCCTTTCTTATAGCCAGAACAACCAACAAAACGCTTACCTGTTCTCCAATTTTTGTGAACTTTCAATATTCCGCCGCAGGCGTTGCATGTTCCTAAAATTGATTGCTTGTCCTGAGAAGCAATAACAGATTTTGTCAATTCTTCACCAATTTTCTTTTCTTTTTTCTTAAATTCATTACATATTTTTGTAATTTCTTTCTTGGCTTCTTCTAAAACATCATCTTTTTTTTCTTTGCCAGATTCAATTGCATCTGTACGCTCTTCAAAATATCTTGTCAATTTTTCTGATATAACATCAGGAACGTTCTTCTCCAAAACATTTGAAAGATTCATTCCTAGTTCTGTGACTTCGATGCTACTTCCAATAAGATATCCACGATTATAAAGAATCTGGAGAATCTGGGCACGGGTTGCTTTTGTTCCTAAATTTTTTTCTTCCATCTCTTTAAGAACAGAACCTTGAGAAAATCGGGCTGGTGGCTGGGTTTCTTTTGCCAACTGTTCAACTTTTGATACAGATAATTTATCTCCTATTTTTATGTCTGGAAGTATTATCTCATCACGTTGGGCATATTTTCCATAAAGTTGTGTCCAACCAGGCTCAATTGTTTTTTTACCTGACAGGAAAAATATATTTCCATTAAGATCAAGAAATATTTTTTGAGATTCGCGTTTTGATGATTCTCCGAATGTTGCCAAAAAACGTCGCACAATTAAATCATAAACTTTCTTTTGTTTATCTCCTATATTTTTATAAATTCCTGTAGGATAAACTGCTGGATGGGCTGCATCGGTTTTCTTGCCTTCCATTGGTGTTAGTTCTTTTTTCAATAGGGATTCGACATCCTTTGTATAATTCTTCTGCTTTGCAAGGGCTTTCAGAATCTTGTTATAACCAATGTTTTTTGGTAGTTTTTCTGAAGATGTTCTTGGATATGATATCATTCCTGCTTGATATAATGACTCTGCAATATTCAGACCTTGTTGAGGAGAATATCCGAAATAACGATAGATGTCAGAAAGCATTGAAGTTGTGTTGTATGGAACTGGTGGTTTTTGGGTGAATAATTTCTTTGTTATATTTTTTACAACTGCTTCTTTAATATTTGATTTTTTCAGGATTTCGTCTGCCTCTTTTTTATTCCATATCTTATCTTTTTCATAAATTATTGGGAAAGAATTCTTACCAATCTTTACCTCTCCTTGAATCAACCAGAATGGGTCTGGCTTGAATGACTGAATTTTCTTTTCATGCTTTGCTAGCATGTGCAAAACAGGACCTTGAACACGGCCTGTTGATAAAATTCTAAAACGCTTGCCAACTGATTTTATTGAAAGCGTTAATGCGCGTGTAAGATTTATCCCCCAATACCAGTCTAAATAATGACGAGCTAGACCTGATTCAACAAGGTTTTTGCTGATTTTTGTTGGTTTCTCATAACTATCTATCAATTCTTCATTGGTCATTGTAGAAAATTTCATTCTTGAAATCTTTTCTATATCTTTGATTCCACAAATGAATTTTAAAACATTATAACCTATTACTTCTCCTTCTTCATCATAGTCTGTTGCAACAATAAAATTTTCTGCACCAGATACAAGCTTTTCTAAATTTTGATAATATGGTTGAGAAAATGCTGCCATCTTGTTTGCCTTGAACGATGGTATCCATTCGACATCAAATGTTGGGTAATCCCATCCTTTTTTTTCACTTTTTACCTGCTTTAATGTCAGGAGGTGACCAACAGCAGGAGCTGCAACAAATTTTTTTCCGTCTTTTGTAAATTCATACCAGAAAGCTTTCTCTCCCTCATTCTGCTTTTTCTCGATTTTATCTCCAAGAGCCTGAGCAATTGCTTTTGCTGCTGTAGGTTTCTCGCATATAATTAAAGTATGACCCATAAAAATATCCCTTTTTTCTTGATTAATTGCTAGTTAGGTTCCTTATAATATAGTATTAAGATTTAAATATGTTTGGGCTTAGAAGGGCTTTGTTGAATAAACTCACTTTTCAGAACTAGTTAAAATAAATGATTAATCATTGTCAGGGGGTGGACTTGGTGGACTACCTCCGCCTCCGCCGCCTCCTCCGCCGCCTCCGCCAGCAACTGCTGCTGCACCCACACCCAAAAGTATAATTAATGCTCCTATCGCAGCATTGCTTTTTCTAACCTCTGTTTTTTTCGCTTTTTTCTCTCTATATAGTTGAGTGTCTCTGCTTGTATCATTTGAAAACTGAGATTGATTGCTACCTATTGGTATTCTTGATCCATTAATGCCTACATATGGCTGATAGGTTGAGCAGCTTGTTGTTCCAAGAAGAGCTATTATACTGCCATAAACCAATAATCTTCTTCCAAAACTACCATGATAGGTTTGACCTACTGGAGTTTGAGATGTATTATTATCATTCAATTTTGCTACTTCTTTACTTCTGTAATACATATGCATCACATTTTCATAAGCACCTAAAGCTTAAAAAGGATCTTTGCAAGCCTAAAATGAACAGTCAGATGTGGCATTTGCCCAGTATCCAATTCCTGGTCGTAATTTTGAAACTGAGCACTTGCATCTTGAAATTCCATATCTGACTTCACAATCTTCTTTTATTCCATCATAATCTTGAACACTGCTGCATGACGAAACATTATAAGCATATCTGTATAAACCAAATATGTCACAGGTGCCTATCATATGATGATTATTTTGTGGGGTGACTGCTGTTAACTGTGATGGTGCTCCTATTAGGTTCCATCCTGCTTTTAGTTGACCGTTTCCGTTTGTTCCGAGATATCCAATTACATCATCAGTTAAATTGAATTTTGTTCCATTTATTATGAATGAACATTGATCAACAACCTTAACGAAGTATCCCTGACCTGTGTATAATTTATCATTAAGGTTCATGCACACATATTGGCTTGTTGTAGGATTATAATACATCAAAGCTGGACCACCAAAGCATGTTGACTCATTCCCTGCTGGAACAACTGAACAATCTGAACCTAGATTATTAAATGAAACTCCTCCTGGTATTACTCTTGTAAATGAGAAGATATTGTATCCAGCTGGTATGACAACTCTATCCATATTGTCATTTAGATTTATTGTAAAGCTTTCTGAATCTGAAGATGTACCGTCACTTGCTGTGACTGTAACATCAACAGATGGACCATTGATATCATAAGAATTCCATGTAGTCTGCCATTGTCCACTTGCATTTAATGGAGATGAATATGTATAAGTTATTGGATCATTGTCTGCATCTGTTGCAGATGGCGTGATTTTTATCAAGTCTCCTTCATTCGCGTTTATGTCTGCTATCGCGTTCAAAACAGGTGGACTATTTAATATTGTTACTGAATTGCTTTGAACAATGGTACTATCTGCTGTTCCGTCATTTGCCTTGAACTCGCAGGTTATTGTGTCTCCTTTATCACAACCTGCATTTCCGCAGTTATATGTATTTGATGTTGACCATGATTGTAAAACACCTGATTGGTCTTTGAATTGATAATATTTAGTTAGAGTATCACCATCTGCATCTGTTGCTGTTCCATTACATGTGAAGATTGTATCTGTGTATGCAGTTGTTGGTGAAAGTGATGCAGAAGTTGCTACTGGCACTCTATTTAATACTGTTAAAATCCAAGACTGATTTACTGAAAGAAGACCGTTATTGACAACAACATTTACTAAAAATACTCCTGAACTTCCTGAATATGTATAATTTCTGCCTGTTGCAACCTGACTTCCATTCAGATACCATATATATGTAAGAGTATAATTTTGAGGATCTGTTGCAGTAACATTGAATTTCTGAGATTGAGTTTTATTTATTGTTGGATTTGTTAATGGATAGAATGATGTTATAACTGGTGGAAATCCTAATGTTACATTCACAAATGTTGATGCTGTTCCTGAATCACCATCATCATCTGTTACATTTAATACGATATTATAAACTCCTTCTGGTTTTGTGCAATTGTAAATTGGATTTTGTCCATTTGTTTCATAAATTCCATCATTGTCAAGATCCCATTTGTATGTAAATGTATCTGTTCCTGGATCTGTTGCTGAACCATGCAGAGTAACTGATAGATTAATTCTACATGTATAAGGACCATTTGTATTTGCTGTTGGCGCAACATTGACAACTGTAACTGTTTTTGTAGAAACATTATTTGCACCATCTGAATCTGTGACAGTCAATGTCACATTGTAAATACCATTATCTGCATAGACATGAGTCTTTGAGATTGTTCCACCACTTAGAA
>Ga0272448_1004800_pt1 | contig 15240 bp, 16 predicted proteins | sample YNPCB0191_FD_202220 | JGI IMG/M metagenome (GOLD analysis project Ga0272448, IMG submission 202220) | Hot spring sediment microbial communities from Yellowstone National Park, WY, United States - YNP-CB-019-1 | ecosystem: Environmental > Aquatic > Thermal springs > Hot (42-90C) > Sediment...
CCGCCGCCAGCCCGCTCGAGGTGGGCTGGCGGGAGGTCGCCGCTGACCGGCCGGCCCGCGCGCGGAGCGCTGGAGCTTACCGCCCCGGCCGCGGGACGAGGACCACGTGGTCCGAGCCCTCGAACTCGCCGCCGGAGTAGGTCGCTCCGGTAAGCCAGCAGACGCCATCGGCAAGCTGGGAGCGATCCAGGTCCTGGATGCGGAAGTGCACCCGCAGGTCCGTCAACCCGTCGCCGTCCTCATCGCAGAAGCCGGCCATGTACGTCCCTCTCGGGGTGGTGGCGATTCCGGCCCCGGCGAGGAGGACGCTGGACAGATCGATGTCGGTGGCGTCGAAAGTGTCCGAGGAGAAGACGAGAACCGGGAGCACGCCGGGCGCGTTGAGATTGATTGGGTTGACGTCGCTGCCGGGCTTGATGTCAATCCGAACGGTCGTCGTCTCGTCGGCGGGCTCCTCCCACAGGGCAACGTCGTCGAAGCAGACGATGTTCGAGAACCCGCCGTAGTTGAAGTAGCTGTTGGCCGCGACGCCCCAGCGGTTCAGGACGACGTAGCCGTAGGTCGAGGAGAACTCCTTCGGCATGATCGGGACGCCGACGGCGACCTGCTGGCCATCGCGCCACAGGACCGCAGTCGATGTCGTGAAGTCCAGGTCGGCGCGGAGCACACACCACTGGCCGGCCTGATAGGGCCCCACGTCCACGGGCTGGGCATTGGCGCCGTAGAAGGTGACGCGCCCGATCTGCCCGTCGACGGTGAAGCAGTTCCACATCACCCCCTGGCCGCTCGCGGGGGTCATGAAGCCCGCGCTGCCAATCTTGCCGCCCCCGGGCACCACGTACACCGCAACTTCATAGCTCAGCTGGTCGGGAACCTGGTCGAGCGTCACGTAGTCCATCCGCGCCGCCCAGGGATACGCGTCCAGGCGGAACGACTGCGGGCCGGAGTACGCCGCCTGGTTCGAGACATAGCCCGACTTGCCCTGCGAGAGCCACAACCACCCAGTGCTGCTGGGATAGGTCCCCAGCATGGCGCTGTCAAAGCAATCCTGATAAGGCAGGGTTACCGCGACAGCCGTCCCGGTCAGCGCCAGTGCCGCGACGACCGTCAGCACCACCGTCCATCTTGCTGCACTCGTGCTCATCGCCTCTGACTCCTAACGTCCCCGTTCGCGCAGCTCTCCCGATGGCGCTCCCTCCTGCTGGCCGCGGTGGCCCGCCCGCCGCCGCGGCCACACCTCTGAGGGACATATTCCACGTTTCCTCGTCGAGACAGGAGGTGGGGGCGACTCGGTGCAGCTCTGCCCGGCCAGCAAGAGGATTCCGGGCTCTGCGCGGGCTGCGAGGCAGGAGCGTGAAGAAGTGCAGCGGCGATGCACGGCAGGTGTGCGTCAGGCCGGAAGCAGGCAGCGCCGGGGAAAGGAAGAGGAAAGTAGAGGCGTGAGAAAAGGGGCGCGGCCACCATGAGGCGGCACCCGCGAATCGGCCAGGCCGCGCTGCGCGGCCCCCGGGAGCGGGGGCCCAACGGCCCGGCCATCCCGGACGCTACCGCGCTAGCCGAGACCGACGTGCTGGGAGCCTTCCCCCCAGCCTGCCTGGACGGCCCGGGTTCTCGCTTCCCGGGCTGCTGCACACTTTGCTGAGACGGCGCATTGACGGCTGACCGTGACCTCGGGCTCCGTCAGCGCCTGGGCTTCCACCGGCTCTTCGCGCTCAACCTCGTCCAGTGCGGGCTTGCCGCACTTCTGGCAGACCCCTCCGACGGCGGCATCGCGCTCGCTCACGTGACCACAGGCATTGCAGCGCACAAGCATGCTACTGCTCCCTGATGGCCCGTCACGGCCGTCTGGAATCCGGCACAGCGAGTGTTCCATGGCCGGGCGCCAGACTCCTGCTCAAATAGCGGACATCCCGCTAGGCTGCCCCAGGAGCGCCCAGGGGGCCTCCCGGGCAGATCGCGCGCCTGCCACCATCTACGCGGCCCGCGCCTGCGCGCCGTGCAGGAGGGCAGCCAGACCCAGCCCGGCACTCATCGTCACCCAGAAGTCCGGCCAGAAGACGCAGAAGTTGACCGACGCCCCGCAACTCAGCCCCAGCAGCAGCGACAGCAGCGACGCCGCGCACAGGCAGCTCCCGCGCCGCGCGCGGACGGCGGCCGCGGACACGAGCGCCGCGGCCAGGAGAACCGCGACCCAAACCACCTTCCCCCTCCCCAAGCACGGCAGGCGTGATGCGCAGTCCCCCGCGCTCAAGCGCGTTCGCGCCCGCCAAGAATCAGCCTTGCAAGCGCCCCCGCTTCTCCTCGAGCACCAGGCGCTGGTGTTGCAGCGCCTCGCGAAGCTGCGACCGGGTGATCATGCCCAGGTCCACCATAATCTCTCCCAGCAGCTTTCGGGTCTTCCGCTGCTCCTCGAGCGCGCGCATAAGCTGCTGGTGGCTGACGAGGCGATACTTGTAGACGAGCAGCGCGCCCAGCAGGGGCACCAGAGGCTCCGGTCCCTTCGTCTCCGGCTCGGCCGGCGCCTGCTCGCGGAGCGGCTGGGCAGCGTGCGCGCCAGCGTGGAAACCGGAGATGGCCAGCAGGACGCCGGTCACCAGGGTGATGCCCCCGACCCACAGCCATACGGCCCGTTCGCCGCTGGTGAGGGCATGTCCGAGGGCTACTCCGCCCGTAGCGGCAAGGACCAGCCCCACGGCGACCCGGGCCCACATGATGGCGGCGAGGAGGGCGTCCGGCCTTGCCGCGGGCCGCGGCGCCTCTTCAGACCGCTCTCCGGCGACTTCGAAGTCTTCCACAGTAGACCGATGCCTCCCGGGACGGCCATCCGGCCGTGTGTGTCCCCGGCGGCGTGAGGCCGCCTGTGTGTTAATGCCACAAAACGACCCGTCTGTTGAGTTGGATACGCCGCATGACCGGTCGAATATGGCACGTTGGCAGCTCTTCCGGCGCCGAGGACTTGCCGATGCAGCGACGAAACAACCGATGGGCGCGGCCGAACGGCCGCGCCCTCGCATGGCTCTGGCAGGAGGCGATCACCGGCCCCCGGGCACCTCCGAGCGGCGCCGGGCCCGTGCGGCGACGGGCACGCGCCAGCTTCGGAAGCCCCCGGCTGGCCGGCGCCAGCATGGTCACTATGGATCAGGCAGCCCTGGACCTCGCGGCCCCGGAGAGCCGCCGCGCCTACCGGCTCGGTATCGCCAACGGCATCCTGTTCGCCCTCGGTGCGGCCTTCGTGGACCCGGCCACTGTGCTGCCCACCTTCGTCTCCCAGCTGACGGACTCGGACATCGCGGTGGGCCTCATCTCGGCGATCGGCAACGGCGGGTGGTTCCTGCCACAGCTCTTCGTTGCCAGCTATCTCCACCCGAGGCCGCACAAGCGGCCGCTGTACGTCTTCGCCGCCCTGCTGCGGGGGTTCGGGTGGGTCCTCACGATACCGGTGGTCTACTTCCTAGCGAAGCGCTATCCCCTGCCGGCCCTGGTCGGCTTCTTCCTCGGCTACTCGATATCATCGTTCGGGGGCGGGCTGAGCGGCCCGGCATTCCTGGACATCGTGGCGAAGACGGTGCCCTCGCGGCGGCTTGGCCGGTTCTTCGGGCACCGGCAGTTCTGGGGAGGGCTGGCGGCGATCGCGGCCGGCATCCTGGTGCGCAGCATCCTCGGCGCGCAGGCCCTGCCATTTCCCGTGGGCTATTGCCTGCTTTTCTGCCTTGCGCTCGCCAGCTTCGCGCCGGGCTGGGCGCTGTTCGCGATGGTGCGGGAGCCTCCCGGTGACGTGGGCCGGGCCGAGCCTTTCCTGGTCTTCATGCGCAACGCGCCGCGGGTCGTGCGCGAGCACCGGGAGTTCCGGCTCCTGCTGCTCAACCGCGTGCTGGTGGGGGCGGCGGCCATCGCGCTTCCCTTCTACATTGTGTACTGCCGCCGCGTGCTGGGGGTTCCCGAGTCGGCGGTCGGGACCTACCTGTCGATCGAGATGGCGGGCAGCGTGGTCGCCATTCCCCTGTGGGCGCACCTGAATGACCACCGCGGTCCGCGGACGCTCCTGGTGGCCGTCTCCGCCCTCGCCGTGGTCGTCCCGGCGGCTGCGCTGGGCGCCAGCATGCTGCCGCTGCCTGCCGGCCTCGCGCGCGTCGCCTTCGGCCTGGTGTTCTTCGGCCTGGCCGCGGCGGGGAGCGGGGGGTTCATAGGCGCGACCAACCACCTGCTGTCGATCGCGCCGGAGCGCACCCGCACGCTGTACATCGGCATCCAGAACACCCTCTTCGCGGTGACCACGTTCCTGCCGCTGCTGGGAGGCCTGCTGGTGCAGTTGACGTCCTACCAGGCTCTGTTCGGCCTGGCCGGGGCGCTGGCCGCGGCTGGGACGCTGGTGCTGGTCCGCACGTCGCCCGCAGAGCCCAGCCAGGCAGCCGCGGGCTTGTACGATAAAGCGAACATTTAGCTCGAGCGCGTTGGAGGATGGGCCGGTGGGCGGGGGAATCACTGCCCCGCATGGGTGCGGGCCACCCGCACCCAGTTCCGCCTCGGGGTGTGGTGATCCCCCAGCTCACCGCACTCCGGTCCGGGCGTGGGCACGGAACCCCCTCTTCCGTCCCGCGCCCTTTTTGTTCGGGCGCCGCCACGCCCTCCCGCTCGCCGCTGTCGGGGGGCAGGCCGCAGGGCAGCCGGCGGCTGCGTCGAAGCTGTGCAGCACCACGGGCGGGGAGGTTCGGCACAGATGGCAGACACCACGTTTCTGCTTGCTGACCTGAGGGAGCGCAGCCAGACCGACAAGCGCATCGATCCCCTTTTGCTGCTCGCAATGATCGTGCTGGTAACCTTCGCGATGCTTCTGATCATTCTGGCTGGCCTTTCCGACGTGGTCTCGTCCAGCGATGGGCTTTCGTTCGCGCTTTTCGGGCTGGTCGTGCTTGTGCTCCTCGCCACCTATGCCCTGAGCCTCTACATCGTCTATCAGCTCGTCAACCGCCGGGACCGGCACTTCCGGCGCATCGCGCGGCTTGCCGAGGACGCGAGGATCTATGTTCGCACCCGGGCGGCGGAGACAGGGGCCGACCTCGGCGACCTGCTGGCGAAGATGGAGGCCGCCGAGGAGGCCATTCGAGACCAGCGGAGCCCCCGGGGCGCTGTCCTGTGGACAGTGCTGTGCCTTGTCACCGGCGCTGTCCCCGGCCTTGGGGCTGGTATCGTCGGCCTCATCCTGTACTATCTGCTCATGGATGACTACAAGCGGCACGAGGCCAACGAGGCCGCGCTGACCGCTGCCATAGGCGACGCCTTCGCCGCCCTTGGCACGCAGGCCAGGCTCCCTTTTCGCCGGGCCATTCCCGATCGGTCGTTCTGGCTGTACGTGCTCCTTACCATCGTGACCGTGGGCGTTTTCGGCCTTTGGTGGCTGTATGTCCTGATGGTTGACCCCAACCGGCACTTCGAGGTCCACAACCAGTGGGAGCCGGTGCTCGAGGCAGCTGCTCAGTAGCAGTCGACGCCAGAGAGACCCCTGGGCAGGCTGTTCGGGATCTCGTACGCAGCCCCGGCCGGCGGCTCGGGCGCGGTTGGCGCCGCCGCGACACGTGCAAGCCGGCCGCCCTTGTCGCGGCCGGACCGCGGTGGTAGAATCGGCCCGAGGCCATCATGGTTGATAAGAAGGTCGTCGGGCTGCTGAGGAAGGCGGTCGGCCGGGACAACGTGCTTACGGAACCGGCCGAGCTGCTGCTGTACAGCTACGACTCATCCACTGCACGCGGCCGGCCAGGCGCGGTCGCGTTTCCCGCCACCACAGAGGAAGTCGCGCGGGTGGTGCAGGTGTGTGCGCAGCGCCGCCTGCCCTTCGTGCCGAGGGGGGCTGGCACGAACCTCTCGGGGGGATCGGTGCCCGCGGAGGGCGCCGTCGTAGTCCAGCTTTCGCGCATGAACGCGATCCTCGAGATCGACGCGCGCAACTTGCGCGCCGTCGTTCAGCCTGGCGTGGTCAACCTGGACCTCCAGAAGGCGCTGGCACCGCGGGGGCTGCAGTTCTGCCCGGACCCGGCGAGCCAGAAGGTGTCCACCATAGGCGGCAATGTGGCGGAGAACGCGGGCGGTCCCCACTGTCTCAAGTACGGCGTGACGGCCAACCACGTGGTGGGGCTGACGGTGGTGCTGCCCGACGGCAGTGTGCGGCGGTTCGGAGGGAAGTCGCTGGACCCGCCCGGGTTCGACCTGGTTGGTCTGTTTGTGGGGTCCGAGGGCACGTTTGGCATTGCGACGGAGGTGGTGGTGCGCCTGAAGCCGCTTCCGGAGAGCGCGCAGATCGTGCTGGCCTTGTTCGAGACGCTGGAGTCGGCTGGGGAGGCGGTCTCGCGGATCATCGCGGCCGGGATGATGCCCGCGGCGATGGAGATCATGGACCGCACGACGCTGGAGGCGGTGGAGGCATCTTTCCCCTCAGGGCTGCCGACGGACGTGGAAGCGGTGCTTCTGATCGAGCTGGACGGGCTGAAGGAGGTGCTGGACCGGCAGGCTGAGGGGTGCGCGGCGATCTGCCGGAAGCTGCAGGCCCGCCAGGTGGAGATTGGGCGGACGGCCGAGGAGCGAGACAAGCTGTGGGCGAGCAGGCGCTCGGCGTTCGGCGCGACGGCGCGGGTGTCGCCCTCCATGCTGGTGAACGACGCGACGGTGCCGCGCACGCGCATTCCGGAGGTGCTGCGCCAGCTCCAGGAGATCGAGCGCAGGCACGGAGTGAGGATTGCGAAGATCTTCCACGCCGGAGACGGGAACCTGCACTCAAACATCCTGTTCGACCGCGACGACCCCAATGGGCTGCGCGCGGCGGAGGCGGCCAGCGCGGAGATCTTCCGGGTCGCCGCCGGGGTGGGCGGCACGATCACAGGCGAGCACGGCGTGGGCGCGGAGAAAGCACGATTCATGGAGCTGATCTACTCGCCCGATGACATCGCGGCCCAGCGGAAGCTCAGGCAGGTCTTCGATCCTCACGGCATCGCCAACCCCGGGAAGGTGCTGCCCGCCGAGGAGCCGGCCGCGGGAGCGAAGCGATGAGCGGGATCTCGGGGAGCCTCCGGCGTCTCCAGGCCGCGGTCGGCGAGAACCAGTTGCTGACAGACACGGAGGCGGTCAGCCGGTACCGCGTGGACGGGCAGATGCCGGTTGCGGTGGTGCTGCCGCAGTCGGTCGAAGAGGTCGCGGCGGTCCTGCGCGCGGCGGCGGAGTCGGGGCTGCCGCTTCTGCTGTGGGGCGGCGGCCGGCACATGCACCTGGGCGCGCCGTGCGGGCCGATCGGGGCGGTTGTGCTGATGTCGGGGCTGAACCGGGTCGTGGCGTACGACCCCAACGACCTGACCGTCACGGCGCAGGCGGGCATGTCGCTGGAGGCGCTGCAGAAGGTGGTGGGAGAACACGGCCAGATGCTGCCGCTCGATCCGCCAGGGGGGGCTTCGGCCACGCTGGGGGGCATCGCGGCGACGAACGCGGCCGGGGCGCTGCGGATGAGCTACGGCGCGCCGCGGGACCTCATCATCGGCATGCGCGTGGCACTCACGGATGGCTCGGTGATCAAGACCGGCGGCCGAACGGTGAAGAATGTGGCCGGGTATGAGCTGGGGAAGCTCTTCATCGGCTCCTTGGGGACAGTGGGCGCGATCTGCGAGCTGACGCTTCGTCTCGTGCCCCGGCCGGAGCAGACGGTCGTGCTGGTGTCGGCGATGGACCTGCGCCCAGCGGCCGCCATGGCCGAGGCGCTGCTTTCCTCGCGGCTGGGCGTTACGAGCATCGAGCTACTCAACCCGGCAGCGGCCAGCCGCGTCCCCGGCCTGCCAGTTGCGGCCCGGAACCACTATGTCATCGTGATCGGTCTGATGGGAGAGGCGGAGGGGATTGCCCGGCAGGAGCGCGACATCCGGGCGATGTCCGGGGAGGCCTGGGGACGTCTGGAGGGGGGCGCGGCGGACAATCTTCGGGAGCGAGTGGGGGCGCTGGCATACCCGGAGGCCGAGGGGGTGCTCGTGCGTGCGAGCGTGCCAGTGGGGGACGTGCACGGGCTGGTGGCAATGCTGTCGGACGAGGAGGGCTGGTTGGTGCTGGCACGGCCCGGCGACGGAGTCGTGTACGCGGCCTCGCCGGCCTCGCCGCCGCGGGTGCGCCGCGTCGTGGACGCGCTTCGGTTGCGGGCCGAGGGGGTGGATGGGCACGCGGTAGTGGTGTCCGCGCCGGCGCAGGTGAAGCGAGAGCTGTCGGTGTGGGGCCGGGAGACGGCGAACGCGGATCTGATGCGAGGGCTGAAGCAGGCGTTCGACGCGGCCGGGGTGTTGGGGTGCGGGCGATTCGTTCCGGGCCTGTAAGGACGCGGGCAAAAAGATGGAGGGACAAGCCGGGGCGAGGGGGGGATGTCGGCCTGTCCCTCCGTTGTGGCGGTACCGCCCATTTACAGGTGTATCAACTCTGTCGCCTTGTCTGCTCGTCCGTTGCTAGCCCGGGTGGGCGACACCGCCAAGTGGAATTTACCCATGCGAAACGGGGGGCAAACCTGGTTTGTGCGAAACGGTCGCGCCGGGTACGTATGAAGGAGAAGAGTGTGCCACAGTGCGCCCGGGCTTGACCTGGGACCGGCGAGGGCTGGGGGCGCCCCGATGAGTGCAGCGCAGGAGTGGATCGATTGAGCCTGAAGATCGCGGTCGCGGGAAAGGGGGGTGTGGGGAAGACGACTTTGAGCGCCGCGCTGGCGCGGGCGCTCGCGGCGGCAGGCGAGCAGGTGATTGCAGTCGACGCGGATCCGAACAACTGCCTGGGCCGCGCGCTCGGCTTCCCCGAAGAAGAGCTGGCGCGCATCACGCCCCTGTCGGAGATGAAGAGACTGCTGGCCGAGCGGGCCGGCACCTCTGAGGGCGGAGGCCTGTTCGCGCTCAGCCCGGAGGTCTCCGACCTGTTGGGCCGCTACGGTGTGAAGCGCGACGGTGTGACGCTGCTGGTGATGGGGACGGTGGACGAGCCGGGATCCGGCTGCGTCTGCCCGGAGAGCGCGGTCCTGAAGGCGCTGGTGCGACACCTGGTTGGCCTGGCGGGGGTTTCGCTGGTGCTGGACATGGAGGCGGGGCTGGAGCACCTGGGCCGGGGGACGGCGCAGTACGTGGGGGCGCTGGTGATCGTGGCCGAGCCGACCATCGCCAGCGCGCGGACCGCGGCCCGGATCGCGCGGCTGGCGAGGGGACTGCGGCTGCGGGTGCCGGGCGTGGTGCTGAACAAGGTGTCGTCCGCTTCTGAGAAGGAGAAGGTGGAGCCTTACCTGGACGGCCTGCCGGTGTTTGCGACGCTGCCGGTGGATGACGCGGTGGCGCGCTCGGAGTCGACCCCGACCAGCGGCAGATATGCTGCGGCCGTCGAGGAGCTTCGGTCGAGGCTGGTGGAGTGGGGCCAGGCGGAAGGACCGTAGATGGCGAAGACGATCGCAGTGACGGGCAAGGGAGGCGCGGGGAAGACGACGGTATCCGCGCTGATGGTGCGGCTGCTGGTGGAATCGGGGCAGGGCTCAGTGCTGGCTGTGGATGCTGACCCGAACCTCAACCTGAACGCGGCCCTCGGGGTGGCGGTGGAGCAGACGGTGGGGGACGTGCGCGAGGAGGGCCTGCGGCAGACGCAGTCGCTGCCCGGCGGCATGGCGAAGGCGGATTTCCTGCGGCTGCGCGTGCAGCAGGCGCTGGTTGAGTCCAGGGGGTTCGACCTTCTGGCCATGGGGCGACCGGAGGGACCTGGGTGCTACTGCTTTGCGAACTCGATTCTGCGGGCGTGTGTGGATCAGATCGGAAAGCAGTATCGCTATGTTGTGATTGACTGCGAAGCGGGCCTTGAGCACCTCAGCCGGCGGACGGCCGGGGACGTGGATGTGCTGCTGATGCTATCTGACCCGAGTGTGCGGGCGCTGGACACCGCGAGGCGAGTGCTGGATCTGGTCGGCGAGCTGCACACCCGCGTCGGCAAGGAGCTGTTCGCCTTCACAAGGGTCGCTGACGGCGTGCCGGAGGAGCTGCTGCGGGCAGCCCGCGAGCGCGGCCTGCCCGAGCCGGCGGTGATCCCCGAGGACCCGGCTCTGCGCGAGCTGGACCTGGCCGGCAGGCCGCTGGTGGACGTGCCGGCAGGGAGCCCGGCGTTGGAGGCGGTGCGAGCGATCCTGGAGCGGGCCGGCCTGATCGGCGGGTCGCCCTGATTGGCGTGGGACGTGACCGCGTCGGACGCGGACGTGTGTCAGAGTTGGATCTCGGCTGGGGCGACGCGCACGTTGACAGGCAAGGAGGGGCCTCCTATAATCCGCGCCGTATGCCTGTGGAAGAGGCCGTATGAAAGCGACCGCGGTCATCGCTGCATACAATGAGGCAGCGAGGATCGGTCGCGTCCTCAGCGCGGTCACGAGATGCGGCCTTATCGCGGAGACGATCGTCGTCGACGACGGGTCCTGGGATGGCACTGGCGAGGTGGCGGCCCGGTACGACGGCGCCGTGGTGGTGCGGCACGAGCGCAACCGCGGCAAGGGGGCGGCCCTGTGGACCGGGGTCTCCCGGGCCAGCAATGAAGTAGTCGTGTTCCTGGACGCGGACCTTGTGGGGCTTACGCCCGAGCACGTGTGCTCGCTGGTCGGTCCCGTGCTGTGGGACGAGGTCGACATGACGGTGGGGCAGTTCCGCGGGGGCAATTGGTGGCTGACGCTGTGGCAGCGCATCGTCCCTGCGATCTCCGGCCAGCGGGCGCTTCGGGCGTCGCACTTTCGGTCTGTGCCCCGTGTCGAGCAGACGGGCTTCGGGCTGGAGGTTGCGCTCACGCGGTACGCGCGCCGGCGCAGGTTGCGAACCCGCTGCGTCTACCTCCCTGGCATGAGGCACGTCATCAAGGAGGACAAGCTGGGTTTCACCCGGGGCCTGTGCGCGCGGTTTGCCATGTATGGCCAGATGGCGAGGTGGGTCGTCGCGGACGGGTATCGGAGGCTGGGGAGGGACAGCTAGCAGAGATGGCCCCGGCCCGCCCCGGGCATCGCATCCTGGTGGGATAACGGCCGTGCCGCGGGTCTCCGTCATCATGCCCTGTTGGAACGCAGCGCGATACCTCGGCCGCACTCTGGAGAGCCTGGCGGCCCAGACCTTCCGCGACTTCGAAGCTATCATCGTTGACGATGGTTCCACGGACGAAACCCCCTTGGTGCTGGCAGACTGGGCCGCGCGCGACCGGCGCCTCAAGGTCGTCCGGCAGGAGCACCAGGGCCTGGTGGCCGCTCCTCAGCGCGCGCTGGACGAGTCGGCAGGCGAGCTGATCGCGCGAATGGACGCCGACGACATCGCGCACCCCAGGCGCCTCGAGTGGCAGGTTGGGTTGATGCAGGAGCGGCCCGAGGTGACGATGGCGGGCGGCCTGGTCCGGATGTTCCCGCGGGCGGCGATGCGCGAGGGCATGCGGCGGTACGAACGGTGGCTCAACTCGGTCTGCACGCAAGAGCAGATCGCGCGCGACATGTTCGTGGAGAATCCGCTGGCGCATCCGAGCGTGATGATGCGTGCGGATGCAGTCCGCGGGGTGGGCGGCTACCGCGACGCCGGGTGGCCGGAGGATTACGATCTGTGCCTGCGGCTCTACGGAGCGGGCGCGCGGTTCGAGAAGGTGCCGGAGGTGGTGCTCTGGTGGCGAGACCAGCCGGACCGCGCGACGCGCACCCACGGCCGGTACGCGCGCACGCAGTTCCGGCGGTGCAAGGTTCACTACCTGAAGGCGCTTCACCTGGGAGACCGCGGTCGGGTGGCGATCTGGGGCGCGGGCAAGGAGGGGCGGGCACTCGGGAAGCACGTGCGCCGTGCGGGCATCGAGATTGCGCGCTTCATCGACATCGCGCCGACGAAGATCGGGGGCACGCTGCTGGGCGCTCCGGTCGAGGGGCCCGAGGCCGTCCGGCCCGACGAGTACCTGCTGGTCGCCGTCGGCGCTGCGGGGGCGCGCTCGCTGATCCGCGAGGAGCTCAACGGCAGGGGTCTCAGAGAGCCCGAGCACTACCGCACGATGGTGTGAGGCGCGCCCGAGGAGGGCGCGCCTCACGGTGCCTTACCGCTTGCCGTATTAGCGGTCGCTCGGCCCTAGGGTCCGACGGAGCACCTCGCAGAGGTGGCGGCGGGCCGTCAGTCCGAAGGCAAGGAAGAATGTCGCGAGCCCGAAGCCCCACCAGAACCAGGGCCCCGGGCCGGCCGGTGGCCAACCGCGCAGCACTGGCGCGAAGACCTGCCATGCGAGCGCGGCGAAGATCCCTGCCCCCAGCAAGATTGACGCGAGCACGCACCCCGCCACGCGGCGCGGGTGGCGCTTCAGCAAGCCAAGATAGGTGCCGCATCGAGGGCACCAGTCGCCCGGCCTCTCGGACCGGGTCTCACACACAGGGCACAGCAATTCCACGGACCCCCTTCGAAAGGCTTTGGTTCCCCACGCGGTAGTTATTCCACATAGGCCGCGCGAGCAGCGTGCGGCGGCCGACAACCCGATGCCGCTTGCGGCCGGCGTCCACGGCGAGGCGGGGGTTCACACGAGAGACAGGGGGCTGTATACTGAGTTGAGTTTCGGTGCGCCCCCTCCGCCGGCCGGTCGAACGCATGGACCCACCCGCGCGAAGCGATTGGCAGCGGCGTCGGCATTCCGGGGGCGCGGACGTTTGGGCAGAGCCGCCGGCCCAGGTAAAGGCCGGCAGCGTCCCCGGCCTGGAGGAGAGGATGGCGAAGACGCTGGAGGAGATCAACGAGAAGATCAGGCGCGGCGAGGTCGTCGTGGTCACCGCGGAAGAGATGGTGCACGTGGTCGCGGAGAGGGGCGTCGCCCGGGCCGCCCGCGAGATCGACGTGGTGACGACGGGGACCTTCGGCGCGATGTGCTCCTCCGGCGCGATGATGAACCTGGGGCATTCGAAGCCGCGGATCAAGCTGGGGGGCGGGCAGGTGCGGCTGAACGGAGTGCCCGCGTATGCCGGCCTGGCCGCCGTGGACGTGTACATCGGCGCCACAGCCCTGCCGGAGACCGACCCGCGCAATGCCGTTTTCCCGGGCGAGTTCCGCTACGGTGGGGGGCATGTGATCGAGGATCTGGTGGCGGGTCGCCCGGTGCTGCTCGAGGCGACGGCTTACGGAACCGACTGCTACCCACGGCGGGAGATCGCGACGTGGTTCACCCTCCAGGAGATCAACGAGGCCTATCTGCTGAACCCCAGAAATGGCTACCAGAACTACAACGTCGCGGTGAACTCCTCGGAGCGCACGATCTACACGTACATGGGCACGTTGAAGCCGCGCTTCGGCTCGGCCAACTATTCGAGCGCCGGGCAGCTCTCGCCGCTGTTCAACGACCCACATTACCGGACCATCGGGATCGGGACGCGCATCTTCCTGGGCGGCGGGATCGGCTACGTCGTGTGGCAGGGGACCCAGCACAGCCCGGCGACGCCGCGCAACGACCGCGGCGTGCCCATCGCCGGCGCGGGCACGCTGGCCGTGCTGGGCGATCTGAAGACCATGTGCCAGAGGTGGGTGCGGGGCGCCAGCATCCGAGGGTACGGAGCGACCCTCATGGTCGGCCTGGGCGTGCCGATACCGGTGCTGGACGAGGAGATGGCGGCGGCGACGGCGGTGTCTGACGCGGATATTCAGGCGCCGGTGGTCGACTACGGAACCAGCTACCCGGAGGGGCGGTCGGACGTCCTCGCTTATGTGACCTACGCGGACCTGAAGACCGGGGAGATCGAGGTGCAGGGCAGGCGGGTGCCGGCCACGCCGCTGTCCAGCTACCCGCGCGCCCGCGAGATCGCAGAGCTGTTGAAGGCCTGGATCCGCGAGGGCAGGTTCGAGCTGAGCGCGCCGGTGGCGCGGCTGCCGGGGGCCGATTCCGGGCTCCTCGCGAAGCCCATGCCCAACCATCCGCCCGACAGACAGGCGCCGCCAGGGTAGGCCGAGAGGAGATGGCGATGCGAGTTTCCCACCGGATCGTGCTCCACTTCCCGCCGGCGGTCACCGGCCAGCCGATCGTCTACCGGCTTGTGCGCGACTATGGCCTGACCTTCAACATTCTGCGGGCGTCCATTGGCCCCGAGGAAGAGGGGCTGATGGTCATGGAACTGAGCGGCGACGAAGAGGCCTACCGCGGCGCGACCGAGTTCCTCACCCAGCACGGGATACAGGTTCAGCCCCTGCTCCAGGACATCCGCAAGAACGACGAGCGCTGCGTGGACTGCGGGGCCTGCGTCGGCGTGTGTCCCACGGGGGCTCTCTCCCTTGAGCGGCCGGCCATGACAGTGAAGTTCGACGCCGACCTGTGCGTGGTCTGCGGCGAGTGCGTCCCGTGCTGCCCGGTGCGCGCGATGGAGCTCCGGTTCTGACGCCCTCGCCCGCGGGCGCGCCGAGGCCCAGCCGGGCGGGGCGCGCTAGGTCACCAGACGCATCGTGGCTGAGGAACGGACATATCGCCGCTGGCTCCAGACCGACCTGCGCACGTTCGAGGTGCGGGTGGAGCAGTCCGACTTGCTGATCAGCGCCGAGCGCCTGCTTCCCGAGCTTGCGGAGCGGGCACTGCGCGCGGCCAGGGCCGACCTCGAAGCATACCTGGCGAGAGACCCTGAGTTCGAGCGCTCGCTGTCGCCGCGGGCGGTCTCGGGAGACGCGCCTGAGATCGTTCGCGAGATGGCCCGAGCAGCCGAAGCGTGCGGTGTGGGTCCGATGGCCGCGGTTGCGGGGGCCGTGGCGCAGCGCGTCGGGGAGGCGCTGCTGGCGCAGACTCGCCAGGTGATCGTCGAGAACGGCGGCGACATCTACCTCTACACAAGGCGGCCTCGCGTGGCCGCGGTGTACGCGGGCTTGTCCCCGATCACCGGCCGCCTCGGGCTGCGAATAACGCGGCTGGAGCAGCCGGTGGGGCTGTGCACGTCGTCCGGCACCGTAGGGCCGTCGTTGAGCTTCGGCCGCGCGGACGCCGCCGTCGTTCTCGCGGGATCGGCCGCGTTGGCCGACGCCGCGGCGACAGCGCTGGGGAATCGGGTGACGCGAGAAGAGGATATCGAGCCGGCGCTGCAATGGTTGGCTTCAGTGGGCGGGGTTCTCGGCGGGCTTGTGGTGCTGGGGGAGCGCGTTGGTGCGTGGGGCGAGATCGAACTGACGACGGTCGGGCGAGGCGAGCCGGGGCCAGGAAAGGCCTAGGTCAACCGCGCGAACCACACGACGAGCACGAGGCCGAGGGCGAGGCGAT
>Ga0272448_1004801_pt1 | contig 15239 bp, 8 predicted proteins | sample YNPCB0191_FD_202220 | JGI IMG/M metagenome (GOLD analysis project Ga0272448, IMG submission 202220) | Hot spring sediment microbial communities from Yellowstone National Park, WY, United States - YNP-CB-019-1 | ecosystem: Environmental > Aquatic > Thermal springs > Hot (42-90C) > Sediment...
TGGATCGTCAGGCCGCAGAACGCAGCCGCCAGCCCCGCCGTCGCGTTGAGGAACGATATCAGGACGGGCATGTCGGCCCCGCCGATACGGATGGAGAAGATGACGCCCAGCGCCATTGCCGTCGCGGTCAACATGAGGATCGGCCGATATGCGGGCGGGCCGGCGAGCGTGTTGGAGACGATCGCCAGCGCGGCGGCAGCCAGCACAAGGGCCGACAGGATGCCGTCATGATTCGGCAGCACGATGGGGGTCTGTTTCAGGCGGCCGGAGAGCTTGCCGGCGGCAACCATGCTGCCGCTGAAGGTCGCGGCGCCGACGATCAGTCCCAGAATGGCCGATGCCTCATTGACCGGTGCCGACCCGTCGCCGGCCGGCCGCGTAAGCTCGACGAGCGACACAAACGTGGCCGCGATCCCGCCCATGCCGTGCTGAAAGGCCACCATCGCCGGCATCTGCACCATGCTTACGCGGGCGGCTACCAGCCATCCGACGGCGCCGCCGATGAGGACCGCCGGCAGCACACAGGAGACGCCGGTGAGCCGGTAGCGCGCCATCGCAATGGCGGCGGCGAGCACGAGGGCAAGCGCCTCAGTGAGATTGCCGCGGCGCGCGCCACGCGGCGTGCGGAACTGCGAGATCCCCACGATCAGCAGCACGATGACGAGCAGATCGGCCGCAACCTGCGGTAGCTCTGCCATGGAAGCCGCGATCCTCTCTTGAGTGCCGGGCGTTCTTCGGGGGCCGGGGACATCCGGCCCGCGCCGCGCGGCCGCCGCCGGAACCCGAATTACTCGCCGCAGGCCCGGCTACGCCGTCGGCCTATGCCCCTGGGCCTGCCCCTTTTTTCGGAACATACCGAGCATCCGATCCGTGATGACGAAGCCGCCGACCACGTTGAACATGGCAGCGGCGATTGCCAGGCCGCCCAGCCACATATGCCATGGCCCCAGGGGGGCCGTGAAAAGCAGCAACGCGGCGATCACCGTGACCGCCGAGATCGCGTTGGTCATTGACATCAGCGGCGTGTGCAGCATCGGGGGCACCTTCGAGATCAACGCGTATCCGATCGCGAACGTCGCGCCGAAAACGCCCAGCATCAGCAGGAGGTTGCTCATCGTCCGTGCCCCTTCGCCATCGCCTCGATCGCCCCGGCATGAACGACCCGACCGTCGCGCGTCACGAGGGACGAGGCAATGATGTCGTCGGTCATGTCCAGGTGGACACGTCCCTCTTTGACGAGGTGGGCGGCGTAGTTGAAGATGTTGTGCGCGAACATCCAGGTGGACGCGGTGGGGACCATGCCCGGGATGTTCTTTGTGCCGTCGATGCTCACGCCGTACTTCTCGCACACCTGGCCGTGCTCGGTAATCTCACAGTTGCCGCCCTGATCGATCGAGATGTCCACCAGGGCCGAGCCCGGCCGCATCGACCGGACCATCGCCTCGGTGATCAGCACCGGCGCGATCTTTCCCGGGACGAGCGCGGTCGTGATGACGATGTCCGCCTGCGCCACCACGGGTGCGAGAATCTCACGTTCGCGGGCCAGCCATTCGTCCGGCAGCGTCCGTGCATAGCCGCCGGCCCCGACGGCAATCTCCGCGGGAACCTTCAGGTCCACCAGCTTGGCGCCCAGGCTCTTGGCGTGTTGGCAGGCCTCCTCGCGGATATCCGCCGCGTGGAGGACCGCGCCCAGACGCTTGGCCGTCGCCAGTGCCTGTAGGCCCGCCACGCCGGCCCCCAAGACCAGAACCTTCGCCGGCTCGAGGGTTCCGACGGCCGTGCCGACCATCGGCATGAATCGCGGAAGGCGGTTGGCGGCCATCAGGACGGCTTTATACCCGGCCACCGTGCTCATGGATGTCAGGGCATCCATCGGCTGGGCCCGCGAGGTCCGGGGGATCGAATCGAGCGTGAAGGCAGTTACGCCGCGGGCGGCAAGGCGTTTGATCATGTCGTGATTGTCAGGGTTGGCCGGGTGGAGGAACGTGACGAGGTACTGCCCCGGCCGCATCATATCGATCTCGTGTTTGTTCCGCGCGGTGCGGAACTGCGGCTCCTTCACCTTCAGGATCAGATCGGCCTGCGCGAAGAGGTCCTCGACGTTGGCGATGATCTCGGCCCCCGCCGCCGTGTACTCCTCGTCCGGGAAGTGCGACCCAACGCCGGCGCCGGCTTCGACCAGCACTCGCGCGCCCGCTTGGCGCATCTTGCGGACAGTCTCGGGCGTGGCCGCCACGCGACGCTCGCCCTGCATAACCTCTTTCGGAATGCCGATAGTCAATCCCTGAAAGCTCATGTATCCGACTCCGAAACTGAAACACGTCGCACGCGCAGAATTGCCCGCCAGTATACCCATCCGGTGCCGTTCCGCCAGCGATCGCGGGCGCCGGGGCGCGCAAAAAAACTGCCGGACCAACCGGATGACCGGTTGAGCCGGCAGCACTCTTCCCCGCGCTTTTCCGCTCCTGAGACCTTACCCTAGCTCCAGGGACAGAGGCCATTGCCTCTTTCGGGGTACCCTGCAAACCATCCGCCACCCTAGCTTTTCCCAACCTTCGCTTTTCCCCAGCCTGCTTTTCCTGACTCCAAAGCGGCCACAGGTCTGCGAAAGGTACTCCGAGGCGTATAGCGGGGAGTTGTATGGGCTATTTCGAAAGGCTCCGAACTACCTCCTCCTAAACAAAAAGCCGATGAGCACTCTCTCTCATCGGCCCTGGACGCGCTTCTTTCGACCCACCGAACCGGCTCGATTTGAGGCCAACATGCCACCAGCCGGTTCCAGTCTATCACCTCATATACCACAACAAGGTCTGGCGGTCAAGGGCCTTTTTCCAAAAAAAGTGAGATGAGGGCAGGTGATTTTATCCGTATTTCCGCACCCCAGAATCCGTTTTTGTGCCGTATCCCGTAAATATAGGATAGATGGGATGTTTGGATAGGTAGATCCGGTGGCAAGAACGGGTGAGCCAAGTCCAATCGCCGCGCGTTCGACCCTCGTCATCGCCAGCGCCGGCCGGGGCCTACAATCGCCCGAGTCCGAACCCGGGCACCCCGCAAGGGTTGAAAGGGGCGGCACGATCTTTAGACTGGCCGAACAGAGCCTCGGCGGTTCTTGGCCCCTTGATGCCGTGGACCGCATACGCAGGACGGAGGTTGACAATGCCGGAGAATCCATCGCATCGACTCGGGACTCGTTGCCTTCATGCCGGCCAACAGCCGGATCCCGCCACAACGGCCCGGGCGGTGCCGATCTACGCCACGAGCAGCTACGTTTTTCGCGACACGGAACACGCCGCGAATCTGTTCGCGCTCAAGGAGTTCGGGAACATCTACAGCCGTCTGATGAATCCGACGAACGACGTGCTCGAGCAGCGGATGGCGGCGCTCGATGGCGGCGTCGGCGGCTTGGCGGTTTCCAGCGGGCAGTCGGCCATCTACATCGCGATTTTCAACATCTGCCACGCCGGACAGAACTTCCTTTCCTCCACGAGCCTGTACGGCGGGACGTGGACCCTGTTTACGCAGACGTTTCCGCGGCTGGGCATCCAGGTGAGGTTCTTCGACCCGGCCCGGCCGGAGGATATCCGCAAACTCGCGGACAAGGACACCCGCTGTGTGTACTTCGAGTCGCTGGGAAACCCGAAGAACGACGTGCCGGACTTCGCGGAGATCGCGAGGGTTGCGCACTCCTGCGGGCTGCCGGTCATCTGCGACAACACGGTGATGACGCCGGCGTTGCTTCGGACCTTTGAGCACGGGATCGACATCAACGTGTACAGCGTGACGAAGTTCATCGGCGGACACGGGCTGCATGTCGGCGGGTGCATCGTCGACTCCGGCAGGTTCGATTGGACGGCGGAGAAGAAGCGATGGCCGGAGTTTACCGAGCCGGACGCGTCGTATCACGGCGTTGTGTTTGCAGAGGCGCTGCGGCCGATCGGCAACATCGCCTACATCATCCGGTGCCGGACGCACCTGCTGCGGGACATGGGGAGCTGTATGAGTCCGTTCGCGTCGTTTCTGTTCCTGCTGGGGCTGGAGACGTTGCACCTGCGCATGCCGCGGCATTGCGAGAACGCCCAGAAGGTGGCCGAGCATCTCCAGTCGCACCCGGCGGTCTCGTGGGTGAACTACCCCGGGCTGCCCGAGCACCCGTTCCACGCGAACGCGAAGAAGTACCTGAAGAACGGGTGCGGCGCCATCATCGGCTTCGGGATCAAGGGCGGCATGGAGGCGGGCAAGAAGTTCATCAACGCGGCGAGACTGATGTCGCACCTGGCAAACATCGGCGATGCCAAGACGCTCTGCATCCACCCGGCGAGCACGACGCACTCGCAACTCAGCGAGGCGGAGCAGAAGGCCACGGGCGTTGTGCCGGAGTACATCCGGCTGTCCGTCGGCATCGAGGACATCGCGGACATCCTTGCGGACATCGATCAGGCCTTGGCGGCGTCGCAGGCGTAGGAGTGGTCGCTGCCCCCGGTGCCGCACTCATGAACCCGAAAACAAGGTTTGTCGTCATCGCGTTTGCTTGCGTTGTTGCGCTCGCCGCGATCACATACTTCGGGTGGCTGCGAGCGCCGCACGAGTTCCGCGGCACGCTGCTCTACGACCCGGATGCTCGCCGAATCCCGGAGGACCCGCCTGTCCTGGCCCTCCTCATTACCGCGACGGGGACCTACGAGCTGGATGCGCCCGACCGGAACGATCGGAAGAAGTGGCATCCCGTGCTGACGAACCTGAACGGCAGACAGGTGATCGTGCGGGGTACGCGGCGGGTCCGGCACGCGGCGTACCGCCCATCCCGGGCGCATCCTACGATCCTTGTTGAGGAGTTGATGCCGGCCGTGCCGAATCCGGCCGACGGCTCCTCGGCCGCCCGGCCGTCGCAAGGCGGGCGGATGAGCCGGCGCAGGCGACGGCGTGTATAATCGCCCAGCTCTTATGAGTTCTTCGGACAGTAAGACCCTCGACAGACTCGCCGGTTCCGTGGGGATCGTCCGCACGCAGATCGTGACGCTTTTCGAGCCGCCGGATGTGCTCCGGCTGGAGTGCGGGCGGACGCTCGGGCCGATCGAGGTAGCGTACGAGACGTACGGGCAGCTCAACGCCGACCGCAGCAACGCAGTCCTCATCTGCCACGCGCTTTCGGGCGATGCGCACGTAGCCGGCTACCACAGCATCGAGGACCGCAAGCCCGGCTGGTGGGACATCATGGTGGGGCCGGGCAAGGGCATCGACACGAACCGGTACTTCGTGATCTGCTCAAACGTGCTGGGCGGGTGCCGCGGCACAACGGGGCCGTCCAGCATCAACCCGGAGACCGGCCGGCCGTGGGGGCTGGACTTTCCCGTGGTGACGATCGAGGACATGGTCAAGGTGCAGAAGCGCCTCGTCGAGTACCTCGGCATCACAAGGCTTCTGGCGGTCATCGGCGGCTCGATGGGGGGGATGCAGGTGCTCGAGTGGACGGTGCGCTATCCGGAGAGCGTGGTGGCCGCCATTCCTGTGGCGACGACGGCCCGCCTCAACGCGCAATCGATCGCCTTCAACGCGGTGGGCCGCAGCGCGATCCTTGCCGACCCCGACTTTGCCGGGGGACAGTACCGCTCGCAGGGCACGGTTCCGGAGAACGGCCTGGCGATCGCGCGGATGGTCGGCCACATCACCTACCTCTCCGAGGAGGGGATGCACGAGAAGTTCGGCCGGCAGCTCCGCCACGCGGCGAAGTACGCCTACGACTTCAACAGCGAGTTCTCCGTCGAGACGTATCTGGATCACCAGGGCCGCGCGTTCGTCGAGCGCTTCGACGCGAACAGCTACCTGTACATCACCAAGGCGGTGGACTATTACGACCTCAGTGCCCGCGCGGGCTCGCTCGCGGAGGCGTTCGCGAAGACGCAGTCGCGATTTCTGGTGATCAGCTTCTCCAGCGACTGGCTGTTTCCGCCGAAGCAGTCGCGGCAGATCGTCGACGCGTTGCTCCAGGCGGGCAAGGCCGTGACGTATTCGGAGATCAACTCGCGGTATGGTCATGATGCGTTCCTGCTGGAGCCGGAGACGCTCGGGCGGCTGATCGGCGGTTTTCTGGCGGCGGTCAGCGGATCGCCGCGGGCGGAAAACGGCGGGGGCCTGGAGCCCTACATTCAGGCCGAGCCGGCGGTTCCCCCGGCGTGGGTGCGGCAACGGGTCGACTATGACCGCATCGAGGAACTCATCCCGGCCGGCAGCACGGTGCTTGATCTGGGCTGCGGGCGCGGCGTGCTGCTGAGCCGGCTGATCCGGCACAAGGGTGTCCGGGGACAGGGCGTCGAGGTGGTTCAGGATGCGATCTGCGAGTGCGTGGAGCGGGGGATCGACGTGCTCGACCTGGACGTGGAGAGCGAGTTGTCGAGCTTCGCCACCGGCTCGTACGACTACGTCGTGTTGTCGCAGACGCTTCAGACATTGCGGCGCCCGGACATCGTGATCCGCGAGATGCTCCGCATCGGCCGGTACGGGATCGTCAGCTTTCCGAATTTCGGCCACTGGAAGCCGACGATCCAGCTCCTGCTTACCGGGCACACGCCGGTGACCGGGGCGCTGCCGTTCCGCTGGTACAATACGCCGAACGTGCGCTGCGTGACGATCCGCGACTTCGATCGGTTCTGTGGGGAGAACGGCTTTATCGTGCATCAGCGAATCCCGCTGATTTCGAGTCGCCGGGACCCGATCCGCCTCTGGCCGAATCTTCGCGCCGAGGAGGCGATCTTCGTGCTCAGCGCGCGTCGGAAGTGAGGCCGGACTCCGGGTTCGGGCTTCCAGGTTCCGGGTTTCGGGCCCCGGCACCCGGGGGCAGGACGGACGGGCGGCCGATGTAGTGGCACTCGAAGCCGTACCGCTGCATGGTTTCGGAGGCGTACAGGTTCCGCCCGTCGAAGATCACCGGCTGACGGAGCCGTTCCCGCATGACCTCGAAGTCCGGGCAGCGGAACTCGTTCCACTCGGTGACGACGACGAGGGCATCGGCGCCGTTCAGTGCCTCGTAGAGATCGTCGTGACAGATGACGGCCGGCCCGTAGTGCCTGCGCAGATTGTCCAGGGCTGCCGGGTCGTGGGCATGGACCTCCACGCCGGCCTCGAGCAGCAGATCGATGAGCGTCAGCGCCGGGGCCTCGCGGATGTCGTCGGTTTGCGGCTTGAATGCGACGCCCCAGATGGCGATCCGTCTGCCGCGCAGCGATGCGCCGAAGCGCGCAGCGATCTTGTCGAACAGCAGGCGGCGCTGGCGGACGTTGACCTCGTGCACCGCCTCGATCAGCGAGGCGTCGAGGCCTGCCTCGCGGAAGGTGTGCGCGAGCGCCTGCACGTCTTTCGGAAAACAGCTTCCGCCGTAGCCGGGGCCGGGGTAGAGGAATCGCCTGCCGATCCGGGCGTCGGCCATGAGCCCGGCGCGAACCTCGTTCACGTCGATCCCGAATCGGTCGCACAGATTCGCGATGGCGTTGATAAAGCTGATCCGCATGGCGAGGGCGACGTTGGCGGCGTACTTGACCAGTTCCGCCGCACAACGGCTGCACACGATAATCGGCGCGAGGTTGCGGACGAACGGCAGGTGCAGTTCGCGGAGGATGGCGGCGGCCTCGGGATCCTCCGAGCCGATCAGGACGCGGTCGGGCCGCTGGAAGTCGTCAACGGCGGAGCCTTCCTTGAGGAACTCCGGATTGCTGACCACGCACACCCTGTGCCGACAGCGGGCGGCGATCCGCTGCTCGATTCGCGTGCCGGTTCCGACGGGCACGGTACTCTTGATCACGACGATCTTGGGCCCCTCGGCGAGGTCGGCGATGGTATCGGCGGCGTGCTCGATCTGGGAGAGATCGGGGCGGCCGTCGTCGAGGGGCGGCGTGCCGATGGTGATGAAAAGAACCCGGCCGTGGCCGACGGCTTCGGCCGCATTGGTCGTGAATCGCAGCCGCCCGGCGGCAAGATTCCGGACGATCAGTTCCTCGAGGCCCGGCTCGAAGATGGGGCAGCGGCCGCCGGAGAGGCGCTCGATCTTCTGCGCATCCACATCGAAGCCGATCACGTGATTGCCCGTGTCGGCCAGACAGGCGCCTGTGACCAGTCCCACGTATCCGGTTCCGACGACGGTGAGTTTCATGCCCTCGGTCTCCTTGGCCGCAGCCGTGTTTCGGTCATCTTCGCCCCGGCATTATGGGCGCACCCGCGCGGCATGGAAAGGCGGCGGGCCCGCCCGGCCGGCGGGCGATCGTCGCATCGGCCGAGCCCCCGGCGCCCCGGCGCATCACGCCTTTGAGAGCACGAAGCTCCCGTCGATCGGGGTCGTAACGCGTGTGCCGCTCGCCGCCACCAGGGTAACCTTCGTTTCGTCGAGCCGGATGTCTTTCACGCGGTCGAAGCCCGCCGGGATCGACGCAACCGCCATGACGTAGTTCACCACCGTGGGCCTGGACCGGCTGAGGTGGAGGACCGTTCGGATCCCGCGCCGCGTGTGGGAGTTCGCCCGGGCCGAGGGAGCAATGCCGGTGTGGAAGTAGCTCGTTAGCTCCTCCAGACCCATGACGTTGATGTGCCGGCCGTTCCACGGAGGGTAATGCCGCCCGCCGTTGCTCATCCAGAAGAGCGTACCGTTGAGCACCTTGGGATCCTTCAGGGCGAACCAGACGTAGCGCTGCTTCGGAAAGGTGACGGCCGTCCATGCAAACGGGCGTCTGTCGTCGGCGATGATGTGCGCGATGTCCTCGAACCCCCGTCGGGCGGGATAGCGCGTCAGATCGGCCATCTCGCCCGTGATCATGGGCACGCGATCAAGCGACCGGAAGACGGCGCCGGGCTTCAGGATGGAGTAGCCGCGCTCGGCCGGGTTCTCCGTCGGTTCGACCCAGACCTGGCCGAAGGTGAACGGGCTCGTCGAGAGAATGCCGCCGGCCGGTTCGTCGGGGAAGCGGAGGTTGGCGTGGTGGCCGAGATTCATCGGGCCCGACATGCCGGAGATCACGTGCTTGCAGTAGACCGCGTTATGACCGTCGATCAGCAGGATGTGCTTGTCCACGCGGCCCTTACGGACCTTCGTGCGGAGCGAAAGATGCAGGCACGTGCGGCCGTCGTCTCGCGTCAGGGATTCGAGCTTCCACTTCGCGTTGGCCGTCTCGCCGTGTACGGGGAACCGTTCGCCGCGGAAGGGCTCGGTGTTTCCGCCGAACGGCATGCAGAAAAAGTCGCCGCGGAGCACGCGGACGATCGGGGGGACCGACTTGTCCACAGGCTCGTTCCACCAGGGGGCGATGTGGTAGGGTTGGATCTTGCGGCCCTTGCGGTCGAACGTCACGGGCGCCAGATGGCCGCCCGTTTCCGTAACATACGCCTCGACGGTGCTGGACTGCACCCGCCACGATGGCTGATTGAAGACGATCCTGCGAGTTTCACGTTCCGCCATGAGACAGCATCTCCTGAAGATCATGCCTCGCCGCCGCGCCGGCTGGCAGGCTGGCCCGTAGTATGCCGCCTTGCCGGGCAATCGCCAAGCCGCCGGGGAGACACTTGCCGTTTGGGAGGGCCGCTTTCGGCTGGTCAGCCATGTTCCTGTGCGCCGTTGCAACGTGGTTCCGCGGTTTCTGATGACAAGCTTGCACCCCTGTACGTCACGTGCGAACGCTGACGCCCGACCTCCGCCGGTCGGCGGCGAATTGCGGCGGCGACGGCACCGCCCGGCATTCGCGCGAGGGCACCCGGCCCTACCAACGATTCTCCCCGGCCGCCGACGGCCATTGCCCGAGGCGGGGATTTTCCAGATGCTTCTTCGCATGGTCGTAAACAGGGTGCCACCAGGCAGGCCGGGGCAAGGCGCGACGAGGGCTCGCACGTAAAGTGTTTATTCATAGATGGTTACATGCGTGGACTCGTCCGCGAGCCGCTCAGGGCCTACCTGAAGGGGATCCCGACGGGGTGCGGGCATATCGTAGCTTCGCCTCGGCTGCTTTTGGGTTCCGTTTACCTCTTGACATCGAGGCGACCGATGCTAATATGTCGGTCTGCAATGGCCCTTATGGCCTTCGGCACAGTCGGACGGACCAAGGCCGGAGAGTATCGAGGATAAGCCTGTTGCACGAGTGGGTGGTACTCGACATCCTGAGGCTGACCTAGCTTGACTGCGGTGGGTGGTCGTTCGCAGAACGGAGCCACCAGCAGCAAGCTGGTGGTTTTTTTGTCGGTTGAGCACGGCGGCGCGACCGGCGGCTGAGGACGGGCCTGAACGCCGTAGCGAAAGCGGGAAGACGAGAAGGCGACGAAACCGGAAAAGCTCTGCGGCGGATGTGGAGGCTTTGGCGGTTTTGGGCCTTCGGATCAGGTTTCGGGCTCGTAGCTCAGTTGGTTAGAGCGCGTCCCTGATAAGGACGAGGTCAGAGGTTCGAATCCTCTCGGGCCCAGTAGAGGAAGCGAGAAGGCGAAAAACGAGGGCGCTCCCGAAGGCGGCGGCCCGCGAGCCTTGTCCGGTTTTCGGCTTTTTCGCTCTGTTTACGGGGCCGTAGCTCAACTGGGAGAGCGCCTGGTTTGCAACCAGGAGGTTGGCGGTTCGAGCCCGCTCGGCTCCAGTGTTTGGGCAGGCGGGGCGGGAGCGGGCCCCGAAAAAAATCTTCGTCCAGGGGGCTGGACAGCGGCGAGAGCTTCTGGTATAGTAGTAGGTCTCGCCCTCAAGACAGGGGCGTCCGAGAGAGCGGCCGAGCCGCGAAACAGGACCGCCGGGTTTTCTTTCGCGGCTCCGCTGCTCTTGAAAAGGCGGCGGGATCTTTGACAACCGAATAGCGGATGAACATTGCCGGTCCGTTCGACGAGGGCGGATCGGGCAAGTTCTGTGGCGACTGAACCACGGGTTCGATTGTATCGAGTTGGATGAGCCGGTGTCGCCGTCGAAAGGCGGCGGCATTGAGGCGTATCACTGAAGCGCCAAGGTGATCGCAGCGGCGGACAGCGTGTCAGCCATGCGATCAAGCTAGTAAGGGTGCGTGGTGGATGCCTAGGCGTCGAGAGGCGATGAAGGACGTGGTAGGCTGCGATAAGCTCCGGGGAGCCGTCAAACAGGCCTTGATCCGGAGATGTCCGAATGGGGAAACCCAACGTCACTCCGCAAGGAGATGGCGTTACGGCGGGATGAATGCATAGTCCCGTACGAGCAAACCCAGGGAACTGAAACATCTCAGTACCTGGAGGAAAAGAAATCAACCGAGACTCCGCTAGTAGCGGCGAGCGAACGCGGACCTAGCCCAAACCGGGAGCAATCCCGGGGTTGCGGAAGCCGAGAGCAGTTACAAAGGCATCGCTAGCGGAAGTGTCTGGAAAGGCACATCACAGAGGGTGACAATCCCGTACGCGAAGGCGACCGCCCTGCGTTACCATCGGCTTTCCAGAGTAGCACGGAGCTCGTGGAACTCCGTGTGAAGCCGGGGGGCCCACCCTCCAAGGCTAAGTACTCCTCGACGACCGATAGTGCACAAGTAAGGTGACTGAAAGGTGAAAAGAACCCTTTCTAAGGGAGTCCAAAGAACCTGAAACCGCGTACCTACAAGCTGTGGGAGTCCTATGTCGTTCCCTTCGGGGGGCGAAATGGATGACCGCGTACCTTTTGCATAATGGACCGGCGAGTTACGGTTAGTGGCTTGGTTAAGCACTTCCGGTGCGGAGCCGAAGCGAAAGCGAGTCTGAATAGGGCGATCTGTCGCTAGCCGTAGACCCGAACCCAAGTGATCTACCCATGGCCAGGTTGAAGTGCCCGTAAAAGGGCGCGGAGGACCGAAGCCGTGAACGTTGAAAAGTTCTGGCATGAGCTGTGGGGAGGAGTAAAAGTCTAATCAAACTTGGAGATATCTGGTTCTCCCTGAAATGTCTTTTGGGACAGCCTCGGGCCACTACTCTGCGGGGGTAGAGCTACTGAATGAAACGCGGGGGCTACCCGCCTGCCGCCTTCAATCAAACTCCGAATACCGTAGAGTGTATCCCGGGAGTGAGACTGTGGGGGATAACCTTCATGGTCGAAAGGGAAACAACCCAGCCCGCCTGCTAAGGTCCCCAATTTCCGCTCAGTGCATAAGGAAGTCTAGTTTCCGAGACAGCCGGGATGTTGGCTTAGAAGCAGCCACCATTTAAAAAGTGCGTAATAGCTTACCGGTCGAGAAACTGGGCACCGATAATGAACGGGACTAAGCGGAAAACCGAAGCAGCGGGTCGTACGCCTGTTCGCAGGTGTGCGGCAGTAAGGGAGCGTTGATAGGCAGATACAGGCCGTACGGTAACGAGCGGTGGCGGGCCTATCAAGTGCGTATGCCGGTATGAGTAACGAGAAACCGGGTGAAAACCCCGGTCGCCGAAAGCCTAAGGTTTCCTGGGGAAGGTCAATCCGCCCAGGGTTAGCCGGATCCTTAGACCAGGCCGAAAGGCGTAGTCGATGGACAGCAGGTTAATATTCCTGCGCCCCGTCAGAAGGTTGAGTCGCACGTGCGTTTTCTCCAGCCGTGGCCCACGATCAGGTTCGAGGGTGCCCGAAAGGGCGAGGCCGATTCGTTGCCGAAGCGCGGGGCGAGAGAACCAAGAAAAGCGTGCGAGGACGACTGGCGGGTCCGTACTAAAACTGACACAGGTAGGCGAGGAGAGTATCCTCAGGCGCTCGAGAGAACGGTCCTTAAGGAACTAGGCAATTTTGCCCCGTAACTTCGGGATAAGGGGTCCCTCCTCAGCAGTAGCAATATTACTGAGAGGGCACAGCAAAGCGGCTCTGGGAACTGTTTATCAAAAACACAGGTCTCTGCTAACTCGTAAAGAGGACGTATAGAGACTGACGCCTGCTCGGTGCCGGAAGGTTAAGGAAGCAGGTCATTGGCCGAAAGGCTGAGAAGCTTGCGACCGAAGCCCCGGTTAACGGCGGCCCTAACTATGAGGGTCCTAAGGTAGCGAAGTTCCTTGTCGGGTAAGTTCCGACGCGCATGAATGGCGTAATCACTGGAGCACTGTCTCAAGGACCGACTCGGTGAAATTGAATTTGTGGTGAAGATACCACATACCCGCGGCAAGACGGAAAGACCCCGTGAACCTTTACTGTAGCCTGGTATTGGCCACAGGCATCACATGCGTAGGATAGGTGGGAGGCGATGATCTGGCGGCTCCGGCCGTCAGGGAGCCAACGGTGAAATACCACTCTTGTGCTGTTTGTTGCCTAACCTTGACCCGTGAATCCGGGCAAGGGACCGTGCTAGGTGGGCAGTTTGACTGGGGCGGTCTCCTCCCAAATGGTAACGGAGGAGCGCAAAGGTCGGCTCAGCGCGGTTGGCAATCGCGCCTTAGAGTGCAAGGGCATAAGCCGGCTTAACTGCGAGTCTCACGAGACAAGCAGACAGGAAACTGGGCCCTAGTGATCCGGTAGTCCCGTGTGGAAGGGCTATCGCTCAACGGATAAAAGGTACTCCGGGGATAACAGGCTGATCTCCCCCGAGCGTCCATAGCGGCGGGGAGGTTTGGCACCTCGATGTCGGCCCATCGCATCCTGGGGCTGAAGGCGGTCCCAAGGGTTTGGCTGTTCGCCAATTAAAGCGGTACGCGAGCTGGGTTCAGACCGGCGTGAGCCAGGTCGGTCCCTATCTGTCGTGGGCGTACGAGACTTGAGAGGATATCACTCTAGTACGAGAGGATTGAGTGGTACCAGCCTCTGGTGTCCCTGTTGTCGTGCTAACGGCAGCGCAGGGTAGCTATGCTGGGAAAGGAGAAACGCTGAATGCATCTAAGCGTGAAACCCCCCTCAAGATCAGGTCTCGGGTGCACCTTCGGGTGCGTGAAGGCCCCTGGTAGACTACCAGGTCGATAGGCGGGAGGTGTACGGCGAGAGATCGCTTAAGCTGACCCGTACTAATGGCCGAGGGCTTGATCGCATGGTTGATGTGCTGTCAACCGACCTTGGCGATCAATCACCCGTGCGTCGGTCCGCCACACCACTTGCCGTTCATCCGTCTATTCGGTTGCAGGAAGACGACACCCGTCGGACGCACACAAACGTCCGGCGGGTTCTTTTTTGGACGCGTCATGCGCTTCCGTCGGCCCCTTGGCGCGAACTCGCGGCCAGCGCCCGCTCGCACAGCGCCCGCAGCGCCTCGACCTGCCTCTGAAGCACGGCGACGGCCTCGCGGGCCTTCACGCTGGTTTCCAACTCCCTGGCTGCCTGTGTGATGAGCGGATACCCGTATCCGCCGGCGGCGCCCTTGATCTGATGAGCGGTCCGGGCAAGGGTCTCGAAATCCTGCGACCTCAGCGCCTGCCCCATCGACTCGATTCGCGCGGGAAGCGCGTTGAGAAACTGCTCGATGAGCTCGGCCATGTCGGGGTCGTCCGCGAGTTCGCTCGGCAGGGGTTCGCCGGGTGCCGGCGCGATGTCCGGGACCGCCGGCGCGGGGGCGGAGGTTCGATCAACCTGCCTGCGGATCGTCTCCATCAGCGCGTTTCGATCGATCGGCTTGGCGGCGTAATCGTCGCAGCCCGCATCGAGGCACTTCTGACGATCCTGCGACATGGCATGCGCGGTCAGGGCGATAATCGGCCCGCGCCAGCCGGCACTTCGCAGCCGACGGGTCATTTCATACCCGTCCATCTCAGGCATCTGCATGTCCGTCAGAATCACATGGAACCTCTCGCCCTTCTGCGATGCCTCCAACGCCTTGTCCAGACCGATCCGCCCGTTCTCCGCCAGCTCGACGGTCGCGCCGGCCTTCCTGAGCAGGTGCGCGATCAGCCTCTGGTTGTCCTCGCCGTCTTCGACCAGCAGGATCCGCAACCCTTCGAGCACCCCGGCGTTCCCGGCCGGCGGCGATGCCGCTTTCGCCTCGTGCCGCAGAGCGAGGGCCTCCTCGTTCGCGCCTCCCGCGATCATCCGGACGCCATCGAGCGGGCCGGTGGACACCGTTGCGCGGAACCGCGTTCCTCGCCCCGGTCCGGTCTCGACGAGGATCACGTCGCCGCCAAGCATTTGTGCCAGCCGTTTGCTGATGCTCAGACCGAGTCCCGTGCCGCCGAACCGTCGCGTCATCGAGTCGTCGGCCTGGCTGAACGGCTGAAAGACGCGCGACGCCTGCTCCGGGGTCATGCCGATGCCCGTGTCGATCACGTCGAACTGGAGACAGGGCCCGTCGGCGGCGTCCGCGAGGCGCACCTGGAGCGTCACGCCGCCTTGCTCGGTGAACTTGATGGCGTTGCCGATGAGG
>Ga0272448_1004802_pt1 | contig 15233 bp, 13 predicted proteins | sample YNPCB0191_FD_202220 | JGI IMG/M metagenome (GOLD analysis project Ga0272448, IMG submission 202220) | Hot spring sediment microbial communities from Yellowstone National Park, WY, United States - YNP-CB-019-1 | ecosystem: Environmental > Aquatic > Thermal springs > Hot (42-90C) > Sediment...
CGATGCTCGATGCCGACGCGCTGCGCCACCGCGCGCACGCGCTGCGAAACATCGGCGATGTCGTACAGCCGCGCGTAGAACGTCAAGTTCTCTTCGGCGGTCAGGTCATCGTACATAAAGGTTTGATGACCGACGAAGCCGATGGACGCACGCGCGGCGTTCGCGTGATCGGGCAGCGGAATCTTGCCGATCAGGATGCTGCCGTCGTTTGCGCGGCTGAGTGTGGCAATGAGGCGGAGCAGCGTCGTCTTGCCCGCGCCATTCGGTCCGACGATGGCGACGATCTCCCCCTGGTTGACTTGAAACGATACGCCGCGCAGCGCCCAGCGCGCGCCAAACGTTTTGTCGAGTTTCTTGACCGTGATGAGCGCTTCGCTCACTCGCTGTCTCCCAACTCTTGGAGTTTGGCTTTGAGCCGCGCGCGCTCTTCTTTGTACGTCGCTTCCGATACCTTGCCGGCTTCGAAATCATCGTCCAGGTCGGCGATCTGCTGTAACAAGTCCATCCGGCGATTCGTGGCAGCCACCGCGACGCGATTCGCGCGCCGGCGAATCAACGGGTACGCGATGAGCAGGATCGCGGCGACCGCGGCGAGACCGAGCACGGCGATGCCGATCGTCTGCGAATTATTGTCGACGGCAGTGGGGGCGCTGGTGCTGGAAGTCGGCGCGGTAGGCGCGGCGACCGTCGCCGGCAAGTTCACGAGCTGCGCCTTGACTTCGGTGCCTTTGGTGAATGGACCGCCCGCGCTCAATAAAAAGTTCTGTCCACTCTGGGTTGGGAAATTCGTCGGCGCGGAAAGCTGGGTGCTCGTGATCGTTCCACCAACTTCCGCGAGCAAAATCTGAAAGTTGTCAATGTCCCACGGCAGTTTCAGATCGAAGGGATAGGTGGGCGGTGTAAATGGAACCGCATAGTTGAAAACGATTTGATCGTTGCCCGGCTGGAACGGCAGCGTGTACGACATGACCGTGTTCCCGCGCAGGGTCGTCGCGTCGGCATCCTGAGTATCGAACTGGATATTCGTCGCGCCGGCGAGGAACGGTAGCTGAAGCGTGACGCGATGCGGACCGACGCTCGTTCCGCCGATGTACGAGCGGTCGCCGGTGTTCTGCACCTGCACGATCTGGAGCACATTCAAAAGCCCGGTTTGCACGTCGATTACAAAGTGCATCTGGGCGACTTTGACCGCGGAGGGGTCGGTGGTTGTGTCGTACACCGTGAGCGTGACCGGAACGGTGGTTGTGATTCCGCTGAATTGGAGAATGTCCGACGCGTAATCGATGCCGGCATAGTTCGCGGTCGCGAGCATCCGCGTGGTCGTGAGAATTTGGATGTTCGAGAATGCAAAGTGTCCGCTGGCATCCGGCTGGGCGGTCTGGGTGATCGTGCTCTGAGACGCCATGTCCGCGATGTAGAGCGTCACTGTGATGCTGGATGGATCGGTGAGCTGGCTGCCTTTCGTGCCATTGACGATCACGCCTTCCACTTTGCCTTGACCGCCGGCTTGCGCGTTGGCGCGCGGCGTCGGCAAGGCGAGGAGCGCCAGCGCGAGAAGAGCCGAGGCTCCCAAGAAGATGAGTGCATGTTTCGGGTTACGAAGAATTTGTGTTTTGATTTTAGAAATCCTCTCGTGCAAGATTATGACGGACGACGGCGCCAGCCGTCTTACGTCGACAGTTTTTTTCCGCACTTGGCGCAGAACGTGTCGCCCGGGTGGTAGGGCGTGCCGCAATCGGGGCAGCGCCGGCTGGATGCCGCGCTTTTGCCGGCGCGTAGCCGCGCGATCTCGCGCTCGATCGCGTCGTCGGGCGGCGCGGCGCGTTTCGCCACGCGCAGCTGCGCGACCTCCTCTTCGATGTGCACCCCCGCGCCATTTCCGCCGAGCGCATCGATCTGTTCAAGCGCGGCCGCGGCGCGCGCCTTGTACTTTTCGCGCAATTCCGCATAATCGCCCGGCGAAAGTTTGCCCAACTGAAAGTCAAAGTCGAGATCGCGGATCGCGTCGTACGCCGCGTCGCGCTGCGCGACGAGGACATCCAATTCGTCTGGCGTTTCCAGCGCCTCTTCGCGCGACGCCGTGAAGAGCGGATAAGCGATAAAAGCGATCATCCCGCCAACGAGAATGGCAGCCAACACAATTTCCAAGATGTTTTTTCCTGCGGAGGGGCGAGGTCACCCCACCCCTACAAGAATTACGCGCGCGCCGCTTGGCGCGCCAGCCCCTCGACATGCGCGCGCGCCCGCGCCGTGTCGCGCGCATCGGGCCACGCGGCGATCAGCGTGCTGACGATCATGAAAAAGCCGCCGAACCACAGCCAGAAGACGAGCGGGTTGATGTACGCGCGGAACGTCACCGTCGCAAAATTGTTTTCCCAGCCGGCGATGATCAGGTATAAATCCGCCGCCGGGGTCGAATAGATCGCGGGCGTCGTTGCCGTCTCGCCGGAATTGGGATAGAACCCGCGCGAAGGTGACAGGGTCGTGACACGCTGTCCGTTCTGATACACGCCCACCGTCGCCGACGTGATCTGCCCTTCGCCGCTCGGAAAGTCCGGCGACAGCGTTTCGTACTTGAGTGTGTAGCCGCCGATGTCCATCGATTCGCCCGGCTTGAGCGCGCGCGTCGTATCGGTCGCGTACACCTGTGAGCCGACAATGCCGATTGCCATCATCGCGACGCCGATGTGAATCAGATAGCCGCCGTAGCGCCGCCGATTCCGTTCGATCAGACCGCGCAGCGCGGTCGTGAAGAACTCGTGTGTGTTCTTGCGCCGCGCGAGGGTCCCCTGAATCAATTCGCTCACGGTGGACACGATCACAAAGATCGAGAGCCAGTACGCCGTCCATGGGATGAGGTCGTGGACGCCCAACGCGAACACGATCGCGCCCAGCGCGAGCGAGATCGCGAACGGCAGCGCGAGTTTTCGCAATAGTTTCGCGCCGGTGGCGCCGCCCCAGCCGATCAGTGGGATGATTGCCATCACGAGCAGGATCATGCCAAAGATCGGCGCGGCGACCTGGTTAAAGTACGGCGGTCCGACGGTCAGTTTGTTCCCCATCACGAGTTCGCTGAAGAGCGGATAGATCGTGCCCCACAGGATGGCGAACGCCGCGCCGACGAAAAGCAAGTTGTTCAAAAGGAAGAACGTCTCGCGCGACAAGAGCGAATCGATGTCGCGCTCGCTCTTGAGATCCTTCAGGCGCGTGAACAAAAGCAGCGTGGCGGAGAGTGTGACGAGCGCAATGAAACTCAAGAACCAGATGCCAATGTCCGATTCGGTGAACGAGTGCACGGACTCGATGACGCCGCTGCGCGTCAGGAACGTGCCGAAGAGGACGAGCGAGAAGGTGATGATGATGAGTCCCATGTTCCAGACTTTGAGCATTCCCTTGCGCTCCTGCACCATTACCGAATGCAAGAACGCGGTGCCGGCGAGCCACGGCATGAACGCGGCGTTCTCGACCGGGTCCCAGCCCCAGTAGCCGCCCCAGCCCAGCACGTCGTACGCCCAGCGTCCGCCCAGCATCAGCCCGATCGACAAGAACAGCCACGGCGCGATCGTCCAGCGCCGCGTCGTGCGCAGCCACGCCGGGCCCAGCCGTCCGGTGATGAGGGCTGCCATCGCGAACGCGAACGGAATCGTAAAGCCGACGTAGCCGAGGTACAGCATTGGCGGATGCATCGCCATCGCGGGATGCTGCAGCAGCGGATTCAAGCCCTGCCCGTCGGCGGGGGTGAATCCCTGCGCGCCCGCTGGCGGAAAAAGCGCCATGACGGTCTGACCGTTCACGACCCACCAGCGCGCAAACGGGCTGGAGATGAACGAGAGCATGAACGCGAAGAAAGTCTGGATCGCCATCAGTACGGCGATGACGTACGGCATCAGATCGCGGTCGCGTTCCCACTTGCGCGTGACGACGATCGCGGCGTAGAGCGAAAGGATCCACGACCAGAAGAGCAGTGAGCCGGCTTGATTCGACCAGAGCGCGGTGATGGTGTAAATCGTTTGCAGTTCGCGGCTCGTGCTGTTGGCGACCAGCGCGATCGAAAAATCGTGCGTGTACAGCGCGAGGACGATAATGCCGATCGCGACGGTCATCAACGTGGCGTACGCCAGGATGCCGTTCCGCGCGCTGCCGACGAGTTCGGGTATTTTGCGTCGCGCGCCAATCACCGCGGCGAGCGTCGTGTAGACCGCGACGACGAGCGCGACGAATATGGAGATCGTCCCTAGGGTTGCCATGAGAAATCCTTCGAGCAAAACGTAAAACGCAAGCGATCGCTCACGCATTACGTTTTACGCTTTATTGTCCGGTGGAATAGTTCAGATTGCCCGGCTGCGTGCTGCTGTACCAATCGATCTTCGATGGATCGTATTTCGACGGACACTTGGCGAGCACGAGCGATGCCTGGAAGACGCCGTTCTTATCGAGTTTGCCTTCCGCGATGACCTGCGTGCTCTTTTCGAACGTATCGGGCAGAATGCCTTTATAGTACACCGGCAGGACATTATTTTGGTCGTCCGTCAGCGTGAACTGCGCCGTCACGTTCTTGGTATCGACTTTTGTCGTGTTCGGGACAAGGTTGCCGCCGACGCGCACCGTCTCGCGGTACGCCAGGTCGCCCTTGGCTTTCATTTCCGAGAGGGTCATGAAATACTGCTGATTGCCAGCCAGGGCATTGAAGACGATAAACCCAATCGCCCCCAAAATGACAAACGCGCCAAGCAACAGTTTCGTCTGGCGCGGCAGAAAACCCTTGTCCGTTTTGATTTCAGGAACACTTGCAGTGGCCATACGTCACCTCATCAAAAGACTTGCGCGATCGTCAGACTCGACGAGTCCGCTGCGCTTGCCTGTGTCGTCCCGACCTCAGGACATTCAATTCAAGTATATCACCCAAAGGAAGGCTTGTCAAAGAAAAAAGTCGCATCACGGCAGCACCGCTGTCCCCAACACCGCATAGCGCATCAAGGACAGCGCACCCAGTTCGACGATGGCGAGGGCGACGCCAACCGCGAAGGGATTGAGCGCGTCGCGCCACGTGACCGCGGTTCCTTCTTTCCCCGCCAGCGAAATCACGAAAACCATGTTGATCAGTCCGATCAGGATGATCGTCGCGCCGCTCGCGAGGATCGACAGCGGCCAGAGGAACAGTCCGATCTCGGAATAGTTCATCAGAAACAGTACCGCCGCGATACCGAGCGCGCCCAGAAGATGCTTCCACGTGCCGAGGACGGGGCGCATATCATCGCCCCGCCAAAGCGTATAGTTGATGACCGGCGTCATAATGCCGCCGAACGCGATGCCGCACAGCAGCCCGGTCGCCGAGCGCAATTCCAGCCGCGGCTCGTACAAGAAGGGGATGTTGGGCGCGTTCTGATGCAAATCGTACAGAAACGCGTTGACGCCATCGAATCCCATAATGCCGACGAATAGCACCAGATACAGCAGCATCGGAAAGAGCGGCATCCCTTTGGCGCGTCCGCGTCCGAGCGCGATAATGTAGAGCCACGTCAGGAGAAAGCCGCCGTACATCCCCAGGTCGCGCGCTTCCAGCGGCAGCTTGACCGGCGTCGCTGGATCGATGAGCGCATAGCCCGGCAGATGCTCGCGCAAGAACGCTTCACCCGGAAGCGTCGTCCCACCCAAAAAGTACGAGTGGCTGGGACGCTGCGGTCAGATGCCGAAGCAGACGCCGTGCAGTTTGTCCATCATCGACGCGGGGAAGAACGCGAACGCGGCGACGAGCAGGAGCAGGAACGCGGGCGCGATCCACGCGCCGATTTTCAATCGTTTGATGCCAATCCTCATTTTCCTTGATCTAACGCGGCTTGGTGCGCTTTGCCGCGCCGGTACTGCGATTCTGCATCAGCGCGCGCGTCGCGCATTGCCGCTTCGAGGTGCGGGAAAATCAGCCAAATCGATCCGATGCCGAACAGCGCCCCAGTAATGACGCGCAATTCGGGCGTGCTTTCGTGCACCGGCAAGAAAGGCAGCATGATCGCCGGGCTGGTCACGAGTTGCCACAGCCCATCGATCGCCATCGGCGCAACGAAAAGCAGATAGACACGCCAATCGAGCGGTTTGAGCCATCGGCGAGACAGCGCGAACAAGAGCACCGCGAAAATCATCGAGGTGTAAATGGCGGCGTCGCGCTCACACCATGCCATCTTGAAACCCAACTGCGGATTGCCGAGAAAATCACGCCAGTAGAGCATATCGGTGGCTGGATGGGTCGCGCGCAGGGCGCTCTGAAGTTGATCGGTGGTATACGCCGGCTGCTCGCCGAAGAAGAAAAAGGTGCGATACGACAGTTGGTGGCAGGTGAGACTGTACGCCCGGTAGATCGCGTCTGCCGGACCGGTGATGCCATAATGCATCAACACCGGCGCGAGGAAAGGCAGCCCATCGAAAACCAGGAGGGCGAGGGTGACGAGCAGCAGCCAACGCTTGGTAATGAAGATGATGATTCGATCGACGCAGAGGATAAAGCGGCGTTCGACGGGAGTGATTTGCCGGGTAGGGATCATGAGATGCTCTTACGGTCCGAGAACGTTCCAACGCCAAAAATCTGGCGGCGCGGGCAGGTCCTTCAGGTACAGCAAGTAGGGATCGTAGCCTGCCTGGCTGGTGAGCCAATTCCAATCGGTCACGGTCTTGAGATCATTTGCCGAGTACACCTCGCGCATCGCATGGTACCAGTTCAGCCCGTCCAGTTTTTGATAATGCCAGTACTCGGCGCCGATCTTGTTCGTCTTCCAGTCAAAGTCTTCGCTGTCCTGCGACGAGATGCGCTCCCAGCCGTACTCGCGCGCCAGCTCCGTGAAATCGACGTAGAATCCATACGGCACCGGCTTTTTGATGCCGCCCGCGCCCGGCGCGACAATCCACCGCGCGTTGTACGACAGATCCCACGGCGCCTCTTTCATCGGTTCGCCCATCGTGCCGTCTTGCACGGCGGCGCGCAGGTAGACGCGCCAGAACGTTTCGCCCTGCTGATCTTCGCGGACGATTTCCAAACCATAATTGGAATCGAGACGCGTGTCGATCGCGCGCCCGGCTTTGTGCCACGAGAGCGTGTCGCACGTAATGTCGCAGCGCATATCGACCGGGCGCGACATGTCCGAGAGGATAGCGAGAAAATCGTAGCCGACTTCTTGTTTGACGCGCGCTTGTAGCGCGCTGAACGAGTTCGCGACGCGGCTGCTCAGTTTGCTATAGCCGCCATCCAGCCGCGCCGAAGTGATGCGGCGCAATTCGTACGGATGCCCGCTGCCCGCCGGCGCGAGGTCAGGCTGTTCGGTGTACAGCGGCGCCGTCTCAGCGCCGGTCGAAACATCGTTCGCCGCACCGTCCGCCGTCATCGCGGAATCGGGCGCCCACGCGACAGATGAGGCGACCGCCGGTCCGTGATCGACGATGCGCGGGATGCCGCCTTCGGCGGGCACGACGTAAATTGGCTGACGCGTAGGTCGCGCCGAGACGAAAGCAATCCACTTGCCGTCCGGCGACCACGCCGGCTGATCGTCCCAGCCGGAAAACGTGAGCCGGCGGACATGCTGGAGACCCGACGCGGCAAAATCGGCGATGTAGATTGCGCGCTGACCGTCGCGGTCGGACACGAAGGCGATTTGTTCGCCATCCGGTGACCACGCCGGCTCTTGATCGTCAAATTTGTTCTGGCTGATGTTGATGGCGCGGCAACCGATGGCACAGTCGGGCGAGACGATGAAAACCTGCTGCGTGCCCGTCCGCCAACTTGTGAACGCGATCCATTTTCCGTCCGGCGACCATGCCGGTCCATAGTCTTGCGCCTGGGAGTCATCGGTGAGGTCGACGGCTTGCGTGCCGTCGGCGTTCATCGTCCAGATGTCCAGGTCGCCGCGCGCGTACGATTCGAACGCGATTTTCTTTCCATCGGGTGACCAGACCGGCGCGCCGCTGTAAACCATTCCGCGCGTGAGGCGCGTCGTGGCGCTGCCGTCCATCGACGCGGTGTAAATGTCCCAAGTGCCGTCGCGTTTGGAGCGAAACGCGATCGTTCTGCCGTCCGGCGAGATCGCGGGATCGCGCGCGGGAGTCGCGTTCGTCAAAACGCGCTGCCACGCGCCGCCGTCAGGATGGGCAGTGAAGATGCTCCACGCGCCGCCGGATTCCGCGGAGACGATCAAGCGACCGCTGGGTACGAGCGCGGAGGCAGACGCCTTCGACGAAAAGGTCAAGTGAGAGGGGCGTGTCGGATCAAATGTCGAAGCAAGCGTCGGCGTGGAAAATGTTTGGGTCGAACTGAGGAAGGTCAGCGCGGCGAGAGCGAATGTTGATGCTAACGCGCGCGGGTGAATCATGCAACTAGACAGTGCGACGCTCCTTTGCGGAACCAGTACATCTCGTGACCAGGTTGCAGCAAAACCGGAGCGATTATACCCCAGAATCTAGGGAGCGTCAAACAGGGAGACTTTTAGTTGACAAACGTTCCGCTGTGTGGTACGCTTTGTCTCGAGATGAAAATGATGCGATTGTCGCCGCGCGCCGGTGACGGCGTGCTTTGCGAGACGATCCATCGGAGGACGTGGCAACGCCATTCGCTTTTCGCGGTGCTGGCATTGTGGCTCTGGTTGGCAATCCACGGCGCGCGTGAATTTCGCGCCGCCGCGGCTCCCGCGTCGGCGTTGCCCTCGATCACGCCAGTTCAAATCGTCACCGGCTTGAATCGTCCGACGCATGTGACTCACGCGGGGGATAACAGCGGACGCCTTTTTGTGGTTGAGCAGGGCGGGCGGATCCGGATCATCAAGAACGGCGTTCTGCAAGCAGCCCCCTTTCTTGACATTACGAGCCGCGTCAAGAGCACCTTTCCGGAACAAGGGTTGCTCAGTGTCGCCTTTCCGCCGAACTATGCGAGCAAGGGGTACTTTTACGTGGACTATACCAGTTACAACGGCGTTGGTGATACAGTCATCGCGCGTTACAACGTCACGGCGAATCCCGATGTCGCGGATCCGAATAGCGAGCAGATCGTGCTGACCATTTCTCAGCCCGAAGCAAATCACAATGGCGGTCAGTTGCAGTTTGGACCGGAGGGCTATCTGTACATCGGCATGGGCGATGGCGGCGGCGGCGGCGACAATCACGGCACGATCGGCAACGCGCAAGACCCGGCGACCTTGCTCGGCAAGTTGTTGCGGATCAACGTCGAACCGAGCGCGCCGAGTCTGACGCCCGCGCCGGTGACCGGCGATTGGCTGTACTACTTTCCGTTGATTGCCAAAACGCCTGGTTCGGGAATCGGCTATACGATTCCGGCAACCAACCCGTACACGCAGACAGCGGGCTATCGCGGCGAAATCTGGGCGCTCGGTCTGCGCAACCCGTGGCGTTTCTCGTTCGATCGACAGACGGGCGATCTCTATATCGCCGACGTAGGACAGGACGCGTGGGAAGAAGTCGATTTTCAGCCGGCGTCCAGCGCGGGCGGCGAGAATTACGGCTGGCGGTGTTATGAAGGAAATCATCCGTACAACACCAGCGGATGCAAGCCACCGAGCAGTTACGTTTTCCCGGTCGCCGAATATCCACACGGTACAAACGATTCGAACGGCTGCTCGATCATCGGGGGATATGTTTATCGCGGCAGTGCGTATCCGAGCTTGCAGGGAATTTATTTTTATGCCGACTTGTGCACCGCGCGCGTATGGGGTTTGGTGAACAGCGGCGGCTGGCAAAATCAGCAGCTCTACCAGTTCAGTACGAGCCCATACCTTACAACGTTTGGCGAAGACCAAGCCGGCGAATTGTATATGGCTGGACAAAATGGTGTTCTCTACCAGATCACCGCTCCATAGAAAGAAGTGGCACGATGAGTACGAAAGGTGTCGAGATTCGTAAACCGATTGCCGGCGATGTGCCGCTCGCGCGCGCGCTGGACGCGATGGTGCGCGAGGGCGAGTTGTACGAGAAACTCGACGGCAACCGCGTGCGCTGCTACGCGTGCGCGCATCGCTGCCTCATCAACGACGGCGCGCGCGGCATCTGCCAGGTGCGCTACAATCGCGGCGGCACGCTATTCGTGCCGCACGGCTACGTTGCCGCGCTGAATCCCGATCCCACCGAGAAGAAACCCTTCTTCCACATCCTGCCCGGCTCGACGACGCTGACGTTTGGGATGTTGGGCTGCGACCTGCATTGCGCCAATTGCTTCACTGGTGATGTCCGCGTCGTCACCTCAAAGGGGGCGCTGCCGTTGAAAGAAGTTTTCGCGCTGGGAGAGAAGGTGCAGCGTACTCACGATGCGGAAATTGCCTACCCTACCGATTTGAAAACGATTGCGGCTAGCGGAACGTGGCGCATAGTTCGCAAGGTGTTCAAGCATCACTACGCTGGTCCGATCACGTTGATTCGCCCATTCTATCTACCCGAACTGCGTTGCACACCTGAGCATCGCGTGTATGCAGTATTGAATCCGAACGATCCACAGCCCCAAGTCATTGAGGCGCGTGCGCTAACGACCGCGCACTATCTGGCGATTCCAAAACATTACGCGTTTTCAGAGCCTCAAGTTGTAGATGTTCACGCGGCTCTTCAGCCATTCGAAGCGACCTATCGGGTACCGCATGAATTCAATACGAACGACATTCAAGAAATCATAGCGGCGAGCGCACAGGGAGTCACGTCCCGCGAGTTGGGAGCGCGTTTCGGTAAGCGCGCTGATTATATGCGGCATGTTCGGTCAAAGGTTCAGCGCGGACTCTGGCGCAACGAACGGGTAGAGGGCGTCGCGCTGGAAGATAACACAGTGCGTTTTTGGAAAGAGAGACGACCCGGAATCCCGTCGGTCATTCCTTTGACGGATTCACTCGCGCGGCTATTCGGCTACTACTGTGCTGAAGGCAGTGTGACCAAAGACAAGTCTCGACCCAACAGTTTCGATTTATCTTTCTCGTTTGGGCCTACGGAAGCGCGCCTAGCTGCTGAGACCCAGAGATTGATGCGTCAAGTGTTTGGCATCGATGCGCCTGTGCTTCAACGTGAAACTACACGAACAGTGGCAGTTTCCAAGTCGTCGGTTGCCCTTTTGTTCCAAAGCCTGTGCGGTTCCAGAGCCAGCGACAAGCGCGTGCCACCGCACTTCTTCGACGCCCCGCGCAATGTTGTTGAGAGTTTCCTAGACGCGTACATCCAAGGCGATGGTCACCGCCATCCGAATGGCAAAATCAGTGTCACAACCATATCAGCAGATCTTGCCTATGGAATCGCGTATCTCGCGCTCAAAGTGGGCTATTTGCCGTCGTTGTATGAGAACACACTGCCGGCGGAGAAAAAAATACAGGGGCGTTTGGTCAAACAAGCCAAGCGGCAATTTACGGTGGTATGGTACACTAGCGACGCCGTCCCACGGCGTTGGCGCGAGGCAGAAGATTATTACCTTGTCCCGCTCCGTGAAATTGCCTCTGAGAATTTCGATGGCGCCGTTTACAATATGGAAGTGGACGAGGAGCACAACTACCTCGCCAACTTTTTCCTCGTCAAGAATTGTCAGAACTGGGACATTTCGCAAACGCTGCGCGACGCAGACGCGGGGCGCTTGCCGGAGCGCGTGACGCCGGAGCAAATCGTCGCGATCGCGCGGCGCACCGGCGCGCAGCTGATCGGCAGTTCGTACAACGAACCGCTCATCACCAGCGAGTGGGCGGTCGAGGTGTTCAAGGTCGCACAGCAGTACGGTCTGCGCGGCGTCTATGTCTCCAATGGCAACGCGACCCGCGAGGTGCTGGAATACATCCGCCCCTACGTCGTCGGTTACAAGATCGATTTGAAATCGATGCGCGACAAGAATTATCGCAAGCTCGGCATGCCGCTGCAGGTGGTACTCGATTCGATCCAGCGCGTCAAGGAAATGGGATTCTGGCTCGAAGTCGTCACGCTCGTCATTCCCGGTTTCAACGACTCGAACGAGGAGTTGATGGACGCCGCGCAGTACATCCGCTCCGTCTCGCCGGACATTCCGTGGCACGTCACCGCGTTCCATCCGGACTATCGGATGACGGATACCGACTATACGCCCGCGGCGACGCTCATCCGCGCGGCAGAAATCGGGCAGGAAGCCGGACTGCACTATGTTTACGCCGGCAATCTGCCGGGCTATGTCAAGAATTACGAGAACACGTACTGTCCCAAGTGTAACACGCTGCTCGTCGAGCGCTACGGCTATCGCATTCCACAGGTGCGCGTGACGCAAGAGGGCAAGTGTCCCCGGTGCGGCGAGACGATTCCAGGGATTTGGGTGTAACTTTGAATCTCTTCTCCATCCTCCTCACCATCGTCGGACTGTGCCTGTTCGAGACGATCAGCAGCATTGATAATGCGATCATCAACGCCGAAGTGCTCGCGACGATGCAGCCGAAAGCGCGCCGCTGGTTCCTCGTCTGGGGCTTGCTCATCGCCGTCTTTTTGATTCGCGGGCTCTTGCCGTGGCTCATCGTCTGGGCAGCGGTGCCGGCTCTCGGTCCCATCGAGGCGCTCACGGCAACGTTCAGCAGCGACCCGCGCGTGATCGAGGCGATCGAAACGTCCGCGCCGATTCTCCTGATCGGCGGTGGCACGTTTTTGGTGTTTCTCTTTTTCAATTGGCTCTTCCTCGAACCGAAACACTTTGGCTTGCGCGGTGAAGCATTTTTCCAGCGGCAGGGCGTGTGGTTCTTCGCGGTCGTCTCGATTCTGCTCACCATCATCGTCTGGTTTGCGCTGCATAGGAATCCGTTGATGGCGTTCGGCGCGGTCGTCGGCTCAACCGCGTTCTTCATCACGCACGGGTTCAAGCAGAACGCCGCGCAAGCCGAACAGGCGCTGATGCGCGAAGGGCTATCGGACGTGAGCAAGATTTTCTATCTCGAAGTGATCGACGCGACTTTTTCGATCGACGGCGTGCTCGGCGCGTTCGCGTTCACGCTCTCCGTGCCGCTCATCCTGCTCGGCAACGGCTTGGGCGCGTTCGTCGTGCGCGAGCTGACTATCGGCAATATCGAGCGCATCAAGAGATACATCTACATCAAGAACGGTGCGATGTACTCGATCCTTTTTCTCGGACTGGTCATGCTCTTCGACAGTTTTGGTTTTCACATCCCCAGCTGGGTCTCGCCGGTCACGACCTTCGCGGTGGTTGGATTTTTCTTTGTCAAGTCGAGACGGGTGATTCCCGTCGTGGCGGAGGAATAGATCGATACAAGAATCCAAGGAGGCTCACGATGCCAAGCATTGAACAAATCGTCGCGCGAGAAATTCTGGATTCGCGCGGCAACCCGACCATCGAAGTCGATGTGCGACTGGAAGACGGCGCGTTTGGGCGCGCGGCGGTACCGAGCGGCGCATCGACCGGCGCGCACGAAGCGGTCGAGTTGCGCGATGGCGACCAGTATCGTTTTGGTGGCAAAGGTGTTCTAAAAGCTGTGCAGAACGTCAACACGGTCATCGCCGATGAACTGAACGGCTGGGACGCGCTGGAGCAGGAAATGATCGACGCGCTGCTCATCGGGCTGGACGGCACGCCGAACAAGAGCAACCTCGGCGCGAACGCGATCCTCGGTGTCAGTCTCGCGGTCGCGAAAGCCGCCGCGGAATCGAAACAACTGCCGCTGTATCGTTACCTCGGCGGCGTGCACGCCAAAGTACTGCCCGTGCCGCAGATGAACATTCTGAATGGCGGCACACACACCGGTTGGCAATCGACCGACATTCAGGAATTCCTGATCGCGCCGGCGGGCGCGACGAATTTCGCCGAGGCGCTGCGGTGGGGCGCGGATGTTTATCAGGCGCTCAAAAAAGTGCTGAAGGAAAAAGGGTACAGCACCAACGTCGGCGATGAAGGCGGCTTTGCGCCCGCGCTCCAATCGAACGTCCAAGCGATCGAAGTGATCCTTGAGGCAATCGAGAAAGCCGGCTATACAGCCGGGCGACAGATTTTCATCTGCCTCGATCCGGCGGCGTCCGAATTCTACGACGCGGAGCGTGGAAAATACGATTTGCGCAAGGAAGGGCGCGTGCTCACTGGCGCGCAGCTCATCGATTTCTACGCCGACCTGTGCAGCCAGTATCCGATCATTTCTATCGAAGATGGTTTGGCGGAAGACGATTGGGACACGTGGGCGGAATTGAACAAACGACTGGGCGATAAAATCCAACTCATCGGTGACGACCTGTTCGTGACGAATGTCGAACGCTTAAAGCGTGGCATCGAGGCGCGCGTCGCGAATTCGATTCTCATCAAGTTGAATCAGATCGGCACGCTCAGCGAGACGCTCAGCACGGTCGAGATGGCACATCGCGCCGGATGGACGACGGTGGTCTCGCATCGTTCCGGCGAAACGGAAGACACGACGATTGCCGACCTCGTCGTCGCGACGAATGCGGGACAGATCAAGACCGGCGCGCCGGCGCGCAGCGAGCGCGTCGCCAAGTACAACCAGTTGCTGCGCATCGAAGAAGAACTGGGCGACGCGGCGGAGTACGCCGGACTCGCCGCTTTCAAAAAGTAAATTCTCGCCGCGAAGGCGCCAAGACGGAGTGATTATCTCTTCGCGGCTTGGCGGTTCGGCGGTAGATTGGATTCTGGGGGCATCATGGTAGATGCGTTTCGTCCGCGCGGATTGTATTTTGAAGAATTGGAAATAGGCAAAGAGCTGGCGTCGCAGGCGCGCACGATTACTGAAGCCGACCTGGTGAGTTTTGCCGGTCTCACCGGTGACACGAATCCTATGCACACAGACGCGGAGTACGCCAAGACGACGCAATTCGGCGAGCGAGTCGCGCATGGAATGCTTGGGCTCGCATACGCGATTGGCTTGGCATGGCAGCTCGGTTTCATGAACGGCACGGTGATTGCGTTCACCGGGCTGGAATGGAAATTCAAGGGTCCGATCAAGATCGGTGATACGATTCACGTCGTCGCCAAAGTGAAACAGACCAAGGAGATGCGTGCGGCGGGCGGCGGCTTGGTCGTGCTTGACGCGCGCGTGTTGAATCAGCGCGGCGAGACGGTGCAGCAGGGCGAGTGGACGGTGCTCGTCAAAAGCAAAGGATGACGGCAGAAGGATGAATAACATTCCGTCCTTTCGCCCGCCTCTTTCATCTTTTAATGATCTATGAAGGCGATGCTCTTGTCCCGCGCACGTCGCGCGGAGGAAAACCCGCTTGAATTTACGGACGTGGAGACGCCCGCACCGCGCGCGAACGAA
>Ga0272448_1004803_pt1 | contig 15233 bp, 10 predicted proteins | sample YNPCB0191_FD_202220 | JGI IMG/M metagenome (GOLD analysis project Ga0272448, IMG submission 202220) | Hot spring sediment microbial communities from Yellowstone National Park, WY, United States - YNP-CB-019-1 | ecosystem: Environmental > Aquatic > Thermal springs > Hot (42-90C) > Sediment...
GTGGAGTCAGTACGCACGGCACGAGGTCCGCGTCAACGAGTTGTGGCGACGCTGGGCAAGCTGCCCGGCGTGGATGAGGACGAGCGCACCGGCTGGGACGAGATCGCCCGATTGCTCGACGGGCGGCCAGGAATCGCCACGCAACCCGATTTATTCCGTGACACTCCTGAGGCGCCGCGGTGGGCGTGCGTCAACCTTTCGGGTGTGCGGGTCGAGCGTGTGCGCGAGTTTGGAAAGGTCTATGTTGCTCTGGCGTTGTGGCGTCGTCTGGGTCTGCACGAGTTCTTCGAGAAACATGGTCGTCGTGGTCATGAAAAAGTGGATTGGACGACGGTGGCTTGCATCTTGAGCCTGGGCCGTTTCTGTGCCCAAGGCACCGAACTGGCGCTCAGTGAACACTGGTACGCCCACACTGCTCTGGACGATCTACTGGGGGTGGACGCGGCCGAGGTGTATGACAACCGGCTGTACCTGGGGTTGGATGCATTGCTTCCGTTGCGAGAGGAACTTTTCGGACCCCTTCGGGAACGCTATCGAACGATGTTCGGGTCCTGCTTTGAGTTCCTGCTCTACGATGTGACCAGCACGTACTTCGAGGGCCAGTGCGCGCGCAACCCTCAGGCCCAGCGCGGTTACAGCCGCGACAACCGTCCGGACTGCAAGCAGGTCTGCATCGGGTTAGCCCAAGTTCGACAGTTGCGGGGCCGAAATTGTCGAACTTGGGTTAAGGGGGTTACCATGTCCCTTCCGTGTTCCAGTGCTGTCGTTTTTTTGTTGATGTTTGGGCAGCCTTCAGTAGTATACATTTTCGGAATCAGGGGATGGAGTTCCCCGAAACCGTGCGCTCTTCGAAGAGCGGACTGATAACTCCTGCTGCGCGTGGCGCGACGGCAGGAGCACGACTGTAGAAGCCCCTGCCGGATGGAAGGCAGGGGTTTTATTTTTCCCCTGCCGCCGGAGACCGGAGATGGCGGCGTTTGGCAGTATTTTGTTTGAAGGTTCCGACGACGGGACCAGAGGGATAACGCCGGAGGCGCCGGACTTCTTTCGCGACTTGAATCTCGACCAGATTGTTGAAGCCATCACTTCCGGCCGAGACGAATACGACCTCATGCCGTTCTTCTACACCCCCCTGACCAATGTCGCCGCAATTAAATATCGCCATCAGATCATGCGAGACCTCGAAAACGAGGCGATCTTCCAGAGCATCAAGTCGTTTTCCAACCAGATGCGGGTCATGCGCCAGCATTTGGCCGCCTCGGAAAAGTCCTGCTACAAGCACCAAAAAGAACGATGGTTCCTTGATGCGGTGGAGGTGTATTGCGACGCCACTGAAACCCTTTTCCACGACCTGTGCCGGCTGAGTCCGGCTTCTCCCGGCTTGCAGGGTTTCCTGCTCTTCTTGAAGCAATACACTGCTTCGGTTGCCTTCACAACCCTCCGGCACGAGACCAAGAAGCTGATGGCGGATCTGTCGGGCGTCCGGTACAGCATGCTCATCCGAGACGACAGCGTCACCGTCAGCAACTACGAAGGCGAGAGCGACTTCACCGCCGAGGTCGAGGCGACGTTCGCGAAGTTCAAGCAAGGAGCGGCAAAGGACTACCTTTCCGCATATCGTCCGTCTTCCGGCATGAGTCATGTGGAAGCAGCAGTGCTGGAGCTTGTCGCTCGACTGAACCCCCATGTCTTCCTGCCGCTCCTCGCTTTTTGTCAGAACCACAAAGATTTCGCGGATAAAGCCGTCCTGGCCTTCGACCGGGAGGTCCAGTTCTACATCGCCTGGCTGGAGCATGCACAGATCTTCAAGCGCGCGGGACTGAAGTTCTGCTATCCCCTGGTGTCCGACACCTGCAAGACCGTCAGCAGCCGGGAGGGTTTCGATCTGGCGCTGGCTGGCAAGCTGATTCGCGAGAACAGGACTGTGGTCTGCAACGATTTCGCGTTGGACGGGCAGGAACGGATTTTCGTCGTCACCGGTCCGAATCAGGGCGGCAAGACGACCTTCGCGCGCATGTTCGGGCAACTGCACTATCTGGCAAGCCTCGGGCTGCCCGTTCCTGGCACGGAAGCACGCCTTTTCCTCTGCGACCGCCTGTACACGCATTTCGAGCGCGTGGAGGATATCACGACCCTGCGCGGCAAACTGCAGGACGACCTGGCCCGGATTCGTCAGATTCTCAACCAGGCCACGTCCAACAGCATCTTTGTCGTGAACGAGGCGTTTTCCTCCACGACCCTGAAGGACGCGGTCTATCTGAGCAGGAAGATTATGGAGCGCATCTCGCAACGCGATGCGCTATGCGTGTGGGTGACCTTTCTGGACGAATTGTCGCGTTTTGATGCCAAGACCGTAAGCATGGTGGCCGGAGTGTCGCCGGACAATCCGACGTTGCGCACATTCAAGCTGGAGAGAAGGCCGGCCGATGGTCTTTCCTACGCCCAGGCCATCGCCGCGAAGTATGGCCTTGCCCATGAGCAGATCAAAAAGCGGGTGCGACCATGAATGTCCGTCTGCTGTACCGAACTCGGGATCTGGACTTTCAGCCCGAACTGCCGCCGTGGCAGCGACCCCGCGATATCCCTCCACCGCCGGGCCCGTCACAGAACGAACTGGCGATGATGCAGGACCTGGAGCTGAACGTTCTGTTCAATGCCATGGCATGCGGTGACAACTTCCTGTTCCAAGTGGCGAGGCGGGTGGTCCTGTTGGGACCGCAGGAAGACCAGGAGACAGTGCTCTACCGCCAAGATGTGCTCAAGGACTGTTTGCGGAACGAGGCTGTCGTGATGTCCCTCTACCGCCTTGCGGTCGAGGCAATCGAAAGCAGACAACGGGGGTGGTTCAGCATCCTGAGTCACTACCCAGGCGGCATATTGTCGGATGCCGTCAGATATCTGCGGATGTTGACCGGGATGCTTGAGAAACTGAGGAGGCTGGCCGACGAACATGCCGGCAAGTTCGAGTCGGAGGGGTTCAAGGCGTTCTTCGCCATGGTCAAGACGGAACTGACTGACGAATACTTGACTCGCATCAGAGGCCATCTCAAGGACCTCGAGTTCCGCGAAGGCACGCTGATAAGCGCGGAACTGGGAAAAGGAAATGAGGGCGTCAATCACGTGCTGCGCAAGCCCCTTCGTCCGAAGCTCCGCTGGTACGAACGGCTATTCGCCCGTAAGCCCCCTGCCTACACCTACCGCCTCCACCCGCGCGACGAGGCCGGCGCGCGGGCCTTATCTGAAATGCGCGACCGCGGCATACGCCACGTGGCGATCGCTGCCGCACAGTCGGCCGATCACGTGGCGGGGTTCTTCGTCAGCCTGAGGACGGAATTGGCGTTCTATGTGGGGTGCACGAACCTCCATCGCCAGCTTGAACAAAAAAGGGTGCCGATGTGTTTCCCGATCCCGGTGCCCACCGGCGGACACAGACTTTCGGCCGTCGGACTGCGGGATGTCTGCCTGACGCTCACGATGAAACGGCCTGTCGTGGGGAACGACATGCAGGCCGACGGGAAGAACTTGGTCATCATCACGGGCGCGAATCAAGGAGGCAAGTCTTGCTTCCTGCGGGGGCTTGGCGTGGCGCAACTGATGATGCAGTGCGGCATGTTTGTCGCCGCCGAAGCATTCCATGCCGATCTCTGCAGCGGCCTGTTCACGCACTACAAGCGCGAGGAAGACGCGACCATGAAGAGCGGAAAGCTTGACGAGGAACTCAGCCGCATGAGCGGGATCGTGGACGCGCTGAGGCCAGGTTCGATGGTGCTCTTCAACGAGTCCTTTGCCGCGACGAACGAGAGGGAGGGCTCCGAGATAGCCCGGCAGATTGTCCAGGCGCTGCTGGAAACGGGCGTCAAAGTCATCTTCGTGACCCATCTGTTCGATTTCGCTCATCGGTTTTGGGAGGAGAACGCCGACAACGCTCTTTTCCTGCGCGCGGAACGGCAGGAAAACGGGCAGCGAACCTTCAAACTGCTGCCGGGAGAGCCGTTGGAGACCAGCTTTGGCGCGGATTTGTATGACGAGGTATTTGGCAAACAACAGTGAAAATGAGGCACGATGTCGGCTCCGAGGTGAGGCGCGAAAATCCTTGAAGCCACAAGTCGCGATATGATAGTTGTCGGTGAGTTGGGGATGGAGTTCCCCGAAACCGTGCGCTCTTCGAAGAGCGGACTGATAACTCCTGCTGCGCGTGGCGCGACGGCAGGAGCACGACTGTAGAAGCCCCTGCCGGACGGAAGGCAGGGGTTTGTCTTTTTGTCCCTGCCCCCGGAAGCAGGAACGAAACAGCAAGGCAAAAAAGGAGGTCGGGTGATGAAGGCAGGAAGTGCGGCGTGGTTGGCGGGACTGGGATTGTTGGGATGCGCGGGCAGCGCATTGGCGGGCGAGACAAACAGCGTAATCCCTGCGTCATGGTGGATTGCGCCGGCGGGTTCGGTCCTGGCGCTCATCTTCGCGTGGGGGTTGTACCGGATGATGCTTCGAGCGCCAGAGGGGACCGAGCGGATGAAGGAGATCGCCGGTTACGTGCGCGAAGGGGCCATGGCGTACCTGTTCCGACAGTACAAGGTGGTGTCGGTTGTATTTCTCGCCCTGGTTGTGATCCTGGGCGTCCTGGCGAAGTTTCACATCCAGAATCCGTTTGTGCCGGTGGCGTTCCTCACGGGCGGTTTCTTCTCCGGGCTGTGCGGCTATCTGGGCATGAAGACCGCTACCAACGCGTCCGGCCGCACGGCCCAGGGCGCCAGCGAGAGCCTCAACCGCGGCTTGCAGGTGGCGTTTCGATCCGGCGCGGTCATGGGGCTGGTCGTGGTGGGATTCGGCCTTCTCGATATTTGTCTCTGGTACATCATCCTCGACAGGCTGGTATTCACGACCGCCCACATGGCAAGCGGCCTCAATTTCCTCGGGTTTGAACTCGTTCCCGCGGGCTGTACGGTCCATGAGAAGATCACGCTGATGACCACGACCATGCTGACGTTCGGCATGGGCGCATCGACCCAGGCGCTCTTTGCCCGCGTGGGCGGCGGCATCTACACCAAGGCGGCGGACGTCGGCGCCGACCTGGTCGGAAAGGTGGAAGCAGGCATTCCGGAAGACGATCCGCGCAACCCCGCCGTGATTGCCGACAATGTCGGCGACTGCGTGGGCGACGTGGCGGGCATGGGCGCGGACCTCTACGAGTCCTACTGCGGCTCGATCCTTTCGACCGCGGCGCTCGGCGCCTCGATCGGAGTGCAGGCGGGCGACTTCGGCAAGGCCGTCGGCTACGTCACCGCGCCGATGATCGTGGCGGGCATCGGCACGGTGCTTTCGATCATCGGCATTTTCCTGGTGCGCTGCAAGGAAGGGGCGGATCAGAAGGGCCTGCTGCGCGCGCTGCTGACCGGCACGCTGAGCAGTTCGGTCCTGATTGTGGCCGCCCTGGCGGTTATGGCGGCGATGGGCGTTGTCACCTGGGGCATTTTCGGAGCGGTTGTTGCCGGGCTCCTGGCGGGCGTGCTCATCGGGCAGTCCACCGAGTACTTCACGTCGGATTCGTACAAACCCACGCAGGAAATCGCCGGTCAGGCGCGCATGGGCGCGGCAACCGTGCTGATTGACGGGCTGGCCACCGGGATGCTGTCCTCTTTCCCGCCGGTTGTCATCATTATCGCGGGCATCCTGTTCGCCTTCGGTTTGGCGGGCGGGTTCACGGATTACACCATGGGTCTGTACGGCGTCGGGTTCGCGGCCGTGGGTATGCTGGCGACGCTGGGCATCACGTTGGCCACGGATGCTTACGGCCCCATTGCCGACAATGCGGGCGGGAACGCCGAGATGTCGCATCTTCCGCCGGAGGTGCGCCGGCGCACGGACGAGCTGGATGCGCTGGGCAACACCACGGCGGCCACGGGCAAGGGATTCGCCATCGGGTCAGCGGCGCTGACCGCCATGGCCCTGCTGGCGGCGGACATCGAAGAGGTTAAGATGTGGGTGGGCAAGATGGCGGCCAGGACGCCGGATGGTGTCTTCTATGTGGGCAAGACGGCCTTTACGGCCGCGTCTGCGGCGAAAGCATCAATCCTGGACTTCGTGAGCGCCTACGACGTCCACACCCTGAATCCGTTTGTGCTCTGCGGCCTGTTCATCGGCGCCATGATGGCCTTCGTGTTCTGCGCATTGTCCATGAAGGCGGTGGGCCGGGCGGCGGGCTCGATGGTTGAGGAAGTCCGCCGGCAGTTCAAAACCATCCCCGGCCTCATGGAAGGAACCGGCAAGGCGGATTACGCCAAGTGCGTGGAAATCTCCACGGCAGGCGCTCAGCGGGAAATGATTCTCCCGTCTCTGCTGGCGATCATCGTCCCGGTGGTGACGGGGTTGATCCTTGGAATCGCGGGCGTCGTCGGGTTGTTGGCCGGGGCGCTGGCGGCCGGCTTCGTGCTGGCCACCATGCTGAACAACGCGGGCTGCGCCTGGGACAACGCCAAGAAGTATATCGAGAAGGGCAACTACGGCGGGAAACGCCTGCCGGACGGAAGCAAGAACCCGGCTCACGCCGCGGCCGTGATCGGGGACACGGTGGGTGATCCGTGCAAGGACACGAGCGGGCCGTCGCTGAACATCCTGATCAAACTGATGAGCATGGTGAGCATCGTCTTCGCTCCCCTGGTGCTGAAGTTCGCCCCGGTCATCCAGCAATCTCTGCATATTGTGACTCGATAGACTTATGAGGCGCCGCCATGGCGCTACGGAGGAAGAGGAGAATCGAGGCCGGCAACGGGCGTGACTCTGCGGAGCTTGCCAGGCGCCGTGAGGAGGCCATGCGGCCATGGCCGACGCTGGGCTATGACTGGGACGCCCTCGGAATGCATCTGGTGTCGCGCGAGGCTTTTCGCCAGGCCGAAGAGATGTTGCGGCGCGCGGTGTGGCTGAACCCGTATGAACCGCGGTTCAAGGTTCATCTTGCGTGGTGCCTGTGCCGCGAGAACCGATGCGCGGAGGCGCGCACGTGGCTCGAGCAGGTGCCGGCGGGCTGCATGGCCGAAGCAGTGGCCGACATCAAGCGGCTGATCGAGAAAGGCGAAGATGAAAGCAAGCGCCCCTGAGCAACATCACGCGGCGGTATCCGTCCTCGACGCGCCTCACAGTGAACAACGGGACCAGGCCGGGGGCGATGCGACTCGCGAATCATGGACGAACCCGCGCGACGGTTCGATTTTGCGCCTGATCCCGGCGGGCGAGTTTGTCATGGGGTCAACCCAGGAGCAGATTGAGGCCGCCGGCCGGATGGACGTCGGTGGGCATCCCGCTCTGCTGCTGCATGAGATGCCGCAATTCCGCGCCTGGGTGCCTGCTTATTACTTGGGCGTGTATGCCGTGACCAACGAACAGTTCGCCGTGTTCTTGTCCGATACCCGCCCGACGGCGGCGGAACTCATGCGCTGGGCGCCGGCGTTGGAGCGAATCGTCGCGCCCACGGCCCCAGCCGAACCGTATCGGGTCGCGCCCGGTTACGAGCGGCATCCGGCCACCCACGTCTCGTGGTTTGGGGCGGCGGCGTATTGCCGGTGGGCTGGGCTCCGTTTGCCGACGGAAATCGAGTGGGAAAAGGGCGCGCGCGGGACGGACGGGCGTCTCTTCCCCTGGGGCAACGAATGGCGCGCGGACGCCTTGCGCTGGCACGGCGGGGACCGTCGCGAAGGCGAGACGACCGCGCCGGTTGACGCCTATCCCGAAGGCCGCAGTCCTTACGGCCTCTTTCAAATGGCCGGCAACGTGAACGAATGGTGCGCCGACTGGTTCCAGCGCGATGTCTATCGCCGCTACGCGACCGGCGACTTGCGTCCGCCCTTCGCCGGCAGAGAACGCGTGTTGCGCGGCGGAACGTGCCTCCAGTGGCTGCGGCATCATTTCCGTTGCGCGCACCGAAGCGGCAACCCCTCGGCAATGGTGAATATTCTCCACACCGGCTTTCGGTGCGCCGCATCTGCGCCACCTCCGGACTTGAACACGAAAGGACGGGGATGAATACGGAAACAAATGAACAACCTGCCGCACCCGGGCATTGGCTCAACCGCAACGTCGTCCTCTTCGGGCTGACCAGTTTATTCAGCGATTTCTGCCACGAGATGGCAACGGCGGTGTTGCCGCAGTTCATGCAGGCCATCGGGGCTTCCGTTGCCTCGCTGGGTTTCATCGAGGGATCGGCGGACGCAGCATCCAGTTTCGTGAAGCTGGGCGCGGGCTATCACAGCGATAAGATCGGACGCCGCAAGGGCTGGACGGCGGTCGGATACGCCCTCACGGCGGCCGCCATCGCGGTCTTCACCTTCGCCTTCGCCTGGCCGTTGATCCTGCTGGGGCGCGTGGTGGGCTGGCTGGGACGCGGCATCCGGGGACCCTTGCGGGACGCGATGCTGGCCGACTCCGTTTCGCAAGAGGATCGCGGCAAAGCGTTTGGCTTTCACCGCGCCGGCGATACAGCCGGCGCGGTGATCGGTCCGCTCGCCGCCTTCGGGTTGCTGAGTCTGGCCGGCTCCCATCCTCGATTCGTGAAGGCGATCACGGCCTGGCTGCCGGGGATTGCAAACGCCGGCGGATGGCAGTTCCGCGCGATCTTCCTGCTGACGCTGATACCGGGGGCTCTCTCGGTGCTCACGGTGCTCCTGGCCACCGAGAAGAAACGTACACCGAATCACGGACTCAAGTTCTGGCAGACGATTCGCTCCCTCCCTCGTGACTACCGGACGTTTCTGCTCGCGGTGACGTTGTTCGGCGTGGCGGACTTCGCACCGACACTCATGATACTGCGGGCTTCGACCGTCCTGGAGCCCGCCCTGGGAGTGCTGGGAGCCGCCCGCATGGCGGCTCTGCTGTATACGCTGCGGAACATCGTTTACGCGGCGGCCTCTTTCCCCATCGGGGCGTTGAGCGACCGGTTCTCGCGAACGCGCTATCTGGCGTTGGGGTATGCCGTCGCCGCCATCACATTCCTTGGCTTCGCTTTTGTCGTGCCGTCGGTGTGGTGGTTTGTCCTCTGCTTCAGCCTGGCCGGTGTGTTCATCGCATGGGAAGACACGATCGAAGGGGTGGCCGTTCGGGACTATGTGCGAACCGAGGTCGCAGGAACCGCCTATGGGGCGCTCGGCGTGGCGAACGGCATCGGGGACTTCGTGTCGAGTCTTGTCGTCGGCGCGCTGTGGGCGTGGGTCGGCCCGACGATCGCCTTCGGCTATGCGGCGGCGATTGGCCTCGCGGGCGCCGTGCTCATGGCGCACGTGCCGGCGCGGCGCGCGGGGTCGGGCGGCTGAACTGCCCGGCGACAGGCCCCGCGTGCGGGCATCGGGCGGGCATCAGTGGTCAACTCTTGATTATTGGTTCGGGCAATCACTGCCCGTTCATTTCGAGGGTGTTTTGCAGACTCTCCATGTGATCCCGCAGGCCGGCATCGTCGGGCTGGCGCTGGCGCAGATGACGTATCTGACGGCACAAGGCCGATCCTGTTCCCATGCCCACCAGCGCCCAGATCTCACGCTGATTCATTCCCGCATGGCGCCCAGGCAGCAACCCGGCCACCGCGCGAGCCGGGCAGTTGTATTGACGCCCCCGCCGCAGCCGTGCGCCCTTGAATCGCCACGCCCTCTGTCATGGCGGAAAGAATACGACAGCCACACCCGCGGAGTTCAGCCCAAACAACGAATCCCCTTAAGGGAGTTACCATGTCCCTTCCGGGTTCCAAAACGAACTTTTTTCGCTTGCATTTCGGGGGGGCGGGTGCAGACGATGCTCTAAGCTTATGGGATTTGCTCGCGCCAATTCTCTCAGGCGCCCGGCCGTTGCTGGCAGGCGCCTGACCAGTTACCTTCAATAAAGAAAGGAGATGACCCGCATAGAACCATGAGAGCGGCTGGTCCGCGACAGTCGAAAAGACAGGAAGAAGACGTCTGAGAAGATTGAAGAAAACAGGAGGAAAGGAAAGGTTATGAACAGAAAATTCGTGCGCGTCTGTGCAGTATCTGCTGTTTCGGTCTCTCTTGTCGCGATCATGTCCGGCTGCGCTTCAATTATCCTGGGAGGGATGCAGGAGCTGAATGTCCGCTCAAATCCTTCCGAAGCGAAAGTGACTGTCTACACAGCCGGAGGCACGGTCGTTGCGAGTCAGAATACGCCCTGCGTGATCAGGCTCAAGAGGGGCGACGGTTTCTTCCAGCGGGGGCTCTACCGGCTCGTTGTGGAAAAACCCGGATATAAACATTTCGAGACGGAGATCCGGGGCGAAGTCAACGGCTGGTACATCGCAGGCAACATAGTTTTCGGGGGGTTGATCGGATGGATCATAGTGGATCCGGCCACAGGCGCGATGTGGAGTCTGAAGCCTTCCGAAATAGACGCCACGCTCGCCGCCCAGAACTCGTCTTTCATCTCCAAGGGCAGGGATGCCCTGGTCATAGTCCTGAAGGAGCAGGTGCCTGAGGATCTGCAATCCTGCATGACCCTTCTGTCCGGTCCGCAGGCTCGGTAGAAAGCCTCCGGCAAGGTTTTGACAGACAGTGTTTGTATCCGGCTGGCCGCCCGGACGCCGCGGCCGAACGGCGGGCGCGACCCCGGCGGCCCAGTCGGAACCCGACACGCTCAGCCCTGGTACGTCGCCGGGTCCGCATGGAGCGGCGGCAGTGGCGCGGGCCTCACCAGCGCTCCGCCCTGCTCGTACGATTCCATGACCGCCCAAGTGTATTCCAGTGTTGCCAGCGCGTCCCTGCCGGATGCTCGCAGGTCCTCCAGCGGCACCCGGTTCGTCACGTCTTCCAGAAACGCATGTATGCGGCGCGGAAACGTCTCTCCGAAATCGGTTATGCCGGTGTTCATCACCTCAGGCCCGCCGCCTCCACCGCCAACCACCAGTTTCTCCGGCCTGGCGGCTCCCTCGCGGGCAGGCGCCGGCCAGTAGGTTATCTTCTCGATACAGTTCTCGATGCAGAACGCTCCGCGCGTTCCCGACAGTTCAAAACTCCACCACCCGCCCAGTCCGTACATGGCGTCGCCCCGCTGGCTCAGGAGATATCCAATCCCGCCATTCGCAAACCTCACATGAATGCTGGCAATCGAGAGCATGGGATCGCCAGCCGACCTCCTGCAACCCGGCCTTTCGAGAAAGGCCTGCACGTGCGTGATGTCCCCGCAGAAATACCTCATCACTGCGAACGGATGCGCCAGGAACGCCTTCAAATGAGAGTACGGGAAACGCCACCGTCCTGTTGAAGGCGAATAGGTGTTTTCGCCGCCGTTGAAACCCATCTTGTGAAGGCAGTACACTATCTCCCCGATTGCGCCCTTCCTGATGTATTCCATGCCCTTGTCGGCCGTGGGCGTGAAATAATGGTTGAGATTGCAGCCCAGATAGAGCTTCAACTCCGCCGCCCTGGCGACCATTTGGCGCGCCTCGTTGATGTCGTGGGAAATCGGCTTTTCAACAAGCACGTGCTTGTGGGCATCAAGCGCCTCCATCACCGGCTCGAAGTGCCAGCTTCCGTTTTCCAGCCCGCCGGTTGACACATCAACGATGTCGAGGTCAGGATGGGCGGCCAGCATTTCCTTCAGGGAACGATAGGATCTGACGCCCAGTTTCTGGGCAACGGCATCCGCACGCTCCTTCACCACGTCGCACACCGCCACGAGCTCGGCCAGCGGATCCGCCTTGTGGCATTCCGCGTGTTTCGTTCCTATTCCCCTGGCTCCCACAACGCCAACCTTCAGCGCCATCTTCCACCTCCCCTTTCACGTTTGTTCGAGAAATGGTCTTCTGTTTCCGGGACGGCATATTCACTGTTTTGTATTTGTCAATCAACCCAAGATTTTGCCCGGCAGCTCCGCGCCAGAAACTCGAAGAACACCGTATCTCCAGGCAGGCCGGAAAAACAACCCATCCGTTTCGCAGCCGCTGAACGCGGGCGAAAAAGCAATGTTTACTGAAGCGCGAGCCTCAACTAATGTGTTCTCGAATGAACACGCAGGACTCTGAAAGGCTCCGGGCCGCAGTGGCCCGCAGGATGATTTCATCTCTCAACGGCTGCCTCTCACTGCCCGGCCATGCCTCGCTTGCTGCTGTCACCCGCGGCAAAATGCTCAGGGCTCTCCTGACAATGAGACTGGGTCGGGCCCTGAGCTCCGATGGAAGGCGCATTCTTGACTGCGCGGCGGCAGTCGAACTCGCGCATTTCGCCAGCCTTCTTCACGACGATCTGATTGACGGAGACACGAGCCGCCGCGGAAAACCTGCTCTCTGGATCGCGCGAGGCCCCAGATACGCGGTGCTGGCAGGCGATTACCTTGTGTCGCGCGCAATCCGCATGATCCACCGCTCCGCTCCCGACCTTCTGGGGCTCTTCTCGGAAACCATAGCTGAAATGTGCGAGGCGGAGTTTGAGCAGGAAATCTTCGGACGCCGAGCGCGACTGGAAGAGCACAGGCTGGCGAAGATTTCCGAGCGAAAAACCGGCAGCCTTTTCGGCTTCGCTGCAGCATGCGCAGCCGAAAAGGCCGGCGCGCTGCGAAACGCCCTTGAAAAGGCGGGTAGAATTGTCGGGACGGCGTATCAAATTGCCGACGACAGCAGAGATGGCGAGAGGCACAGGCGCTCTGAACCTGCCGGCATGGTCCATCGCATGGCCCGCTCCGCGCTCTCCACGCTTGGCCGCTGGCCGGCAGCCGGACGCGCCCTCGAAACATACCTGTCTGCCGACTTTCTTCCGTCCGCCCTCGGTCAGTCTGCGACGCAGCTCCTGCCGGGCCGACGATCTCTCGCCTGTCTGCAGTCCCAGTCTCGAACGCAAAATCCGGGTTGACCTTTTGCGCGCACGACGCAAACCTGTACCTTCGGCGCGCAAACGCGGAAAACGTCTCCCGACGCCATGCTTTCACGTTTTTTGCCGGAGACATGGAATGAACCCGAATATACTCGTTTTCTTCACGGATCAGCAGAGATGGGATACGTGCGATTGCTACAGAGGCGGACCCGCGGCCTGGGACGGGGAGCGCCGACCAATCCCAGTGACGCCGAACCTGAACCGGATGGCCGCCGAAGGAGTGCGTTTTGAACTCGCCTTCACGTGTCAGCCGGTCTGCGGACCGGCGCGCGCCTGTCTTCAGACCGGCAGGTATGCAACAGAAACCGGATGTTTCCGCAATGACATAGCCCTGCCCCTGAACGAACGCACCATAGCCCACGATCTCTCCGAAGCCGGATACCAGACTGCATATATCGGCAAATGGCACCTTGCGTCATCCGGAAAAGAGGCCGACTACAGGGAAAAGCCCGTGCCGCCGGAACGCCGGGGAGGATACAGGGATTTCTGGCTCGCCTCCGACGTGCTGGAGTTCACCTCGCACAGCTATGATGGACGAATGTTCGACGGCGATATGAACCCTCGCGAATTTCCGCCCGGGCGGTACCGCGCGGACGTTCTGACAGACTGGGCCATCGAATATCTCCAGAATCGCAGGGATTCGCGGCCGTTTTTACTTTTCCTCTCGTTCATCGAGCCGCATCACCAGAATGACCACGGCCATTACGAGGGGCCGGTCGGCTCAAAGGAAAAGTTCAGGAATTTCGCCGTGCCCGGCGATCTGGAGGGAATGTCCGGCGACTGGCCGCAGGAATATCCGGATTATCTTGGCTGCGTTCATGCCCTCGACGCAAACCTCGGCAGGATAAGGCAGGCTCTCGCGGATCTCGGCATCGCAGATTCCACTCTCGTCATTTTCACGAGCGACCACGGCTCGCACTTCCGCACGCGCAACGCGGAATACAAGCGGGCCTGCCACGACGGCTGCACGCGCATACCTCTGGTCATCCGTGGACCGGGGTTTTCCGGCGGACGCGTGGTTCGGGAGCTTGCCAGCCTGATTGATGTGCCGCCCACGATTCTGGACGCGGCCGGTCTGCCGATCCCGTCTCGAATGAGAGGCAGGAGTCTGGCGCCTCTCGCGTCCGGAGCCGCGTCCACGGGCTGGCCTGAGGAAATTTTCATGCAGATAAGCGAGGACCACATCGGTCGGGCCCTCCGCACCAAACGCTGGAAATACGAAGTCTGGGTTCCCTCGGACAAACGGTGGTCAGGCTGCGCCGAAGCCGCGTCGCCATCGTATCGCGAATACCACCTGTATGATCTGGATCGCGATCCGTTCGAGAAACACGATTTGGTCAGAGATCCGGCCTGTGACGGTGTCCGCGCCGAGTTGAGGGAGCGGCTGAAGAAGCGGATTCGGGAAGCAGGCGAGATCGAACCGCAGATTCTTCCCGCGCTTGAACCCGGATGAGCCGGACCTCGCGGTTCTCCGGGTCTGTGGCGGATGCGCTGGCGCTCTGACGCGCAGGCTTTCACCAACGCTGCCGAGACCTCTCAACAAAACAGCCGCAAAGCCCCACCAACGCGCCGCTTCCAACAGTCAAAGATTCCCTCCAGCGCTCTGCTGTTCCTGCGGTTTTAGTTGTTGCGGTTTCGACCCGCGCTCGTTTACATGTTCTCTTGCCTGCGAACTGCTGCACCTGACAGTCTGCAGGTCGGCGCTTCGCAAAGCGCGTGGCCGGCATTTGCGCGCGGCATGCGCCTTGTCAGGAGCCAGGCGGCAGGCTGGCACGGTGTGTTGCAACATGTTGCGAAGGCAGGTTGTTTCTCAAACGGAAAATCCGAAATGAACATTTTCTATGTCGTGGCTGGAACCGGCGGGCGTTTCCTTTGCGATGCGTCCATACGCGATTCCAACCTGGTGGCCGGACTGCGCGGAGCCGGCCACAGGGTCGCGGTGCTGCCCGTGTATCTGCCATTCGATGATGACGGTATTGAGGAAGCTTCATGCGGGGAGAACGAAGTTTACGCCGGCGCGACAGGAGTGTGGATTGCACAGCGATTCCCGTGGTTCGGCCGGATTCCGCCGGTCATGCGCCGCCCGCTAGACTCGCCGCGCATCCTCCGGTGGGCCGCGGCCAGATGCGTCCCCCTGTCCCAGCGGCCGACCGTGGAAATGACGCTTGAAATGTTGAAAGGCGAAGAGGGCATCCATGGCCGGACAATCGCTGACATGGCCCGCCGCGTTTCATTGCTCGGGCGGCCGGACGCGGTTGTGCTGTCCGCTTCCCTGCTGCTCGGCCTTGCCGGCCCTCTGCGCAAAACCCTGAAAGCTCCGGTCGGCTGTTTCTTTCATGACGAGTTGCGCTGGATCCAGGGAATGCCGGAGGAACTCCAGTCTCA
>Ga0272448_1004805_pt1 | contig 15230 bp, 13 predicted proteins | sample YNPCB0191_FD_202220 | JGI IMG/M metagenome (GOLD analysis project Ga0272448, IMG submission 202220) | Hot spring sediment microbial communities from Yellowstone National Park, WY, United States - YNP-CB-019-1 | ecosystem: Environmental > Aquatic > Thermal springs > Hot (42-90C) > Sediment...
TCAGATAAGAGCTATGCAGAAGTTGGGATCGCCACCGGTGAGGATCATAGCCCCCGGCAAGGTCTACAGGAGGGACCCCTTTGATGCCTCCCACTCCCCCTGCTTTCACCAGATGGAGGGCCTCGCTGTTGACAAGGGGATAAGCTTCGCAGGCCTGAAGAGCGACCTCACGCTGTTCGCTAAGGCGGTTTTCGGCCCGGATGCGAAGGTGGACTTCATCCCCTCGTATTATCCCTTTACCGAGCCTTCCGCAGATATGGTCGTAAAGTGGCGCGGGAAGTGGCTGGAGATACTCGGTTCTGGGATGGTACACCCCCAGGTCCTCCGGAACGGCGGCATTGACCCCGAGGTTTACTCTGGATATGCCTTCGGGTTCGGGGTTGACCGGATCGCCATGGTAAGATACGGAATAGACGATATAAGGCTGTTCTTTGAGAACGACAAGGCTTTCCTGGAGCAGATAAGATGAGGGTCCTCCACAGGATGATAAAGGAGTTTCTCCCCTCGGTTCCCGGCCCAGAGGAGCTCTTGGAGATATTCCCTCGTATCGGCTTGGAGGTGGAGCTTTACCGAGACCTATCGGAGGGCCTCAGGGGCAAGCTTAAGGCCGGGCTCGTCAGGAAACTCGGCCGGGACAGCAGGCTCAATCTTATGGAGGTCTTTGTCGGGGACGGAACGATAAATGTGATAACGACTAGCCCGGTTGAGCTTGGCGAGACCGTTATCCTCGCGCTTCCGGGGGCGAGGCTTCCTTCCGGCATGGTCATAGAAAAGAGGGTAATAAGGAGGCATCCCTCAGAGGCAATGGCAATATCAGAGGAGGAGCTCGGGCTGGCTGACTCCTCGCCGACCATCCTGAGATTGCCGGAGGGGATCCTGCGGCCCGGCGACGATCCCCTGCCATATCTTTCTCTGGATGACTGGCTCTTTGACATCCACATCTTCCCGAACAGGGGGGATCTGATGGGCGCTTGGGGAATAGCGTGCGAGCTTGCCCCAATCGCCGGGGAAAGCCCTTCCCTGCCTGAACTTGACTTGGCTGAGGATGAGTCCGTCGGGAGATACGCGGTTGAGATCGCTGACGAGGAGGGCTGTCCGAGGTATGTGGCGAGGCTCGTTTCCGGCACTCGCGTTGTGAGATCCCCGGCCTGGCTTAGGCACCGGCTCGCGCTCCTTGGGCAGAGGCCCATCAACAACATCGTTGATGCTTCCAACTATGTGCTTTTCTGGCTCGGCCACCCGACCCACACCTTTGACCTGCGCCCGCTTGAGGGCCGGATAATTGTCAGGAGGGCAACCGATGGCGAAGAGCTGGCCATGCTTGATGAGACAACGAGGTCATTTGACCGCGAGATGCTCCTCATCTCCGACGAGAGGGGCCCGCTCGCCCTGGCGGGCGTTATGGGGGGCGAGGGTTCCGGCGTTTCCGATGACACTGTTGATGTCCTCATTGAGTCCGCTTATTTCAATCCTCAACGAATAGCCTACGCCTCAAGGAAAACGGGGATGATAACCGAGTCCTCGCGCAGGTTTGAGCGCGGGGCAGACCCCCTAATGGCCCCGGTTGCATCCGGCTGGGTTGCCAAGCTCATACAGGAGAGCGGCGGTGGCCGCGTTGGCCCGGCGAACGATGTAGGGGCGGGCGATTTCCCGAGAAAGAGGATAGCCCTTTCCCTCAATTGGCTCAAAGGGTTCTGCGGCGCGGATGTTCCGCGTTCGGAAGTCCTGAGGATAACAGAGGCGCTGGACCTCAGGCCCCAGCTTGATGGCGACGAGCTTGCAGTCCTGGCCCCGCCCAGGCGCCACGACCTGAACATCAAGGAGGATATAGCCGAGGAGGTTATGAGGTTCTGGGGATACGACAAGATCCCCGCGGACACGCCGAGCTTGAGCAGGACCCGCGGCTCCGCGGGGGAGACCCACCTTGATGCGCTGGCGACCGTTCTCGCTGGGGCTGGGCTTTATGAGGCAAAGACCCTAGGCCTCCACGGTCCACGCGAGCTCTCTGCCTGGGGCTTTGAACAGGAGAAGTGGGTGAGGATCTCAAACCCTTTGGGCGAGGACTTTTCAGTTGCCAGGCCATCCCTTTTGCCCGGACTCGTCCGCTCCCTCGCGGTGAACCTCAACAGGGCCAGGGGCGGGCTTATGCTATTTGAGATAGGGCCGGTCTTCGTTTGGCGGGGCAAGGATGAGCTTCCCTATGAAAACTGGCTACTCGGCCTGGCATTGGGCGGCGAGCTCCCAAGGCTACCGGGTTCGCCGGAAGGGTTCCTCGGCCCGGAACACCTGAAGGGCGTTATTGACCTAATATTTCGCTGGCTCGGCCGGAATTACTCTATGGTCAGGTCAGAGAGGCCTTTCCTCGTCCCCGGAACTGCCTGGGAGATAATTTACGAGGAGAAGAGCTTTGGAGTGGCAGGGCTTCTCCAGGAGCGTATCGCTTTGCTATACGAGATCAGGTCAGATGTGTGGGTGGCTGAGATGGGCATCCCTGAGCCCGCGGAGAGCCTCTACAAGCCCATACCCCGCTTCCCGCCTGTCAAAAGGGACATAGCCATCCTGGCCGATGAGTCCGTTCCCTTCCAGGATGTTTTTACCGCTGTCCGAGAATCAGCCTCCTGCGAGGCCCTGGTCTCAGTGAGGCCGATTGATGTCTACAAGGGCCCCAGCATCCCGCCGGGCAAGGTCTCATACGCTTTCTCCCTGGCATATTTCAATCCCGACAGAACCCTCACAGACGAGGAGGTTGACCCTTGGTTCTTTTCGCTCATCAACAGGCTGGAAGCCTTGGGTTACCAGATAAGGAGGAAATAAGATGGCGGACGAAGGACTGCCCGATCTCGCCCGGGGGGTGCAGGAGATAGTGGAGAAGTATCACGCGAGGGGCGAGGAAATAAGGCGCCTTCGTCGCAGGATAAACGAATTGGAGCGAGGCCTCGCTGAGATAGAGCGTAGGCTCGTTCGCCTTCTAGAGTGGCTTGAAAAGGAGGATACAGGTGAAGAGGCTAAGCATTAATGTGATGGGGAAGGCACACGCTTTCCTTGTTGATGAACAGGATGCGCCTTTTGCCGCCAAGGCCCTTGAGCTGGCGGAGAAGGTAATAAGGGAGATAGAGGCTGACCCCAAGAGGCCCTCTCAGCCGGACGCCATACCTTTGGTGGCGTGCTTCAGGCTTGCCGCCGATCTCCTGAGAGCGAGGGCCGAGCTGGAGCGCGTAGAGAAAATAGTGAGGGCCTGGAAGTCCATGGAGGAAAGGGATGGAGCTCTTTGAGAAAAAGGAGGACTCGCCGCTGGCCCTCAGGGTGGCGCCTTCGTGCCTTGACGAGGTGGTTGGGCAGGATCACATCCTCGGGAAGGGAAAACCCCTCCGCAGGCTCATAGAGACCGGAACCCTCAGAGCGGCCATATTCTTTGGGCCGCCCGGCACGGGAAAGACCTCCGTGGCAAGGATAGTCGCGAGGAGGTTCGGCTCAAAGGTTTTCTATGTGAACGCCTCTGAGCTCAAGCCGAAAGACCTTGTTTCTGCGCTTGAAGCCGCGGAGAGGTTCTTCCAGTCAACTGGGAACCGCGCCCTGGTTTTTGTTGATGAGATACATCGTTTTGACAGGAGGAGTCAGGAGGTGCTCCTCTCCAGGCTTGAGCGGGGAGGATTGGTCTTTATAGGATCAACCGTCCACAATCCCGGTTTTGCCCTTTCAAAGGCAATCCTTTCCAGGGTTTTGCTCTTTGAGTTCCGTCAGCTGAAACACGAGGATGTCCTGCGGGGTCTAAAGAGGGCAGTGGAGAAGGAGAACCTTTTCGTTTCTGATGATACCCTTGACATGATAGCCAGGGCATCCGAGGGGGACCTCCGGAGGGCTTTGAACTATCTTGAGGCCTCTGCTGTGGGCGGCAAGGTTGAGGACGAGGGAGCGCGGGAGGTTTTGTCCGGCGCCTACCTCAGGTTTGACAAGACAGGGGACGAGCGCTACGACATGATGAGCGCGCTGATAAAGAGCATAAGGGGTTCTGACCCGGACGCCGCTTCATACTGGTTTGTTAGGCTTCTTGATGCAGGGGAGGACCCCCTTTACATAGCGAGGAGGCTCCAGGTTCACGCCGCTGAGGATGTGGGGCTTGCTGATCCCAGGGCCCTCCTGGTTGCGGAATCCGCCGCATCAGCCTTTGAGCGCGTCGGTAGGCCGGAGGGGGACATAATCCTAATGGAGGCTGTCCTTTTTCTGGCCACGAGGCCGAAATCCAATACAGTTGTGAGGACCCTGGGCGCTGTGAGGTCAGCTATATCCGAAGGTAAGGTTTATCCCGTGCCCCAGCACCTCATGGACAGCCATTATCCTCTGGCGAAAAAGCTCGGCCGGGGAAGGGGCTACAAATACCCGTATGTGGACAAAGGCCCCCAGACTTATCTCCCCCCGGAGCTTTTGGGAACCAGGTTTTTTGAGCCTTCGGCATCGGGTGAAGAGATAAAGCTTAGAGGAGAGCAAACATGAGCTACCTTCTGTATATCATAACAGGAATAGTCGGCCTCCTTTTGGGGGCTTTTGCCGCTTTTCTGTGGTCTTCGGTGGCCGAAAGACGCCGCTCCACCGAGCTTAGAGCGCAGGCCGAGAAAGCCCTCGCTGAGGCAAAGGAGGAGGCGAGAAAGATACTGGAAAGGGCTGAGAGAGATGCGGCCGAGCGCTGGGAGCGGGAGCGCAGGGAGTTTGAGCGCGAGACACGGGCAGAGCGAAAGGAGCTGGAGGCCGAGCGCAGGAAGCTCGCTGAGGCCCAGCTGGAACTGGAAAAAGCCAGGGAGTCCTTGAATAACAGGGAAAGGAGCCTCAAGGAGTTTCAAAAGAGCCTGAGGCAGAAGGAAAAGGCCCTTCTGGCGCGTGAGCAGAGGATAGAGGAGAGGAACAGGGAGGTTATAAGCCGGCTGGAGCATGTGGCGAGGATGACCAGGGAAGAGGCCCGGGAAGAGCTCATGAAGAGCATAGAGAGCCATGTGAGGTATGAGGCCGCGCAGATGGCCTACCGGATAAAGGAAGAGGCCAGGCTAAAGGCGGAGCGAGAGGCAAAGGAGATCATAGCCTCAGCTATACAGCGCTGTGCCGCGTCCCATGCCGCTGAGACAACGGTCACGGTTGTTCCTTTGCCCTCTGACGACATAAAAGGGAGGATAATAGGCCGTGAGGGCAGAAACATCAGGGCTTTTGAGGCCGCGACCGGAGTTGAGGTCATAATTGACGATACCCCTGAGGCCGCAACCCTTTCATCCTTTGATCCAGTCCGACGGGAGATAGCCAGGATAACCATGGAAGCCCTGATAAAGGACGGCCGCATTCACCCTGCTCGGATAGAGGAGGTTGTGGAGAAGGCCAAAGCGGAGTTTGATAAACATGTCCGAGAGGTGGGGCAAAACACCCTGCTTGAGCTTGGCCTCTCCAACATGAATCCTGAGCTCGTTGCGATTGTGGGGCGCATGAAATTCAGGTCCTCCTATGGACAAAACCTTCTTCAGCACTCAATAGAGGTGGCGAGGCTTTCCGGCCTCATGGCCTCGGAACTCGGTCTGGACGCTGAGAGGGCGAGGAGGGCTGGCCTGCTTCACGACATAGGCAAGACCTCTGAGCTGGAGGGGCCGCACGCTGTCATCGGGGCGCAGATGGCCAAGCGGCTGGGCGAGGATGATCTCGTGGTTAACGCCATAGCCGCGCACCACGAGGACGAGAGCCCCACAAGCCCCATAGCTGTTCTCGTCGCGGCCGCTGATGCCATATCCGGAGCGAGGCCCGGCGCCCGAAGGGAAACCCTTGAGGCCTACATAAAACGCATAGAAAGGTTGGAGGAGATAGCCGCGGCCCACCCCGGCGTTGAAGCCTCATACGCTATGCAAGCTGGCAGGGAACTGCGCGTGATAGTTGAGGCGGAGAGCGTCTCTGACGCTGAGGCAATGGAGCTCGCCAAATCCATAGCGGAGGAGGTTGAAGCCTCCATGGAGTATCCGGGCCAGATAAAGGTTGTGGTGATAAGGGAAACAAGGGCGGTTGAATACGCGCGCTAAATGAGGATCATCTACGCCAGCTACAACCCCTTTACCCCTGAGGTGCGGGTGGGCGCTCACTACTACTCCTCCCTGATGGCCAAGGAGGGGCACGATGTGCTTTATCTGGCTGGCCCTGATTTCATATTTCACCAAATTGACGTGCGCAAGCATGTCCGTGAAGGTTGCAGGGAAACCCAGAGGATAAAGAGGATGGGCCCGGTTCGCCTGGAGGAGGGCCCGGTTCAGTATCTTCCCGATTCCCTTATCCCAACCCTCAGAAGCCTCCCCATAGTCAGCAGACTCTGGCCGTTTAACTCCTCCTGGGCCGCGCTCCTCGCCGCGAAGGCCACCTGGCCGCCGGTCAAGACTGTTGCGAGGAACTTTGGGTTTTCGGAACCCGATCTCCTGTGGATAGAGAATGTGAGATACCTTTATCTGGCCGATACCTTGAAACCCGCCAGGATGGTCCAACGCGTCCACGACATGACCCTTGCCTCGCCAGCCGAAAGGAGCATCAGGGAGCTTTTCGTGGAGGCTATGAGGAGGAGCTCCGTTGTCTTCTGCATGAGCAAGTCCTTGATAGATGACTATGTGGCCCGCCTTTCAGGTGACCCCCGAAAGGTTCACTACCTCCCGAACGGCGTTTCAAGCGAATGGTTTAAGGTTCCGGATAGCCTGCCTGAGCCGCCTGATCTGGCGCCCCTTCCTCGGCCGCGCGTTATAATGGTTGGGGTCTACGAGTTCTGGGTGGATTACCAAAAGCTCTGGAGGCTTGCCGGCATGCTTCCGGATGTGAGCTTCGTCATGGTTGGCCCTGTCCGCGTGGCCCTTCCGGATGGCAAGCCTCCGAATGTTTATTTCCTCGGTAAGAGGCCCCACCAGGTTATTCCGGCATACCTGAGAAACTCGGATGTGGGACTTTCCATATTCACGAGGACCGCTTTCACGGAGTATGTCAACCTCATAAAGCTTTACGAATACCTGGCCATGGGCCTTCCGGCGGTCTCAACCGCCCACCGGGAGCTCTCGCTCACGGAAGCGCCCTGGCTCCTGGCTGATTCTCCGGAGGATTTTGCCAGGGCAATCAGGCAGAGCCTTGAGCTCGGCGATAAGGACAGACAGGCTTTTGTTGAGTTCGCGCGCGCCAACACATGGGAGAAGAGGTTTGAGTTTGTGAAGGAGGTTATCGGGCTTTGAGGGTTCTGGTTAACGCCACCGCAGTGGAGGATCAATCAAGCGGCCTGGGCCACTATGTGATCTCCTTGATGAGAGCCTTATCGGACTTTCCCCTGGAATTAATAGCAATAACCCCGAACCCCGAGCTCTTGCCGGATGGTATACAGGCGGTTAAATCGCCCTCCTGGACGAGGTCTCACTCTACCAGGCTTCGGTCCACGCCCAGATACATTTACGCCAATACATTTATGAGATATTGGCTGGCGAAATTTCGCGCCGATGTTCTTTTTTCACCCAATCACGAGCTGATGCTTTTCCCGCCGGTGCCCCAGGTTGTCGTCATTCACGATATTATACCTTACTTTGCTCCGGAGGAGCACAGGTTTTTGGGCACCTATTATCAAGATTACCTGCCCAAACTGCTTTCCTACCATGTTAAACACATTGTTACGGTCTCCAACTCAACAAGAGATGACCTCATCAAATACTTTCAGCTTCCGCCCGACAAGATAACGGCCATCCATTCTGGGCCCGGCGCGACCCTCGGCTATAAGGAGCTCCCTCAGGATATTCCCAGACCTTACATACTTTATGTGGGAAGGCTTGCCCCATACAAGAACCTCTGCAATCTCGTTTTGGCAATGGGGCTCCTGCAGGACCGATTCCCTCATCACATAGTCATTGCTGGCGTGGCGCCTCCGGGTTTGAACGGCGCTGTCAGTGATATTCTCAAAAGCGCGGCCAGTGCAGGGATTACCGACAGGGTAAAGTTCTTGGGCTATGTTCCCACGGAGCAGTTGGGCTCGCTTTACCGCGAAGCTAGCCTTCTTGTTCTCCCGTCCCTCTATGAGGGCTTTGGCTTTCCGCCCTTGGAGGCTATGTCCTGCGGAACCCCAGTTGCCGTTTCCCGGATACCCGCGCTGGTTGAGACCGTTGGCGATGCTGGGGTATACTTTGAACCCCGGTCGCCCAAGGATATTGCCGGAGCTATTGAGAGGCTCCTGAGCGACCAGAAACTTCGTGAAGAGATGATAAAAAGGGGCAAGGAGCGAGCGAGATCCTTCTCATGGGAGAGGACGGCTGGCTTTATGTATGAAGTTCTTTGCAATGCGGCAAGGAGAGGCCCATGAGGACAGCCCTCGTTCACGATTGGCTCATTGACTTCAGGGGGGCTGAGAGGGTTGTGGAACAAATAGTCTTGATACCGGAGCTGGGCATTAAAAAGCTATATACATTGCTCTTTTCCAAGAGGGAGTTCTCCGGTTCCCCAATAGCAAATCTTGAGGTTGAGGAATCCATCCTGGTTAAGCTTCCCCTCTCAAAGAAGTTCTACCGGCAGTATATCCTTTTCCTGCCCTTCGCGGCGGAGCAGTTTGATCTATCCGAATACGAGCTGGTCATCTCCTCCAGCCACTCCGTAGCGAAGGGCGTTATAACCAGAACCGACCAGCTTCACATATCCTACTGCCACACCCCAATGCGATATGTCTGGGACCTATACCACCTCTATCTTCGCCAGATGGGGCTCACAAAGGGCATAAAGGGCAACATAGTAAGGTTGATATTCCACTATGTCCGCATGTGGGATTACCTCGCCTCCAAGAGGGTTGATGTATTCGTGGCCAACAGCAAGTATGTCGCCAGACGCATAAAAAAGCACTACGGCCGAGAGTCAACGGTGATCTACCCGCCAGTGGATACCGAGAGGTTCATGCCCTCCCACAGGCGCGAGGATTACTTCATCACTGTCTCCCACCTCGTTCCATACAAACGGGTTGACCTCATTGTCCGAGCCTTCAGCAAGATAAAACTTCCCCTGCTTGTTGTGGGCGATGGACCGGACATGCACAAAATAAAGGCCATGGCCAGCCCAAATGTGGAACTGCTCGGAAGGCTTTCTGACCAAGAGGTTGTTGAATATATGTCCAAGGCCAAAGCATTTGTTTATGCGGCAGAGGAGGACTTCGGCATTGTGCCAGTTGAGGCCCAGGCCGCGGGCGTTCCGGTCATAGCTTTTGGCAAGGGAGGGGTTGTGGAGAGCGTTCTGGAGGGTGAAACCGGCATCCTGTTTGAGGAGCAGAATGTGGCTAGCATCATAGGCGCTGTTCAGCGCTTCCTTAAGCATGAGGACAAGTTTGATCCCGCTGTTATAAGGCGCAATGCGGAGCGGTTCTCCCCTCAGCGTTTTCGTCAAGAGTTCAGGGATCTCGTTCTATCCAAATATGAGGAATTCAAAGCCGGCAAGATCAGGATGTAGCGGCCTCAGAGGACTTCTGATAGGATAACCTAAGATACTCCAGAAGCCTTTCCATATCATCCGGCAAAGGCGCCTGGAATTCCATCCGGTAATTCTTAGCGGGATGGGTAATTATAAGCCTGGCCGCGTGGAGGGCCTGTCTCCCCATTATTTCAAGGCACGCCGCCACCTTTTCCCTTTCCTCAGGGGGCACTACCCTGAAAATCTTCCTGGTTTCACGGCCAGAATAAACCGGGTCCCCAACAACCGGGTGGCCGTAGTGCTCCATGTGGACCCTTATCTGGTGAGTCCTGCCCGTCAGAAGCTCAAGCTCCATAAGGCTCGCCACCCTTCCGAACTCTTCCTTTACCCTGAAGGCGGTTATGGCCGGCTTTGAGTGAAACGGGGTGACAGCCATCCTCTTCCGGTCTATGGGGTGTCTTCCCACCGGCGCTTCCACCATCCCCTCCCTGATGGGGGGGCGGCCCCAGACAACGGCCGTGTATATCCTCCTGGCCTCCTTCGTTGATATCTGCCTGGCGAGGCTCCTCACCCCCCTCTGGCTCTTTGCCACCACGAGAAGTCCGGATGTGTCCTTGTCCAGGCGGTGAACGACCCCGGGTCTTGTCCTGTCGCCGGTTTCCGGCAGTTCTTCCAGCCTTCCCAAAAGGGCGTTGACTATGGTTCCGCTCGTGTTTCCCCTCGCTGGGTGAACCACCACCCCAGGCGGTTTGTTCAGGACGATGATGTCTTCATCCTCGTAGATTATAGGCAGGTCCTCTCTGGTCTCCGGAAGGAGCTCAAACGGCTCCGGCAATTCATACTCTGCGAATATCTCGTCCCCTGACTTGACCTTGTATCCAGGCTTGGTTACCACCTTCCCGTTGACCGTCACGAGTCCTGACCTTATAAGGTTCTCCACCTGGGAACGCGAAAGGCCCATGCCTGACCTGAACATGTAAAGGTCAAGCCTAAGCCCCTTCTGTTTTTCGGCAACCGTGCGCTTGAATTCTCTTTTGGCCATAATGAAAGTATAAACCTCACTATGGATTCCTTAAAATTAGAAGAGACAAACCCACCAATTACACTAATCCCACCTCAACCTGAACTCTGCTACCCCCCTGTCGGCCGTAAATTCAACCTTCGGGCATTTTGCCCCTGCTATCTCAAGCGACCTTTCCATCCAACCGGCTACAGTGTAAAAATAAATCTCAGGCACTGCCTCCTGGTGCTCGATCGTTAGGTCAACCCCCTTGTCGTAGTGCTTCTTTATCTTTATTGTTCCCCAGTCGTGATAGAATCCCCAGAAAGCGCCTGCCCTCTTGATCAGAAACCTTGGGCTGGCGAAGATGAAAAAGAGCCTGTGCGGTCCCTGGGCCGCGTGTTGGGCCTTGAAGCGCCCTACCTCCCTTGAAACAGCCCCCCTTTCTTCTCGTGAGTTCCGTTCCAGCTCCTCAAGTATATCAAAGTATAACTGCATCGGATACCACGAGCTGGAGGCTATTTTCTCGGGAAGTTTCTCCCTGAGCTCCCTGGCCCTTTTCTCATCAAGGGCGGTGTTGATATAATCCACCAGGCTCTCCAGAGCATAGCCCTTTATGTTCACTCTCTCACCTCCACATTCATATTAATAACAGAAACATCCCGTATTGTCAAGGTTTTTCCCGCCCAAACGCTTTTGAATATTTCGGAATCAGTGCCTCAGAAGGCGAAGGGGATTTCTGCGAAACGGGTTATTTATCCTCCTTCGGATACTGATCCGGATCTTCGCCCATAGCATTCTTCACATAGGGGTAGCGCCTGCTCTTTTCCAGGGTCTCAAATCCTACCAGCTTTACTTTGAAAACCCATTTATCGCCGTAGTCAAAAAGCATGAAAAGCTTCTCCCCCTTCCTGGTGAAAATCCTTCTCAGTGGCGGACCCTTTTTGGGAAACTGGATAAACGGATTAAACTCATAGCGAACCTTAGAAGTCTCGCCCCAGAAATCCGTTGTGTCCGTGAACATAAACAAGTGATCCGTATCAAAGTGGACGCTCGCGAGGATAGCTTTGGCCAGGTCAAAGAGCGTGGCATCTCCCGAAAGGACGATTTCTCTCCACACGCCACTTTCCCTATACCTTCGGGCACCAACCTGCTCCATTATGGTTGCCCTGATAATAAAGGCTTGTTCCATAGGCGCAAATGATAAATTATCCTCTACTCCAGCTTCAAATCTTCCCGATGATCACTTTGATCCCCGGCCCCCGGCCGTCTTAGAATATTCGCCATGATCGGCGTGATTGGGCGCAAGGGTTCCCGCGGCCTAGAGGAGGCGCTTGAGTTGGTTCACTCGGTTGCAGGGGACCGGGCCCTTTTCTCCTCCGACCTGGCTGACCTTGTTCCTCCTGGAGCTCGGCTTGAGGGGCCAGAAAATCTCTCCTCTCTTGCCTCGGTCTTCCTCTCCCTTGGGGGGGATGGGACCCTCCTTGAGGCCGCCAGGTATGCGAAGGGTAGACCTGTTGCTGGGGTTAACCTTGGATTCTTGGGTTTCCTGGCTTTCTATCACCTGGCGGAGCTGGAGCAGTTGACCAGGGCGCTTCTGGAAGGGGATTACGCATCCGAGGAGAGATCCTGTTTGGAGGTCTTGAAGGGAGATAAAAGCGATGTTGCCCTTAATGACATAACACTCCTCGCGACCATGGCCAGGATGCTCACCATAGAGGTCTGGAGGGACAGCGACTTCATTCTGAGATACAGGGGCGACGGCCTCATTGTTTCCACCCCTACCGGGTCAACGGCCTATAACCTGGCGGCCGGCGGCCCCATACTCTATCCATCTTTGGAGGCCATGGTTCTTACCCCGATATGCGCGCATTCCCTTACGGTAAGGCCGATCGTCCTGCCCTCAGACACGGTCCTTGAAATAAAGGCTGAGAGCCGCGGGGAGAGGATGCTCCTCTCCGCTGATGGGAGGGAGTCCTTTCTCCTTGAGCATTCTGATAGTTTCAGGATCCGCATGTCCAGCCAGAAAGCTAGGTTCGTGAGGACATCGTGGGCGCCAGACTTCTTTTCGGTCCTCAGGAAGAAGCTTGAGTGGGGATGAGGATAGTTTCCCTCAAGGTTGAAAACTTCATCCTGGTAAAGGAGGCCCTTCTTGAGCTGGCCGGCGGGTTCAATGTCCTTACGGGGGAGACCGGCGCCGGCAAAACGATGCTACTTTCTGCACTGGGTGCTGTTCTCGGCGCCCGTATAGACTGGGATGTCTTTGGAGATAGAAATTCGGCCGTTGAGGTCGTCTTCTCCTCGGGGGCCGAGACAATGAGGGTCCGCCGGGAACTTTTCGGAAGGTCCAGAAGGGCCAAGTCGTTTATCAATGGTAAGCCTGTCTCCGCGGCCGAGCTTTCAGAGAGAACCGCGGCGCTCGTTGCCATCCACGGCCAGCGCGAGAACCAGCGGCTCCTAAACCCCGATAATCACCTGTTTTTCCTTGATGCCGTAGCCGGGCTTGGCCGCCTTAGGCAAGATTTTGCCTCGGCCTGGGCGAAAAGGGAATCCTGCCGCGCCCTCCTTGAGAGGAAGAAAAGGGAGCTTGAGGCGCTCAGGGAGGCCGAAGAGCTTTACCGTTTCCAGCTGAGGGAGCTGGAGGAGGCTGACCTTAAGGAAGGGGAGGAGGAAACCCTTGTTGAGAGGAGGCGTTTTCTCACAGCGGGCGTTCATTTGGCCGAGGCCATCTCCCATGCGCTTGAAGCCCTCTATGAGGGCGAGAGCTCCGCGCATTCGGCTGTTTCCGCCGCGCTTGCCGGACTCTCCGAGTTCTCTGATATGCCGCGGATAAAAGAGGCCATTGATGTTATTGCCTCTTCAAAAGAGAGCCTCGCGGAGGCGGCGAGGCTCTTATTCTCCCTAAGGGATCAGGTTGAGTTTGATCCGGACGAGCTTGAATGGATAAATCAACGCCTATACCAGATCTCTCGCCTCAAAGAGAAATACAGGACCGATCTCCCAGGACTACTTAGAGTAGCCGAGGAGCTGAGGGCCAAGCTGGAGAGGCTCGGCACGAGCGAGGCCGAAATATCCTCCGCCGAGCGCGAGCTTGCAGAAGCCGAGAGAGAGATGAACCGTCTCGGAGAGGAGCTCTCGGAAAAAAGACGCCGCGCCGCGCTCACGCTTTCGGAGAGGGTGGAGGAGGAGCTTTCTGAGCTGGCGATGGGCGGCGCGCGCTTCAAAGCAGAGCTCTGGCGAGATGAGCCAAACGAGACCGGCTTTGACCGGTGCGAATTCCTCCTTTCAACGAACCCCGGCCAGCCCCTTTTGCCCCTCGTGAGGGTTGCGTCCGGGGGCGAGCTTTCCCGCGTTATGCTCGCGCTTGAGACAGCTCTTGCAGAGGCAGAGGATACACCTGTTCTCGTGTTTGATGAGGTTGACCAGGGTATAGGTGGCCGTGTTGCAGAGGTTGTGGGCAGAAAGCTCGCTCTACTCTCCTCCCACCATCAAATCCTTACCGTAACCCACCTTCCCCAGATCGCGGCAAGGGCAGAGAGGCACTTTCTCGTTGAAAAGGAGGCCTCCAGGGTTTCAATAAGGCAACTTTCCCACCCCGAACGCGTCCGTGAGATAGCCAGGATGTCGGCCGGCGAAGAGATAACTGACGAGGCCCTCGCGCTCGCTAGGAGGCTACTTGAGGGCAGGTAGCGTTTCCCGGAACTTTGATTATCTTGCACAGCTAGCGTGATGCCCTGTATAATATATTTTATACGATCTTATACGATGGAGATCTTATCATGACCGGTAAAAGCACCCTGATGGTGCTCATTCTATCCGCGGGCGCGGCTTGGGCCGGCTACGCCGCTGACCGCCTTTCCAGGATGGATGAGGCCACGAGAAAGAACGCTCTTGTAGAGCTGGAGTGGGCCGGCCCCCACACCGACGCGATGACAGAGGCCGAGTTCCTCTGGAACACCGGCAAATACGGGGAGGCCATATCCGCCGTGGAGGCCATAGAATCCGAGCTGGGCGACATGTGCCTTGGAATATCCTGGCGCAAGCCCATAGAGACCCAAGGCCCCAAATGGGGCACGGATGTTCAGGTGACAAACTCTCTCTACGCTACCTCCAAGGTTGAGCTGGTCAAGGCTGTGGGCAACAACAACCTTTTCGTTTTGGCCTACGGAGCCGGAGACACTCAGTGGAACTACAGCTGGTGGGTCTACATGTCAACCAACGGAGGGCTGAGCTGGTCAGAGACATATAGCTGGGGCGCCGCCTATTGCTTCTACACTGCGGACGCGGCTGAGTTTTCAAACGGATATGTCTACATCACTTACGGTAGCGGTACAGATGTCAGGGTCAGGAGGGTAGATGAGAACACTGGCCTTGTGGACAACGGTTTCGGCTATAAGGTGGTATATACTACTGCTGATACCGTATTGGAAGCGAACATAGAGCCAAACCGGTATAACGGAAGCCAGCTTTATGTTTCCTCCATTGACCGCTCGGGCGCCTTGCGTTACGCCTTCTCCGATGCCCAGGGTTCCACCTGGACCTCTGCAGACCCCGGCATCTCGGACGCCGCAGGGGGGCTTGACATGGACTACGGCTATATGAACGGCGCCCAGCACCTCCTCTGGCTCAGCTACCTAAACACAGCCAACAAACTCTGCGCCGCCGCCAGGACAAGTGGGGCTTGGGAGCTCCACACCAACCTTACTGATGTTTATGCTGGCCAACCTTCCACTGCCATAGCCATGCGCGGGGACACCGTCCTTGTGGCCTCAACTCACCAGGTATCAGGTAATGAGATGTATGTTATTTA
>Ga0272448_1004806_pt1 | contig 15225 bp, 8 predicted proteins | sample YNPCB0191_FD_202220 | JGI IMG/M metagenome (GOLD analysis project Ga0272448, IMG submission 202220) | Hot spring sediment microbial communities from Yellowstone National Park, WY, United States - YNP-CB-019-1 | ecosystem: Environmental > Aquatic > Thermal springs > Hot (42-90C) > Sediment...
ATTTTCGGATTCGCACGCAGACGAACGAGCTGGGGCAGGTTACGAATGCACTGTATGGGAAGATTTATGGGCAGATCAATGGGAACTTCACATATTACCTGAATCCCACGCCGAATGATCGGAACATTGAGTTTGATCCGAACAGGAACCTGTTCATCTTCTCTGACCGCGAGCGCATTGGGTATTTGCCGTAACCAGAGCTCTGGGGCTTTATCTCCTTTCGCAACTTGCTGGTTGACGTCCGGCGCGGGTTCTTGTTGCATATTCAGCGATGAACACAGACAACCTGCAGGATGCTCGCGAACAGAGCGGCATAACAAGGCGGCGTTTTCTCGGCATATCCGCGGCTGGGGCAGCGGCCGTTGCGGCCGGATGCGCCGTCAATCCCGTGACAGGCCGGCGGCAACTCATGTTTGTGTCAGAGGCCGAGGAGCGGGATCTGGACAGGACATGGTCGCCGCATCAGTTTTCCGCCGATTACGGGCCGGTGAAAGACGCGGCATTGAACGGCTATGTGGCTGGTGTCGGAGCCAGACTCGTACCGGTCTGCCACAGGCCGCACATGCCTTACAGTTTCAGGGTGCTCAACGCGGTTGACGTTAATGCATACACTTTTCCCGCCGGAAGCATAGCTGTGAACAGGGGCCTTCTTGCGGAACTCGGCAACGAGGCCGAGCTTGCGGCTGTTCTGGGCCATGAGATCGGACACGTCTGCGCGCGGCATGCCGGCCAAAACATGACAAATGGCCTGCTGCTTGAGCTGGCCGTGGCCGGAATAACCGCCGCCGTGTCGGTGAAAAACGAGAAATATGCCTGGCTCGCCGCCGGTCTGGGCGGCATTGGAGCGGCCATGCTGCTCTGCCGTTACAGCAGGGATGACGAGCGGGAGGCTGACGAACTTGGGATGGAATACATGGTGAAGGGCGGCTACGACCCTCACGGCATGGCGGAAGTGATGGAGACGTTCCTCAAGCTTCAGACGGAGAAACCGTCCGCGCTTGATGTGCTTTTTGCAACTCACCCATTGAGCAAGGAGCGGCACGAGACTGCGCTGGCCCGGATACGGTCTGTGTACGCAGGCGTGAGCGGCGCGGAGGTCGGCCGCGACAGATATATGGACCATACCGCCGCGGTCAGGCGGATCAGGCCGGCCATAGAGGCCATGCAGAAGGGCGAGGAATTGATGGGGGAGGAGAAATTCGGCAGGGCTGAGGAACTGTTCATGACCGGACTCAGGTCGGCCCCGGACGACTATGCGGGTTTGCTTCTTCTTGCAAAGTGCCACCTGGCCCAGAAGAAGAATGCGTCGGCGGAGGCGGAAGCCGAGCGAGCAAGATCTGTCTATCAGGAAGAGCCGCAGGCCGTTCATATATCGGGCCTTGCAAAGATGGAGCAGGCGAAATATGAGGCTGCGTTCGCCGACTTCTCTCTATATGGCGAAAGACTGCCCGGAAACCCGAACACGCTTTACTACAAGGGGTTCTGTCTGGAGAAGATGGGGCGCAAGGAGCAGGCGGCCGGGGAATACATGGCATATATCAACGATGCGCCCGACGGCGAGTTTTCCGAATATGTGCGCGCGAGGCTTGAAGAGTGGGGCTTCATCGGAAAGTCGGGCGGATGAACGGCCGATTCGCGGGCCGGGGGCTTCAATGCTCCTTTCGCGGGTTGCCGTCACGCCGTTTCAACGCCGTGTGTATATGGAGCTGTTGAAGATTCCCCGCGGGAAGGTGACGACATACCGGCTGCTTGCCGAGCATCTTGGGTGCCGCTCCTCTCGCGCGGTTGGCCAGGCGTTGCGCAGAAACCCCTTTGCGCCTGACATTCCTTGCCACAGGGTCATAGCATCCGATCTTTCGCCGGGCGGATTTCAGGGAGCGGAGAAGGGCACGGCGGTGCGCCGAAAGCTCGCTTTACTGAGGGCGGAGGGAGTGGAGTTCGTCCGCGGGAGGCTGGTGGATCCGGAGCGCGTGCACGATTTCGGCGTTGCAGCCGATCACCGAAAAGCGGCCAGACGGGCTGCGGCAAAACAGCGCAGCAGTTCCTGAGGACATTCCGCGGCTCCGCGAAGCGCCGACCTGGCTTCGGAAGGACTTAAACGGCCGAGAAGATCAATCCACATCAGAGCCTGTGCGCGAAAAGAGCATGATCGCGCGGCCCGGGCGGCCGCCTCTGGCGCTGCCCGCGCAAGCTGTTCGACTTGGGGCCTCATGAGCGCCTCCATGCGAAAGAAGAATGCCTGGAAAATGCGCGCCTGCGCGATAGATTCACGGGCTGCCGCGATTTGTTTCTGGGTGACCATGTAGCGCATGCCGTGCTCTGTGTTTGCAATGAAGCGGTCCACATAATCTGCGTATTGAGCGGTCATTGCCCATTCTGACGCCATTTCGGCGCCCCAGCGATCTGGCGCGATCCGGCTCGCATAACACAGCCATCCGAGCCTTTCGAGGAGAGTGTCGGCGTCAAGAAGAGGGACCTGCGGCGCGGCCATGGAGAATCGAGCGCCCTTCGTGTAAGCCTGTCTGACTTGCTCCTCGCGCATTTTCAAATCTTCCATTATTCGGCATGCGCGTTCATAGAGTTCGTGTCCCTGATACAGCGGCAGAGCCGCGGCTGTGTACCAGCGGTCGCGCGGTCGAGCGTCAGACACAGTGTTTTTAACAAACGCAGGAAAATCAGGCGACCTGGCCGACGCGAGCAGTTGCAGCGCAGCGCCTCGTATGGAGGGATCGAGGCTGTCCAGAGCCGGGCGGGCCTGCATGGCAAGATCCTTCGGCGGCGCCCTCGCTATGATGTCAATGGCCCGCCATCGGTCCTGATCTGACAGATTCGCCGCGGATATTATTTTCCGGGAGAGAATCTCGCTCGCGCGCTCGTCAGTCTCCCCCTGCAGAAGTCCAACGACCTCCCTGAACTTTTCCAGGGCGGCTCTGTCCATATCCGCGCTGCGAGAGCGCGATCCCGCGATCCCGTTCAGGGGCCCTTCTTCGTCCTGGTCCTGATCAAGGACCATGTGTTCGATGGCTTCTGTTTCCATCGCGTCCAGAAGCTTTGAGATGGCTGCTGTGTCGCGATTTTGGGCCGCTGTTTTTTCGGAGGACAACGCCTCAGGAACCAGCCATTTCATCACTGCAGCGGCAACGCCCGGCCAATCTTTCCAGTCGAAAAAGGCCAGTTCGTTTCTGTCCGGGATGGACCTGCCGCGGTGAGAGGCGAGCAGACATGCCACCCGTCCTCGCCCGATCAGGCGTCCGACAAGTATGGGTCTGTTGCCGGACTTGAGAAAAATCTTCACGCCTGGTTCTTCGCGCAGCGCAACCTGATTCCAGCACCAGAACGAAGGCTTGCAGGAGAAGTCAGCCGTTGTCCCCAGTTCATTCCAATCCGGGCCGGCTTCCAGGGGAAGGGGCTGCCGGGAATACCGCGTGTCAACGGTTTCGACGGCAAGCACTGGCATTATTTCACGTTCGAGGATGGAATCGCGGTAACCGCCCTTGCCGAACGAATATTCTCCGCCTGTGAAAAAAGCTGCGGCTCCGCCCTTGATTGCCGCGGCGAGAGTTCCTGCGGCCGCGCCGAGCGCCGGCAGGGGCACGTCGGCAAAAACGTACAAATCAATTCGGTTCAAGTCTTCCGAATCCAGAGGAGGAGCGAGGTAATAGCTGGTCTGCGCGCCGGAAAGTCGGTGTTCGTTGAGAGCGAGGCGCGGCAGAACGGCGAAACTTTCATGGAAGCGAAGAAAGTAGTCCATGGCCCCCCGGGCATACGCAATATCAACGATGCCGTTGCGAATCGGGACGGCGCACGCAGGCGCCGGCGATTCCGCGGGCGGCGCATTGGTTCCTCTGCGGCCCAGCAGGATGTGGTTGCGCCCTGTCCAGTCAGCAGCCGCGATCTCAGACTCCTCGGCGAAATGGTCCGGTCGCCTCGGGAACGGAGCATCCATTTCCACAAGGAGGCTCTCCGGGGGTTTTTCGGGATCGAGCCGGGATATTGGCGCCCTCTTGATGTCAAGGTCCTTGCGAAGCAACCCCTTCGTTTTGGGCGGACCATGGAGATCGGAAAGCAGGGGCGCGTCGGGCTTGGCGGCCAGTTCGATGATCATGCTGTTCCACAGCTTCACCGGGGGAACGGCGATTGTGTTGTCGGCAATCTCCAGCGAAGAGACGTCCAGCGAGAAGGGGTCGATCAGGCTGGCGGTTGCTGCGGACAGACCGGCGGGGAGGGAGAGACGGAATCGGCAGGGATCGGACGCCTGAAGAAGCTTATGATCGCCCGGCCTGGCGCCGGTCTTCTGAGCGACGCATTCGTTGGGATCGAGATTGAGAAGATTGACAACAATGTATCTGCGGCCGTCCGCGCCCGTCTTTTCAAACACGTAGGGATCCCACCAGAGCCTGGCGACCGCCCCGACAGGTTTGAGCACCTCGTCTGGATGGGCGAGCCGTCTGAGCGATGAATTCAGCACGAAATCAGAGAATCTGGTCGCGTATCTGTTGATTCGAAGGTCGCCCTCGCTGTAGTTACAGGCTCCTCCGGCGAAGGAGAGGATTTGTTCGACCAGCAAATCCTGCCGGGTCGCTCTGTCTGCGCCGGTGATCAGGAGCAGATGCCCCCCGCGTTCGCGGGCGAGGTCGCCTTCGACCTGAACATTGCGGACAAACCATGAATATGGCCTGCCCAGCACGGCCGTCTTGATGGATTCGTTCATCAGAAGGCCCCCGTCGGCCAGTTCGTCGAGTTCATAGTCCTCGATTGCCCAGTCATGGGAAGGATCGTCCGATGCGAAAAGATAGTTATAGCCGTGCCCGAAAGCCGGGGCCCGGCTTTGTACAATGTCCTTGAAGTATCTTACCAACTGCTTCGTCCTCACGGCTGTTTCATAGTCATACCTGCCGGATCCTCCGCACTGGCCTGAATACATCCCGATTCCGCGAGGGTGGCCGTCCCATCTGACCGCGTCCCATCCGAACATGGCTATGGATCGGAGCATTTCCTCAGCTGCGATTCTTACCATTTGCGGAGCAGGGTCCGGGCTGATTGGCATGAAGTCCGACCATGAGGCAGCCATGAATCCGCCAGGCGCCGGGCTGTTCGGCCCCGCGAAATCGCGGCTTTGGAATCTGTCGAGAGTGGGAACGCGAGTTCCCTCCCACATGCCCATTGTATAGAAGTACTGGTTCTTGTGATCGTTGGGATATTCGTAGGCGGTCTTCCACCCCTCGAATCCGGACATTACGAACTTGCCGTAGGTGACCATGGAAATACCGCGTTCATGCGCCAGGCGGATCCAGTTTCTGAGGCCCTGTTTGCTGATCTGATAGCACGTCTGGCCGGAAAACCAGTAATCTTCATCGGGACTCAGCTCGACCATGTCGTCCACGCCCCAGAAGAATATTTCGATGCAGTTGATGTAATGACGGCGATAATGCTCGATCGCGTTCCGAATAGACGCCTCATCCATCATGCTGACGGTTCCTCCCCTGCAGGTGTACACCGGGGCGTGGAAAACATCTGAAGCAACCGCGAAGACCTCCCTGGCGCAAGAGCGGTCAAGACCGTCTTCAGAAGAGAATTCCACTGCCACGGCGAAGCCGCCTTGTTCCGCGGGCACCCGCAAATTGAAGGCGATTCTTTCGGCGCCCGGCTTCAGGGATACGGGAAATGTTCTTGCGGGCACACGCGAGGTGATCCCGCTCTCAAGAAAGATTTGTATTGCGCCTTTCGTTCCTTCACGGCCCAGGTTCTCGATGACAAAATCGCCCTCAATGGTTTCGCCCGGCGTGTAGCGAACCTTGTTCACAGCCAGATCCCTGATGATTCCGGACGCTGAGAGCCGCTCCACTTCGGCTGTATGCACGATGTAGTAAAAATGAGTGTCCGGCCTGAGGGGTTCGAAATCAGCCATGAAACCTGCGTCAGCCCGCTCGTCCAGGGAGGCGTCCTCCGGTGCTTCGCCTTTGCGTTTTTCAATATCGCGGCGCGTGCAGACCAGTTCGAAAACAGACGGATCAACGATGGCTGAAAGTCTGCATGATATCGGTCCTTCGCTGCGGTGGACGAAATCAATTGCCCTCGTTTCAGGCTCGTTCACCCGCCCGAATGACAGGGCCGGCAGGTCGAATGTTTCGTCGTCGCATTGTACGCGCAGCTTGCCATCCCAGACGGCCGAACTGGAGACATCGGACGGACTGACGGTCAGACGGAGGCGGTAGAGGCCTGCGGGTTGAGAATCCGACGTTCGGGTTTCCAATGTCATTTTTTCCCTTTCGGGAAAGGCAACGGCGCAGACAAAGTCCCCCTCCTTTCCTTCAACCTGCCTTGCAGCGGCAGGGCCTTTTGGAAGAATGAGCGCCGCAGTCCGGCTCTGTCGGGAAGGGGCTTCAGCAGGCCACGCGAGGTTGAGAGCCACGGTTGCGGCGGCGATCGCGACTGTCTTGCGAAACAAAAACGCGGTTGCAGATGCTCCCGGCAATTTTTCCCGGCTCATAATTCCTGATTTTGCGACTGGTCGGAACGCTGCTTTGCGCCAGCGACTCCGGCCACCCTAGACTCATGCGTTGACAGCGTCAAGGCATTGCGCCCATTTATGGTTACGGCGCGGCGTCTCTCCGGATTCGGCGGGGGGTGACGAGTATTGACGGCCGGCGATCCGGCAACCACAGCAATGCGGAGCTGAGCCGCAGGGAGCAGCCGTCCCGTCCGGCGCTTTCCACTGGCGTTTCGACCGAATAGACATTAAATGCAAGAACTGTGAAAGAAAGACAGCTTACAGACTTGAAGGAAGGCGAAACGGCAACTATTCTCGTGTTGCATGGGGGATGCGATTTTCAGCGGCGATTGCGCAGCGTCGGGATAAAGGAGGGCAAGGCGATGCGCGTTGTCGCAATCCATCCGTTGTCCGGCCCCCTCGTTGTGGAAGTGGACGGGAAACAGATTACGCTCGGCAGGGGTATGGCGCGACGAATCACTGTTGCGCAGGAGCCATGAAGACGGTCGTGCTCATGGGAGACCCGAATGTCGGGAAAAGCGTGCTCTTTTCGCGCCTGACGGGCATTGATGTCATCTCCTCGAACTACCCCGGGACAACCGTGGACTATTCGAGAGGCCGGATAACGAGGAGCGGCGATACATTGGAGGTTGTTGACGCTCCCGGAACGTATTCGCTTGAACCGACCAACAAGGCGGAAGAAGTGGCGGTTTCATTACTGGACAAGGCCGATGTGGTTGTGAACGTGGTGGACGCCACGAGCCTTGAACGATGCCTTGTTCTCACCCTTGAACTCCTGGAAAAAAGGAAGCCGGTTATTGTCGCCTTGAACATGTGGGACGAGGCGAAACATTTGGGCATTGCGATTAATGTTCGCCAGCTGGAAGAGTTCCTGCGCGTTCCTGTTGTTCCCACAGTGGCCATTACCGGCGAGGGCGTCAGGGAGCTTGTTCAACGGCTGGATGAGGCACGGATTCCGGACCGGCCGACCCGGTTGGGAGAGGATCAGACATGGGTGGAAGTCGGACAGATTGTCCGCAGGGTTCAGAGTGTGGCCCACCGGCATCATTCGTGGCGGGATCGGCTGGTGGACGCCACCGTCAAGCCCGCCACCGGAATGCTTGCGGCGCTGGTGATTCTCGTTGCGCTGTTCGGGCTGGTTCGGTTCATCGGCGAGGGGTTGATTCGATATGTCGTCGAGCCTCTGTTTGACTGGTATCGCGTCCTGATTGACGCTCTGAGCGGCTGGCTTGGACCCGGCTTTGCACATGATGTTCTGGTCGGCCGACTGATTGACGGAAAGGTGGACTTCGTCCAGTCCATGGGAATCCTGACGACCGGCGTTTTTGTTCCGTTTGGAATGGTGATTCCGTATATCATTGCTTTCTATATTGCCCTTGCGCTTTTGGAAGACAGCGGCTATCTGCCGCGCCTCGCCACAGTCAGCGACACCATTTTTCACAGGCTTGGCATGCACGGGCATGGCGTGCTCCCTGTGCTGCTGGGACTGGGCTGCAAAGTGCCTGGTGTTCTGTCCTCGCGAACGCTGGAAACACCCAAGCAGCGCTTCATCTCGATAGTGCTTGTCGGCATCACAATTCCATGCGCCGCGCAGACCGCGATGATTTTCGGAATTCTGGGGCACCGCGGCATGAGATATGTCGCCATTGTTCTCGGAACACTGGCAATCGTTTTCGTTCTGCTTGGCCTGCTTCTCAACAAGACGACAAGAGGTGAATGTCCGGAGCTCTTTCTGGACATTCCGCCTTACAGAAGGCCCAGCCTGCGTGCGGTGGCAAAGAAAACATGGATGCGCGTCCGCTGCTTCCTTGCAGAGGCGCTTCCGCTTCTCTTCCTTGGCGTTCTGGTGGCGGGCATTCTGGATGCCATGGGAGTCACCGAAAAAATGACCGCATTCACAGCTCCATTCATGAAAAGCTGGTTCGGTTTGCCTGGCGAAGCCGTGCCTGCTTTGCTGAGCGGTCTTCTGCGGAAAGAACTTGCCCTGGGAATGCTTGTTCCGCTGAACCTCACGTCTGCGCAACTGACCGTTGCAATAACGGTTTTCTCCTTTTTCCCGTGCATAGCCACTTTCGCCGTAATGTGTAGAGAGCTGGGAATGAGGGACATCTTGAAGGCCGTAACGCTCATGATCCTGGTGGCGGTGCTTGTCGGAGGAACGCTCAGGATTGTGCTGATCGGCTGGACCGTATGACCGGATATTATGCAGGATTTCAGGTTCCCAAAAAGCAGGCGGGTGCGCCCCGCGCCCCCGCATCTGCCGCAGTAGTGCCAACCGCAATGTCCGGGACAATCGCTTGCTTGCGGCGGGTGGCTGATGCTGGTATTTGTAAATCCGGGCAAATGAAGGGATTAATATGGCAGTAGTCCGTTTCAGCGTATCGCTAGACAAGGGCCTGGTGGCAGAGTTCGATCGGATGATCAGGGCTGAACGTTGCCCGACCCGGTCCAAGGCAGTAGGCGACCTGATCAGGGCCGCTCTTGTGCAGACGGAATGGCGGGCCGGAGAAGAAGTTGCCGGCGCAATCGTGTTGGTTTATGACCACCATAAGCGCGACATCATGCAGAGACTTACCGACATTCAGCACGACTGCCACGACATCATCATTTCCACGCAGCATGTTCACCTGGATCACCACAACTGTCTGGAAATCGTCGCCGTGCGCGGCAGGCCCGGGGGGATTGATGCCGTGGTCAGGCGACTCAAGGCGGTCAAGGGATTGAAGCATGTGTCGCTCGCCGCCGGAACGACCGGCCGGCGACTGGCCTGACTGCAGCTTTTTCAAGACCGGCCCTGGCTCATGGCATCGCTCCGGTTGAGAAACAGGGAGGGCTGGCAGGTTTTTTGTCTTGTTGCCGGGGTGAAGGTTGATAGACTGAATTTGTGAACGGACCGATGAGAGTGCGGTCCCTTCCGCAGTGGGGGCGACCGGTTTTCGACGGGATGGTTGAAGCTCCGGTTGCGCGCCGAGGACCCCGGTTGGCCTCGTTAATCATCCGGGACAAAACACAAGTGCCAACGAGGAATTGGCTCTCGCTGCCTGATTGACAGCGACGTTCCGTTGCCGACGCCTGCTGGGCGGCGGGGCGCAAAAAGCAGGCTGGCGGATCGGCCGGGCGACCGGGCCGGGCCGCGAGAAACTCCCGTGGACGCTGGTTGCGAGCGAAGCCTGTCTGTCGGCGGCGCCCGCGGCGAGATCCAGTTGACAGAACACGCGCGTAGACGCCTGGGCAACGCCATCGCGGACGGGGGTTCGATTCCCCCCGCCTCCACCATTTGCCCGGATTCCGCGTTTGAGCAATGTCCGGGTGTATCGGCGGTTTTCGGCGTTTCTGGCAATCAGGAACGGATCGGCCGCCTCAGACATGGTGGGCATGGGTTCCCCGGCCGGGAGGTTGCGCTATGAAGTATTGCTACGATGTTGACGGCGGCAGGCTTGCTGAATGCGGCGAGGGGCAGGCGTCGGTTATCGTTTACGAAAATCCGTCGGAACAGGAGAAGGAGGAATTGTGCCGCGCCTACGACCTTGATCCGATGGACATTGAAGGCGTCCTCGACCCTGATGAAGTGGCTCGGGTTGAATTCACGCCTGAGAGGACATTCGTGATCTGGAAAATGCCGGACAATGTGACCATCAGCGGCACGATTCAATTCCAGGTGTCCTCCCTCGGCATCATACTTGCGTCCAACAGGCTTGTGTTCATTGCTCCGAGGGAGAAGGTTCAGATGGATGGAAGGCAGTTGAAACGCGTGGTTTCGGCGAGAGACTGCCTGCTGCGCGTGCTGTTTGCCAACGTTCGGCATTACCAGGGGCATCTGAAGGCGATCAAACAGGTGGCGCAGGAACTGGAGGCCAAGCTGGTGACATCAATGGAGAACCGGTATCTGCTTCAGATGTTCGCCCTTGGCGAAAGCCTCGTTTATTATCACAACGCCATCGAGACCAATCAGACGGTGCTTGGGAAAATCCGCGCCGCGGCCGAAAAACTGGGGTTCACTCCGGAGGAAATCGAATTGATGGACGATGTGATGATCGAGAATCAGCAGGCGGGCAAACAGGCTGCCATCTACACCAGCGTTTTGTCGGGGTTGATGGACGCGAGAGGAACCATAATAAACAACAACATGAACGTCCTGCTGAAGAATCTTACCATCATAAACGTGGTGTTCCTTCCACTCAACCTCATCGCCAGCATTCTGGGCATGTCCGAGTATTCGGAGATGACTAGAGGGATCCACTGGACAATTTCATACGGTTTGTTTGCCGCGGTGATGGTGATTCTCGGATGGCTGACGTGGTGGTGGCTGACTCGCGTGCTGGAGCGGCAGCACATGGCCGGCAAAGGCGCATGACCGGATTTTGCGATTTCTCGTGTCTGATCGTGCCAGGCCTGTTGTCCGTGAACACCGCTTTTTTCCGCCGGGTCATACAATCCGGCCATCTCCCAAACGCAGAATCCGCCATAAAGGCGCCGTTGAGCGTCAGGCTCTTCGTCAGGCCGCGGAGCGCTGGCTTCGCTTGTCATTTGCCGGTCCGGGATAGTAGTATGCGGGTTGCGCTGAGGATCGCAGCCGGCAGCCGGGAGGACTGGCAGGTCCGAGGCACAGGGGGGAAATTTCTGCGGTGAAGCTTGTTTTTATCAGCGGTCCGCTGAACGGACAGAAATTCAAGATGGACACGCCTGGCACGATAGGCAGGGATCCTTCGAATGACATCGTCATACCGGATCCGGCCGTATCGCTCGTGCACTGCCAGATATACTTTGAAGGAGGCCACCCTTACATCAAGGACCTCGGCTCCACCAACGGCACGATTCTCAACGGGGCAAGGATCATCAGTTCGGAGCTGAGAGACGGGGACGGGTTGGTTATTGGGACTGCCAAGGCCAGGGTCGAGGTTCCCGAGTCGAGTATTCAGACCGGGACCGTTAATGTGATGCCGACGATCAGGGACGAAGAAGAGGTCGAGGCTCCTCCGACGGTGGTGGTCCGCCCGAAGAAGCGAGAGCTTTCGGGGAATATATTCGGCACTGTGACTTATTTCCTGAAGAGGAAAATTGCCGACGGAGGGATGGGTTCGGTGTACGAAGCTGAACAGTTCGGCGCTGAAGGCTTCATCAAGAAAGTCGCGATCAAGACAATTCTGCCGACCTACGTCCAGAAGAGTCAGTTTGTTTCCGCCTTCATCGGCGAGGCAAAACTGGTTGCCAACCTTGTGCACCAGAACATCGTCCAGATCCATCATCTCGGCCGGCATGAGGACGGCTACTATATCGCGATGGAGTACATTGACGGAATCAACCTCACCGATTTCATGGCGCGACACAAGAAGCTGCGACGCAGTGTCCCGGTCGAAATAGCCACTTTCATCGTCAGCCGGATCTGCAGAGGGCTTGAGTATGCGCACAACAAGAAAGACGAGCATGGCAGGCCGCTGAATCTTGTGCACAGGGATGTCTCGCCCAACAACATAATGATCACGAGGGAAGGCGAGGTCAAACTTACGGATTTCGGCGTGGCGAAGGCTGCGCAGTACATGGAGGATGACGAGGAATATCTTGTCGGAAGCGTGGAGTACATGTCGCCCGAGCAGGCGGAATGCAGGTCCGTGGACGGTCGCAGCGACATCTTTTCGCTCGGCCTGGTTTACTACGAGCTTCTGACAGGTGTCAGGGTCTTCCTGTGCAAAGATGACGGAGAGCTCGAGGCCACGCTGGAGCGTGTGAAGAAGGCGGATATTCCCGATCCGCTGAGTTTCAGGCCGGAGCTGCCCGAGAGCGCGGTGAAGAATCTCATGAAATGCCTCCGCAGAGATGCGGACGACAGGTTTCAGTCGGCGCGTGAACTGGCCAACGCTCTGGAGTACGACATGTATTCCAAGGGGTACGGTCCCACGATCGTGACTCTCGCGGAGTACGTGGAAAAACTCGACGCGGCTCTGCATCTCAGGTCGTAACAACTCAGGTTGACGTCCCAAAGCGGGTGGCCACCTGAGAGTTGTTGGCCGGTTGCCTGCCCCTTGGGGCAGGCAGATATGCAAGTAATCCTTTAACCCCCATCCTACCCAAACAACGAATCCCCTTAAGGGGGTTACCATGTCCCTTCCGTGTTCCAAAACGAACTTTTTGTCGCTTGCATTTCGGGGTGGGGGCAGACTATGCATATGTGCTTATTGTATTGGCTCGCGCCAATTTTCTCAGGCGCCAAACCGTTGCGGGCGGGCACCTGAGCAGTTACTTCAGGTCGAAGAAGGCAGCCTGACACTGCGTTTGCGCCATTGGAGACAGCCACATGAGAACAGAAGTGAGCGGGGCGATTGCAGGAATGTGCGCGGCACTTCTGGGGGCCGGCATCTGCTGCCGGGGCCAGACAGCGGCTTCTGAGGAAACCGAAATATCTGTCGTTGATTCGCGCATCAGGCCGCTGCCTCTTCCCGAGGGTCCGGCCACGTTTTCCAGCAGGTTTCAGGCCCTCCGTGGCGTGTCCCTTGGAATGCAGGGCGGGCCGGACGGCCAGGCGGACATTTCGATAAGGGGCAGCAGCTTCAGCGAGGCTGGAATCTCGCTGGAGGGGACGGCGGTTCGGAACCCGCAGACAGAGCATTTCAACATCGAATTGCCTATTCCCGCGGCCTTTTTCGACGAACCCCGTGTTCTGGAGGGGATCGAGGAAATATTATTCGCGCCCGGGCATCCCGCAGGCAGCGTTGCTCTGGATTTCGGAAAACCGGAACCCGGCGTTTCCTGCAGGGCCGGATTCGGCGAGAGCGGTTGGAACTGGCAGGAAGCGCAGGCCGGCTTTGTTCTTCAGCGCCGCGGCGGGCTCGTGGCCGGCGCGAGGGCGTTCGCGGCAAGGGAATTCGCTGAATCCTTCGATGAGGCGGGAAATGGACTGGATCGAATCCAGGGCGGCTGCCATGTGCAGGCCAGGGCCGGGGATTGGCAGACAGACGCGGCTGCGGGGCATCTGGAAAAGACGTTTGACGCTTCGGGATTCTATGGAGCCCCGTCCGAGTTGCAGGCTGATGAGCGCATTGCAGGGGACGCGGTTGTTCTTCGTCATGAGTTTGACTTCCCTGACGGCCGGGCTTATGCGGCGGTCCTCTGGCAGGGATCAAGCGACAGATACCGCATGAGGCTGCCGGACAACGGCCTGTACGAGAACAGGCATTCGACTGAGCGGACCGCTGGTTCTGTCGGCGGATCGAAGACCGCTTCGTCCGGAACCATCGGCGCCGACTGGAGAGCAGGTGCGGAATATGAGGCCATCGAAAGCGTCAGGCTCGGAGATCATTCCAGACGCAGCGCTGAATTTCTGCTCGCGCCTCATGTTCGGTTCGGCCCTGTCAGACTTACGGCGGGAGGGCGGGGCATGGTGTTTGACGGAGACGAGCCTGCGGTGCTTGGTCTGGTCGGTCTGGACACTGAGGTCCTGCGTGGCCACACTGTGCGCGCGTCGTGGACGCAGACAGTTCGCCGGCCTTCCTATACGGAATTGAACTACAATTCTCCTGTGAGCCTAGGCAGAGCCGGCCTGCCGAGGGAAGAGACGGACAGATTTGAGGCCGGGTGGCGCTTCGCGGCGGGGCAGCGCATGGAACTGGGCGCTTCGTTGTTCGAGCATCGCTCATCCCATGTTGTTGACTGGGTGAAGGCCGTGCCGGACGCGCTGTGGACGGCGGCGGACCTGGGCGATGTTGTTTCCAGAGGCGCTCAATGCGATTTCAGCGTTCGGGCGGGCGACAGGCTGCGCGTAGGCTGCGGATACACGTTTGTTGATCGGGACATTGACGCTGATTTCTATGCCGGGCGGTATGTGGCGGATTATCCGAGGCATCTGCTGCAGACCAGATGCGATATTGCCGCGACGGAAACGCTTTCCGCCGGGTTTCTCGGCGGGTTCAGATGGCAGGTGCCGACGAGCATGAGGGAAGGGGATGATTTCGGAGCGGACGGATCGGTTGCTGTCCGGTGGAGCCCGCGGTTCTTCAAGGCGGCGGAATTCACCGCAGGCTGCGTCAATTTATGGGACGCTTCCCTTGATGTTCCAGCGGGAACGCCGAAACCTGAGAGGCGCGTCTGGGTTGCTTTCGCCATGACGTGGCGGTGATTGACAGGGTGTCCTCACGCAAGTTTCGGACTGGACAAGTACCCCCCTTGTCAAGACCCCAAAGATTGGTATTTTAACGACCCCAGCATGAACCAGAAGGGACAGGAGGGAGCCGAACCATGCTTACAGAAGCTGAACTGGCTGAGATGCTGGAAATCCGACGGAAAATAGACGCGCTTCAGTCTCGGTACAACGAACTGGCCGCCAAAATGGCCGGGCCGCTTCAGTCCCAGCCGGCAGGGGCTGCAAATCCGGCGCAGCCATCCCTGCCGCAGGCTGCAAACGCGCAGCAGTCTCCTGTGCCGGCTTCCGCTCCGCAACCGGGCGCGACGCAGCCCGCCGTCAATGTTGCATCGGTTGTCCAGCCCCAGGCGCAGGCTTCGGCGCCAACCGCCGGGCAGTCGGCGTCAGGCGCTGCTGCCGCGATCGCGTTGCCGGCAGACCGGTCCGCGTGGACCCTTAAGGACTACATCGTGGACACGCTGAAACAGGCGGGCAGGCCTCTCTCGTTCGATGAGATCTACAAGCGGCTTGAGACCTCGAAGGCGCCGCTGCCCAAAGACAAACCAATGCTTGTCGTGAGGCAGACTCTGTACAACCGCTC
>Ga0272448_1004808_pt1 | contig 15220 bp, 7 predicted proteins | sample YNPCB0191_FD_202220 | JGI IMG/M metagenome (GOLD analysis project Ga0272448, IMG submission 202220) | Hot spring sediment microbial communities from Yellowstone National Park, WY, United States - YNP-CB-019-1 | ecosystem: Environmental > Aquatic > Thermal springs > Hot (42-90C) > Sediment...
TATTACTTATTCCTTTTGAAATAATTCTTCGCCTTAAACAAAAAGATAACGAAAGAATCATGATTACATCGCCCCCTGTTATTATTTGTTCGGAAGAGGGGCGAAAAATTGCACGGGGAGTTAAAGGTGAAGGGACAATTACTGTTGGGAACAATCCTCATATTTTTTATTTTGAAACCGATACTAAAGGAAGAAGAATTACTCCTCAACCCAATATGGATAATAAAGAACTAAATTGCTTGTTCTTTGGCTGTTCTTTTACTTTTGGGACAGGTGTTAATAATAACCAGACCTTGCCTTATTATTTTGGTCAATTGCATCCTGAAATTGAAGTATACAATTATGGGATTCCGGGAGGTTCTCCACAGGAAATATATCTCCAGTCCACGCAATCAGAAATTTTTGCAGACATATCCCCTCAAAAACCTACCCTCGTAATATATACATTCATTTCTGACCATCTAAGAAGGCTAAAAGGAACACTCAATCTTATATTCAGAGCCCCCAAATGGGTGGGCTGTTTACCGGAACTGGAGTTTATTAATAATAGAATCATTAATAAAGGAAAATTTGAAGAAACTCACCCTTATTTGTTTTCTTTTGCCAATATATTAAACAAATCATTTGCAGTAAAACAGCTAATAAATTATACCCAATTTGATTATCCATCCCCTTTCATAAACGAAAACTATGACTTTTTATATATATTACTGAACGAAACAAAAAATCAATTATCTACTTATTTCCCTGATTTAGATTTTGTGATATTTATTTACCCTGAACATTGTTCTACTCCAGCCACCTGTCCTAACCTAAATTATTTTATGAACTTACTTAATGAAAAAAAGGATTTAAGGATAATCTCCTGTGAAGATAAAGAAATGATGGGAAATTATTTCCGTCTCAAATCCTCAGGGAAACATATAATTTTAGATGGACACCCCAGCCCTGAATGTTATCAACTATTTGCAGAATGGATAAGTAAGGAACTTAAAAGTAAAAAGATTATCCCATGATAATTCTTTATTTTGATAGGACCTGTTGAATAATTTCTTTCAAACCATCAAAATGAAATGGTTTTTGAATATAGTTTGAGAATAATTCTATATTTGTTTTGGTAGCGATTTGTTCATGAGGATAACCACTGGTCAAAATAATAGGTATTTCTTCCTTTATCTTTTTCATTTCTATACATGCCTCAATACCATCTACATGGGGCATTGTCAAATCCAATAACACACACTTAATATCATCTTTATGCTCTTTAAATAGCTGAATTGCCTCTCTTCCATCAACAGCAGACAATACTTCAAATCCTAAGTATTCCAACATCCGTTGAGTAATCGCCCGAACAGTATCTTCATCTTCAGCCAAGATAAACTTCCCTTCATACCGTAACTCTTTCTTTTCTTCCGTAAAAGCGGTGTCCTTTTCCTCCATCCATTCAATAGCCGGCAAAAATATTTTAAAAGCCGTCCCTTTCCCTTTTTCTGAGTAAAGTTTTATTCCTCCATGATGACTTTTGATTATACCTAAAACGGAAGCTAATCCCAGTCCACGACCTGTAAATTTGGTCGTATAAAAAGGTTCAAAAATATGTTTTTTAGTTTCTTCATCCATCCCACATCCGGTATCTATAACTTCAATTACCACATACAATCCTTCTTTCAGTTCTCCGGGCAAAAAGAGCGTATCTAAATACTTACTATCACAAAGGGAAGCTGATGTCCTTATAATTATTACTCCACTTTTATTTCCAATCGCTTCGTTGGCATTAATGACAAGATTCATAATAATTTGTGAAAGTTGGGTAATATCCCCTTCCACCAGTGGTATTTGTTCCGCTAAATCCAGTTTCAAAACTACTTTTTTAGAAATAGAAGATTGGATAATTTGCACCATTTCTCCTATCATCTTATTTAAATTCACACGGTTGGTTAACAATTTTTTTCTGCCTGCATACGAAAGCATTTGTTGAGCAAGTTCTGACCCTTTCTTACCCGCAATAATAATACTATTCAAATATCCTCTCGCCACAGAAATTTCTGGAACTTCATGAAGAGCAAGTTCCGCACTACCTATTATAGCCATTAATAGATTATTGAAATCGTGTGCTACTCCTCCTGCCAATGTTTCTAAACTTTGAATTTTTTGCAATTGATGTATTCGCTCTTGCATTTGTTCCCGCTGTTGTTCAAATTTTTTCTGTTCCCGAATATCAATAATTCCCGCAACAATCCCATCCTCTGGACATTGAGGGTTCCTCAATGCTGCATTAATACGAATATCAATCCATTCTCCATTTTTACTTTTCCACTTAGTTTCAACCCAACTCGTATTATAACCCACTAAATCTTTGTATAATTCTTTGCCCACACGGTTAAACTCTTCCTCTGTTTCATAATAAGTCCGTGTTGATTTACCTATCATCTCTTCCTTTGAATATCCCAGAACCTGGCAGATACGGTCATTACACCATTCTATTACCTGATTCCTCACAAAGATAACTCCGAAAGGTGTTGTTTGCATTATACTGTTTAATAATTGTTCGTTATACTTTATTATTTCCTGTGCCCTTTTTATTTCCGTTATATCACCATAAGTTCCCAATACGCCAATAATGTTCCCATCTCTATCTCGTAAAGGAACCTTACTCACATACAGCCATCTTACCTCTCCAGAAGCCCTTGTATGTTTTTCCTCGAAGTTTAGTAATGGTTCCCCAGATTCCATAATCCTACGGTCTATTTCACGGAAACTATCTGATTCTTCCTTTGTCCATGGTAAGTCATAATCTGTTTTACCTATTACTTCTTCCGGAGAGGAACAATTTGCATCTTTGGCAAATTGATGATTACAACCTAAAAATACACCGTTCCTATCCTTCCAAAAAACTGCCTGAGGAATACTTTCAACAATCGTTTTTGTAAGTGAAATCTGAGTATCCCTATCCTTCTGAATATTAACAAATCGGTCTATATTGATGGCAACCTCAATTCTTACCATCTTCCCATTTTCCCATGGAATAGCAAAGTCTATGCATTGAAAAAAGGAACCTGTCTTTGTATTTTGAAAAGTCCAAACATACGGTGGATTAGGTTCTCCTTTTGAATTAAGTAAACGGTCATTTGTGCAGAAAGAACAAGGTGATGTTTGTCCTACTTGTAAAACTTCATAACATTTTTTCCCTACAATCTCATCACCTATTATATTTGTTAAATATTCATTTACAGCCAATATTTCATAAGTATCCATATCCGATACATATACTGCTGTATCAATAGCACTCATACTTTGAAATAATGGCTGTAAATCCGAGAGGGTATAATACTTCTTTCCTTTACCTGTTAAAATATTTTTTATCTCTTCCGCCTGTGATTTCCAATGAAGTATCTCATTTACCAGTTCTTCTTTTGTTTTTTTAAAGAACTCTTCTATCTCCATTCGTAACCCTTTATTTTTTTGTTTACCAAATCTCGATTATTTACAGTTATTATATAATATGCAATTAGTCAGAATAACAACTAAAAGATTATAAAAATGTTTATAAATATTCTCCTATTATTAAATACATTTATTCATGGTGCAGATATCTGGATTGAGCCATCCTGGGTATCTACCAATCTTGCACAACCATCTCCTCATTCCCATTATGAAGCACAAATCTTTGCTGCAAAAGGGGAAGAAGAATCCTTTCAGGTCCATATTTTGGCTGATAAAAATGACCTGAATAATGTATCTATTTCCTTCGACAAATTGCCTGAAAAATTTCCCAATCCATCGATATATCAGATATTACCTATTCAAGGTGTTCCTCTTCCTCAGGGGGGTATGGACCGAAGTCGCATATTTTTAGATATATTAAGACCGTTCCAACCGTTGGGTATCTTAAAAGGACAAAAGGCTGTTTTCTGGATAACCTTCAAAATTCCACGAGAAATAAAAACGGGGAACTATAAAACAGAGTTGCAAATTAATGTAGAAGAAAAGAAATTGAAACGAATTCCTGTTTCCATTGAAGTTTTTGATTTTGAAATTCCGCAAACACCTTCTTTGAATGCTATTAGTTTTTTAGATTGGCAAACATTATTGCTAACAAACCCCCAATCTTCATCAACTGATGATTTCTGGAAAAACTTTTTCAATTTCATATACGATAAACGGCTTAATCCTTCATTAGGTTCTTATCAACAAAACCTTAACACGAATACTCTTCCTATTCCCGAAGGTTTGTGGAAAAACTATGTTCATCATATCAAGGGATACAATTCTCAAAATTTTATAGATATAACACCTTTGTTATTGCCGCCGGGTCCTCTGGAAACGGTCCGCACACCATCTCAAAATGAAGAGAATATGATAAATGACATAAGGAATATCAATAACATTACTATGGGAACTATTTTTTTTATACCCAAAGATGCTGGACAACATGACGCATTGCGGCGATACTTAAATTCTCTGTCCGAACAAATTCCTTTTTTTGTAGTAAGAATTTTATGTGGTCTCCCCTTACCCCAATATAATTTTTACACAGACATCTGGGCTTTACCTTTTTCTTCTTTTTCCCCAGGATTAATGGAGCGATTGACAAAAGGTTTGTCTATCGCAGATGAAAATACTCTTCCTATTAAATCCGTCTCTTCTTCAACCACTGGCTTTATTCCCGGCTCGTATCCCCCTATTTTATGTTCTCCATGGCAAGCCATAGACGCCTGTTTATACACAGGATGGCTATCCTTTCCTGCTGAGAAAGAAGGCAAAAAAGAATGGTTAGAGGTTCAATTAAAAGATAAAATAATAGGCGAAAAAATAACCATTATTTGGGGTCCCACACAAATTCCTCAATCCATAGATGTCTTGACATCAAGAGATAGCATACATTTTCTCTCATCCTCTGTAAACTGGAAACATGTAGCAGGAACCCTTTTTGAACCGGCTATTTCGTATGGAACTTTCAAATACAATCCTGATTTCTCGGCTATCCGTTTTGAATTTCCTCGAATTAAAAAAGGAGAATTCGTGTATATTCAAGAAATCCGATTAAATTCGAATGAGGAGAATAAAGAACCCCGCATGGCTCCTGTAATTACACCCTGGTTATGGCTTAATCCGGAACAATATCCGTCTCTTCGTTATGATACCGCACCTATTGAATCCCGTATTATTCCATGGATATGCTGGAGTTATGGTTTCAGGGGTATCATTCTCACTCCTCTCCTTTCATGGGGCAATATTATCTCACGACCTCAAAACATGGAAACCTTCCTATTTCAACCTCAGGATACTTTGCAAATGACCACTTTGCTTTACCCCGCAAAAGATTCGTATTTACACTCTATCCGATTGGAACGGCTTCGCGATGGATTGGAAGACTTTGAATACCTATTACTTCTCTTTCAAAAGGCACAATCCCAAAAATTAAAAAACGAAGAATGTTATAACTACCTAACTATACAACTGGAAAAATTTGTTCCGTGGAATATTGTTCAGGATGATTTTGCAGAAGAATTAATGATGAAAAGAGTTTCTATGGGGTATGAATTAAGTGACAGAGAATCTCCTTATAAAACCAGCAAAAAAGAAGCCTCCCTCAAAAAAGAAAAAGGGGAAACGATTAACATTTCCCCGAAAGTTCAAAAAAACTTTTCTATTCGACAAAAGGGCAAAGAATAATTGACTTTAAACCATCATTCTAAATTTATTTCCATCTGTAAATTCGTTCCTGTCTTTACCCAGGCATTTGTTACTACAACCTTCGCATTTCCCTGTCCTCTCGTCCGAACCAGCATTGAGGAACGGGGCTCTAATCGGTATGTCCCTTGTGCCACAGGACCCATCAATTTTAATGACCATGGAATATCCGACACATTTTCTAATCGTATCTGACCTTCTTTCTTTTCAGGATTGGTTATTTGTATTTTCCCAAAATGAACACAGGAAAGAAACAACTTGGAAACCCATTCTTCCCTACCATTAATTAAATCTGCTATCCATACAACAGTCCGTTTATTATCCAGAGCCTCACGAATTCCCTGTTCCGTCTTTTCCTTTGCAAAAACTAAAGTCATAGGTCTTTGAAATTTATCCAGATGAAATTCACCCATAATTAATCCGTGCAGGTCGCTATTTCCCATCATTGTTAGATTATTTTCTAATGCCCAATCTATTACATGCGGATACCAATCGGCACCATTCGATATTTCAACTCCATGCAAATATCCTTTGTCTAACAACTTTTTCTGAAATTCGAAATGATTCCGTGTAGCGGAATTCCAATCCGGATGGTTCCATTGAATAAAAGCACCCTGCTTAACTGCGTTTTCAATTGCTGTAAAGGGGTCCTCATTATCCACAAGATTTACATCTTTCAAAAATAAGGCATTATAATGTCCGTAAGGTTGCTCTCGTGTAATTTCCCCACCTCTGATAAGAATAATTCCATACCGTTCTGCAGTCCCTTTTGCTAATTCATAAGAAGAGTTATCATCTCCTGACAAAAACGGCCTGCGTTTATCGTTTTCTATATGGTCTGTAATAGCAATAGCATCCAATCCCGTTACCCAGGCTTCTACAACTCGCAAATCAGGCCACACACGTCCATCTGAAAAAACCGTATGCATGTGAAAATCACATTTTAATGTTACAAACTCACCCACATCAGGAACTATTACTTCATACCGAATTATAGGTCTTTCCAATTGTGTTATAGTTATAGGGGATACATCCTCCGCAAAAATTTTGACAGAAAAAAGGACAAGAAATAAAAAGATACCCATTGTTAAAGTTTGGTTTAAAAATAGTTTTTTCATAGAAACACTCCTTCCATTGATTTTAATAACACTCGAATAAACGCCTTACGTTTTCCTGAATTGATGATACCATTTCTAATTATATAAAAGAAAACGACTATCCCCTCTTATTGCGTAGCAATGAACCCGCTTTTAGTCCTTTCTGGAATTCTCCCTCTTTCACGACCCGTTTTCCGTTAATAATTACTTCATCCACCCCGGACGGTGATTCTGTCGGTGACTTGAAACATGCCTTTGAATCTATATTATCCATATCAATCACAAGAACATCCGCAAAATACCCTTCTTTTAGCAATCCTCGTTGTTTTAAGTTAAAATGTTCTGCCGATAATGATGTGCATTTACGGATGCCCATTTCTAAAGATACCAATTTCAATTCTTTACAATAGCGGCGTAAATACCGTGGATAACAGCCATAGAACAAAGGCGATGGCATACCAAAACCCATCAGTATGGCATCTGTGGAGATCATTACCTTCGGATGTGCCATTGAAGGGAAGGTTGTTCGTTCCGTCAACAAATCATCCGGTTCTGCAATGCTTTCAAACACAAGGACATGCCCTTCTTCTTCAAGCAATAAATCACAGGCAGTATCAAAGGGATGTTGTTTCCGTTCTCTTGCAATTTCTATAAGATTCATTCCTTCGTATCGTTTATTTTTTTCAGATTGCACTGCCATAATATGAGCACATTCCCAACCCATAAGGCGGAATAAATTTAATGTCCACGAATCGGGACCCGTATGAGGCCATTCCATTTTGCCATGTTCGATACTATTTAACATCTTCTTTCTTAATTCATAATCCTTCAACCGATTTAAAACCTGCGTTCTATCCCCTTCCAATGCCCACGGTGGGAAAAACGCTAAAAGATGAGTAAAACCGGTTGTTGTTGGCATAACATCCACACTTACATTCACTCCTTTTTCTTGATTTCCTACAATCCTTTCAATGGCTTTCTCTATGGGTTTTCCTAAGGGTATAGGGATAGGAATCCACTGGGCTAAACTTGCCATCATACGAATTAATGAACGAACAAAGGGACCCATTACTCCCATATCAGGCACCCAGAATAAATGCGAAACTTGCGCCCGAATTTGATTCTTCCCTGCCACTTCAACAACTTCATCAATGGCCTTATCTAAAGTATTGCTATAACTCCGCAAATGACTGGTAAAAATTCCATCGTATTTTTTTAAGACTTTTCCAAGTTCAATCAATTCCCGCGTATCGCTCTGACTACCCGGATAATATTGCAGTCCTGTGGACATTCCAATACCCCCTGCATCTAAAGATACTTCCAAAGCCCTTGCCATCTTTTGTATCTCTTCATCTGTAGCATATCGGTTTTCTGTCCCAACCCCATGTAATCTTAACAAACCATGCGGCACCAAAATAGCAGAATTTAGTGGAATGCCTTTATTCTCTAAAAAATCAAAGTATTCATTTGTTGTCCGCCATTGAAATTCTTTTTCTGGGTCAAAACTTGAAAAAACCTCAATGTAGGTAAATATGGCTTCTTTTCCAGGCTCTAATACAGGGGAAAGCCCCATACCACAATTTCCACCAACAAAAGTGGTTATTCCCTGCTTAATCAAAGGCTTAAGTAATTCTTCCGCATTTTCTTTATGCAAACTTATATCTGCATGCGAATGAGGGTCTATAAATCCGGGACATACTACTTTTCCCCGAGCATTAATTTTCTCCTTTGCCTCCGCTTCTTTCAGATTACCTATTGCCACAATCCTATCTTGTTCAATGGCAATATCCGCGGAATATGCTTTCTTTGTTCCGCTTCCATCTACGATTTTACCATCCAAAATAAGAACATCCAACATATTTCGCTCTCCTATCTCTAAATGAAAATTAATGGGGAAAGTTTCCTTCCCCCATTATATACTTTCTTTATTTGTTTTACTTCTAATTCTGCATTCCTACACCAAAACCATCTTCTCCAGATGAATCAATATGATAACCGCCAGCATTAAAGAACTGAATTAATCGCAACAATTCTGTGAAGTCTATTTTCCAGTTCTTGGGATTATAATCGGAAGTATGATAATTACAACTGTGATTTGCCCCATCTCCAACCTCATACCCATCTTCTGTAGATGTGGGAACATCAGCACAATGATAACCGAAAGAATTAAAGAATTGAATTACACGCAATAATTCACGGAGTTCTATCTTCCAGTTCATATTTATATCCGCACTATGTCGAGAAGGAATTTCTCCTTCTGGAGTTCCTTCTACGGTCCCTTCTCCCTCAGGTATTCCTTCTGGAGTTCCTTCTTCATTGGAAATCACTGTTACTACTACAGGATATACAAGCATATTAGGTCCACCTGTAAACGATACAATAGCAAGATACTCACCCGAAGCAAGGTCATTGGCACAGAACCTCACCACTATAGATTGACTTTCTCCCGGCGCAAGATTGTAATTTGCTTCTGAAACAATCTGGAATACCTCAGAAGACAATTCGGGAGCATTTATTACTGCCATCCCAACTAACGCTCCCGTGCTTAATTCGGAATTCATCACTGTAAATGTGCCTTCTACGCAATCTCCTGTATTCACAGTTCCCAATTCTAAAACATAAGGCTGTATAACAGGAACAACAAGATTTACCTCGCCTTCGGTTACTCCTTCGGGTTCAATCGGCAAAAACATTGCTTTCAGAACTGTATTCTGACTAATACTGAATGTTACAGGATTTGCAGTTCCTACAAATTGTCCATTAATTGTCCAGCCTTGCCATATATCCTTCGACGAATTATAGGTAGCCCGTGCTGTTACTGTTGTCCCAAGGTAGTAATATCCCGGCTGTAAACCTTCACTACTTTCAGGAGTTATTCGAACCGAGACAGGAGCAGTATGTCCTTCCGTTATTACCGATAATTGATACATGGGAAGAATTTCACCTTCATTCGTCTCACTAAAACACGGAGCACCACATCCACCACCGTTACTCTTTGCCGTGGGGTCAACAGCGGAAACTACAAATGTTATTATACTTTCGGCACTACCATTGAAAGTAGCGTTATACTCTGCAAGATTACAAACCCTATCCCCATCCGCATCACCATATGCACCTAAATACTGACTTGCAGAGGCATCTACTTGACTTACCATAAAAGAAATTCCTACCTGTGATGCTATTTGAGAAAGCATTGATAATGTTCCGCTTTCCCCTAATGTAGCTATCCCTGCGAACAATGCTTTTAACTGATTTGCATTCATTCCAGATAAAATATTTTGAGGAATTTTTCCCTGTGATACTGCAGTATCAATAATGTTTGTAAATAAAGCATAATTGCTCTGCCATGCAGATAATACGCAACAACGGTTTTGAACACCCGGGTTAGACAATATAATATCCAGAAGTTGTAATTGAGCTGATTCTACCATTTGATTACCATCTAAATCTGTAGAAATAGAATTAATACCTGTCATTGTGCAATAAGATTCCCATGCATTACGGGCATTTCCCTGAACTGCCGTATCCCCACATGAGGTAATAGCACATGGTTTCGGACAACCTTCCGGAATTTCACCTTCCACAACTCCTTCATTGGAACCTTCCGTTGAACCTTCTGCAGAACCTTCTCCTTCTAAATTACCTTCAGGTAATCCTTCTATTGTTCCTTCAGGTTCAATACAAGGAGCATAACGAGACAAATCACTTTCCTTAAATCCTTCAGGAACACCTTTCCCTGCAGAAATGCCTGCCAACCCGTCATAGGCTTCAATGTTTAGCCATGTAATGGCAATCCGACCATCAAAGAACATCTCTATCTGGAAACTGGCTGTATCATTTGTAAAATTACCATCAACCCTTACCTGGTCATAGGTAACAACAAATCGGTCATCTAACTGTTTCCACCAGATTTGACCACCTTCATTCGGTTTTAAATTATCAAATAGTCCAGAGACACGAGGAATACGGAAGTGATTTTCAAACGATTCTTTATTTTGGGTATCACCTTCTGTAAAAGTCAGATAACCATTACTTCCAATAAAAACACGGTTATAAGCAACTCCATAAAGAACGACTTGTTTTCCATTTTGCAAAGGCACCTCAATATAAGCATCATCACCTAAGTTAACAACCGTCGAAAGTATCGAATCTACTGGATAATCTGTAACCCCTCTCGTAGTACATGCAAAATAACCATTTGCATTATTTACAGGTGTTAAAAGTAGCCTAAGATTATCTAAATCATTATCAACAACAAAATCTTCTGTAAACCAATCTGTCGCAGGTTGAGAAGGTGGACCGGAGGTAAAATTCACCTCACAAGGACGGAACTCTAAATCCAAAGGTCCGTTAAATGGCGACCAAGGTATTGTCATTATAGGCAAATCCCACCGACCTCCAAAAATACTAATATAAACATTTGGATAAAATTTAACTGTTAGAATAAGATTGCAAATTTCATTATAATTCATCACGGAGCGATAACCATCTTCTCCTACTTGTACGGGTACCGATTGCCCTTCCTCCCAGAATAATAGACCTTCCTGTAAACTTATCGTGTCACACTCCAGTGAACCATTAGCATCCGCTGAAACATCCACTCCTGCTCCGGCTTCGAAAGGAATCCATTTTAACCAGCTCGGTAAGGAAACACCTACTAAGTTCAGTATTACATCAACAAGGTTAACATCGAACAAATGCGTTTTAGGTGTACTATCCTGAATAGTCGAGACTGTATCTAACAAAAAACTGTTAAAATAATCATAAGCCGTCGTCCGAAAGTTCACATCAGGGATATAAGGAATATCTACTGTAAATGGGGGAATAAGTCCTATATCGAACCCCGCTTTCATAAGCAATTCCGCTCCAAAATCATAACCCCAGAAACCACTGGCATTACCTGCTTTCAGCCATGGTGGGCTTAAATGGAAAAAGCCTTGAACATCTGCCTGATAATTAGCAACTGCCGCAGCACGAATACGCACTTGCACCGGGAAACCTCCTGGATTTTCCTCAAATCCACCTTCACCTTTACCATTGGGCCACCAGCCCGAATCAAAACTCAAATTTACCCCTTTCATAGGGGCAGTAAATTGTACCGGTTGAGTCTCTACTGCTTTACCTAAATCTCCTTTGGCATCTACCCTGATTACCTCTTCTTCTCCACCCGTAACGATATATTCTGTGTTTGCTGATTTCATACCTGCACAGGGTTCAAACACCTGCACAATCACCCCGGATTTCCCATCCTGCTGATAATCCCAGCGAATTAAAGCAGGACGAACACCCTTTTCCGAATAAATCTCTTTTCTCTGCTCTACATACAAAAGTTTGTCTTTCAAAAAGCACTTCGCTTCGCTTAACCCTTCATTACCTTTCGTTTGAACAATAGACCATTCCAGAGAAATATCTCCCATTTGCAATTTAAAATTCTTGCTCCCATCATTCGCCAATACCTTCTCTGTTTTATCAAAATTTTTTTCTAATAACGCTCTATTCAACGAGGTAAAACCTGGAAATCCGACCCCTTTCTTACCAAATTGCATTATACTTCTTCGAACAATACCATCCTCACCAAATTCTACATATTCCAGAGAACCCTCTTCTTTTGCTAATGCTTGAAGTTTTGCGTCAGGCGGGATATTATCGCCTTCCCAGCGGGCAGAATATATCCAATACGACTCTGCAAAACCCATTGCAGAAACACACACAAAAAGAATTACCACAAATAATACTTTCTTGAGTTCCATTACAGCTCTCCTTTATGTTTTTTATTGATTTGTTTTAAATTTCTTAATCCCTTTGACATAATCCTAAAACCACAAAACTATAAATACCATAAATCTTACTTCTACTATAATATTACCACTATTTTATACAAATTTCAATTTTTTTATGACAAATTTTTATTTTGATAAAATAATAAAATAGGGTGTATGATAAAATAAACGATAAAAGAAGGAGTTTTATAATGATTAAAGATAGAATCGTTCGCATAAAAATGAAAAAAAATTTTAAGGAACAAAAGCCCTATTCTTTTGTTGGGAAAGTAACCTTCTGGTCTGAAGATTGGATAGTCTTAGAAGGAAGAGGGATTATGTTAACCCGTCAACAGTCCAGCGGTGTTCAAATAGACGAAGGGATGAAGATTATCTTAATCCCTCGTGAAAGTATTGACCATATACAGGTATTGCCCGACAATTTGGATATGAACAACTTAAAAGTTACAACCGAAGGTCAACAATTAGTATTGGTAGTTGATGGAAAACACAACTCGTTCCTTGGAGAAATGGGAGAAGGATAAACAATTTTTACCGCAATAGTTATTACCCAGTAGATACACGCTCGATATATTTACCTGTTCGAGTATCTACCTTTATTACATCACCCTCTTTAATAAAAAGGGGGACTTGTATCTTTGCACCACTTTCCAGAGTACAAAACTTTAATACATTCGTTGCGGTATCCCCACGCACAGCAGGTTCCGCAGAAACGACCTTTAATTCTACAAATGGAGCCATTTCCGCAATAATAGGTTTATCTTCTAAAAAGTAAATGGAACATAAATCAGACTCTTTCAAAAACTTCTTCTGCTCTCCCAACATATCTTCGGGAATAAAGGTCTGTTCATAAGTTTCCAAATCCATAAAATAAAGGAGACCTTCCGACTCGTAAAGATATTGCATCTTTCGTTCCAGTAACATCACTTCTTCTACTTCGTCGGACATACGGAAAGTTACATCCATTGTCCTTCCTGTTTTTACATTCTTTAATTTTGTTTTTAACATAGCACGCCAATTACCGGGTGTAATATGCTGGAATTCTACAACCACCCAGATATCTCCTTCATAACGAATTGCCATTCCTCTGCGAAAACCGGAAACAGAAATCATCCTTTCATTCCTTTCTTTTGGTTTCGGTTGAATCTTTTTTACCTCTATTCATACTATATTATAAATAGTTTCTATTCCCTTTGTAAAAAAGACATTTTAATATTTAAGGTAAATTTATGAACTTTATATCCATCCTTCCATTAATCTTTCCTCTACTTACTTTTCCTCAGACATCCAATCCTTTTGCAAATGCATACCTAATCATTGACCCGAGGATGAAGGATATTCCACATAACAATGATTTTATGAATAATCCAAAAGATAACTGGATAAAGGGAACTCCATATCAGATTCATACTCTTTTCCGAAAAAAATTTGAAGTAGAAAAACCCATTCAATCTGCAGAAATCATGATTACAGCCGACGATTATTTTAAAATGTATTTAAATGAACAACTCGTTTTGGAAGGGCCTCTAACAGGTTATCCCTTTGCTTATCCATTTGTTAAGTTTGACCTATCTCCATTTATTAAAAAAGGAACGAACATCCTTGCTATCCATACCTATTACAGAGGATTGGTAAACCGCGTTTGTGTTAGTGGAGATAATCGTTCGGGTCTTATTGTTCGACTTGTCCTCACACACACCGATGGACAAAAAACAGAAATTGTATCGGACACATCCTGGAGATGTTTTCCTCTTGAAGCCTTTATTACCACAGAAACCACAGGGTATAAAACACAATTTTTGGAAAATATAGACATGCAAAAGTATCCTCAAAATTGGCAATCCCTTAATTTTGATGATACCAACTGGCTAACTCCCGAATTAGGAATAAACGACTATCTCTTCATGGAACCATCTGCAAAACCTTTAGAGATTAAGACCGTTCTACCGGTATTCGCCAAGAAAACCTCTTCGGGGAATCTGTTTTTTGACTTTGGACGAGAAGTGGTGGGCTACACTCACATAAAGACCAAAGGAGACCCATCTCAAAAAATAATTGTTTATCATGGAGAAGAACTTGATGAGAATGGAAATGTCCGCTGGCAAATGCGTGCCAATTGCAGTTATAAAGAAGAAGTTATCTTATCCGGTGAAGAAGATATTGTGCCTTTTTATGAATACCGTGCCTTTCGCTACATTGAATTAGAAAATGCACCTGAAAGCACTTCCGTTTGGGTAGAAGAACGACATTACCCATTTGATACCACAAAAGTTCTCTTCTATTCTAATGATAAAGACTTAACAGACATCTGGAATATTTGTCAATTAGGTGTTCGGCTTTGCTCTCAAGAAGTTTTTTTGGACTGTCCATCCCGTGAAAAAGGACAATATTTGGGAGATGCAGTTATTACATCTCGCTCTTTTATGTGGCTCACAGGAGATACCTCATTAACGAAAAAATCTCTTACCGACTTTTACCTATCTTCAAAAATTGACCCGGGTCTATTAGCTGTTGCCCCATCTGGGTTTATTCAGGAATTTGCCGAATATTCGCTACAATACCCTCTTATGTTATGGGAATACTACCGCCATTCCGGTGATATAGAATTCCTGAAAGCAATGGCAACCGAATGCCTGCCCAATCTCTTAA
>Ga0272448_1004810_pt1 | contig 15216 bp, 11 predicted proteins | sample YNPCB0191_FD_202220 | JGI IMG/M metagenome (GOLD analysis project Ga0272448, IMG submission 202220) | Hot spring sediment microbial communities from Yellowstone National Park, WY, United States - YNP-CB-019-1 | ecosystem: Environmental > Aquatic > Thermal springs > Hot (42-90C) > Sediment...
CGGCTCTACATTACAAATGCAGCGCCTGGGTACGCGACAATCTGGTGGGAACCGGCTGTGCCAGGCTGGACATTGCAGGAAAGTCTGAGTGTAGCACCGAGCACCTGGACAAACTCATCCACTGGCACAAACAACCCGGTGACCGTGCCGATAACGCACCCGACAAAATTCTACCGGTTGTTCAAACCGTGAGGCTGTCCTCGGGTTTTGGAACGTCGCGGGCGCTTATGTATCCACCTGGTTGCTAAACTCATTCGGTATTCGGATACGAGCCGAGTACCTTGATGAAGTTGCAGTGGCGTTCGAGCAACCGCAGCGCATTTGCCACGCGTTTGTCGTTTATGTGGCCGTCGCAATCAACAAAGAAATAGTATTCCCAAGCTTTGCGCTTGCTCGGGCGCGACTCGATCTTGGTGAGGTTGATGTTGTACCTCCTGAAACATGCAAGCGCAGAATGCAGTGCACCCACACGGTCTGTGATACCGAACAGCAGACTTGTCCGGTCGCGGCCGGTTGGCGGGCTGCATTGGTGCCCGAGCACGAGGAACCGCGTGGCATTTTCGACGTTATCCTGGATATCGGCCTCAAGGATACGCAGATTGCATTTCTCGGCAGCCAGCGCACTTGCGATTGCAGCCGAGTTTGGTTCAGTTGCAGCAAGTTCGGCAGCGCGAGTGGTTGAAGATGTCTCTACTATCTCTGCATGGGGCAGATTGTTTTGTACCCAGAGCCGACATTGCGCGAGTGCTTGTGGATGTGAAAAAAGTTTCTTGATCTGGCTGCGTTTACAGTTGCTCAGCAGGCAATGTTGAATTCGCATCACGATCTGCGAGACGATTTTCAGGTCGCTGTCAACCAGCATGTCAAGTGTATGCGTTACAACCCCCTCAGTCGAGTTTTCAACAGGGACAACCCCGTAGTCAGCCCTGCCTTTGCTGACCTCGGCAAAAACGTCTGCAATGGTTTTTTGCGGCGAATAGTTCAGGCTCGAGCCGAATTTTTGTATGGCAGCTTGGTGCGTGAACGTAGCTTCAGGACCGAAGTATGCGATGGTGAGCGGTTTTTCCAGCGCAAGTGCAGCCGACATTATCTCGCGATAGATGGCGCGCAGCGATTCATTCTTCATCGGGCCGGTATTGAGCTTGGAGACACGGTCTAACACGGCCTGCTCACGATGTGGCGAATAGATTTCCTCGCCTGCCTTACGTTTCAACTCGCCGATTGCAAGCACGTGTCGGGTCCGTTCGTTGAGCAGACGCACGATCTGTGCATCGAGCTTATCGATCGCTTTGCGATGCGCTGAAATGTTCATAACCAACCCCAAAATGCATGATCCATCATGCGGAATCAAACCGGTTTAGGTCACGAATGTTTTTTCAGTCTGAAGCTGACAGGCGGTCGGATCTAGGCACTTTAATTCGCTCCGTCCACACGTAAGGCGCGCAAAAGTGCATCAACATGTGCTCTTTTCTCGTAGCATGTCGGCGAGAGTTTTGTTTATGCCGCCTTTAGGTTGAGTCACCGGTTCGGCGTGTTTCCGGCGCTGGTTGAGTCGGTGCGGACTGATTTTCGGGCACTGGCTGAGGCTGTGCCTGCGCCGGTTGGCCCTGCTCGGGCCGGGTCAACTGTTCAGGTGGTGGCGTAGCCAGGCCGGCCTGTGCGGCGGCTTCGACCGTTTTTTGTTCAAGTGGCCGGCGCAGTTCATCTGCTGCGGGTAGATCGTCCAAACTACGCAGGCCGAAATACTCAAGGAACAAGTCCGTTGTGCCGTACAAGACGGGTCGGCCTACCACATCCGCCCGGCCAACCTGAGCGATCAAACCCCTCTCGATCAAGGTTTGCATTACGCCGTCCACGTTCACGCCGCGTATCTGTTCGATCTCAGCCCGGGTGATTGGCTGGCGGTATGCAACTATTGCAAGCGTTTCGAGTGCTGGCATCGAGAGACGCGGCGGACGCGGTTTTACGCCAACCAACACTTTCACCCAGGGCGCGTACTCGGGTTGCGTAACGAACTGCCATGCACCTGCGATGCAGACGAGTCTGTAGCTACGTTGCGCAAGCTCGTGTTCGCGCGCAAGCTCATCTAGTGCGGTTCCGATCTCTTGCTCTGTTACATTCCGGAACAGACGCGCGTTTTCGTCTGCGGATTCTTGCTCCGCCGCCGCAATCAGTAACTCGCGCAATTCCCGTGCGGCAAGCGGTTTCTGCGCGCTGAACAAGAGCGATTCCAAGACAAGCTTTAGTTGCATGTCACTGAGCGAATGAATTTGAGTCGCCGGTTATAGACTGCCCATGTTGCGCCGGGGCGGCCTCCGTATGTGCATCGTCGGCTGTTGCATGCGTTTGCGTCCGGTCAGGTGAAGGTTGCAAAACCACCTGCACAGGCGCACGCGTAATTTGGATTTCGCCGAACTGGACCGGTTGGGCAGCAACAAGCTGTTTGAGCCTGACAAGTTCAAGCAGAGCAAGGAACGTCACAATCACCTCGGCCCGGCTCGTGATCGGTTCGAACAGTTCTGAGAACCTCACTACACCACGTTCGGCGACGAGTCTGAGCAACAGCTCCATTTTCTCGTGAACAGTGCACTTTTCGTCGGTCACATCGAGCGCATCGTTGCGTGCCTCAAGCCGTTTCAAAACGTTGTTGAGTGCGCTCAACAGATCGAAAAGCGATACATCGAGCTTTTGAGGTGGCATTTCGACTTCGAGCTCGGGTTTGGGCGCCACGCGCCGAAATACATTTTCCTGCTGCAATTCAAGCTCTTGAAGTTTTGCTGCGGCATCTTTGAACTTTTTGTACTCGACCAGCTTGCGGATCAGTTCCCAGCGCGGATCGGGTTCTTGATCTTCACCTTCGATTGTGGCCTGTTGGTCAGTCGGCAACAGCTCGCGGCTTTTGATGTACATCAGCGTTGCAGCCATGACCAGGAACTCACCTGCGATATCCAGGTCGAGCATCCGCATCAACTCGATGTATTCGATAAACTGGTTGGCTAACTCGGTGAGGTTAACCTGGTAAATATCCACCTCCTGCTTTTTGATCAGATAAAGCAGCAGGTCCAGCGGCCCTTCGAACACATCGAACTTGACCTTGTATTCTGTCATCGCCCATGCAGCATGAACTGCACGGCCATGCATCATGATAACAAGTGCCGTTGACTGCAATGCTTTTAACAAAAACCGACCCGGCAAAAAATTGAGATGCGAAGCTGCGCAAGGGAATTTTAACGCCGGTTGTGTGCAGATTCGTGCAACCTGCACGCGGCGCAGGTAAGCAAGTCAGGCGCTGATCTCCGTTTAACGCCGGGTTCTTTTTGCCTTTTTTGCAGTTGCAATGACAGCGTAATATGCGGGTTTGGGCTTGTAATTGCGGTCGAACAATAACGGGTGGTTGGTACGCCCCGGCATCGGCCAATAATTCAGCCATGAATCGCGGTCTGTTACACCCCAGAAAGTCACCCGGCTAACAGTTTTGCGGTGCTCGACCAGCACATCAAAAATATCTGCGTACCGTTTTGCAAGCGCCTTTTGGATGCTGTCGGGCAAGCCTGATGTGTACGGGTTCAGCTTTGGATCAATCTCGTACCTGAGCATCAGATCGGCGCCGCGGTGACGGTCAGGGCGTGGCAACACGTCAATGTCAAGCTCGGTGATCATGACTTTGACACCAAGCGCTGAGAACGCACGGATAGTGTCAGCCAATTGTTTTTTGCTTGGCCAATCCAGCGTGTAATGCCCTTGCAACCCGACACCGGTAATCGGCACCCCTTGCGCCTTGAGTTTTTTGATCAGGGCCACCGCGCCATCGCGTTTAGGTTTGTTTTCGAGCGAAAAATCGTTGTAGTAAAGCTCCGCATCTGGGTCGGCCTCGTGCGCAAACTCAAATGCTTTTGCGATAAAGTCCTCGCCAATTATCCTGAGCCATGGTGAATTGCGCAGCTTACCGTCCTCGTCCAGGGCTTCATTTACAACATCCCAACCTTTGACCCGACCTTTGTATCTGCCGACAACAGTATGTATGTGTTCACGCATCCGTTTGAGCAATGTGTCACGGTCAACTCGGTCACCGTTAGCATCCCGGAACACCCATCTTGGCGTTTGGTGGTGCCATACAAGCGTATGGCCAATTATTGCCATCCCATTGTGTTGGCCGAACTCGACGAATTTGTCTGCCAATTCAAACTCGTACACGCCCGGTTCGGGATGTATTCTTTGCCACTTCAGCGCATTTTCGGCGGTGATGCTATTGAAATGCATCTTGATGAGCGCGATGCCGTTTGTGTCCCGGCCGGTGAAATGAGCCTCGTTAAGCGCTGCGCCAATGAGAAACACGCCTTCAAAAGCATTTTTTAAATCGGGTGCTGTTTCGGCCTTAACAGCAAATACAAGTAAAAAAAGCAAAGGCACACATTGGCCGGTAATTTGTTGAGCTGATTTCATGGAAGGACTTAGTAATTTGGCAGGCCGCATTTTTTGCTACTTTGCAGCATATTGCTTTCGCCGCTCGGCCAGTTCGGCACCCATTTGCAGGTTAACCGCTTTCGTAATCGGATAAAGCAACATACACAGCACAGCCAAACCAACTGGGATTGCCGAGAAAACACTCGCCATGAGCCGTATGCCGTTGAGGATAGTTGGCGTGAGCGTCTCGCCGGCTTTGTATCCGTATGCTGCGAGGCCCCAACCTACAAACGCACCCCCAAACGCGAGTCCGGCTTTCAGGGCAAACACAATTCCTGCAAATGCGAACCCGGTTGCGCGTCGGCCAAATTTCCATTCGCCATAATCAATTGTGTCCGCGCCCATCGCCCATAACAGCGGAATGGTTGGCCCGTAACACAGCCCTGACAACACTGTTAGCAAAAACATGGTACCAACATCCTGCGGTTTCAATACGAGATAAATCAATTGGACCAATGTTGTGCCGGCCAAGCCGGCGGTAAACACAAGTTTCTTCCCGAACCGGTCCGCCAACGGTTTGGCCATGAGCACGCCAACGATGTTTATCAGGTTGCCGAGCATTAGGAACAGGCTGAAGCCAACACGCGATGGATCAGCTTCTTCCTTGACAATCAAACCGAACGTATCAAGCACCTTGAAGCCCAAGCCTTGTGCGGCGGTGTCTGCACCCGAGGCAACAAGGCCGAGCTTAGCCAAAAAATCTCTCAAAGCGTTCGAGTCCACAAAATAGGTGAAATAGTAGTAAAAGGAGCTGCCCCGGAACGAAAGCATGATGAAAAGGAACAGCGTCATGAAAAACATTGTTACCCAAGCCGGGTTGTTCCACATGTTTTTGATGTCTTGGCGCAGATCCGGCTTTTGAGCGGGTGGCGGTTGAATTCGTTCTTTCACGCTTATGAACGTAATTACAAAAAATGCAATGGCAATCAGCGCATAAATGCCGACTGTGAGCGACCAACCTTTTGCATCATCACCACCGCCGAGCTTGGTCACGAGTGGCAAAGTCAGTCCCTGAACGAGAAACGCTGCGCCCATGGCTGCAAAAAACCGATACGCCGACAAACTGGTCCGTTCGCTCACGTCGCCCGTCATGACGGCATTTAGCGAGTAATACGGTACGTTGTTCATTGTGTATGCCATCATTAACAACGTGTACGTTGCAACCGCATACACCAAACGAAACGTATCGCTGCCGCCGGGTACGGTAAACGTAAGCCAAAACAAGAGCGCAAACGGAATTGCCGACCATAGTAACCAGGGCCTAAACTTACCCCAGCGCGTGTTTGTGCGGTCGGCTATTATGCCCATGAGCGGGTCAGTTATCGCGTCGCTGAACCGCACCAGTAGAAGCATCGTGCCCAGAGCCGCCGCTTTAATTCGCATTACGTCGGTGTAAAAACCGACCTGAAAAACCATCAGCATTTGAAATACGAAATTCGCTGAGGCGTCACTCAGGCTATAGCCCGCTTTCTCCCAGAAACTTAGTTTGCCGTTTGTATTGTTCATGGTCTGGGTCATTTGTTATTAGGCAGCCCGAACCGTAAAGCTAGGCTGCATACGGATTCGTCACTTGTTTTGCCCGACCAACTCTGCAACAAACGATTGCAACTTGGCCGGCTCGACTTGTTGTTTACCGGTTTGTTCCTGTAGATGTTTTACGTGTTGAATGGCGAGCTGGGTGAAGATTGCACCCGGGCGCGGGTACCCAGCCACGATATAATGCGGGCCTTTTTTGGTTTCACCCTTTTCCTTCTCGAGCGTTGGCCTAACACTCTCGGGACTGATCAATGAATGGCCGTGTTGGAAGATCACTTTGTCCATCTGGGCGTAAACTGCCTTGCTTTCGCGGCTCATGCCATAGTAATCGAGCAATTGCGCCAAAACGTAATTCGACGCCAACCAAACGTCTTTGCCCTGGTCGGACTTGACCGGTTTGGCCTCTTTTGTCTGTGCCGTGGACCACCCCATCATGGTGCGGTTATTGATGTAAATTGTCCGAAGCACCTTTCGCACCCGGTCAGCCGGCATAAACGGTTCCTCGCCCATTGCAATCAGGTACCATAACCCGTCGAGCTGGTTCGTCCAGACATCGGTATTTTTCTTGCCTGTCACAGGGTCGTAGCAAGTGACGTAATATTCGAGCTTTTGCCCCTGCCGATTCCGAGTTACCGTCCAGAGCGTTTCGTACACGCGCAGCGCTTTTTGGAAGATTTGCTCGTATGTCTTCTGCGCGGCGGTATCGCCAACCATTTGTGCCATTCGGATCATGGCGTAGCAACCGGCCAGGAACACGTTTGCCGAGTATGCATCCACGCCAAACAGATTAATATTGTCGAAAGTGTTTTTGACCTCGTCGGGGTGGCCCTCGGGCACGCCGTCGTTGTCGAAATCGAGCTTCATGAGGTAATCGAACCCGAACTTGAGCGTGTCCCAGTTACGTTTCAAAAACTTGGTGTCGCCTGTGAACTTGACGTTCCGCAACACACGCAACGCAAGCTTAGGGAAAAGGTCTGTCCAATAGTTTGTGTTGTACCAGGCGTATTCGCTGCGGTTGCGCAATGGACAACCGAACGGCATTGCACCAAGGTCATGTGCAACGCTGCCCTTGATTTTTGCAGGCGCCCTGATGTGCGTGAGTGACACCCCCTGGTATTCCTCGGGGTGTTCTTCGAAATGCTTCCGCGCCTCGACAAACGAAGCGTGTATGTGGTAGTACCGTTCTGTGAGGTCCTCTTGGAGGATCGAGTCAATAGTGCGCTGGCACAACTCCTGTTCAACACCAGGAAACAGCCATAGCAATATCATCGAGTACCAGTCAACGTCAGACGAGTTGTTATACGGATAATCGAAGCACTCGACAAATCGCGCTACATCGTTCCCGTTTTTGTCTTCAATCCAGACTGACGCATTCGAAATCGGCGCACTCAGCTCGTTAAGAATCAGCCGTGTGAGTCTGAGCGCACCGGCAAGATCATTTTGATAAGCCGGGTTGCGCATGACCCGCTCGAATACGCGCCGCTGGAATGCCAGCGCGCGCTCGCGCCACAGGTTGTAATTATCGAGCGCAAGTTTGGCCATTTCAAACGCGCGCGTCGCCGGATCAGTAAAATGTTTAACGTACTTGCGCTCGACAACCGTGCCGTCTTCGAACCATTGTTCAGGGAAATCGAGCACAACAATAAACGGTACGACCCGCGTTTCATTCGGCCGGAGCGCAAATGTGACACTTATTGCACCGCCGTAATCATGGTGCGGTTTACCCTCAGGTTTTTGATAAAAGCTGCCGTCAGCCCGCAGAAGCAGGTCTTGTTTCAGACTATTCAGCCTGAAGTACGGTTGTGTGTCAATGCCGACTCCGGACGTTTCGGGCACAGCTATCACCATTCGTTCGGGGCTTTCCGTGCTGCCCATTATTACCCCCCTAAGCCCGGCGTGGCGGAACTCGTGGTGCTTGTGCCCACTCACCGCAGGTGCACACAGGTAGGCACTGTCCTGATCAATTGGCCTGTATTTTTTCTGTTGCAGATTTGCCAAAGATGGCCGCGGTAAAAGCAGTGTTATTTGTTGTTGTGATCCGGAGGTGTTTGTGATCTCGAATTCTTCAACGCCAACCGGCATTAAAGCGTGGGTTGAGCCGCCCAGAAACGGCGAAATAAAACGTCTGCAGACTCTGACCTTGGCGAGCTTGTACGTCAGCTCGGCAAGCGGCGGCGCAATCGAGAGCGTCACCCGATTCAGCGGAACCGGCGGGTGGTAATACCGTTCGGCGACCGGAATATCGTCCGGGCATTCGGTTATTTCAGGCCGCTTTGTTGTCAGCATCAACAGCTCGTCGTCAACGCCGAGCACCGGCGCTGAAGCAAGCTGAATTGCTTTTTGATTCAGGAACACAAGTCTGCCGGCGTCGTTAAGCCTGTTGTACAACCCATCGGGCGATATACCAATCGAGCATGTAGGTGCACCCTGCAAAAAGATTGTTTGCGGGAACTGCATTGTCTTGGACATGCCCTGAAAGTGCACCGTCATTTTGTTTTTGACGTATATGGTGTGAATTTGTGCACCGGAAATTGTAAACAGGTCAGCCGGATTAAACTGGTACTGTTTTGCCATGGTTACTGATGTCGTTTGAGCCTGTGCCGGAAAAAGTCTGCAGGAGTTGCGTTTTGCGCTTAGATTTTTATTCGAAGTGTGTTTATCGGGTTGCCGGGCGATTCCCAAAGGTTGTTGGGGCGCAAGCTATTACGGTTACGGTCAATTGTCACAACGCAACTTACCCCCGCGCCAGTTTTACCTCTGGGAGTCGCCCGGTGCATGCATTTCATTCACGAACAAATCGCGCCCCGCCGATTTCAGCAATACGCCATGCCAAACGGCTGTTTCTTCGCCGGTTGTGGCGGTTTTATCGGTGTTTCTTTTTCATCGGTTAGCCGAACCGGGACCTTGGTTGACTTGGGCGGTTTGATCTTGCCGAACAGCAACGCTGCCGCAGCCCGGATCGAATCAGGCGTTGCGCTGAAATTGCAAACGACCGCATCGGCTTCTTTGGTCGTGCCTTCGATGTACGGGTAGTTTGTCACCACGACAACCTTGTGCCCGGCCTCTTTTAGTTTCTTGACAAGCAGGCGGTTGTTGCCCGCTTTGACAATCCGGGCGTAGTAATTTGTCATCACGACTAGGTCAGCCTGTTTGGCAAGCTCGAGTGCCTCGGCAATGTCCGCTTCTGTCGCAGCGAACTCGGTGTCGTCCAGGATCAGGTTTGTCGAGTGATTCGCCATCGCCTCGCTGAACATGTAAGAGTGGTGATATGGGTCCTTACCCACAAACTCGTATGGGATGCGTTGTTCTATGACGTGTATTTTTTGTTTCGGCGACAATGGCAAGAGTTTCTTGTCATCCCGCATCACAACAAGTGCACGTGTGGCTACGTCCCAACTGAAATCAACCACGGCTTTGCTTGTTGCATAAGCCTGGGCCTTCTTCGGATCGTTTTTGCCCGCAGTCTCGAACAGCCCTTGCTGATATTTCATTCGCAACACACGCCGCACAGCCTCATTGAGCCGTTCCTCGGAAATTTCGCCCGTCTCGACTGCGTGCTTGACACCAAAGTAACACTGCGTGCGCGAATCATCATCAGCCTTCAGTAGTATGTTGTCGCACCCGGCTTTGATTGCCATGACGCATGCACGCGGTAACGGCCAGTTCTTCAAAATCGCAGCCATCCCAATTGCGTCCGACACTATCACACCGTCAAAGCCAAGCTCCTCACGCAGCAGCCCACGAAGGATTTTCTCCGACAGCGTAGCCGGGTACTTGTCGTCGTAAGATGGATAAACCGAGTGTGCGGTCATGATCCCCATTACACCCGCATCAATCGCAGCTTTGAACGGTACTAGCTCAACCTCATGCATGCGTTTCTTGTCGGCCCTGATCACATCCAGAACATCGTGCGCATCAGTGGCCGAGTCGCCTCTGCCGGGGAAATGCTTTGCTGTGGCCGCAATCCCGCCGGCCTGCAAGCCGTTGACCAACGCAACTGCGTGTTTGGCGCATGTCTCAGGATCATCGCTGAATGAACGCACGCCAATTTCAGGGTTCTTCGGGTTTATGTTCACGTCGCACACAGGTGAGTACATCTGCGTCACACCGATTGCGCTCAACTGTTTGCCAATTGTCAGCCCGATTTTGTAAGTGAGCTTGACATCGCCTATGGCAGCCATGCCCATCGGCGGCGGGAACTGACGTATGCCGCCCGACATGTAGTCGTTCTTAAAATCGCCCTCGAAATCAATCGTCATGTGCAACGGGACTCGCGACGGCCTGCTCAATGCGACTTTTTGAAGTTTGTTGAGGTCTTTGGTGTAATCTTCGGGTGTGATACTTATGCCAAATGCACCCCCAGCAAAATAGGTCTTTGCAATTGTGAAATACCCGGGCGGTTCCTCAAAATTTGGGTCGAGCTGTGTATTGCCCCAGTAAAGGTTTTTGCATGTCTCAACCGCGTACGGTTCGAGGCACAACCCGCCGCAGTACAACCTTGTTATCGCCTCATATATGCTGGGCGTAAACATCGCACCGCGTCGTGTGAAGGTCAGCAACTGCCCGACCTTTTCTTCGAGTGTCATTTGACTAAGCTTCTTTTCGACCAGCTTATCAATGTTCGTTTTCGGCATGGCTTAGTTCTCCTTTCTTATTCGGTTTCCCATTTGCCACAGTTGTTCGGGCCTACCCAAAATTCGCCTTGTTTGCGCCATCCAGGTTCGGTTATGCGCATTGGTTTGGTTTTCCAGCCGGCTTTGATTCGCCTTGTCAGGTCGTCGAATCCTTTGTTCCAGGACAATCCATCCGGTACGGTCACATTCATGCTGCCTGCTGCATTTGCATAACGCAAACACGATTCGATTGTATGACCTCTGACAAATGCAGCTAGAAAACCCGCTATCGCACTGTCACCTGAGCCGAGTGCACCTACGAATTTCTCTTCCTGATAAACCGGGAACCACAACTCGCGCTCGGCCCAGTTGTCTGGGTCGGCGCATTTTGCTGCGCCCATTTTACTTAAACGCTCCTTGCCGGCAGTCCGGATGTACAGCCCGCGATGGCCACACTTCACCATTGCAATTGCTGTACCCATTCGAATCAGCTCCGCGCCAACCTGAGCAATCTCACTCACGCTCAGATGTTCCAGTACACTGTCACGCGGCCCAAGTCGAGCGCGCTTTTGCAGGAAACTCTCCTTGTACAAGAAATAAAAAATCTCCTCTGCGCTCGGTACCATGATGTCGGAAAGCGGCACCCAATCCTCAAGAATCGCGCGCCAGTTAACCTTGCCAGCCTCGCTGTCTGCGTCGGGTAACGACAGGTCCAGCGCAGTTGTCGTATTTAACTGTTTTGTCTTTTGGAGAATCTTCGTCAGCTCACGTCCGCCGTTGCTGTAGAGTTTTTTCATCCAAGGCGGATAACCGAACAACATCAGTTTCGACCGCGCCACTAGCCCGAAGTCCATGTCGTCGTAACCGAACGTATCGTTTGCACCGCAGTGGTGAAGGTAGAACCTGTCAATTCCAGGGATGCAAATTGCAATTGTGTAGGAAGTGGATTCACCTTTAACCATCCTGATACCCTTGAAATGGCCCTCGTTGCGTTCGTACCAGTCAATCACCAGCCGGCCAAAATCGTCATCGCCAACCTTGCCGATTAGCTCGGTCTTGATGCCTAGCCGGCGGATTGATACACCTGCATTTGTGACCGGGCCGCCCCCAGCCACGACGCATTCACCCATGTTGATCATTTTGCCCGGCACAAGCACATCGGTCATCTTTCCAACCTTGCGCTTGATCGTGAACGCCGGGATCAGGTCCAGACACGTATGTCCGGCTGAAACAATCTCGATATCCTTGGTTTTTCTCATTTGTTGTGCCCTGCAACTTTTTAATGCAAACCTTATTGCTTTCGTCCAGCTTTTACACTCTTTAATCTCGTGTCGCCTTATAACCTTTCATCGCCGGTTTCCGCTGTTACTACAACGCAAAACCAGCGCCCCGCCGCTCAATATTCCTGTCCGGAATTACTGATTAGCCTTTGGGCGGCCCAAAAAATGCATGGCCAACAAAATGTTGTCAACTGTTTGTTGGAAGTAAGCAAAACCCCGCCTTCAGCCAATCGCAAACCTGCCAATTGACGGTTTTCGTGCGAAAATGCACGAATTTCATAGGGTTTAACCTGAATGAGAGGCTACCGAAAATACGCCAGACACGGCATTGTACGTTAATTGCCAACCGATGCCGAAATAGTTGTGGCGCAAAATTAATTCGCTCGGCGCTCAAACGCAAACACTGTCACAACAGGCAAAAAGTGGTTCCCACGCAATACGCTCGGTCTGGCGGACTTCTGCACCCGGCTTTAGTTTTCGCGCTCAAAAACTTTTTCCTTGATTTTTTCCGGCGTTTTGGTTGAAATTGGCGCCGAAATTAACCTGTTGCGTTCAATGAAGACTCGTTTTTTTAATTTCGCATTGGTATGCGCTTTGGTGGGCTTGATCTTAACTGCCCAACCAAGCCACCTTCGCGCCTCATCGTTTACACCCGGCAATCTTATGGTAGTCAGAGTGGGTGATGGGAGCGCCTCACTCACCGGCGCTTCCACACCAGCGTTCCTGCTCGAATACACATTGAGTGGCACGCTCCTCCAAACCATCCCGCTGCCCACAACCGCATCGGGTCCAAATCGGGCACTCACCCTGTCAGGTACAGCCACATCTGAAGGGTTCCTGACCTTATCGGTAAACGGCCAATACCTTACCATGATGGGCTACGATGCGCCCCCGGGGGTAAGTTCAATAGCTGGTACACCAGCCTCAACCTACAACCGTGTAGTTGCGCGAATTGATATGAACGGTAATGTGGACACAACCACCGCATTAACCGACGCTTACAGCGGCAGTAATCCGCGCAGCGCGGTTACCACCGACGGCGTAAATATCTGGACAGCCGGTAATGCTGGATCGGGTTTGGGATCAACCGCCTCTACGCGTTATACGACCTACGGCAGTTCAACGTCTGTCCAGTTGCACTCAACCGCCTCCAACATGCGAGTAGTAAACATTTTTAACGGTCAGCTTTACGTTTCGTCGTCAACTTCATCCGGAGGCGGACTTTACGGAGTTGCTACTGTGGGCACGGGTTTGCCAACATCAGGTGATTACACGCCGGTACCGTTGCCCGGAACGTGGACGACATCAGGACATTCCGTTTACGACTTTTGGTTCAAAGACTCTACCACGCTGTACATGGCCGATGACGGGTCCGCGGCTAATCTTGGCGGCATACAAAAGTGGACATTCGACGGGTCAACCTGGACACTGCAGTACACATTGCTTAACAACGGGTCAACTACCACCCCGTGCCGTGGTCTGGCAGGCTACGTGAATGATCAGGGATACGCCGTGCTTTTTGCTACAACGGGCGGCAGTTTAATAACAGTAACCGACACTGGTGCTGGGGCAACTGCAAGTGTGATCGCTACCGCGCCAGCAAATACTGCGTTTCGCGGTGTCGAATACTTGGTACCCGAACCCAGTGCAATTGTTATGATTGGACTTGGTTTGGGCTTGGTTGCCATTTTCCGACGAACCAGGAAGTAGAGTAAGCATAACGCTTGTGCATTTGTAATTTCTGACGGGCGCAAAGGGTGTGGTGCGGCCGTCATATTTTTCGTGTGGGAATTTAGTGTTACACTCGGCACGCCTGAACAGTGCGCAGCGCCCAAATTCCGCGTAGCGAAGAATGCCGGTTAGCTTTCACCCGTATCTCGATCCTATTTGCCCATGCCTGTCAGGTACCGTTCAGCCTCAATTGCCGCTGCACAGCCCATACCCGCAGCAGTTACAGCCTGCCGATAAACTTTGTCCACACAGTCCCCAGCGGCAAATACACCCGGCACATTCGTCCGCACGCCGTTCCGTGTGATTATGTAGCCGGCATCGTCCATTTCGAGTTGGCTGCGGAAAACCCCCGTGTTCGGCACGTGGCCGATTGCAATAAATACACCTGCACATTCCAATACAGATTCCGCTCCGGTTTTTACATTCCTGAGCCTCACACCTGTTACCCTGCCCTGCGCCACGTCGAGTATTTCGGTCACGACGCAATTCCATACAGGCACGATTTTGGGATTTGACAACACACGCTCCGCCATGATCTTTGAGGCGCGCAACTGATCGCGTCTGTGCACAAGATGAACCGCTGAGGCAAATCGCGTCAGGTACAATGCCTCTTCGCAGGCGGAATCGCCGCCGCCTACAACAACCAACGGTTTGTTACGAAACACGGGCAATGCACCGTCGCAGGTTGCACAGTAACTAACGCCTTTGTTCTCGAGTTTGGCCTCGCTTTCGAGTCCGAGCCGACGATGACTTGCGCCACTGGCAACAATAACGGCTTCGGTCTCGATCCGCTCGCCATCAACAACAAGTGCAAATGGTCGAGCCGACAGATCCGCCGATTCGACCGTACCAAGCCTGATCCGCGCACCGAACCGTTCGGCCTGCTTCTGCATCCGTTCCATTAGCTCGTATCCGCCGATGCCATCTGGAAAGCCGGGATAATTTTCAACTGTCGTCGTTGTGGTAAGCAACCCGCCCGGTTGCGGCCCGGTGACAACCAACGGCTGCAACCCAGCTCGTGCCGTATAAACTGCGGCTGTTAACCCCGCACACCCAGCACCAATAATCACGACCTTTTCCATATGCCCCCGCAGACTAGTTTTAAGCTGTGCCTTTGACAAGAATAGTTGACGTGTTGCAGCCGCATGCGTAGGCTTTAGAGACGAAGCAAAATTCTCAACAAGCGCATGACCATCACTTTCGATGGTTCGTCAGACTGCCTGCTGAACTTCAAGTGGCAAAAACTCGAAGCGTACCGTGGCATGCTTACACCCGCACCAATTGCGTTCGTGCGCTGTTTCAGGTGCAGTGCGCGAAGCATCGCATGGCTCGTCCAGTGGTTATGCTTGGCGCTTCTGACGCGTCTGATGCACGTCTAAATCCTGGAAAAACCGTTTCAAACGGAAGTTCCAGATGTTTTTGGTGCGTAAATCTTCGTAACTGGCTGATTTTACGGGGGATAATAGGCCTGAGGGCTTCTCTGAAATGTAGGCAGGTAATTGTTTTACAGTATTTTGCATTTTTTTCTTGCAAAGGCATATAACGCAAGTATGCTGTAGTCATGTTTATCACCGAAGTCGTCTCAAAAGGTA
>Ga0272448_1004811_pt1 | contig 15212 bp, 16 predicted proteins | sample YNPCB0191_FD_202220 | JGI IMG/M metagenome (GOLD analysis project Ga0272448, IMG submission 202220) | Hot spring sediment microbial communities from Yellowstone National Park, WY, United States - YNP-CB-019-1 | ecosystem: Environmental > Aquatic > Thermal springs > Hot (42-90C) > Sediment...
AACGCTCCGCTCGTGAACGTGGAAGGGTCGGCCTTTCAGTCTTCTCTTCTATTTTTGAGTCATTGAATCATATAGGATTGATCAGCCTGAAGTGCGAAGCTACATCTTTCAGTCTTCTCTTCTATTTTTGAGTCATTGAATCTAGGTTCTCCGTATCTGAATGGTATTCCGAAACTCATTCCTTTCAGTCTTCTCTTCTATTTTTGAGTCATTGAATCTCGGAAAAAGAAACAAGACTATTATCTTAGTTCATGACTACTTTCAGTCTTCTCTTCTATTTTTGAGTCATTGAATCCACACCCAACTTTTTTTATGGTGACAAAAGAGGAGGAACTTTCAGTCTTCTCTTCTATTTTTGAGTCATTGAATCTCCTGTTTTGAATCGTTTGGATGCTGCTATTAGGAAGTTGAACTTTCAGTCTTCTCTTCTATTTTTGAGTCATTGAATCTGGTTAGAGTTACTGATTGTAGACTATGTGGTTTTGTGAGCTTTCAGTCTTCTCTTCTATTTTTGAGTCATTGAATCCTACGTTGAGGAGCTTGGGGGAAGCATCCCCTACTGTGACTCTTTCAGTCTTCTCTTCTATTTTTGAGTCATTGAATCCACACCCAACTTTTTTTATGGTGACAAAAGAGGAGGAACTTTCAGTCTTCTCTTCTATTTTTGAGTCATTGAATCGGGAGTAGACGAAAAAGCAATGGCACTTTCGTTTACCCACTTTCAGTCTTCTCTTCTATTTTTGAGTCATTGAATCACGTAGGCAGTGCTGAGGGGCTGTCTAAATACATTGTTCTTTCAGTCTTCTCTTCTATTTTTGAGTCATTGAATCGGGAGTAGACGAAAAAGCAATGGCACTTTCGTTTACCCACTTTCAGTCTTCTCTTCTATTTTTGAGTCATTGAATCCACGGAAACAAAAGAACGTATACGTAAACAATGGCTTTACCTTTCAGTCTTCTCTTCTATTTTTGAGTCATTGAATCTGTGGAGGGTCATAAACGACACATTCAAAACTGTCATTTTCTTTCAGTCTTCTCTTCTATTTTTGAGTCATTGAATCATAAATATTCTTGGGTTAACTGGTTGATAAGCATACAGCTTTCAGTCTTCTCTTCTATTTTTGAGTCATTGAATCGTTATTAGTGTCATGAAGAGCGGTTCAGATACTATTGATCTTTCAGTCTTCTCTTCTATTTTTGAGTCATTGAATCGTTATTAGTGTCATGAAGAGCGGTTCAGATACTATTGATCTTTCAGTCTTCTCTTCTATTTTTGAGTCATTGAATCTGACAGAACAACAGTTTAAAGACATGGTTTTTAGCGGAATGAACTTTCAGTCTTCTCTTCTATTTTTGAGTCATTGAATCCGACCCTCTTTTTCGCTTTTTTTACTACTTTGACGTTTTTTCAGTCCTTCTAGCAGTAACAGACCGATTATCTGAGCGTTGCATCAGCGTTTATAAACATAATCGAAAATTACTGTCCTCGGCCAGTGACATGCAAGCCGAAATTTTTGAGGCGCCAGACGGCTTGCCAAAATTTTTTGCCCACCCTCCCAATTCTCGCCTCCATTCTGACAAAACTGACTTTTCAGCGGGAGGATTCAATAGCCATTTGGCCGCACCCATGAGGTTTGTAGGATCCGATGGCGTGTAGTTCAAGAGCTGCCAAGCTTAGAGGTAACAATTCGTCTTTGATTTGGGCTTTAAACTGGAAGACTGACCCTGCGGAGAACGCCGCCTCAACCGCTCTTCTTCTCTGCATCTTCAGGGACCAGCCTGTGAAGGCTTCACGCTCAGTTCTAGCAGCCTGCAACTGCACTTCTGGCAACGACGGCTTTCCCATGTGAAAAAGCCAAGTGTAAGATCTTCTGCATCCTTCAAGCAGACTTGTGCTGCCAAGCGGTTCTTCGAGAACCATTGGGGAAACAAGCCTAACTGAGAAAAGAGAAGATTGAGCGATTAACGCGCCTATCTCGGTAGCCCTTTTCTGAATAGAGTCTTCGTCTACTTCTGCGATCCGAAGATTGTCAACCTTCACCTTACCTAAGCCTCTGGACTTACCTCCTCCTATGCCTTCGTCTTCCAAGCTGCGCTCCAGAGTTGACCTCAGAAGGTCAACGTCTACGCCAGCTTCTTTGGAGGCAAGCACTTCAACGGCAAACTTCGAGCCTTTCTTTATGATCTCAGTCGTGTGAAGTGTCCCGTACTTCTCTCTGTTTTCTCCAACCTGTGCGGCAGAGTCTAATCTTCTATCGATTGCGGTTGATGTGGTTCGCCAAAGCTCTACGGGATGCTCGCAAAACTCGTGGCAGCTGTTGCAAACAAAGCCCTGTACACGCGCGACGTCGTCCTTACACATTGGTTCTTCGCATCTGCTTGGTGGAAAGATTTTGTCATAGGTTTTTCTGCACTGCTGATTTTTGCAGACATACATTGTTTTAGGTGCTGGATGAAAAACTCCGCCGCATTTCACGTGCAGCGGATAGGCGTACCTGAAAAAGACGTTTGATGTTTTTCCGAACTCTTCTCCAAAAAGATGCGTGTAGGGACACTGCCCGAAATGTTCACATTCCTCATGGTTAACCAGCGGACGGCTAAGCTTACAAACTGCTTTCATGAGAGAAGAGCCGACTGCGCCCCTAAGAGTTGAGCCAGGAATATATCTAAACGTCCTTTTAATCACTCCTGTACGTTGCCCAGAACCGATGTGAAGTGGGGTGTCGGCGGTAAGCACAGCTGTAATCTTGTAGCATAGAAGGTCCATTTAGGCGCATCCTTTCTGTTGAAGCCATTTCTCCAGCAATTCGCCAGAGTATTCTTTTTGGTCTTCTTTACCCAAGTAGTATTTCGCCGTCCGCTCCACAACGCTGTCAATATTTATCTTGACTTTCCCAAAACCTCTGGTCGACGAGCCGCCTAAAGCGGAATGCTCCACCGACCTGAGCGCGGCAAGGAGTATCCTTAACTCTTCATCTGTCAAGTTTTCACCGACAACTTCGAAATTGAAAACTGTGCCCGCTGGAACAGCCTCAATCTTGTAAAGTGCATGCCTGCTGACCGTACCTGTCTCTCTGTCAATGGCAGTGCCTGCTCTTTCCAGCAAAGTTTCAACTTTCTCTGTGGGGTAAGCATCTCTGAAACGGGTTTTACTTGCAACCGACACGTTTCCAGCAGTGCCGAAGATCTTGCAGCAAAGACAAAACTCTTCAGGATTGGTTTTCTTTGAGCCGCACATGTTTTTCACGTCAGGCGGAGTGCAAACGTACACGTTTTCTTTCCGCAGTATTCTTTCAGCTTCTGTTCTGGTTTTCCCCTTCAGCGACGAGCCTGGAATGTAAGGCTGCTCTTTCGTATCTTTGATGATGGGCATGTCGACTTCGCCAAGTTCAAACTCAGGTTTTCCTGAACCAATATGTAACGGCGTGACAGCTTCGATTGTTCCCTTCAGCACTATTCTGTTTTCCAACTTCTCAAACATCAATCTCACCTCCTTTCAGACTGTTCAATCCAAACTCTACCTCTAAAGTTGGGGTATTTGCTCGTTAGTTCCCGCCAAATTACAGATGATAGGTCCTTCGGGTTTTTTACATAGCCGCTTACGCTGACCCTTAGTTCCTGCAGATCTCCGTTTGATACCGTTTCTAGACCCAAGTATTTACAACCAAACCGTTCACAAGCCTCTCTGGAAATTACTTCAGCATCTTCCCCGTATCTCGCCGCGTACTGTTTCTGAAAGAAGTCGAACACCATATTCGCGTACCAGAGGATCCTGCAAAAACAAGCCTTGTCCTCGCCGAACCTCGCCAGCAAACCAAGAACATGTTCAAACCCTTTTTTTCCAGAAACGTCTCGTCCAAGTTGACGCTGAACATACGCTTCAACCACTGGCAGCGGCTTCGTCCTACACAGGTCATAGATTACCCGCAACTGTTTGCTTCCAAGACCGCTTTCCACAGCAATTTTCGCCAGATTTTCTGCCTCGCTCTTCAACTCTTTTTCTTCCAAAAATTCATGCCCTCCTAAACTTTGAATGCGTTATACACTGCGAAAGCATCCAGAAGGATGCCTGACTCCAAATGACGGAGTAAACGTTCACCTTGAACCCAGTTCAACCCCTTCCCTTTTTCACTCTTACCCATCAAGTTCTTGACCAAAACCTCCGCGTAAACTGGGTTTTCCTTTGCGGCAACAGCTATTATTCGAACCTGAGTTGACGCAACTCCACTTTCCCCCATCATCCTCGCCAACTCCAAAACCTCATCAAGCTGACTCCACTCTCTCGGTCCATGTTTAACTCTGCCAACTTCGTCAGGGGTTAAGCATACACCTCCAATAAAGGCGAAGGCAACAGAGTTCTTTTCAGGCACTTTCTTAGCTAAACGCAAAAGAATGTCCACTGCCTCAAGAGCCGCGTAGATTGGCAAGTCATACCGGAAAATTACTACGCCAGCAGACATCGTGCATTCCCCAGCCATGGACTTCCTGAAAAACGCCGACATACGCCTAGCTGTATTCAAGGCTTCTTTTCCAGGAACAATTACAAGAGCGTCGTCGCCACCAGCAATCAAACATCTTCCCCCAGCTTCCTCCGCAATCCTGCTGATCCCTTTCTCGCAAACATCCTGCAAATACCTGCTAATCGTTGTTAACCGAGATGGCGTAGCAGTCTTCTTGAATCTATCAAACCTTTCTCCTCCCAAAACCTTCCCGACGCCGTCGCCGTCCGCTCTTATTAATGCTACTAGATTTGTTTGGTCCTTAAGATGATCCAAGCTTTCTCCACGACCTTCAAGCCTGAGCTGCCAGCAGGACTCGCATAGTTTCTCGGGTCTAGGAGACGCGTCGTAAGGAAGGATCTTACCTGCATCCTCGTAACTCGCTGGCCTTGAGCGGCACACATCGCATACTTCAGATCCGTCAGGAACCTCCTGGACCCCTGTCACAAGCCTTTCAGACTTCCTTAACCGCATCTGCTGCTGAGCCTCTTTCCATAAACTGCCAAAATCCTTTTGCACTTTGACCCCCTTAGCCCTCACTTGGCTGACTGTTACTGTCACAAGCCCCGTAGTTTCAGCCTCAAAACCTTTCTTGATCGCTTCGCAGACCTTGTCTGCCATCGCAACTGGGCTTATCGCAAAAAGTCCGCCTCCACCAGCGAAAACTACGCATTCAGGACCGAGCAGCTGGGCAACAGCTTCTCTAGCCTTTTGTGTAGCGTTTTTTATTTTTTCGCTCCGCGCATTCAGGTCTGGAAGCCTCGAGGAAACGTTGATGAAGTGAGTAATCCTGTCAGCATCACCACTTACCAAGGCGAAACTGTAACTATCCAAGTTGTCGCCCCTGTATCCACCGTCCAAAAAAATGCACGTAGAAAAAGCCGCTGTTAGCTTCATATGATCCCACAGTGAAACGTCGTTTACAGGTTTTCGTGTGTCAGCTGGAACATATTTCAAGTCTGAATTTTCAAGTTCACGAAAGATTTCAAGATAGGCTTTAAGCGAATCTGAAGAAAACCATGAGCAGGGTTTTCTCAGGCTGCCCGCCAAAATCTTTGAAACCATAGCGAGAGAAGCCGCGTCCCAACATTTCACCGGCACTTCGCCATTTGAAAGAACATGAGTAAAGTCTAAAGGAAAACTTGGTTTAGATCCCATAGGATCAGATTTTTCAGGCCTGTCAGCTCCTGAAGCCAGATTGTCGGCTAAAGATATAATCTTCTCGAACTCGGTTCTGGGAAAAACTTCAGAGGAATACGATCTTCCAGTGTGATGCCGCATGGCAGAGGAAGCCAAGTCTTCACCAAGGCATTCTTTAACAAATTTGTAGGTATAATCAATATGACGAGCCCACGATTTCTCGTTAGCCCAGCACTCAACCTTACCTATATCGTGAAGCAATGCACAAACCCTTAACTTGTCAAGAAAACCCAAAACCACAACCTTCTCTCGATTATTTTTTGTATTAACCCCTTAAAAAATTAATGCCTACGGAGCCAAGTATCCAGTGAGCCATATCAAGCACCCACGGCATCCTCCATATTATAAAACACGGCCTTAACGTCTCTTTTCCTGAGAAAATCTGAAAAGGCTAAGTAAGAGCCGGATTCAGATACTTCGTAGATCCGTCTGTTGACGCCAATTTCCCCATCGACAGATTTCTGGTCAAATCTTGTATCATTAAGCAAAGATACCCCCATGCCGCGGTATCCAAGATGCATGAACAAGAAACAATTGACCTGACCGTCACAGGGAAAGATGTTTGGGCAGAGAGTTTCAATGTTAAACCCTATGGGAGATCCTTCAATATGGAAGTTTTCTTGGCCCTCAAGAAAAAAGGCAGTTGTCATTGGGCCTGAATTCCAAGACATCCAAGAAAAAGAACCTTCGTTTGTCATTTGCTTCACCGAAAACATTAATAACAGCTGAGTTATTCTAGTTTACTATAACTTAACTCTATTATGATAGAGTAAAACTCGAACAATAAAATGGGGAGAAAGAAAATTGAATGAGTCCATGCCAAACTACACGACGGCCACCACAATAAGAAACAGCCAAAAGGTCCTTGAATCCCTAGCAAGAAGCGGAGGCGTCGCTAATTTCTCAGAAATCGAAGAAACATCGGGCGTCAAAGGCTCAGTCCTAGTGCATCACCTAAACAGGCTTCAAGCCCTCAACGTAGTCGAAAAAGAAACAAAGGGAACATACCGACTCAAGTACAAGACACCCTTATGCTTCATTTTTCACCCAGCCAGAAGCGTACCATTCGCGTATTTCGGACTGCTCGGAAAAAAAGAAGAACGTGAAACGCCAGAAACAGCAGTCGCGATAGATCTCCTCAAACAGCAAGGGCTCAAGCCAAGCCTAAAATACGTTGTAACATCACCTGAAGCACTAAACAGCTGGAAAAACCTGAGGCTTCAGTACCAATGGATACTTTGCTACGAAGACGAAATAATAGACGTTGATTCAGTTAAAACAAAAATATCTCCGCAGCTACTCAGTCTGCTCACAAACTATGTCGTGATAATGGACTGCACCTCAGCAACAAAGCCAGCAACAATAGCATACTACGAGCTAGCCCAAAAACTGTGGATTCCCCTAATATACGTATATGAAGAAACAAAACAACTAAAATGGCTAATATCCAAGGAAGATATCCAAGAAAAACTTACTAAAAAATTTTAGGTGCTACGCAGTTATAGGATATCTTTGTGCTGTGTCTGTTTGATGAATCGTTTTCCTTGAACTTCCAGCATAGGGGTTGGTTGCAGCATCTGGCTAGGACTATGGTGAGCATGTTTCGGAGTCCATCTTTTGACTAGTGCATCCATTTGTTTTTGACCCATCGACACTCAACTGACGAGTTCTCGTGTTTCTCCACTCATGACAACGCCAACTTTGTGGCTCACTTCTATAACCACTGGATAGTTTGAGGTTATGTTACTAACCACAATGCATTGTCTACTTTCTAAATTCTTCAAAGCGTAGATAGATTTAAGGTCGACAAGTCCAGATTTGGCTAATTGCCTAAGTTCGTCTTCATTGTGGAACATGAAAGCTATTAAGTTGTCAAGTAATGTAAACACCTCGTCAGGCAGTGTTCAGGTGTCATTGGTTATAAATGTGGGATATATGCCGAAATGCCTCATTCTTGTAAGGATGTTAACCATATTTTGGCGTTCCACGTAGAGCTGTGCTTCCTCTAGAAAGAGAGAAATAGCTCTAATTGCTCAAGACTGTCTGAGTTGAGCTAGCTTTCGAAGCGCGACAGACTAATAGTCTTCGGTGTCTTCCCAGTCTATTTCTGCTTCAATAAGCTCTCTACAGTCAGGGCATAATCCATCTATCAACTCGTCCGCAGGAGAAGCAGTTAAGTCCTCCAATTTTAGTATCGGATACTAAAAGTTAAATTGTATGATGACTGTGCCATCCGATAGCATAGTTAACCTCGTCATCCGTTGACGAAGTTAAATCGAACCGTCATCGCATTCGTGAAAGAACCATCCCAAAAAAATTACTATCAGATGGTAAGTTTTTCAACTTTGTTATCAGACAACAAAGTTAGACGGTTCATTCTCCAATTTATTATCTGATAATAAATTGGGGTTTCCACGTGGCGAACCGTGTGAACTGTGAGAAAAAAACGCCTGAAATCATAGTCGTTAGCATGTTTTCTAACAGTTAACTATACTTTTAGTATTAAGTAGAATTCTCTGAAATTAAAGGCTCGTAATAATTTTATAGAAAAATAAATTGTTGTTATGTTATATTTATGTAGATTTGTTCGTTGCCTTTTATGTCAATTCCTTTTAATGCTGAAACAAGGCCTAAAATCGTTTTTTGAATTATTTCCGCAACAAATGGTTGAATAGGAACTTCACTACCACCAACTTTTAATGTGACCTTAAGTTTCGATTTGACTCTCAAAAGAAAACAGTCATCCAGCTTAGATTCTTCCCTAAATATAGCCTCAGCAAGATCCCAGCACGAATCTTTTCCACATTTTCGACAATCTAGGCCTGCTAATTGTTTGTAAATTTCCATAATTCTTCGAGTTTTTTCAATAAAAGCGATAACCTTTTTCATTATAACTGAAAGATTTTCTTTTATATCCAAAATTTTTTCTTCAAAAGGTTGAATGGAGCAATAAGCAAGGATTTCGCCTTCCGTTTTTTTCTTATATTCATCGTATTCGTCTTTGTCTCTTAGGCAGATTATCTTGCCGACTTTTTTGTCTTTTAGTGCAATGTAAGAAAAACCTTCAAGAATTAAGATATGAGCCCCATTCTCTTCGGAGACCTTAGTTAGTTTTTCAAGTGTGACCGTTGCGTCTCCGTTCCTAGTTTTTATAATTGTTTCTCTATATGAAACTGCTATAACTGGATTAGCTCCTGCCGCAGAATGTCTCCATGTATCTTTGCCCTCAGCATCAAAAATAAAGCCCTTTTTGGAGATGTGCTTGGCTGAGGCAACATTTAATCCCATCTTTGTTAATTCAGATACAAGGTTTTCTACTACTGTTGTTTTTCCTGAATGTTTATGACCTATTACAGCCAGAATAGGTACGTGAAAAGGCATCAAAGACACCTCAACATTATCTTTTCTATGAATAAATTAAAGATAAAACCTTTCTAAAGCAGAATAACTATTTAGATTGTGAACGGGACTGTGTTGCAATATATGCATCTCTAACGTGGACCGAATTGGAAGCCTTTACTGCTTTGAGCGCTACGGACTTTGGGACCAATATATCTCCATAACCAGTCCGCAAATTCCCTAGGGTTCTTTGTTTGTACGTATACTTCACCAGGTCCAGTAACTTCTGTTACAAGCCCCTCGCCTCCTAATAGGGTAGATTTTAGCCCACCGAACATTCGAACTTGGTACTGGCAGGTTGTGCTTAAGGCTGCTAGATGATAGTTGTCTACAACTAATTTTTCGCCTTGGCTAAGGTCGTGCTTATCTATGGCTCCAAACGTATTAATGAAAACATCCCCCGTACCCAAGGTCTTGATCATAAATAGATTCTGACCGAACAATCCCTTAGTGAAGCCCTGCCATTGAGTATCTAGTTTCACATTAGGAGTCGAGGCTATGTATGCAGAGCTTTGAATAATGTATCCCTTGTTCTGGTCTATTTCTAGACGAGTTATATCACCAAGCGGGGCTGAAACAAATCCCACTTTAGCATCTCCGCCTCTTGCATAGTAATCGTTAATAAACAGAGTCTCACCACCAAGAACTGAAACCTTAAGAGTGCCAAACAAACCAGACTGGTCAATTCTTGTATGGGTTTTCACGTCGATGTTCCCGCTCATATAGATTAAGGCCCCAGCCTCAGCTGTAATAAAACCGTCAGTTGGCAATTGAACCTCAAGAAGAGAATAGGATGGCCGATATTTTATCTCGTACTTCAACTCGAATAGCTCTTCTCGTACCTGGGTTAAGCTTGCGCCACACACACGACAAAACTTGGCATCTGAATCTACTGTTGCTCTGCAATTTGGGCATAAAGACAAATTAGATCACCATCGAGATTCATAAATGGATGTTTCCTTATTATTGTTATCGTTTATGGAGTATTTTTAATAGAGAAATTTTTACCTAAAAGGTTTCATAATGAACAATCTCCGCTAATGACAGCTTCTTTGGAGAAATTGGTTTCTCACTTGGTCTACCTATTGGAACGATGGCAACTGGTCTGAAACCCTCAGGAACCCTAAGAACGAATCTTACTAAGTCTTCTTGGAAGGCTCCTACCCAACATGCGCCTAACCCTAAGGCGACTGCAGCTAACAATATGTTTTGGGTAGCTGCAGCCGTATCTTGAATACAATATAGGTTTGCTCCTCTGTTTCCATACCTCAGTTTTGACCTGTTAAAATCAGCGAGAACCACAATTACGACTGGAGCTTCTTCAATAAAAGATTGGTTCAAGGCTGCTTCTGCCAACTTATGTTTTATTTTGTCATTTTTTACGATTACAAAACTCCATGGTTGAAGATTACCAGCTGACGGAGCTAACCTAGCAGCGTCAAGTAGTTGTTTTATTTCTTCTTCTGAAACTTCGTCGCGAGCGAAAGCCCGAATGCTTCTTCGGGTTTTTACAGTTTCAAAAAATTCCAAGTTGATCCCTTCTAAGACTGAATACAAATTATGTGATATGTATGATAAATTTTTGCTTTGAAAACAAGCAAAAAAGAGTAAAATGTATAAGTCTCTATGTGCGAATGAATGCCTAAAATTATGATGAGGAGTCCCCGAGAATGAATATGCAAAACAAATCAATTGTGCTAATTCCATCTCCTCCACCAAAAGAAAGACCATCAGACTTCGAAATCCTTCTAGGCGATGTTGCTGAAATTCGATATGTCCCTCCAAGTGACAAACAAGAGTTTGAAAAAATACTCAAAGAAGCGGAAGCCATGATTGTTTGGGGGATTACAGGCGAAGAACTACTAAGCAAGGCTCCAAAATTGAAGATTGTTTCACGGATTGGAGTAGGCTACGACTCAATAGATGTTGATGCGTGTAACAGATACGGAGTCTATGCTACTATTACTCCAGGAGTAGTTTCGAACGCTGTAGCTGAGCTTACTATAGGACTTATGCTTAGCCTCTCAAGAAAGATAAAGGTTTGCGACGAATTTGTAAGAACAAAATGGGCAAAGTCCGACATGGCTATGCTACCAATGGGTACAGATCTTGCCGGTAAAACTTTAGGAATAATAGGTCTGGGACGCATCGGATACGAAGTTGCAGCTAGAGCTAAGGCTTTCAAAATGAACTTGATTTATTATGATAAATATAGGAACAAAAAAGCCGAGAAAGAACTTGGCATAGAATATGTAGATATTGAGGATTTGCTGAAAACTTCAGATTTCGTCACAATTCACGTTCCATTAACACGAGAAACTATGTATATGATTGGAGAAAAAGAATTGAAGATTATGAAAAAAACAGCCTATTTAATTAACACTTCTCGCGGATCAGTAGTTGACGAAAAAGCTCTGTGTAAAGCTCTTGAAAAAGGATGGATAGCAGGAGCGGGACTTGACGTGTTTGAAACGGAACCGTTACCACTTGATAGCCCTCTAATCAAAACTGAAAATACAGTTCTAACACCTCACGTTGGAACCGCAACTTATGAAACGAGACATTTCATGGCATTGTCGGTTGCAAATAGCATAAGAGAAGCATTATCAGGCAAAGTTCCAATAAATGTTGTTCCAGAACAAAGAGGCAGAGTTTTCAAAAAATAGGCGTTAGCATATACCATAAAGTCTTTTTAAATCATCAATATAAGCTTCCATTTCACTTTTATATCCATAAATCTTAGCCCTATTCTTTGTAAAACCGTTTATTTTGGCTAGCCGCTGTATGGCTTTGTGGATACCTGAGCTATATTGAAAAGCCTTCTTCGGTTTTGACGCTGCTTGTTGAGGTACACCTATTCTTAATGCAACATCTCTTAAAATATGTTTCCTAATGTTGTCATTTGGATCTTTGATTTTGTAACAAATTGGAATCTGTATGGCAAAGGCTGCAAATTCTTCAGATAAAAAGGGACATATGTAGTCAATATCGAACAACTGTGCAATCTTTTTTATTTCAGTTGCATCTTTTAGCGCAACATTGACAAGCGTTTTCATTAAGCTTTCCATTGATGCCTCATTGCCATAATGAGTTTTATAAACAGTGTATCCGCAAAAAAGTTCATCCATTCCGTTTGCGGACAGCACAGTTTTTAGCCCTTGTTTTGCTGCTAACCGAAAGACATAATAGAAGCAGACACAGTTTTCGAACCTAACCATTCTATCAAACTCGATCTTTGCTAATACTGCTTTAAGACCATTCTCCAACTCTTTTAAAGGAACCAACTCATGACAAATGTCAAGATCCATCATAGTGGCAATCTTAGTTGAAATTTCAACATCTTTACGATCAACAAAACCAATTGTAAGAAGCTTTGTTTCCTTCCCTACGTCCTTACAGATCTTAGCTAGAAGAGAACTATCAATGCCTCCAGAAAAGGCAACCCCTACTTTAGTCGCTGTAATTCCATTGACTAGTAGAATAAGCTTTTGTCTAAGCTGTTCAATTATATCCAAATTCATCATTGTTGATTCCTTTGTCTTTTAATCTGCGAATACATAATTGCTTTGCGAAGAGCGGAATCTTCGTTAATATTGATACCTAAACATTCTAAAATACCTAAAGTGAATATATTTATCGGGTTAAGTAAAATGACGCGCGTCTATGCAGTAAATTCAAACAATTGGGAAAACGAGGTAATAAAAGCCGACGGCCTAGTCATCGTAGATTTCTGGCACAAGCAATGCCCATGGTGTTTAAGACTATCTCCAATATATGATGAGATTGCCGAAGAATATCGCGACAAAGCAAAATTTACAGCGTTAAATGTTTTTGAAAGTCCTAAAAATCAGCATATAGCATTACATTTAGGCGTAATGAGTACTCCAACGCTTATGTTTTTCTGTCAAGGAAAGCCTATAGCCATGGTGGTCGGGTTCCAAACAAAAGATAGACTAAAACAACTTATTGAAAACATTTTAGCAAACTATAAAGAATGCGCCAGAAAAAGTACAGAAATCAAAATCACATAAAGACTCAGGGAATTAAAACTAATCAGCCATAAGTCTTGATTCTACTCGAAAATCTTATTAATTAATAAATCAGTTATTCCTCGTTAAATGGCGGGTGAGTGGGCGCCTCCACCCGTTCCGCCTAAAAACCCCGGCGTCGGAGGTAAAAAAGAATGGACGTAAAGACTATTAGCTTATCCACTGTTTTTGCCAGCATCTATGCTGCTCTCGTAATTTTTTTGGCGCCTATTTCGCTAGGAGCTGTTCAGCTCAGAATCGCAGACTGTCTTCTTCCTTTATCTGCACTTTTTGGTTGGCCAATGATCATAGGAGCTACACTTGGCTGTTCAGTGGGAAATGCCGTGGGAGGAATTGTAGCCTTTGGGTCATTGAACTTATTGGATGTTGCTTTTGGATCTCTTGCTAATTTTCTCGCAACCTTAGTTATCTTCAAACTTAAAAAAAAGAAGATTTTAGGCTGCATTTTTGCATCAATTATCATAGGCGCCATCGTTGGCGGATACCTGTGGATCTTTGTTCCAGCGCCGGAAATTTTTAACCTTGCCCTTCAACCGTGGGTCTTAATGATTATTTGCCTAACTCTAAGTAGTCTAATTGCGATTGCTATTTTCGGGTACATTCTTCTTTTGGCATTATGCCAACCAAGTATCATTAAATTAATAAAATCCTATGGACTAAAAGTTTATCTTTAATACCGAAAAGACTACTAAAAATAAAAATTTACGGAATTCTAATTCCTAAACATAGATATGCCAGAGGGTCAACATCGTCGGATTCAAAACCATGACCTTCTCCAGATTCGAAAACCAATACATCACCACGAGTAACTCTAATATCACCTTTATCTGTGACAGCTGTTCCTTTCCCCTGAAAACATATGTAGACTTCAATGTGGTCGTCATGACTATGAACTCCTTCGTCTTCTTTTGGCTTAAAATAACGAACATTAGCATATAACATGCCAAGAAAATCCTCTTCCTTTATAACTTGTTCGAATTGCTGAGCATTATCGTAGATTGAAAAAACTTTCACAGTTAACCCTCCAATCACAAAAAAATTTTATAAGCCTTCACTTCCATTTTAGCATTTCGCGATATTCAGGGTGAGGTCTAAACTTTCTCATAACGCTTTCAACTGGAACTCCTATTACCTCGATTTCGTTTACATCTATTGTTCCTGCATCCCATTCATTTAGATAGTACAAATACCCAATATCGAATGGGTTAAACCCCATCACAACGTTCATTACTGCATCAAGAGAAACAGGAAAAGAACTTGCTGCGGCAACTCTTAGATCAACTGGGTCGCCTCCAGTAGGTCCTCTTCCTTCCATGCCTTGAAAACCATCTATCACACCAAGATGCGGCATCACTTTCAATGCCAATTTTGCTAATAAGAAGTTCATAACTTTGGGTCCTTGATGAATTTTCCACTTTTCATTTCTTGTATTTCGTCCTCCAAGACTGCCCACAACCATGTTCTTGATCGCTAGTGTCGTAATAACACAATCATGGGTTTTAGGTAAAGCCACGGATATACGGTAATCGCTGTCGACAACCAATTTTGAAATATGAAATTTATTGAGCCCTATATGAGAATCCGCAATCTCAATTTCCACTGAGTCATCTTCATTAAGATCAACAAAGTCTACGTTATAGTCTCTTTGAAGCTTCAGGAAATTAAAATTTACTAGACCTTCTTTCAATCTTGAAAAGGAAGGTCCTTCTCCAATTATGATTTTACCAGAGTAATACTTGCTTATGATATCCAGAATTGCCCGTACTGCATCGACGTGAGTGGCTGCTAACTGCCTATGAACTGAGACAAAATTAGGTTTAACTAAAATTTTCTTCTTACCTTTTATGTCTTCACTAATTTGGTTCTCAATAAGATTCAGAGCCTCAAATACGCCATCATAATGACCTTTAGACTGTACTAAAGCAACAATTGGTCTCATATCAGTAGATGGAAAAGTAGTTTTTCTTTCTGATGTTTTTTCTCTGTTCTAGACTGGTTTGTTAGGGTTTGGATGGGTTCTCTCAAGGGTGGAGGTTCTTTCAGCAATTCGATGTTTGGAAAGTGTA
>Ga0272448_1004812_pt1 | contig 15206 bp, 14 predicted proteins | sample YNPCB0191_FD_202220 | JGI IMG/M metagenome (GOLD analysis project Ga0272448, IMG submission 202220) | Hot spring sediment microbial communities from Yellowstone National Park, WY, United States - YNP-CB-019-1 | ecosystem: Environmental > Aquatic > Thermal springs > Hot (42-90C) > Sediment...
CCTGCTCACCGGCGACCTGGAGGCCGAGGGTGAGGCGGCCCTCCTGCGCCAGGAGGGGTTGGAGCTGGGCGCCACCGTCCTCAAAGTCGCCCACCACGGCTCGGCCAACGGTACAACGCTGCGCTTTCTCGAGGCGGTGCATCCGCAGCTCGCTGTCATCTCGGTGGGCGCGGGCAACCGCTTCGGCCACCCCGCGCCGGAGGTGCTGCGGCGGTTGGAGCAGGCCGGCGCACAGGTGTGGCGGACGGACGAGTGCGGGGATGTGGAGGTGGTGACGGATGGGGAGAAGCTGTGGGTGAGGACGGGGCGCTGAGCGCACCGGAAAGGCGAACCAGAGCTTGACCCGCCAGTGGCTGGGTGTTATATTGGGGGTGGAGGAGGGGGCTACGATGGAAGATCCTGCCGCAAGTGCCTCACCTCTTCCCTCACCCCGTCGAGGACGCCTGCCCCGACGTCGCGCTCAGCGCCCGCCTGATCTCCACCGTGCTCAAGCTGCCCATTACGGCTCGCTCAACGGTACGACGCTGCGCTTCCGAGCGCAGTTCACTTGGGGGCAAGCCCGATCCCCGACTCCCCAACTTGGGGCCGTGCTACGACGTGGCGCCAAACATCGGATTACACGCCACTGCGCAACGCGGCCCGAACAAGTTCGAGACCCCTGGGCCGTGGTCGGGCCAAAGACGCCCCCAGATTGAACTGCGACCATGGTGCGCACCCTTTGACCGGTGAGCAAAGCTCATATAGAATGCAATTGTGGCCATACTGCGCTGGTGGCCGCTCGGCGCGACGAGGTCGCCTAGCCCCGACAGGATGTAGACGTGATTCCGCTGACTACCCGTCAAGTCCTGATTCTCGCGGAGCTCCTGAATGCCAACGGCCCATTGACCTGCGGCGAATTGGCACTGCGGGTGGGCGCGTCTCCTCGCATGGTGCGCTACGATCTCCGCGGTGTCGCGCTGTGGCTGCAAGAGAACGGTGCGCGCCTGCAGAACAGGCCGAACGTGGGGGCTCTCGTCGAGGCGCCGCGGCAGGTCAGGAGCGATCTGTGGGCGCAGCTTGCCTCGGGGGCGGGCGCGGCGCTGGTGCTATCTCCCAGGGAGCGGGTGCAGGCGCTCACCCTCTGTCTTCTGACCAGTGATGAGCCGCTCTCGGCCCAAAGGCTCGCCCGCGAGGTGGGCGTCGCGCAGCCCACGGCCCTTGCCGGCATTCAGGAGGCGCAGCGGTGGCTCGCCGGCCATGGCCTGGAGTTGACCCGCCAGCCGCGCTGGGGGTTTGTGGTTGCCGGGCGAGAGCTCACCCGGCGCGCGGCGCTTGTGCAGTGCCTGATCGAAGCTGCGGGCGATGCTTTTTGGCTGCCCAGGTGCGCGGCCGCGCCACAGCCGGCGCAGCCTGGCAACCCCAAGGCGGTGGTCGCGGGCCTGCTGCTGGCCCGGCGCTTTCTGGCACGGGTGGACCTGGCGTACGCGCGGTGGCTGGTCGATTTGATGGAGAGCTACCTGCAGCGCCAGTTTGCCGATTCCTCACGCGTCTCTCTCGTGCTGGCCATGGCCGTGCTCATGGTTCGGGTCGGGCTGGGGAAAACGGTGGAGGTAACGCCGGAGCAGTTGGCCAGCGTGCGCAGGCAGAGAGAGTTCCGGGCGGCCTCGAACGCGATTGCGGCGGTGGAGCAGCGCTTGGGGCTCGCCCTGCCGGAGGGGGAGACCGCCTACGTGGCGATGCATCTCTTGGGAGCCTGGACGCGGAAAACCCTCTCCGACATGATGGCCGGTGCTCAGACGGCGGAGCTCAGCCCGGAGGCGCTGGAGGTGACGAGGCGACTTCTGGAGGAGGTGTCGCCCTACCTGCTGCCGTGCCTGGCGGTGGATTCGCTGTTGGTGCGCAACCTGGCGACCGAGGTCGGTACGATCCTGAACCGGCTGCGCTTTGGCCTGCCGATGCGCAACCCGCTGCTGGAGGACGTGCGCCGCACCTATCCCCACATCTTCCAGGCCGTGCAAAGGGCGCGGGCCGTCTTTCGCGACGTTGCTCAGGTGGACATATCGGAGCATGAGGTTGCCGACCTGGCGATGCACTTGGCGGCGGCCCTGGAGCGATTGAAGGGCCTGCCCGATGCGCGCAAGAAGGTGCTCATCGTCTGTGGCGAAGGCATCGCGACCGCCTGGCTGCTCCTGTCGCGGGTGCAGGTCGAGCTGCCGCAATTGGCCGTGGTTGAAGTGGCGTCGGCGGCCAGCCTCTCGCGCAAATACGTGAGCTCGCTGGGCGTGGCGGCGATCATCAGCACGGTTCCCGTCGGAGATCAGCCGGTCCCCGTCATCGTCGTCAGCCCGCTGCTTCCGGCCGAGGACATCGCCGCGATCCGGTCGGCTCTCAAGCTGGATACGCTCCACTTCCAGGCGCCCACTCCCCAGCCAGGCCCGGCGCGGTACAGCCTGGCCGACCTGCTGGGCGCCGACACCATCGCTCTTGGGGTCCACGCCTCTACCTGGCAGCAGGTGGTGGCCCGCAGCGGCGAGCTCCTCGTCGCCCGTGGGGCGGTGGAGCCGCGCTACGTCCTGGCCATGCAGCGCCTCATCGAGGAGCATGGGCCCTATGTGGTCATCCTGCCCGGTGTGGCTCTGCTACATGCCTACCCGAGCGATGGGGCAAAGGCGACGCGCATGAGCCTGGTCACTCTTCGCGAGCCGGTTCGCTTTGGCCATCCACACCACGACCCGGTCCGGGTTGGCGTCGGCCTGGCCACGACCGACAAGTATGCGCACTATGGAGCGCTGCGGCAATTGCTCCAACTGGTGGGCAGCCCCCAGGCGTTGGCCCGCGTCGCGGGCGCAACCACCCCACAGGAAATCCTCATGCTGATCGCCGGCGTCTGCCGCGCCGGCGACCGGCCACTCCGCACAGCCCCAGCCACGAGCCCCTCCCATCGCTAGATTCTTGTCACAATTGGCCCGCGCCCGACTGACATGGTTCGTGCCTCGACCCATTGACCCCAGAGCCAGCCATGATAGAATGGAGAAAAGGGCGTGTCGCAGCTACTCTGCATTGCCGCGCCGGCGGCTAGAGGGTGAAAGGGGACCGAATGGCAGGCAAGAAGAACCGGGTCAACATTCTGACTGTGTGCGGTGTTGGCAGCGGCAGCAGCCTCATCCTGCGCATGTACGTCGAGGACGTGCTGGAGGAGTTGGGCGCCAACTACAAGGTGGCTGCCGGCCAAGCCAGCGAAGCCAAGGGGACGAGCGCGGACATTGTCATGTGTGCCGAAGAGTTCTACTCGGTCGTCAAGGACAGCCCCGCGCGAGTGGTGACGATTCACAGCTTCACCGACAAGGATGAGCTCCGCCGGAAGCTTCGAGAAGTGCTGACTAGCATGGGGTACATCTAGCTGGCGCAGGTCTCTGCATGCGTTCGGGCTGCTGGGCCCGTCGCCAACGGCAGCCCATGCCATGGCGCGGCAGCCAGTGGCACAGGGCTCTGGGGTGCTGCGGCCTGCCAGCGCAGGCTGGCGTTCGACATCAGGGCGACTGCTGTCGGGGGTCCGGCGCAGCGTGGGCGCCCGTGGGCAAGGAGGTGGTGATCATCAGCCGGCCAGGCCTCGTCGTGGACCCTGGGCATACTTGTCGAAGGTGGAGGCATGAAGCATGGGCGTCCTGAACTCGATCATCAAGTTCATCATCGGTGACATCGTGGGCCAGCCGGCCATCCTGGTTGGCCTGATCGCCGTCGTCGGCCTGATCCTTCAGAAAAAGTCGTTTGCCACCGTCCTCGCCGGAGGCGTCAAGACGACGAGTGGCTACCTGATCATGGTCGGTGGTGCCGGCATCGTGGTGGGTGTGCTGGCGAACTGCCTCTCGCCGCTGATCCAGGCCGCGTTCGGCGTGCAGGCGCCGGCGGCCGAGGTCGGGGGGATTGGCTACACCAAGTTCCTCGAGGTTTGGGGCGGCTATGCCACGTTGGCGGTGGCGATCGGTTTCATCGTCAACGTGCTCCTGGCGCGGTTCACCCCCTTCAAGTACATCTATCTGACCGGCCACCTGATGATCTTCGGGGCGCAGGTCCTGTTCGCCGGCTTTCTTGTCGGCTGGCCCAACATCCCGCCGGCGATCCTGGTGGTCATTGTGGGCGTCATCTGTGGCATCTACTGGACCCTGCAGCCCGCCTACGTGGCCAAGCTCATGAAGGGCGTGACCGGCACCGAGGACCTGGCCTTCGGCCACACCTCGTCGCTCAACTGCTTCATCGCCGCCAAGCTGGGCAGCCTGGTGGGCAAGCCGGAGGAGAGCACCGAAAAGATCGAGATGCCCGAGGCGCTCGAGTTCTTCAAGGACACCATCGTCTCCCTGGGCCTGGTGCTCGGCCTCTTCACGGTGGTCGTGGCCATCATTGCCGGGCCAGACGCTGCCGGGAAGCTGGCCGGCGGCAGCAACTATATCGTCTGGGCGGCGGTGCAGGGCCTGACCTTCGGCGCCGGCATCTCGATCCTGCTCTACGGTGTGCGCATCATCATCGGCGAGTTGGTGCCCGCCTTCCGTGGCATCGCCAAATCGCTGGTGCCGGGCGCCAAGCCTGCCCTTGATGTGCCCATCGTGTTCCCCTACGCGCCCACGGCCGTGATCATCGGTTTTGTGAGCGCCTTTGTCGGCTTCCTGGTCTGCATGTTCCTCTTCGGTGCGCTGCGCTGGGGCGTGGTGATCCCGCCGATGATCATGCTCTTCTTCCCCGGTGGCGGCGCCGGCGTGTTCGGCAACTCGACCGGCGGCTGGAAGGGCGCCGTGCTGGGTGGCTTCATCACCGGCGTCCTGCTGGCCATTGGCCAGTTGGTCGTCGGCTATGCCACGCAGTCGACCGTGCCCTACTTTGCCCAGGAGGCTGATCCGGATACGCATCTGCTGCCGTGGCTGGCTGTGCAGGTCTCCAGGCTCCTGCCGATCTGGCGGTAGGCCGGCCGCTCTCCCTGGTGGTTCCTGAACGAGGTGGGATTGAGCGATCTCGCTCGTGGGATCGCTCAATCCACCTCCACTGACAAGTTGAGAGGTGCGCATGAGCGCTGAAGCGTACATCGCCGAGATCCGCAAGCTCATCGACGGCGTTGAGCGTACCCAGGTGGCCAACATCCAAGAGGCTGCGCGGCTCATCACCGAGGCCATCCTGCGCGACCGCCCCATCTATGTGTTCGGCGCCGGCCACTCTCACCTGGTGGCGTGCGACGTCTTTGCGCGGGCTGGCGGCCTGGCCCACATGCAGGTGATCGGCGACCTCGGCCTGGATTTCGGATCTGGGGCGAACCGCCAGTCGGGCTTTGAGCGCTTGCCAGGCTACGCCGGATGTGTGATCCCCGACTATGACATCCGGCCCGGCGATGTGATGATCGTCGTCTCTCAGTCGGGGCGCAACCCGGCGCCGGTCGAGATGGCGCTGGAGGCCAAGGCACGGGGGGCGACGATCATTGCCCTGACTTCAATGCCGCACACGAGGAGCGTGACGGCTGGCAACCCTGCCGGCAAACGGCTCTTCGAGGTTGCCGACCTCGTCCTCGACAACGGCTGCCCGCCAGGCGATGCGCTGGTGCGGCTGCCGGGCCTGGTGGCGCCCGTAGGCCCCGGGTCCACCGTCATCGGTGCGCTCATCCTGCAGGCCATCGTCACCCAGGTCGCCCAGAACCTGCTGGACCGGGGCTGCATGCCGGCCGTGGCGATCAGCGGCAACCTGCCCGAAGGGAAAGATTATAACGAGAAGGTGCTTGGGGAGGCGATGCGCAGACTGGGACCCTCGATGAGGCACTGGTAAGATGGTGAGGGAGGGCACCTTAGGCGGAGGGCAGCCTTCACTGGCCCAGATGCTCAGCGAAGACATGGTTGCGCTGCAGGTGAGCGTGAGCAACTGGGAAGAGGCGGTGCGCGCGGCAGGTGGGCTTCTCGTACGCTCGGGGGCGGTGGAGCCACGGTATGTGGAGGCCATGATCCGCATGGTCAAGGAGATTGGCCCCTACATCGTCATCGCTCCGGGTGTTGCTCTGCCCCACGCGCGGCCGGAGGAGGGGGCGCTGCGGCCCTGCATGAGCGCGCTGACCCTGAACCCGGCCATCAATTTCGGCAACGTTCACAACGACCCGGTCTCGCTGGTCATTGCCTTCGGCGCGCCCGATTCGGAGGGGCACGTCGGCGCCCTGGCCGAGCTGGCGAGGGTGCTGGAGGATGCAGAGGTGCTCGAACGGCTCAAGAGGGCTTGCTCGGTGCAAGAGTTTCTGAGCCTGATGTGCAGGTCAAAGGGCGCGCGCCAACTGTGACTGGGGCGCGGATGGCTGAGGAGATGGGGGCCATGGGTGGGCAGATGTTGGCCATACGGGCGCACAAGGTGATTACCCCCTTGCAGGACCTGCGCGACGCAGTGGTCCTGGTCGAGGGCGAGACCATCGCCGCCGTCGGGCGGCAGTCGAGCGTCGCCATACCGGAGGAGGCGAGGGTCCTGGATGTGGGCGACAAGATCGTGGCGCCCGGCTTGATCGACCTGCACCACCACGGCGCCCTCGGGCACATGGCAGCCGATGGCGCTGAGGCCGTCCGGAAGATCGGGCGCTACCTGCCGACGACAGGCACCACAGCCTGGCTGCCGACGGTTCAGAGCGAGAATGAGATCGCTGGCGTGGTCGCGGCCAAGCGGGAGGGGACCGGCGGTGCGGACATCCTGGGCGTGCACATGGAGGGGCCGTTCCTTGCACCCAAGGGCGTGGCCGGGCAAGAGGCGATGGACGAGGGCCTGCGCAAGCCCTCCATCCCCGAGTTCGCCCGCATGCTGGAGGCGGCTGCCGGCGAGCTGCGGCTGATGGGAGTCGCACCTGAGCTGGAGGGCGCGCTCGAGCTCATCCGCGAGATGCGGCGCAGCGGCGTCGTGCCTGCGATTGCGCACACCAAGGCGAACTATGAGCAGTTCATGCGGGCGGTGGAGGCTGGTGCCCGCCACGCGACGCACACGTACAACGTGATGACGGGGCTGCACCATCGCCAGCCGAACGTGGTCGGCGGCGTGCTCACCTGCGACCTGGTCAGCGCGGAGATCATCGCCGATGGCTTCCACGTGTGCCCGGTCGCGATGGACGTGTTGCTGCGCTGCAAAGGGTTTGACCGGGTCGCGGTGATCACCGACAGCGTGCCGGTCGCCGGCCTGCCCGATGGCACCTACGAGATGTTCGGCCACAAGGTGGTGAAAAAGGATGGCATCAGCCGGGCAGCCGGAGCCACCGCCGACCAGGACCATACGATGGCCGGCAGCGAGTGGCCGCTGAACCACAACGTCCGCAACCTCGTCGAGCTGGTGCACGTGCCGCTCGCAGCGGCGATCCGCATGGCTACCCTGACCCCTGCCCGCATCGTTGGCGTGGATCGCCAAAAGGGCAGCCTCGAGCCGGGCAAGGATGCAGACCTGATCGTGATCGATCCGGAGATCAGGGTCTGCCTGGCGATGGTCAGGGGCAGGATTGTCCATCAGGTCGAGTAGAAAGGTACGGGGGAGGAGCCGATGTTCCAGCCCGATGTAAGGTCCGCGTTGCAGGCGGTGCACTGGTTGGGGCACGCCGGGTTCTTGCTCGGAGGCCAGCGCCTTGTGTATATCGACCCCTACAAGGTCGGGGGCACCGAGGTCGGCGATGTCATCCTCATCACCCACGAGCATGGCACCCACTGCTCTCCTGACGATATCAAGTGGTTGCGCAAGGGGTCGACGGTGATCGTGTGCCCTCCGAGCTGTGCCTCGCGATTCCAGGGCGACGTCCGCGAGGTGAGGCCGGGTGATACGCTCAGCATTCGGGGCATTGCCATCGAAGCGGTGCCGGCCTACAACATCGGCAAGGCTTTCCATCCCAGGGAGGCCGGCGGCGTGGGCTACATCGTAACCCTTCCCGAGGGGCTGCGCGTCTACCATGCCGGCGACACGGACCTGATCCCTGAAATGGTGCAGGTTCGCTGCGATGTGGCTCTGCTGCCGGTGGGTGGCGTTTCCACCATGGGTGCCGCCGAGGCAGCGGAGGCGGCAAACCTGATCAAGCCCGCGCTGGCCATCCCCATGCACTGGGGCGCCACGGTGGGGTCGCGCCAGGATGCCGCCAAGTTCCAAAGTCTGTGCAAGGTCGAGGTCAAGATCCTCAAGCCAGAGTCCTGACGCATCATGGCTTTGGCCAATCCGGAGCCGGTGACACGGTGTTGGCAGGAGCGTTCGTATGCCCGAGGTCACGCTAACGATTCGAAACCAGGTCGGTCTCCACGCCCGCCCGGCGGCGCTGTTCGTCCAGACGGCCCAGCAATTCCCCTGCGACATTCGGGTTCGCCACGGCTCCCGTGAGGCCAATGCCAAGAGCATTCTGAGCGTCTTGACCCTGGGTGCGGGCCAGGGGGCCGTGGTCACCATCCGTACCGAAGGCGAGCGAGCCGAGGAGGCGTTGGCCGCGCTCCAGGCGCTCATCGCCGCTTTTCAGGGGGAAGCGTGAGAGTCCTGCAGGGCCTTGCCGCCTCGCCAGGCATCGCCATTGGCCCGGCGTTCCGCCTGGAGCGAGCTCCGGTACGCTATCAGCGCACGGCGGCGGCCGACCGCGAGCGCGAGCTGCTCCGTTTTCAGCAGGCTGTGGAGGTGGCGGCCAGGCAACTGGAGGAGGTGCACGCCAGGGCCGCAGCCGAATCGGGTGCGAGCCAGGCAGCCATCTTTGAGGCGCAGGCGCTCATGCTCCAGGACCCCGAGCTCCTGCAGAAGGTGCGCGCTGCGGTCGAGGAAGAGGGAATCGGCGCCGAGGCGGCGGTCAGCGACGCTGCGGAGGAGTACATCGGCATCCTGGAGGCGCTGGACGATGACTATCTCCGCGCCCGGTCGAGGGATGTGCGCGACGTCGCCGATCGCCTGTTGCGCGCCCTGCTCGGGGTGAGCGACTCGGCCTCTGCCGGACTCCAGACTCCGTCGATTATTGTGGCCCGCGATCTGACCCCCTCCGACACGGTTGCTCTCGACAAGTCGCTGGTGCTCGGCTTCTGCACGGCCGAGGGCGGCACGACATCGCACACAGCGATCCTGGCCCGTGCGCTGGCTTTGCCGGCAGTGGTGGGGTTGGGCCCGGGCATCCTCGAGATCGAGGACGGAACCCCTCTGGCACTGGATGCGGGGGCCGGCACCGTCTGGGTGGAGCCTGATGCTGGCACCGTGGCGCACTGCCGGGCGCAGCGGGCGGCGGTTGCCGCCTTCATGCTCCAGGCGCAAGGCAGGGCGATGGAGCCGGCCGTCACGCGCGATGGCCACCGAGTCGAGGTCATGGCCAATGTCGGCGATGTCGAGGGCGCCTGGGCTGCCCTGCTGGCCGGGGCCGAAGGGATAGGGCTGCTGCGAAGCGAGTTCCTCTACCTGGAGCGGCCGACGATGCCGGGCGAGGAAGAGCAGTACCAGGCCTACCGCCGCATCCTCGAGGTGCTTGACGGGAGGCCGGTGACGCTGCGTACCCTCGATGTCGGTGGCGACAAAGGGTTGCACTATATCCAGATGCCGCCGCAGATGAACCCCTCCCTCGGCCTGCGCGGCATCCGGCTGTGCCTGGCCCGGCCCGACATCTTTCGGCCGCAGTTGCGGGCTGCCCTGCGCGCCGGAGCGGGACACAGCCTCAGGGTGATGTTCCCCATGGTGTCGACTCTGGGCGAGGTGCGGGCTGCGCGAGAGATGCTGGAGTCCTGCCGCAACGAGCTCCGGGCCGAAGGGCACCCGGTGGCCGACCAGATGGAGGTTGGGGTCATGGTGGAGGTCCCCGCCGCTGCCCTGATGGCCGACCGGCTGGCAGCGGAGGTCGACTTTTTCTCCATCGGCACCAATGACCTCAGCCAGTATGTGATGGCTGCCGACCGCACCAGCGCCGAGGTTGCCCACCTGGCCGATGCTTTCCATCCGGCCGTGTTGCGCCTGGTGCGCGATGTGATCGCAGCAGCCCATACGCGTGGCCGGCGGGTGGGGCTGTGCGGCGAACTGGCCGGCGAGCCGCTGGCCATCCCCGTTCTGCTGGGCCTGGGGCTCGACGAGCTCAGCATCAGCCCGCCCCGCGTGCCCCTCGCCAAACAGGTCATCCGCGCTCTGACGATCGCCGAGGCGCGCGACATCGCTGCACAGGCCCTCGCCCTGGATAGCCCCGAGGAGATACAAGCGCGGGTCCGCGAGCGCGTCGCAGGCGCCGGCATTCAGTAGGTGTAGTTGCGGGCGGTGGCTGCTGTACGGCCCTTGGCGCCGCATAGGCTTTCCTCAAGCCGTTGAGGGCGGGCAGCTTTGGCGCCTGGCTCTCGAGTGACCAGACCACGCCGGTCCCCTTTTTGACGAATCGGTCCTCCGATGCTATACTCTCGCGAAAGGTAGAACGATTATCGTTTGACGTATAGGGCGACATGTTGATCGAACGACAGATTCCGATTGCCGAACAGGTGGCAACGCTCCTGCATGGCCGCATTGCGGAGGGAAAGTACCTCCCCGGCGAGCGGCTGCCTTCTGAGGCCGACCTGGCCGAGGAACTCGGCGTCAGCCGGGGGACCGTTCGCTCTGCCCTGGCCGTCCTGGCGACCGCGGGGCTGATCGTCCGCAAGCAGGGCGACGGCACGTATGTGACCGGCGTCAAGAGCGCCGAGAACTCGCTCATGCATGTGATGTGGGAGTTCACGCGGGCGATCGAGCTCAGCGGCAGGGCCCCCAGCATCCGCGTCGTCTCGCTGGAGCGGAGGCCTGCCACCGAGGGAGAGGCGAGGGCGCTCGACATCCCGCCGCACGAAGACGTGCTTTCGGTTGTGCGTGTGATCCATGCGGATGGGCGACCGATCATCCTCTCCACGAACACCCACCCGGCCAGCCTCTTCACCCAAGACCTCGACCAGTTGGACGCGACGATCGAGTTGCGCAGGTTCCTGCAGCGCTACTGTGGCCGCGAGATCGTCTGTGGGGACATGGATATCGGTGCCACGATGCCCGATGCCCAGGTGCAGAGCGCGCTGTCGCTGCAGCCCAATGAGCCTGTCCTCCTCGTCGAAGCGATGTTCTATGATGCGGACGGGCAGCCATTGGTCCTTGCCGTCAGCTACTATGGCGGCGAGAAGCTGAGCCTCCACGACGTGCGCCGCTCGTATCCCTGGGCGAGGACGAGGTGAAAGCACGGCTTTGAGTTGAGGTTTTCGGTTGGCTGTGCCTCGAGGAGAGGATGATGGAACACCCCAAGGTGTCGGACAAACGCAGTGAGAAGGTGATCTTTGTCAGCCACTGTATCCTGAACCAGAACGCCAAGGTGCGCGGCATTGCCCGGTACCCTGGCGCCGTCACCCCACTTGTGGAGATGCTTCTGGAGCAGGGCGTCGGCATATACCAGATGCCGTGCCCCGAGATGGCATACCTGGGGGCCATGCGCTGGGGGCACGTAAAGGACCAGTATAACAACCCCATGTTCCGGCGACACTGCCAGCGCCTGGCAGAGGGGGTGGTGGACGAGGTGGAGAACTATCGCCAGTGTGGGTATCAGGTGTTGGGCTTTGTGATGATGGATGGCAGCCCCGTCTGCGGGCTGAACCGCACGCCGCGCCCCAAGAACCCGGATGTGCTTTGGGGTGGCATGACCTGGTACGTCCCGGAATCCGAGTACTTGCCGGGGAAGGGCAACTTTTGTGAGGTACTGCAGGAAGAGCTGAGGCGTCGCGGCCAGGGCGACCTGCCCTTTGTGGCCTCGCCCGAGTTCGATGAGGTCGGCACGTTGGAGGCAGCCCTGAGCCAGGTGAGGGCGCTCTTGGTGGGCTCTGGCCCCAGGTCGGATGGAAAATGAACTCGCTGGAACGCTTGATCGCTTCGGGAAAAGGGGAGCCGCTCGACCGCGTGCCGGTCGCGCCGGGCATTGGCCACTACGCTGCGGTCAAGGCGCGCCAGCCGATGACTCGCGTGGCCTGGAATCCTGAGCTCATGGCCGAGGTCGTGATCCAGTCGGTGGAGCGCCACGGCTATGATAGCTGCAGCCCCATCACCGACTATGGGCACGGCACCGAGAGCATGGGCAGCACGGCGGTGATCCGCGACTGGGAGCAGACCTATGTGGGCGCCTATGCGGTGCAGAACGAGGCCGATGTGGCACGGCTGCGGCTGCCCGATCCGCTGCGCGACGGCCGGATGCCTGTGGTCATTGGCTGTGAGCAAATCCTGGTGGAGAGGCTGGGCGGGCAGGTCGGTATCAATGGCGGGGTGGCCGGGCCCCTCTCCTTTGCGGCCAGCCTGCGCGGCCCCCAGGCCATCCTGTATGACATGATCGACCGGCCCGCGATGGTCCATGAGCTGCTGGCGATCGCGCTGGAGGCGGGCAAGGCTTTCGGCGAGGCGCAGGTGCGCCGCGGGGGCGTAGGGACGGTCAACATCTACGAGCCCATGGCCACGATGATCTCGAACACGATGGTGGAAGAGTTCTCCTTCGCCTACCTGGAGCCGCTGATCCGGCACATCAAGGGGCTAGGCGCCCTTGTCCTCCTCCACATCTGCAACGACACCACACGGCTTCTGAATCGCATGATCGAAATCGGGGCCGACATCCTCAGCCTTGATGTGCAGGTGGACCTGGCGCGCGCGAAGGAGATCGTGGCCGGCCGGGCTTCAATCTCGGGCAACGTGGCCACCAACCACCTGGCGCACCTTGGGCCTGAGGAGATCTATGAGGAGTCCTGCCGCTGCATCGAGAAGGCGGCCAGGGGTGGGCGGTTCACGCTGGGCTCATCTTGCGAAGTGCCGTGCGAGACGCCGCCGGAGAACATTGACGCCATGGTGCGGGCGGCGCGCGAGTTCGGGGCGGATTTCCTACGTCGTGCGTAAGAAATGCTGTTGAGCCAACAAGGGGGGGCTGAGATGGACCAACATCTGCTGCGGGTGGCCATAGGGAAGGAGCCTGCCGACCTGGTGATTACCAACGGGCAGGTCGTGAACGTCTGCAGTGGGGAAGTGTATCCCGGTGGCGTCGCTGTGGCCGGGAACCGGATCGCGGCAGTCGGCGATGTGGCATACACCATCGGCGAGAAGACGCAGGTGATCGACGCGGGCGGCAAGTATCTCACGCCGGGGTTCATCGACGGCCACATCCACCCCGAGAGCGCGAACCTGAGCCTGGGCCGCTTTGCCGAGATCGTGCTCTGCCACGGCACGACCAGCGTCTTCACCGACCTGCACGAGATTGGCGTGGTGGGCGGCATCGACGCCATGAACGCGGCGCTGGAGGAAGCAAGGCAGACCCCGCTCAAGTACTACTGGGTGGTGCCCTCGCACATCCCATTCTCGCCTGGGGTGGAGACCAGCGGTGGGCGCATCGACGCCGGCATCATCGAGCAGGCGATGGCCCGCAAGGAGGCGGTAGGCCTATCGGAGGTCGTCTCTCCCTACGTGGCGATGGAACTGCCAGACCTGATGCGCTCCCTCGACGTCACAACCGAGCAGGGCAAGGTAATCGCGGGCCACGGACCGGAGACTCATGGCCCCATGTGGAACGCCTTTGCCGCGGCAGGGGTCACCAACGATCACGAGGCCCTGTCGGCCGAGGAGATCCTGCTGCGGGTGCGCAGTGGGGTGCATGCGCAGTTGCGCCACAACCTGGTTGTTCCGACCTTGCCGCAGATGATCACGGCGTTGACCAAGGACGGCATCGATAGCCGGATGGTGAGCCTGGTGACCGATGACACCACCGCCATCGTGCTGGCCAACGAGGGGCACATGGACTACCTGGTGCGCCTGGCCCTGGAGCAGGGCGTCGACTGGGTAACGGCGATCCAGATGGTGACCCTCAATGCAGCGCAGGCTTTCCACAAGGATTTCGAGATCGGCTCTCTGGCGCCTGGCCGCTTTGCCGACATCAACATCGTCGAGGGGCCGGAGCATTTCCGTGTGCTCAAGACGGTGGCCAACGGCAAGGTGGTGGCCGAGGACCTGCGCCCGGCGGCGCCCCTGCCGCTGGCCGGCCACGCCCCGGTGCTGCTGAATACCTTCCACCTGCAGAGGCCGGTCGCAGCCAGTGACCTGGTGATCGCTGCCCGGCAGGGCGCCAGGATGGCCCATGTGCACGTTATGCGCACCCTGCCCTGGGTGCCGATCACCGAGGGCGGCGAGGCCGATCTGCCGGTGAGAGATGGCTACATCGCTGCAGACCCCGCGCAGGACCTGCTGCACATCGCCGTCATCGAGCGGCACCACCGCACGGGCAACATCGGCCGGGCTTTCCTGGGCGGCATGGGGCTGAAGCGCGGGGCCATGGCTTCCAGCATCGGCCACGACCACCACAACATCGTGGTCATGGGTGCCGATCCGGGCGACATGGCTCTGGCGGCCAACCGGGTTGCCGAGATGCAGGGCGGCATCGTGTTGGCCGAGAATGGGTGCATCGTCGAGGAGATCGCCCTGCCCATCCTTGGCTTGCTCACCGATCTGGACGCCTGGACGCTGGCCGAGAAGCGGCGGAGCCTGCTCGCGAAAGCTGCCGAGAGGGGCTGCGCTGTCTCCGACGCCTTTATGTTCCTCTCGTTCATCACGCTGGCGGCCATCCCCGCGTTCGCGATCACCGATAAGGGGTATGTGGACGTCGCGAAGCAGCAGATCGTGGACCCGGTGCTGAGCTACACACCATAGGGTCGCACGGTCGAGCACAAACGCCATTACCCTCCTGTTGGGTGGGGGGTGCAGCAGCCCAATTGGGCTTGCTGCACCCCCCACCTTGCGCTCCGCCGCATCTTGGGTTATTCTGAGGGTGTGCTCCTTCCGGCCGTTCCCGGCTTGCCCCACCTTCCTCCACACTGCGGTCCCATCGCGAGGGAGAAAGGGGCCGACTCGGGCATCCCCGGCCTGACCAATGGAAAGGGAGGGATCTCCTATGGCAAAGGACCCCGGCGTCGGATACCGCATCGTGGCCACCGTCACGGCTGTGAAAGGGCAGTGCAGCGCTGGTCTGAAGGTCGGCGACACCTTCGAGATCGGCTGCCACGACCCCAACGGGCTGTGCGGCTTCTTCTACCACAGCCTCTTCCCTGACCTGCAGACCTTCCAGTTCGGCGGCAACATGCCCTGGTGGCAGGGCGACGCCTTTGAGGCCCAGTGCCCCGACCCACAGAACCTGGTGACCTTGCGGCTGGAGAGGTTCAAGCGGGGGTAGGCGACATCTCCCCGTCGGGGCCCGGTTGGTTGCCGTCGTCTGTCTGGACTTCGGCGGA
>Ga0272448_1004813_pt1 | contig 15204 bp, 14 predicted proteins | sample YNPCB0191_FD_202220 | JGI IMG/M metagenome (GOLD analysis project Ga0272448, IMG submission 202220) | Hot spring sediment microbial communities from Yellowstone National Park, WY, United States - YNP-CB-019-1 | ecosystem: Environmental > Aquatic > Thermal springs > Hot (42-90C) > Sediment...
GGGGATAACAGGCTTATCTTGCCCAAGAGTTCACATCGACGGCAAGGTTTGGCACCTCGATGTCGGCTCGTCGCATCCTGGGGCTGGAGTAGGTCCCAAGGGTTGGGCTGTTCGCCCATTAAAGCGGCACGCGAGCTGGGTTCAGAACGTCGTGAGACAGTTCGGTCTCTATCCGTGGTGCGCGTAGGACATTTGAGGGAAGTTCCCTGTAGTACGAGAGGACCCAGGGGAACCGACCGCTGGTGTGCCAGTCGTCCCGCCAGGGGCGCCGCTGGGTAGCTAAGTCGGGTAGGGATAATCGCTGAAAGCATCTAAGTGAGAAGCCCCTCCCAAGATGAGATGTCCATGCGTCAAAGCGCGAGAGCCCACAGCGAGAAGAGCTGTTTGATAGGCGGCGGGTGTAAGAATCGCAAGATTTTTAGCCAAGCCGTACTAACGGGCGAAGACTTTCTCTCATTGAGTCAGCAAAATTGCAGTTAAACACTCTTTCAGTCGTCCGTATGTCCGTCGTCAGCCGTAGTTTCGCCTGAATTCCGACGACTGACATACCGACATCTCACATCCGAAGATAAGCTTTCCTGGTGATTGGAGCGCGCTGGTCCCACCCGTTCCCATCCCGAACACGGTCGTGAAACGGCGCAGCGGTGACGATACTGGAGGGGCAACCCCCTGGGAAAATAGCTCATTGCCAGGAGAGCTTATTGTTTTTCAGTAGCCGGTCGTCGGCAACCAGTCGTCAAAATATGCACCGAGAGCCTCCTCGCTTGTATCTAGCGGGGAGGCTCTCGGCGTTTTGGTTATCTACTCCGGCGTCAGCCACATCCGTCCATCTCGCCCCACAAGCTCGTCGGCCGCGGCCGGCCCCCATGTCCCTGCCGCATAGTTGGGAAAGTCGGTCGGCGTCGCGCCGGTCCAGGCGTCGAGCACCGGCTGCACAACCGACCAGGCCGCCTCCACCTGATCGGCTCGCATAAACAGCGTTGCGTCGCCCTGGAGAACGTCCAACAGAAGTGTCTCATAGGCTTCGGGCAGTTGAGCGTCGAAGTAATCGGGGTAGCAAAAATCCATGTTCACCGGCCTAACATGCATGACGGGCCCCGGTTGTTTCACCTGGAAGCGCAACAGGATATGCTCTTGCGGCTGGATGCGCATGACGATGCGGTTGGGTGACCAATCGGAGACCGACGCCGCCGGGAATGACATGTGCGGTACCGGGCGAAACTGAATGGCGATGTCGGTAACTTTTGTCGGCAGACGTTTACCCGTGCGCAGGTAGAAGGGAACATCCTGCCAACGCCAGTTGTCGACAAACAGTTTCACGGCAGCAAACGTCTCGATAGGTGAATCACGAGCGACATCGGGTTCATCGCGGTAAGCAGGGACGGAGCGCCCACCGATCGTCCCGGTAGCATACTGGCCGCGCACGGCTCTTTGAGCTACCTGTTCGGGTGTCATGATGGGAATTGCCCGCAGAACATCCACCATCTTGTTGCGAATCTCCTGCGCCTGGAAGGAGATGGGAGCCTCCATGGCGATCAGGCACAACATCTGCAGCATGTGATTCTGGATGATGTCACGCAATGCCCCGGCCTGCTCATAGTATCCACCCCGATGCTCGACCCCCAATTGCTCGGCGACGGTAATCTGGACATGATCAATGTAACGCCGGTTCCAGATTGGCTCAAAGATGGCGTTGGCAAAGCGGAAGGCCAGAATGTTCTGCACCGTCTCCTTGCCGAGGTAGTGATCAATGCGGTAGATTTGCGATTCATCTACCCGGTCGTTAAGGGCGCGGTTGAGGTCGCGCGCCGATGCCAGGTCGTGGCCAAACGGTTTCTCGATAACGATGCGCGTGCGATCACAGTCGCGACACAAGCCGGCAATGCTCAACCTTTGCACAATGGGAGCGAAGACGCTGGGTGGAGTGGACAGATAGAAGATGCGCCGTTGCGCGGTGTGCCACGTCTCGTCAAGACGGTTGAGATGGGCAGCGAGTGCTTGCCACATGGCATCGTCCTGATAGTCGCCTGCCGTGTAGGAAAGATGACGCGCAAATGCCTGCCAGCGCTCTGTTTCTGTCTTGCGGCGGGAGTAGTTGTCGATACCCTGACGGAGGCGGTTGCGAAAGGCATCGTCGGACAAGGGGGTGCGTGCCACCCCGACGATGGCAAAATCATCGGGCAGCCAGTTGTCGAGAAAGAGGTTGTAGAAGGCAGGGATGATTTTGCGTTGTGTGAGGTCGCCCGAAGCACCGAAGATGACGACCGTCGTGGGGTCTGGTCGCTTCATACTCTCTATCATTGATGGTTCTCCTTGCCGATGGTGGCCTATAGGGATGACCGTTCACCGTTATCTTGGAAGCAACTGCGCCATGCTTGCCCGGCAGCTTTTGTGCTCGAAGAGCAACCGTTAGCAGTGAGCAGGTGCATGCAGAGACATTATTGCAGCAGTTGGATACTCTGTCAAGCTGCGTGTGTAGTATAACTATTCACCGTTAGGGTAAGAGAAGTTGGAAAGCGGAGCGAGCTGGCCACGGATGCAGGCGCGGATGGCACGGAACACGGATTGCCGGCGGCGTTCTCCATACCCTCCCGCAGGTTTGGGTAACCTGCGGGAGGGTCAAATTGCCCCGCCCACGGGGGTGGGAGCATTTCAGCAAAAGTCGTGTTACCCCAACGGTGAACAGTTACCCATTACACGCATGTGGAAAGCAAGTAACAATTATGCTATAATGACACAGGTTTTGGCAGGAGTGGCGCGCCAAAGGAGGCGAATATGAGCAACACGATGTCAGTGTCTGAGGTTCGACGCACGCTGGGTTCACTAATCACCAAATTGACAGAGCCAACATTCGTGACCTGGCGCGGGCAGGTTAAAGCGGTCTTGCTCGACATCGGCGACTACAACGCCATGCTCGATCAACTCCAGGGCCGATCCACCAGCGCCGCAGCACGTTCGGCAGCCGCGCATGAGCCTCCGAAGGATCATCTGCGAGCGGAGAGAGGCTAAATCACGAGACGCGTTCGTGTGAGCGTGCCCCTGTAGCTCAGAGGATAGAGCAGAGGTTTCCTAAACCTTGTGTCGGGTGTTCGAATCACCCCAGGGGCACCACAATCGCCGCGCCAGGCGTGAGGCACTTGCGTCCCTCTTTTAATCGAATTGATATGATAACAACGGATACCTTCAAGTATGCCCCTATGAAAGGCTTGCCCCCGGCAATCCGTCATCTTTGCTGGATTGACCATATCCTGCCTTGAGGAAGGAATGACCCATGCACTGTAGGCATCGTCTCTCTATGCTTGTCTCAATCATTGCTCTTCTTCTCACCATTGTCGGCTGCGGCACATACGTCGCGCCCACATCAGCCCCCCAGACGCCGACACGAGTCGTCTCTGTGCCAACGGCCACGGTTGTGCCACGAACCGGGGCAGCCGCCACAGCCACAGCAGAACGGATACCGACATCCCTTGCTCCCACCAGAACGGCGGCGACAGAGGAAACGAAAACCACCTCCCTTCCCACGCCGACAGCGGCAGCGGCCACCGCGACATCATTGCCCACGCAGGAGCGCCCCGGCGCCACCCCTTCGGCCACCGGCACCACACCACCCAGCCCGGCACTGGCTGCGACGGCAACCAACACGCGTCCGCCCTTACCCACTATTCCACCAACACCCACATTCACGCCCTTGCCGGCTCCCACATCCACCGTGGTGGCCAATCTCACCGGTCAGATCAGGTCCAGCTTGCCGACCCCGCCGGCCACGCCCGGCCCAGGCAATCTTAGTCTTAACGCGGTGACCCTACAGTCACCTTTTGGCGATAACCTGTGGGTGGTCCATACCGTTGGCCTGCGCAGTTTCAACCCGCCGTATAATCACTTCATCGGCATCTATCGTCAGACGGCCAACGGCTGGCAAGAACTCAGCAAAGCCGAGCTGACATGCCCGGATTACCTGAACTACGGCTCCGTCAAGCAGGTGACGGTAGAGCCCAGTCAAATTTGGATCGAGGTTGATGGTGGGGCCGGCGCCCACTCTGGCTGTTTCGATCTCTTCAGTTTTGACGACAAGACCCTGAAACGCCAGGCCTCCAACACCTACGCCAGCCCCGGTGCCGGACGGGTTGCCGACTTGTTTGGTGACGGCATGGGTGAGGTCATCCTTGAGAAAAGCGACCCCTACGTCTTTTGCTATGCCTGTGGGGTGCGCTATGCCGCCTTCAAGGTGCTGCGCTGGAATGGCAGCAGCCTGGCCGAGGTGCAACTGATGCCTTTGAGCGACACGCTGCCGGCCGACGTGCGCAATCTGAACAACCGCGCCATCACCTTGGCCCAGGGCGGATTGTGGAAAGACGCACAAGCCGCGATCAGCCAGACGCTGACGCTGGCCACGCAGGTGCCCACCGTCACAATGAACGCCGCCCTCATCAACCTAACCGCGACAGCCCAGGCGAAGAACATAACCGGCGGCTACCCGCTGCTTGGCTACCTTTTCTACGGTGACTATGATGGGGCACTCAATCTTCTGCGCGCCTTTAAGCCGGAACAGCTTTTCGCCATCCCCTCGCCGTTAGTCACCGGGACGGTAGCCATGGGGTGGGAAAAGAATGTGACACAATGGATCACCCAAACGACGACACTCGCCCTGAGCGTGCAGCCCGATCTGGCCGCGGCCTACTTCATCCGTGGTTGGGGACTCAATCTCACAGAGCCTGGCAGTCCGGCAGCCGTGGCCGACATCCAGAAAGCTGCCCAGCTTAACCCGACCGAGGCGCTCTTCGCGCAGAGCGTCGCCTACTTCAAGAAGTGATCTATATTCAGGGTACATCCATGTGAATCTGCTTATCATTGGTCATAACCTTCACCTGACCGGCGGCGGCTTCCGCCCAAGGAGCAACGATGATACCCTCGCGGCGATTAGTTTATCAGACCCTCGACTTTGCACACCCACAACGTGCGCCCAGGCATCTATGGACCTTACCCTGGGCGGAGATGTATCATCCGGGCGCTGTACAACGTATCCTTACCGATTTCCCCAATGATATCGGCAGCCCAAAGCATACCTTCCGGATTCCTCTCAAAACGCAGGGTGAGCAACACGAGATCGGTATATACATTGATGAATGGGGCTGTATTTTCACCAACTATCAGCGCGGGGTTATTGGTGAAGTGAAGGACCCGCTGATCAAGGGTGAAAACTGGGAAGACAAGGACGCCTTGCGCTTGCCCGTTGAGCTGTTGTCCTTCGACCGGGATGTGGTCAATACTTTCTGCCGCACAAGCGACCTCTTCGTGACCGCCGGTCTCAATGTTAATCCGTTCGAGCGGCTACAATGGATCCGGGGGTCACAGCAGGTCTACATTGACCTGGGATTGCGTTCGCCCGGCCTGTTCGAGGTGCTGAACAGGATTCACGCCTTTAACTGCGAGCTGCTGACGGCCCTCGCCGAGACGGAGGTTGATGCGCTGACCGTCTTCGACGACTGGGGAGCGCAACACAGCCTGCTGATCAACCCCACACTGTGGGTCGAGGTTTTCAAGCCCATCTATAAAGACTATGTTGACATCGCTCACCGTCACGGCAAGCGGCTCTTTATGCACTCCGACGGATATACGCTCGACATCATTCCGCATCTGATCGAGCTGGGCGTTGACGCCGCCAACTTACAGCTCTTCTGCATTGAACTGGACAGGCTTGCCCCGTTTCGCGGTCGGATCACATTTTGGGGTGAGATAGATCGCCAATACCTGCTGGCCCGCGCCACGCCGGCCGAGGTCGAGCAGGCCGTCATAGCCGTCAAGGAGACCTTGTGGGCGGATGGTGGCTGCATCGCCCAATGTGAGTTTGGCGCAGGTGCACGTCCGGACAATGTGTACAAGGTCTTCGAGACATGGGACAAGATCACAAAGGCATAGGGAGGGGACTGTATCACCATGATTATTGACGCCGATTGCCATATTGCCTCGCGTAAGTGGGATGCCGTAGCCATCACGGCTTCCGAGTTGATCGAGCACATGGATCGCGATGGGGTGGACAAGGCGCTCATCTGGCTCAAGCCGCCGTACAACAAGGATATTGCGCCGGAGAACAGGGCCGTCTATGAGGCCATGAAAGCACATCCCGATCGTTTCCTCGGCTTTGGTTGGGCCAATCCTCTTCTGGGTAAAGAGACGACGGCTGCCACGATCAAGCAGTGTTTCGAGGAGTACGGTTTCTACGGCATCAAGTTCAATGGCGCACAGGATGGCTATGTCATTGACGACGCCAGGATCGCCCTGCCTGCAATCGAGCAGGCTGCCAGATACGGCAAGCCGCTCGCTTTCCACATTGGCGCCGATTTCTATGAGAACACACATCCTTACCGCCTGGGGCACATTGCTGCCCGTTTCCCAGAGATACCCTTCCTGATGGTGCATATGGGTGGCGTGGCCGTGCCGGCTCTGGATCGTTCGGCGGTTGAGACGGCCACGCAGCACCCGAACGTGACGTTGATCGGTAGTGCGGTGGCAGAAAGAGCTATCCTCAACGCCATCAATGTTCTGGGCCCGGATCGGGTCTGTTTCGGCAGCGACATGCCCTTCCGCCTGATGCACGTGCAACTTGCCGCCTATGGCGCGCTGTTGCGCGATCTGGATGAGACGGCCCGTGCCAAGGTCATGGGCGGCAATATTGCCCGTGTGCTGGAGATTGTCTGAGGAGTAAAATTGCCTAAAGAGAAAGTCCTGCCGCTAACGGCAGGACTTTCTGACTTCTGCTCAGGGAAGGTGCGTTCAACCAGCATTCAGAACAGGCCTGTGGCCACGGCTGCCGTGAGGCCCAGAATGCCCAAGATAATGCCACCGATGGCGATGACGACAAAGAGAACAATAAAGCCGATGACGATGGTGACGATCGTCTGTACCCACTCGAGGTCAAGGGCGGCTTTTGTTGCGATCAGTGAGGCAGCGAACCCCAGGATGGCCGCCAGGATGGCCACAATGAAGGCAAGGAGCGCGTCAAGAGGGCCCAAGACAAGAGCAAGGACACCGACGACCTGCCAGACATAGGCCAGGCCCAACGTCCGCACCAGCTCATCGGTAGTGACGGTCGCTTTGAAGACCTCACGGCCAACCCAGCCGACGACCAGGCACATGAGGTAGAAGGCGATGACGACGAAGATCGTGTAGATGATCGCCCCGATGATGTGCCTGTGCGCCCCAAGCTGGTTGAGGAAGCCGACGATGATGACGATGAGCCACGCCGTTTGGGTGAATGTTGTATCGGCTTCTACGTCATCATAGACCCCGGTGCGGAAGGTGATGGCACCCATGATACGGTCAACGAGCTGGTTTCCTGCGAGATTGCTTTGCATTCCTCATCCTCCTCATCTAGAACGAAGCAATAAAGACCGACGCCCCTGAGCAAAAGCCGGGAACCCTCCCGTAGGCTATAACACCGCATGAGGTCAGAGGATACTGTGTTGATAGCTCAGCTTCCAGCGCGGTCGCTGGAGAGCGGAAAGGTCGGCCAAAGGAAGGCTCAACTTCTCGGAACGACAGCCACCCTCGGATGTTTAGGTATTAGCACTACACCACTCACACGGAAGACGATCGTCTCCCCTGCTCGCATTCCCGGGATGGCAGGTGTGACCGATGTATCCTCCCCGTAGATAGGCATGGCTGCCAGCGCCCCTGTTGTAGCGAGTGCCTGGCATCCCACCACATCTCCTCGTGGGCTGACGGCCTCGACGATTGTGCCCACTGGGGCTGCGCTGCCACCGGATCAGCATCAGATAGCGTCACGCCGGTCACCCGCAGGTCCGCCCGTGTGCGTATCGTCAGCGTCGGCGTCACTACATTGTTGTTCTCGTTCGTCTCCAGCACGCGATTGAAGGGGGCGATGAACACGCGCCTGGGCGAGGGCCTCACCGTGCGCGGTTTGCAGAGCCTGCATCAACGGGTGCTGCGTGGCCGGGCACCACAGGTTATGGTCATCGTCGGCGATGTCTATGCTCTCTTTCCGGCAGAGGAGATCGTGGCAATGCTGGGTGTAAGCATCACCGAGACCCTGGGTCACCCCCCTTCGAGCCTCGGTCCCTAACCCCTTTCAAAATGTCTACCCCACCGGGTCAGTAACTGTTCACGTTTACCCTGGAAGCAAGTGCATCGGCATGCCTATCCCCTCCCGCAGGTTACCCAAACCTGCGGGAGGGTATGGAGACCGCTTCCCCACTTCCCTTACCCTAACCGTGAACAGTTACCGGCCCGTAACTGTTCACGTTTACCCTGGAAGCAGGTGCATCGGCATGCCGATACCCTCCCGCAGGTTACCCGAACCTGCGGGAGGGTCAAGTGGCAGGGCCGGGGGCATTCCAGCGAAAGTGCTGTTACCCTAACGGTGAACAGTTACAGGGGTCAAAACTGTTGCGCAGTGGATTGCCTTATGTTATAATAGGCCAGCCGTGCCAGAGGGCGCGGCCAGGTTACCTATGCCTGTATGATGCGGGGCTTGCAGCCTCGCTTTTTTGTGAGGACACACGTTCTATGGCTGATCTTGTGGCATCTGTCGAAGAAAGCGTCATCAAGCCGGATGTGCCAACGCTCTATCCGGGCGACACCGTGCGCGTGCATGCCAAAGTCGTCGAGGGCAACCGCGAACGCATTCAGGTCTTCGAAGGGGTTGTTATGCGTCTGCGTAAGGGCGGCGCCAAGGCCGATTTCACCGTCCGCCGTGTCTCTCATGGTGTCGGTGTCGAGCGCACCTTCCTCCTCCACTCGCCGCGCATCGAAAAAATCGAGGTCCTGCGCCATGGACACGTGCGCCGGGCCCAATTGTACTACCTGCGCGGCCGCGTCGGCAAAGCAGCACGTATCCGCGAAAAGAAGTACACGGCCAAAGCCGCCGGCCTGTCCCAGGGGGCAACAACACCTGAGGAAACCGAGGATACCCAGACCGAGAATCAGGAATAACGGTTCGGGATGGCACACCGAGATCCTGATCTGGCCGAGGAACTGTCACTCTATGCTCAAGGCTATCACCTGATAGCAGGCATAGATGAAGTTGGGCGGGGGGCTCTGGCCGGGGATGTTGTCGCTGCCGCAGTCATCCTTCCATCCGATGTAGGGGTCATCCATCGCCTGCGCGGCGTGCGTGATTCAAAGCAGCTTTTGCCGCGCCAGCGATCCATCCTCTGTACGGTCATCCAGGCCGAGGCGCTGTCCATCGGCCTGGGCCGCGTCTCAGCAGAGGAGATCGATCGCCTGGGTATTGTAGCAGCAACACGCCGGGCCATGATGCTGGCCGTGGCCGACTTACACATCCAACCGGACTACCTCCTCATCGACGCAATCCGCCTTCCCGACCTTGCCATTCCTCAGAAAGCCATCATCAAAGGCGATGTCCGTTGCCTATCTATCGCCGCTGCCTCGGTTGTGGCTAAGGTCACCCGTGATGCCTGGATGAGCGAACTGGACAGTCAATACCCTGGCTATGGCCTGGCCCACAACAAGGGCTACGGCACACTCTTCCACCGTCAGGCGTTGCAGCGCCTGCGGCCAAGCCCCATTCATCGGCGCTCTTATGCTCCGGTACGCGAAGCATTGCTTGCCGTGTAAAGAGCAGGAGACTGCAATGGCAGACGCCCGACACGGGTTGGGAAACCGGGGCGAGGCCCTGGCCGCCGACTACCTGGAAAAGCATGGCTACACGATTCGCGAGCGCAACTACCGGGTGCCCAACCTGGGCGAGATTGATATTGTGGCAGAAGAGGCCGGCTGCCTGGTCTATGTCGAGGTGCGCACGCGGCGGGGACGCGCCTACGGCACCCCGGAAGACTCGATCACCGTCGCCAAAAAGCTACGCCTTGTACAACTGGCCATGAGCTATCGCCAGGAGCATGCCGATCTGCCTCTGCCCGGCGATGAGCGCATTGACGTGGTTGCAGTTGAATTGACGCCCGCCGGGCGCGTCTTCCGCATCGAGATCATCAGGAACGCCATCGGCGTATAGCACGCGATGGACACCCCGGCCTGTTCTCTCCTCGCTCCTGCAGTTATGCCTCCATTGACCGACGTGCCTGTTGATCTCACCCCTTCTCTCGTATCGTTCGGCATCGTCAGGTGTTTCTACTCTTGGTTAGTCGCGGCGTCTTTGCGCGGCCCAACGAGTCAGGCGTAGGGCTGCATCTCATAGAAGGAGGTAGGAGCTTGTCTACACAGCAGCGGGTTGTCGTAACCGGGCTGGGGGCCATTACACCCGTGGGATTAGACGTGTCTACGACATGGGCAAGTCTGGTCGAAGGGCGGTCGGGGGCAGCCTTGATCAGCGCTTTCGACGCCTCGAATCTGGATGTGCGCATTGCCTGCGAGGTGAAAGGGTTTGACCCGCGCACCTACATGGAGCACCGCGAGGCCCGCCGCACCGACCGCTTTACCCAGTATGCCCTTGCCGCCGCTCACCAGGCCGTAGATGATGCCGGTCTGGCCAATGATGCGATTGACAAAACCCGCGTGGGCGTCATCATCGGCACCGGTATTGGCGGCATCTTTACCTTGAGCGAAACCATTCGCACCATGGATCAGAAGGGGCCGGCCCGCGTCAGCCCTCTGGCCGTCCCTATGCTCATGACTAATGCGGCTGCTGCCAACATCTCTATCACTTTTGGCCTGCGCGGTCCCAGCTATTCGGTCGCCTCTGCCTGTGCCACAGGTAATACGGCCATCGGCGAAGCCATGGAGACGATCCGGCGGGGCGACGCCGATGTCATGGTGGCCGGCGGCTCCGAAGCGTCAATTGCACCCTTCGCCATCGCCACGCTGGCTAACGCCGGCGCGCTGTCCAAGCGAAATGATGACCCCGCCGGCGCCTCGCGGCCATTTGATGCCACGCGTGATGGCTTCGTCTACGGCGAAGGCGCAGGCGTTCTCATTCTTGAGAGCCTGGATCATGCTCTCCGCCGTGGTGCACGCATCTACGCCGAACTGGCCGGCTACGGCTCGACCTCTGATGCCTACCATGTCACCGCACCGGTTGAAGGCGGCGAAGGCCTGGCACGCGCCATCTTGATTGCACTGGCCAAAGCAAGCATCCGGCCCGACGAAGTAGACTATATCAACGCCCACGGCACATCCACACCGTTGAATGACAAGGCTGAGACGGCAGCCATCAAGGCGGCTTTTGGCCCCCATGCTTACAAACTGGCGATCAGCTCGACCAAATCTATGATCGGCCACCTCATCGGCGCAGCCGGGGCCGTTGAGGCAATTGCGACCGTCCTCACCATTTACCACGGCGTGATCCACCCCACCATCAACTACCATACGCCCGATCCCGATTGTGATCTGGACTACGTGCCCAACGTGGCCCGTAAGGCCAACGTTAACGTGGCGTTGTCCAGTAGCGCAGGCTTCGGCGGGCATAATGCTACGCTTGTTTTCAGGAAGGTTGCACAATAGACAGTGCAGCAGAAAGTGCAGGAGAACATGACAGCGCGTAACGGACGACGACGCGTCGTTGTCACCGGCATGGGAACGCTCAATCCCCTGGGCAACGACGTAGCCACCATGTGGCAGAACCTGATGGCCGGACGCTCAGGCATTGGTCGCATCACTGCCTTTGATCCCACTCCCTACGAGTGCCAGATCGCCGGCGAGGTGAAGAACTTCAACCCCACCGACTACATTGAGCATAAAGAAGCCCGGCGCATGGATCGCTATACACAACTGGCCGTTGTCGCCACAGGGCAAGCGTTGCGCGATTCGGGTCTTCAGATTACTCCGACCAATGCCGATGATATCGGCGTTGTGTTGGGCTCCGGCATCGGCGGTGTCGGCTGGATGGTCGAGCAGATCAACGTCATGAACAGCAAAGGTCCCGGACGTGTCAGCCCCTTTGCCATTCCTGTCATCTTGCCCGATGCTGCCAGCGGCCAGATCGCGATCACCTATCAGGCCAAAGGTCTCAACATGTCGGTGGTTACTGCCTGTGCGACCGGCAGCACAGCCATCGGCGAAGCGACAGAGGTCATTCGGCGCGGCGATGCCGTCGCCATGATTGCCGGCGGCAGCGAGGCGGCCATTGTTCCCTTTGCTGTGGCCGGTTTCTCGGCCATGCGCGCCCTCTCGCGCCGCAACGACGACCCCGAACACGCCTGCCGCCCATTCGACGCCACGCGCGATGGTTTTGTCGTCAGTGAGGGCTGCGGCATCTTGATCCTGGAAGAGCTCGACCATGCCCGTGCCCGCGGGGCGACCATCTATGCCGAGGTGCTTGGCTATGCCGGTTCGGCGGATGCTATTCACATGGCGGCCCCGGCGCAGGAGGGCGAAGGCATCGCCCGCGCCATGCGGCGGGCTCTGCGCAACGCCGGCATCAACCCAACCGAGGTCAATTACATCAACGCCCACGGCACCGGCACTGTGCTGAACGACAAGAATGAAACGGCGGCGATCAAGGATGTTTTCGGCGAACACGCCTACAAACTGGCCGTCAGCTCGACCAAGAGCATGATGGGTCATTGCATGGGCGCTGCCGGCGCGGTCGAGGCGATAGCCACCATCCTCAGCCTGCACACCGGCTGGCTGCCGCCAACCATCAACTACGAGCACCCCGATCCGGAGTGCGATCTCGACTACGTGCCCAACCAGGCACGCAAGGCAGACCCCATGGTCGCCATGTCGAACAACATGGGACTGGGCGGACATAACGCAGCGGTCGTTTTCCGTAAATGGATGGGGGAGTAGGGCAGCGGTCACCTGTCTTGCCCGCCATTCCCGGATCTTTGAGTACTGATGATGAGGATGGAATGAAAAAGATCAAGGTCGTAGCCGACTCGACATCCAATATTCCCGACGACCTGGCGAAAGAGCTGGACATCCGGCTGGTGCCCTACTGCATTCAGTTTGGCAACGAGACGTTCTACGAAGACGGTAGCCTGACACGCGAGGAGTTTCACCGTCGCATTGCCGAGGGCGTATTCCCCAAGACATCGCAGCCGCCAATCGGCAAGTTTGTAGAGATCTTCCAGGATGCAGCCAAAGATGCAGCCGGCATTATCTGTGTCACACTAACGGCAGCTCACAGTGGTGGCTACGCCGCAGCTATGGCGGCCAGAGACATGATGCCGGATGTTCTCATCAAGGTAATTGATTCTAAGGCAATCTCGATGGGCTCGGGTTTTTTGGCTGTGGCTGCTGCCCGTGCAGCGCAACTTGGCAAGAACATGGCAGAAATCGTCAGCATGGTCGAGGGTATCCGCGAGCGGCTGTGCCATGCCATTGCCCTTGACACCCTGAAGTATCTGCAAATGGGTGGCCGGGTGAGTGCGTTTCAGACGATCCTGGCCTCGATGCTCAACATCAAGCCTATCCTCTATGTCAAAGACGGCGTGCTGCTCCCCTATGAGCGTGTGCGCACCCGTGGTCGGTCGTTGCAACGCATCGTCGAGATCACCGAGGCTGCCACAGGAACATCACCGGCACGCATCGGCGTCTATCACGACCAGGCGGCTGCCGAGTGCCAAGAGGTGCTGGAGTCACTCAAGAGCAAATTGAACGTCGTTGAGAGTTTTACAGGTGAGCTCTCCCTGGCCCTCACCGCCCACTCCGGGCCGGGTATGGTGGGGATTATCAGCTATCCCGTCGGGCCAGACGAGCCGTAGGCACCATCGCACGTAGGGCAATCAATGACGACACGGCGCAGACGAACGCTGAGGTTCACAGAAACTGCGTTACCTGCGCCGTGTCCACGTTCTCAACGTCATCGAGCGCCAGAAAGGGGACGTTATGAAGCAGGTCAGACGGTATGCTCAGATCGTGGGCTGGGGCCGCTATGTGCCCGCTACTGTGTTGACCAACGACGACTTTACCCATATGCTGGATACGTCGGATGAATGGATTCGCACCCGCACGGGCATCCGCGAGCGCCGCGCTGCATCTACAAAGGAATCCACGGCGACCATGTCCATTCGTGCCGCACAACAAGCCCTTGAGGTTGCCAACTTCGACCCCAACGACATTGATCTGATCATCGTGGCCACGGCAACGCCCGACTATATGTTCCCGGCCACGGCCTGCCTGGTGCAGGATGCCCTGGCAGCCCGGCATGCCGGCGCCTTCGACCTGTCGGCCGGCTGCTCAGGCTTTGTCTACGCCCTGGCCATGGCCGCCGATGGTATTGCCGCCGGCTCGTATGACAGCGCCCTGGTCATCGGAGCAGAGACACTGACCCGCATCGTTGATTGGACTGATCGCTCAACCTGCGTGCTCTTCGGTGACGGCGCCGGAGCGGTGGTGCTGCGGGCCAGCGATGTGCCGTGTGGCGTCTTATCCACGGTCATGGGTGCCGACGGTTCGGGCAGCGATTTGCTCTACCTGCCGAACAGCGGTTACAAGGACCCCATCTCACCAGACTCGCGGGCGACGCAACTGCCTTATATTCACATGAATGGCAATGAGGTCTACCGCTTTGCCACCCGCATCATGGGCTCGGTTGCGCAACAGGCCATTCGCAAAGCCGGACTCACCCTCGATCAGATTGATCTGCTCATACCCCACCAGGCCAATGTGCGTATCATTCAGTCGGCGGCAAAGAACCTCAAACTGCCAGACGAGAAAGTGTTTGTCAATCTCGACCGCTACGGCAATACGTCGGCTGCTTCGATTCCAATAGCCCTCTGTGAGGCCGTCGAGAGCGGGCGACTGAAGCCAGGCGCACGCGTCGTGTTTGCTGCCTTTGGCGCCGGGCTAACTTGGGCTGCGGCCGTTGTGCACTGGCAACCACTACCGCCCACCGTGCAACGCTCACGCTGGATGCGGTTTGTACGCTGGCTGCGTCTGACCCTTGCCCCCCTTCACTCGTGGTATCGTCGTACCATACGTCGTGTAGACACCGCGGTTGGCGAAGTGACAGGCGATAGCGAAGACAAGACGCGCAACAAGCAGCAAGGGACAGGAGGCAGGGAGCAAGCAACAGACGACAATGAGTAAAAGCAGACGCTGAACAGTTGCCGTCCCAAGTAACTGTTCACCTTTACTCTGGAAGTAGGTGCATCTCGGCATGCCCATATCCTCCCGCAGGTTCGGGCAACCTGCGGGAGGGTCAAGTGGCAGGGCTGGGTGGGGGCATTCCAGTAAAAAGGCCTGTTACCCTAACGGTGAACAGTTGCCGTCCCAAAAGTAATTGACAAATAAAAGCTCAGCAGGTATACTTGCTCTGTCTGTACCTGC
>Ga0272448_1004817_pt1 | contig 15193 bp, 17 predicted proteins | sample YNPCB0191_FD_202220 | JGI IMG/M metagenome (GOLD analysis project Ga0272448, IMG submission 202220) | Hot spring sediment microbial communities from Yellowstone National Park, WY, United States - YNP-CB-019-1 | ecosystem: Environmental > Aquatic > Thermal springs > Hot (42-90C) > Sediment...
TTATGATCACTATCTAAATGAGGATAAATATCAGATTCAAATTGATCAATTAACTCCTGAGGATAGTTTAAAGATTTAAGTTGATTCATAATTATATTGTTAGTCATCGTGTTTGAATTTTTAATCAAAATTAAAATAAATTTCAAATTTTTATGTAGATTTGAATTCTGTATCAAAATTCATTAAATAGGTATAAAAAATAATAAAAATTTTAATTAAAATAGATAATTTTTTAATTATAAAATGGATAATGATGACATTAAAATATTAGTTGAAATGAGCATTAAAGATTATGAATATATAAGAAAATTGGTTGATAGGGAAGATAAAAGAAGAGAACAATTAAGGGAGAAATATAGAAAAAGCAAGGATACCTCCTATAATAGAGGAACCTATAATACTATAGATAAGAGTGTTAAACTAAAAGTAATATCCCCCGTATCGTAAAGATTACTGTTGAAGATATGATGATAATCATCATATCTTAATGTGTATATTCATGGTAAGACAACTTTAATACCTTGATCTTCCAACATATTAGTAACCAAAGTTGTGAAAAAGTTACGACTTAGATTGCGATCAATGATATTTTGTACAATTAACCAAGTCCAATATTCATCTTTCAATTGATAATTAAAGTGACCATTTTCATCAGTTAACATTTTAGCTTGACTATACAAGTAATATAATATTTGTTTATCAATGATATTTAGACAATTAAACCATTTGCTAAATATATCTTTCTTTTTATCTGAAGGAATACTAATACCTGATGCAGTAACATTTAATTCTTTATTATACAATTTATTGATGACTGAAGTTAAATCATCATAAATAGTATAATAATCAATGGGATAATTAGCTAATCTGGTATTATTGTAGATATATATTTCATTATTGATGAGATATCTGATTCGACCGATCATTCTTTTAATCTGACTAGCTCGATTATTATCAGCTATAATAAAATGATAATGAAAGTGCTTTTGGGTAAAATCAAAGATCATAGTTGGATTATAGATGATCACTTGATAATTAAGCCATTGTTTATTAATAGAGGAAGTTAAATTATTAGGTATCAGATATTTGATTGCTTTATGTTTCAATTGATCTTCTAGTGATTTACAAGTCTTAATAGAACTAACACTAATAGCTATATTTTTGCCATTATCAAGATAAGTGAATAACTGATCAAGATTAGATACTTGATGAGCAATTAAATTATTTGATTTATTTAGATTATGTTGTAGATGAATGGGAGTATCTTTCTGATATTCCTGAAGTAATTTAATACAACGATCATCAATATCTGTATCCATCATAACAATCCATTCAGCTGAAGTTATTAATAACTCCATAATTCGTCGATAATTATTTTCATCATAACTATATTTAGTATCTAAATAATAAAGAATAGAAGTAATATCATCAAAAACAACTAAATCATAGACTCTGGTTAAAGAATTAATATCTTTCTGATTGATAATTGAACAACCTTTAATACCATTTTGTTTAAAACGATCACTGAGAATATGATTAGCTGGTGAAACAATAAGAATAGAATCAAATTCAGCTCGATGTGCTTTAATAAATTCGATTAATTTAGTTGTTTTACCAGTATGCATTTTAGACCAAATCACTTGAATAGATTTATTAATATCAAGATCTTTAATAAAATCAGCTTCATAAGTGTCTATCACTATATCGGTAGGTGGTAGATATAGAGTTAATTCTTTTAAGGTAGTCTTAAGACTAGGAGTTTCAGTGGCATTAACCTTTTCAAGATAAAGAGGAGTACTCTTTTGGCAACAGAACAAATAATAACTACCTTGATACAATTTAACTGACATGTTACCAATGTCATGAGTAACTTTACATAGAGGGCAATAAGAAGGAGTTATACGTTTGAGTTTTAAATATTTAGTCTCTAATTGACAATTAAAAGTCTTGATATTAACATAGGATGATATCATCTTAATAGCATCTCTTGGTATATCATCATATGTAATATTATTATTATTAACTAATTGAATAAGAGGTACTTCTGATGAAGAATAAACTGGTACATTATAATCTTCATTATCATCAGTGACATTACCAATTGGCTTAATTTTGATAGCTTTATTAGCATAGAAGCAATATAAATAGATAACACCTTTGTAAAGAAAAAGTTTCATATTGTCATGTTCATGATTACAATTACATATATTGCAAAGAGAAGGTGAAACTCGTTTAAGAAGAAGACCATCTGATTTAATAATGGAAATGAAATGTTTTTCGTCAACTAGTGAATACAATTTCTTGATTACATCATCAGTTAATGGATCACTACTCCAAGGTTGATAAAAGTTCATTTTATGAAATAGTTCTAATAAGTCATCTTTCAACAGGGGTGGTTGTTCCCATTTAAAAGCTTTAACTCTAAATCTAACAAGATCTTGAATAAAATCAAGTGTTAAATTAGCCCTAGGTTGATATATCGACTCTACATTATTATGATCAGGCATCCAAACTAATTTACAAGTTAAATAAGAAATATTAATGCAATTACTATGATTATTATTAACTTGTTTGGCAATATGAGCTATAACTTGAGTATGACCAATAAGATATGGGAAGTGGATATGAACTCTATTAGGGAAGGCTTTATTTCTAATGATATGATGTTCATCATTATTACTAGAATACTGATAATATTGATAATAGTAATGTTTGAATTGTGACGCTATTAAATGTAATGTAGAATCATCAATGGGATCACTTGAATCAATATCAATAAACATCCTAATAATATCATCATTATTAAGAACTTCTTGTAGACACCTAATATTATTATTCTTTAATTCTTGATATAACTTAACACTAAACTGTAAATAATGGTCATCATTAAGATAAAAGTACTGATTGTTATCAATAAAATTAGGATCTTTCACTCCATATTTATTATGTCCTGTTTTTAGTAGATACTTATCGAACCCACGATTATCTTGACAGTGTGGATGATAAATGTCATTATTATCAACTTTGATTAATTTAGGATATAAATTAGTCTTAAATTCATTGATTAACTCAGCTGGGAAATTAAACAATGTTAAAAAATCCATAAATTTAAATAAAAATAAATTAATAACAATTAAAATATCATTTTTAATTGTTAATGAAATTGGATGGTTAGTGCGATGTCAAGTAATGGACTATTTAAAATCATAAGTAGCACCTTTTGATTTTAAATAGTCCATTACTTGACATCTACCTTTTTCAGTTAACTTCATTACTATCGTCTTTAATTGTTTTGTGGTCGGCATTATAATATCAATATTGTTTAAAATTTTAGATGGTCCACAGGGCAAAATATATTTAATATTCTTAATATTCTGAGGCATCAGACAAATTTCAAGTCCTCTATTAAATAATTCAATAGCATATCTGAAATTATCTAAATTCATTAAATATTTAATAACTTCCAATTGACCACCAAAACAAGCCCACAGAAATGCCTCTTCAAAGTCTAATGTTTCACATTTCAAAATCAAATATTCTATAATCTTAATATTACCTGAATAGGAGGCTACAAATAATGGTAAATTTAAATTTTGATTAACTGCTGATTTGATATTTAATAGATCATCTAGTAGTTGAATATGACCATTCTCACAAGCATAACTTATCGCTTCTCTTAACGTAAATGTAATAAAAGATCTAGTGAGTAATTTATCATTAATTAATTCTTTAACCAACTCTCTGTTGCCAGCTATTGATGCACCTCTTATGATCTCTGTCAATATATTAGGTGTTAACTCTGAATTTGATCTCATAATAGTTAGTAGATAATTTACTAATGGAACGTTATTGTTAACTGCTGCATAATAAATCGCTAATTTTAAATTGGTAGCACCCTTGTTGATAAAATATTCAACTAAGGCCCGATTATTTCGATAGGCTGCCAGTACAACACAGTAATTAACATCTACACATTGCTCAGATCCTCTTTCACAATTCTTACCCTCTAAAGCTAATAATTCCAGATAACGTAGTGAAGGTGATAAATCGGTCTCATAAAATTCTTGATAAGGAAAGCGTAATTTGATAATATCAAATTCATCAATAATGAGTTTAAAAATAGTAGAATGCGCTTTAGTGGCCCAAAAATTGACATCTTTCCAAATTTGATAATACCGATGATTAGTTAAACAGAAATTCATAATGGAATGATAAGATAAGGGTAATAAAAAAGAATAAATGATTTCATAGGGGAATTGATCCAAAGTCATTTTAATCTTTCATAATAATTATTAATAATTTAATGTTATTATTTTATATGTTACTAATAAAATTATAAAGATTGAAGATAATTAATAACATAATCTAATTTATGTTGATAGGCTAATTTCAAGGCTCCATTGATGTCAGTGGCACCTTTGGATATTAAATATTTAAGGACTTGAAAACGACTCTCTTTAGTAGTACTAAATAATATTTTGTTTAATTGTTCTTCAGTTGGGAAAGCAATATCAATAGCTTCTAGTATCTTAGATGGTCCATGAGGTAAAATAAGCTTAAGAGTACCAATATTATGAGGTGTCAGACAACTTTTGAGGCATCTATTAAATAACTCAATATCATAATGCGATTTATTTAAGTTAATTAAATATTCAACCATTTTTAATTGACCACCAAAACAAGCCCAAATGATTACATCATCTATATATAATGTAGTATATTTAGTAATCAAATAATCTATAATCATAATATTACCCATATAAGCTGTCACTAATAATGGAATAATTGAACTATGGCCTATGGATATATAAGAATTTTTTAAAGTAATATTAAATAAATCTTCTACCAGTTGAAGATGATTATTCTCACAAGCATAAAGTCTACATTCATCGATGATCCCAAACATAAAATAATTATCGAATGTATTATTATTTATTAAATCAATAACCAAATCTCGATTACCGGCTATTGAAGCTGCCCTTATTATCTCTGAAAAAATAATAGGATCAAAAAGATTAATAAGAGTTAGTAGGTAATTTACTAATGGAATGTTATTGTTCAGTATCGCATAATAGGTTACCAATTTTAAGTCAGTAGCGCCTTTGTTAATAAAATATTCAACTAAGGACCGATTATTGCGATAGGCCGCTAGTGTGGCGCAGTGATTAATATCAACACACTGTTCAGAACCACGTTCACAAACTTTATTTTCTGAAGCTAATAATTGTAGATAACGCTGTGAAGGTGATAAAGAGGTATTAGAGAATTCCTGATAAGGAAAGGGTACTTTAATAATATCATAGTCATCAAGAATAACTTTAGAGATAGTTTGATAGCTTTTGGTAGCCCAAAAATTAATATCTTTCCAGATCAGATAATAATGTTGATTAGTTAAACAGAAATCCATAATAGAAGAATAAGGTAAAGGTAATAAAAAAGAATAAATGAGTTCATAGGGGAACCTATCAAAATCCATTTAAAATTATTAAAATCAACAAATAATAAATCAATTATCAATAATATAATGATATTATATGTTATTCAAATAAACACAAGTATCAATAATATAATGATATTATATGTTATTCAAATAAACACAAGTATCAATAATATAATAATATTAAATGTTATTCAAGTAAACACAATTAAAATATTATCACTAATTATTAATAAATTAATGATACTTGTAAAATCATAAAGATTGAAGATAATTAATTGATATTTTTGTGCTAATTGTAAGACTTCATCAATCTCATTAGCACCTTTTGATATTAAATATCCTCTTTAGTATTCTTGAATAATATCTTATTTAACTGTTCCTCAGTTGGGAAAGCAATATCAGTAGCTTTTAATATCTTAGACGGTCCAAAAGGTAAGATATAGTTGATACCACCAATGGTAGGAGGTGTCAGACAATATAAAAGGTTCCTATTAAGTGTATTAATATCAGATTTTAATTTATTTAATGTTCAATAACTTCTAATTGACCACTAAAACAAGCCATAGTAAATATCTCATCAAACTCCAAATGACCGGCTTTTAAAATTAAATAGTCTATCATTTTAATTTCACCTGGATAGACGGCTACTAATAACAACATAGTAAAATCATATAATATATTATCTTAATATTCAAGAAATCAATATGTCAATTCTCACAGACATAAAATAAAAAAATCTCTATTGTATTAACTACAACACTGTAGCCAAATGTATTTTTAATGATTAAGTCTTTAACTAGATCTCTATTACCTGCAATAGTAGCTCCTATTAGTGTCTTGGTAAAAATCTTATCAGTTGTGTAAGAATTGAAATTACATATTCCACCATTGGTAGATTATTATTCAATGCTGCATGGTAGACAACTAATTTTAACTGGGAGGCTCCTTTGCTAATAAAATACTTTACTAAGGGCAGATTATTTCGATAGACTGAGAGTATAGCACATTTATCAACATCCAAAATTTGTTCTAATTTACTAAATAACGATGTGAAGGTAGTAAAGTAGTGTGTTTAAATTATTGATAAGGAAAGGGTACTTTGGTGATATCATAAGGTTCAATAATTACTTTAGTGATATCCTGATAACATTTGGAAGCCCAAAAATGAGTATCATTCCAAAGTTGAAAATAATGTCGATTAGTTAGACAAAAATCCAATATTGAAGAATAAGGTAAGGATAATAAAATAGAATACATCAATTCATAGGGTAATACGTGGTTCATTTTATAATGATTTAAAATAATCAACAAGGTGATCTAATTTATATCGATGAGCCATTCGTGTAGCTACAATTAAATCATTAGCACCTTTGGATATTAAGTATTTGATTATTTTAAAACGACCTTCTTTAGTATTCTTGAATAATAATATATTTATCTGTTCTTCAGTTGGTAAATCAATATCATTAGTTTTTAATATCTTAGATGGACCATAGGGTAAAATATGTGTAATTTGATTAATATTAGGGGGTCTTAGACACACCTTAAGACCTCTGTTAAGTAATAAGATATCATATCTAAAATTATCTAAGTTCATTAAATATTCAATAACTGATATTTGTCCACCATCACAAGCAATATAAAAAGCTGAGATTAAACCTAAAAGAGTAATCCAACTTTTACCAGCTGATATTTGTCCACCATCACAAGCAATATAAAAAGCTGAGATTAAATCTAAAAGGGTAATCCAATTTTTACCAGCTGATATTTGTCCATTATTTTAATATTACCTGAATAGGCAGCTACTAATAATAATTTATTCCAATCATAATATATTGGATATTTTATATTAATAGTTCTCAAGTCATCCAATAATTGTAAATGACCATTTTCACAGACATAAGGTAGACATTGTTCTAAGGCTTCTAAGATAAAATGATTATCAAGTAAATCATCAATAATTAAATAGTTAATTAGATCTTTATCAATAATTAAATAGTTAATTAGATCTTTATCACCTATAATAGCAGAACCTCTTAACAGCTCCTTAAAAATATCAACAGCTAATCTTGATTGTTGTGTAAGACTAGTTAATACATAATCAATCATTGATCGGTTATTATTTAAAGCTGCATAATAAGCAACTAACTTTAAAAGAGAAGCACCTTTGTTGATAAAATATTTGACCAATGATAAATTATTCCGATAAGCTGCTAAAATAACACATTGATTAACATCGACAAATTGTTCAGAACCTCGTTGACACTCTTTAGCTTCAACAGTTAATAATTGTAAATAATGTTGTGATGGTGATAATTGAGTTTGATAAAATTCCTGATAAGGAAAGGGTATTTTTAGTAAATCATTATTAATAATAATAACTTTAGAAATTGTGTAATGACATTTAGTAGCCCAAAAATGTGTATCAGTCAAAAGTTGATTAGCTAAACAAAAATTACGAATGGATGAATAAGGCAAGGGTAGCAAAATAGAATAAATGATTTCACAGGGTAATAAATCAATATCCATTTTAATATCTGATCTTTAAACGATAATAAATCAATTATTGATATAACTAAATCTAATATTAATCAAACTAAAAGTAAATTTAAATGGTCTCTAATATTCAGACTGTTAAAGATATGGTTAGTGAATAAGTAATTTCTATTAACTACCAAATGTAGATAATATAACAAAAATGAAATATTTATGTGTTATAATATATAAATATTTAAATTTCGATGTCATCGATACCACACGAAATCATCCATTCATTATTAATCCATTGGTCTTATGAAGACATTATTACTTTTTGTCAAACTAGTAAAAAACATTATTTAATTTCTTTAAGTAAAGAGTTTTGGTTTACTAAATCTTGTCATGATATTACAGAAATTAATTATGATTATTGGGGATTTAAACAAATAGTTGAATGTTCATATCACGAGACATTCTCTACTAGAGAATTTTATATAATTTTACTATTTAGTTTTAAAGGTAAGTGTGTTAGAGGTAGTGAGAGATATTTTTTATCTGATACGTGTTTATCATTAGCCATTATAAATAAGGATCTTCCTTTAATTAAATATTTCTTAGAGCAAGAAATTACTAATTTAGATAGAGTGGCTACTTATGCAGAAGAAATTGGTAACAAAAAATTAATCAAACTAATCCTATTTAAATTAGTTAATACTAATAATATTAGTGATAAAGTTTATTGTTTTAATAAATTATTAAAAGGGTGTATAAAGACGGGTGATACTTATTTGGTAACAAAGATTATTTCCCAAACCAAAGAACATAATCTAGATTTAATAACACCTAAAAAATCATATGAATTAATCTATGACAGTTTAAAATTCGGTCATCAACAACTATTTGAATATTTATATTATAAATATGTGACAAATATGAATGATACAGTATTATATGAAAATATATTATATTATACAGCTATAGGAGGCCTAGTTAATAATATTAAATTAGCATTAACTAATAGGGCTACTGATTTAGAACTGGCTGCTGTTGTCGCAGTTAAACATGATCAGGTAGATATACTTAAATATATTATTGAAAATGGTGAAAATCTAAAAAAAATATATCCAAACATAAGAATACCAACTAAGATTGAAATTAATCTGTATTTTATTAATGCAGTTACTAATGAAAAGAAGAAGGTGACAGAGTATTTAAAGCAATTGGTAAAAGATAACGTAAATATTAATTGTAACTAAACTAGTTACTTCAATATCATTTTAGAAGATAATAAATTAATTAATTTAAATGACAACCAATATATCACTCTCTAGAAAGTATCTATCTGTTGTTAATAGATATGTTTTTTATCAAAAATTACAACATGATAAATATTGTAATCTAATTAATAAGTATAATAATTTTTCTTAGTAATGAGATAAAATTGATATCATAATAAGTTAATTATTATTGATATAATAAGTTAATTATTATGAGAAAATCATTACCTTATGAAGTAATATATCCATTGTTGTTAAATTTACCTTATGATTATATTTTACCATTTTGTCTAACTAGTAGAAAATACTATTCGATTTATCTAAATAATGAATTCTGGATCAATAAATCATATAATGATTTATCTTTTAACCACCAATATAAAGAGATTTTTGAAAAGGTATTCAATACAAAAACCACTACTAGGGAATTTTATATAGCATCATTAACTATCTATCAAAATAGGTGTGTTAAAGGATCAGAAAAATACATATCAGCTGATATGTGTTTATTATCAGCTATAGATAATAATGATGTTAATTTAATTTATTATTTATTAGACAAAGAGATTACTTATTTTGAGGAAGTATCTTCATATGCTATACAAATAAGTAATAAAGGATTAATTAATAAAATACCATCCAAACTAGTTAAGATCAAGATTTATGATATTATTATTACACCGTTAACAGTAATTTTAGTTGATTATCCATCAGGGAGAACTGTAAATATGGTGAATAATAGCAATTGGTTAGAGGTTAGTATACCTAAAAATATGTTAAAACTATGTTTAGATAATTTATTCAAAGCAAGTATAAAGATAGGAGATATAAGTTTAATAAAGGATGTTATTAGAACTGCAAAGGATCACGCAATTGATTTAATCTCGTCAGCAGAACTCACCACAATCATATCAAAAAACTTAAAAATAGGTAATCAAGAATTAATGTATAATTATGGGATCAATCTAACAGATAAGTATCAACATAATAGAATATTTAAAAACTTAAAATCAGCTAATCAGGAATTATTTGAATGTTTATATGGAATAAATTCAAAAGATCACACTAACACCTTTAAATATAATAATCAAAGATTAAAATATAATCAACAAAGTAAATACTATAAAAATTTCAAAATATTTAAATATAACAAATAATAATAATAGATGTGATCTACTAAATTTAGATCATATCTGTTTCTTCTTAAGATAAAGTATTAAGATAGTCAATAATTCCATGATAGTTATGTTGATACGCTAAATTCAAAGCTTTTGTAATATCATCCGCCCCTTGTGTGATTAAATATTTTACCATATCCAACTGATAATATAAAACAGCTAAATATAACATTTCATTTAAATCATCTTTAGTTGGTAAAATGATATCAGGATACCTTAATTTAAAAGATGATCCAGTTTCCAATAAATATTTAAAGGTGAGAAAATTAAAAACTTTAATGCAATCATGAATAGCTTGATTAATCGATTTAGCACCCAATGCTAAAAAATAATCGATCAAGTATTGATGACCATTAGAACAAACTCTACATAAGGCTTTATCGAAATCCAGGATGATATTAGATTGTTTAGCTTTTAAAATAATAATGTCTAATATGAGTTTATTGGAAGTAAATAACAATGCTGTATTAAGACTAAACGTGATATTTAATGAAGACCCTATATTAAATATATGTTCAACTAGTTTAAGGTGGTTTAGACGACAAGCATTACATAATGCTGTAGATAATAGTTCAGATACATCTCCACTATATAGAGAAAATAAATAATTGAATACATCAATATGACCATGATAGGAGACTGTTATTATCCAAAAGCCAATTTTTTTATCACTTTGATTAAAGTTAGATATCAAATAATCGATTAAGGCAATATTATTATGTCTACAAGAATGAGTTATGGCTCTTTCAAGATCAGTTGCAACGCGCGCAAGACGCTTCCTTTATCAATAAAATATTTGACTAATGATAAATCATTATGGAAAGCCGACATTATGAGGCAAGTGTCAACATTAATAAATAAATGGGTACCTCGTTCACATTTTGTTAGCGTCTCATATAATAATTGTATATATCGTAGATTAGGCGATATTAGACCACTGTTAAATTGTTGGTGAGTTATTGGAGTTTTAATGATAATACCATCTTGATTATGAGTATGGTAAAGATCATAATTAGCTTTCAACGACCAAAAATTAGTATTTAACCATATATGATAATAATCATGACATGTAAGACAAAATGACATTACTGACTGATAGGGTAAAGATAATAAGATAGAATAAATATTTTCATATGGTAATGAATCTATATTCATTTATAATCAATAATTATTTCTTTAATAGTTAAATCAAAGGAATAATTAATCAATAATTAAATTAAAGTATTAAGATAACTAATAATATCAATATATTTATGACGATGAGCTATTTCTAAAGACACCGATATATTAAGCTTGCAATGTATTGTTAAATATTTTACTATCTCTAATCGATTCCATAAAGTGGCTACATATAATGTCATATTTAATTCTTTAATAGTTGGTATAATTATATGGCAATACTTTAATTTCAAATCTAAACTATGATCTATTATATATTTGACAGTATTTAAGTTACCAGACTCACTGGCGGCCAGAATTGCCCTATTGAGTGATTTAGCACCTATTGCTACAAAGTATTCAATTAACTGATAATACCCATGATAACAAATATTATTTAGAGCTTCATCTAAGTTTAAAATTAAATTTAATTCTTTAGCTTTCAATATCAAAGAATCTAATATTACTTCATTACCAATGTATGACGATGATAATAAAATTGTATTAAGATCGTAATTAATATTTAATGATTTACCAAGATTAAATAGATAATTAGCTAATTTAATATGACCTCCTTGACAAGCATTATTCAATGATTTTTGTAGTAAAGAACTATAATCTCTCTTAACATTTAAACTTAAATATAACTTTAATAAATGATCAAATAAATCAAGGTGACCACCTGCTGAAGTACACTTTAGGGCCTCTTCTATAGGGTAATAAGTTAATTGAGACCTTTGTTTAATAATTGTCAATAGATATTCCACCATTTGTAGGTTACCGTTAAAACTTGCATATTGCAAACATGATATTAAATTTTTACTCTGATAGACATCCTTGGCTATAAAATATTTAACTAATATTAAATCATTATTCTTAGCAGCCAAAAATAAACATTTATTAATATCTATACATTGTTCGGAACCTTGTTCACACTTATTACCCACTCTAGCTAATAATTCTAAATATCGTAGGTGTGACTTCAATTTGGACTGATTAAATTCTTGATAAGTAACAGCTTTTTCAATTTTCTGATTATTTTTGTATTCAATATGATACAATTCATTATGAGCTTTATTTGACCAAAAGTTATTATCATTCCATATTTGATAATATTCATGATTGCTGAGACAAAAAGACATTATTGAACGATAAGGTAAATCTAATAAAATAGAATAGACAGTTTCATAAGGTATTAAATCAAAATAACAGACTACAGACATTTTCTGAATGTCTAGAACACCATATAATAAATCAATATTTATTATATGAAGCAATATTGTTGTATTATTAATGTTAATATATTGTTATTCTTTCAGGTAATATCTTTTAACTGGACACATTAAACATGGATGATTTCTTTGACATAACGAACAATAATCTCCTTTATCATCTTGATATCTCATTCCTATTTTACCTACGACACCAGGTGAATATGCTATTTTAACATATTTAATACCATTAATATACAATAATTTAGGCATATCACTGTATTTTTCTGAATCTAGTCTATCGAAAACGTCCATTAATTATAAAATTATCAATTTATAAGCCAATTGACAAAGCCATTATAATTAATATATTAATTAAACTTAAAACTTATAAATTATTATAGAACATATTAATATCAGTCTAATTTCTAATATAGTATTTCATATCTTTCCAGGAACCTAATATTTAAAATAATATCGAGTATATATTTAGTCATCACGAGATATAATTTATATACACTAATTATGATATATAACAACACTACTGTACATCATAATATTAAATATTGGTCACTTTTAATTTAGTAGCAGTTATTAATAAAATATTCATATCATCTACTAAAAGTAATATTTAGATATTTAAGTTTATAGGTATGAATGTTATTTGGAGTTATATTTGATATGACATTTATTTAACAAATAATCAACCAATGATAAATGTCCATTTAGACAAGCATTCTTCAATGCTTTTTTAAGGGTAACATCTAAAGATAACACTGGAATCCAAATTGAAAGTCCTTCTTTATTTATTTCTCGTCTAATTGATAATAAATGACATAATAAATCAATATTACCTATTGATGAACAAGTAATTACTAATTCATCAATAAGTTCATAACTCATTTGTGATCTTTCTTCAATAATAGAAATTAAATAATTGATCATTAAACGATTACTATTTTTTGTAGCATTAATTGACGCCTCTTTCAAATCAGTCATAGAATTATCTTTCTGAATAAAATATTTAACTAATAATAAATTATTTTGAAGAGCGGCTAAAGTAATACAAACATTAATATCAATACATAATTCTGACCCACGTTCACATGATAATCCATATTTAGCTAATAATTGTAGATAATATTGATGACACTTTAATTGAGTTTGATTAGTTAGTTTTTGATAAAAATCCCGATCCATTTTACAATTCCAAAAATAGGCGTCTTGCCATATCAAATAATATTGATGGTTAGTTAAACAAAAAGCCAACACTGATGAATAAGGTAATGACAACACAATATGATAAAGGAGTTCGTATGGTATCAAATCAATATTATAAATAATTTCCATTGTTAATAGTATAAATATACTATAGTCTTAATCAATTTTCAATTGTCTAATTAATAAATATTATAACTATGATAATTATACTCAAGTTTAGACACTAATAAATTATTTACATCTAATAACTGTTAATTTAAATGTAACCTTCTATAACTTTATCGAGTAATAATTATATTATCTATATTATTTTATAAAGTAAATTAATTTCTTAATTGGTATTAACTACTCAATTACTCACTCTCATGATAATATTTAGTTATTTATAAAGAGACATTTGGATTGTGACTATTATAATATTGATCAATAATCCATAATCTAGAATTATTTGATGTCAATTAAAATGACTTTAATATTGAACTACATAAATACTAGATTTATTTAGTATAATGTTATTTAAGTATTGATAAATATTATTAATATTAGTTAATTTAAGGTTTAATAATATCCAGTTGATTATAGATTTTACTTATTTATCACGAGTGATAAATCTACTTATTCAACTTATTTATCATTTAAGGTATATAATATAGATAATATATCGAGTTATTTCGATAGGGGTCTATTAAGTTATCATAGATTAATAAGAGTTTATTATTTGTAACAGATTAATACGAGTTTATTAAGTTATGACAAATTCCCTTCGTTCGTATCTCCCTCTTTATTTACATAATAGCATTGCTTAGCAATGCTATTATGTAAATAGAGGGAGTCGCAAAGCGGAACTTCCCGTTAATGGCGCATAGCGCCATTATGAGGGAAGCCGCTCCTTCTGTTAGGCCTTTGGCCTAACAGAAGGAGACAATAAGAGTTTATCAGTTGTAACAGATTAATACGAGTTTATTAAGTTATGACAAATTCCCTTCGTTCGTAGAACTTCCCGTTAATGGCGCATAGCGCCATTATGAGGGAAGCCGCTCCTTCTGTTGTCTCCCTCTATTTATACTCTGATATTTATATCATAGTATAAATGGAGAGGGAGACAACAGAAGGAGACAATAAGAGTTTATTAGTTGTAACAGATTAATAAGAGTTTATTAGTTGTAACAGATTAATAAGAGTTTATTAGTTGTAACAGATTAATAAGAGTTTATTAGTTGTAACAGATTA
>Ga0272448_1004818_pt1 | contig 15192 bp, 16 predicted proteins | sample YNPCB0191_FD_202220 | JGI IMG/M metagenome (GOLD analysis project Ga0272448, IMG submission 202220) | Hot spring sediment microbial communities from Yellowstone National Park, WY, United States - YNP-CB-019-1 | ecosystem: Environmental > Aquatic > Thermal springs > Hot (42-90C) > Sediment...
TGGCCGAAGACGAGGGCATTGAGATGCCCATCTCCCAGGCGGTCTATCAGATAATATTCGAGAACAAGGATCCCCGCCAGGCCATGGAGGAGCTGATGACCAGGGAGGCCAAGCCGGAATGAGGGAGGCAGCCATCAAACTGATTTCCATCCAGGGCATCAGGGCCATGACCTTTGCCCCCCTGAATGAGATCGGCTTCCGCCACGGCCTGAGCCTCAGGGATGAGGACCGGCCCGACATGTTCGAAGAACAGGTTTACCGCATCCTTTCCCGGAATAGAAAATTGGCGGTGACCGAACAGATCCACTCCACCTTCCTAGCCGCGGTGGACAGGCATTCCCAGAACTGGTATCCGCGTCGGATCGCAGCCGATGCCCTGATGACCGGCGACCCCGATATTGTCCTTTCCATCCACACCGCCGACTGCGTCCCCATCTTCCTGGCCTCCCGATCTCCCCGGGCGGCCGCCCTCATCCATTGCGGCTGGCGGGGGACGGCCCGGAACTTCGCCGCCCAGGCCCTGAACGACTTCGTCCGATACTACGGCGTCAGGGCCAAGGATATGACCGCGGTCATCGGGCCGTCTATCTGCCAGAACTGTTATCCGGTGGGACCGGAGGTGGCCGAGCTTTTCGACGAAGACCTGAAGCTGAGGATTGAAGACCATCGTTGGCTGCTAGATCTGAAACGGGCCAATTTCCTCCAGTTAGCCTCGGCCGGGATGAGTGAAGAGAACATCTACCTGTGCCCTCTCTGCACCCGGTGCCGCCCTGACCTCTTTTACTCCTACCGGCGCCAGGGGCAGGATCTCAGGGGCAAAATGATCTCCTTTATCGAGGTGGGAACAGATGAAACCAGTTGAGAAAACGAGCCGCAGCGAACTCGAGGCCAGGATCCTGCAGAACTTGGGCACCAAGGTCTACTATTCCATTCGCGAGGCGGCCGAGATACTGGACCTCAAACCCTATATCCTCAGATTCTGGGAGAGCCAGTTTCCCCAGCTCAGGCCCAGGACCAGCAAGGGCGGCCGTCGTCAGTATCAGATAGACGATATCAAACTGCTGCTTCTGATCAAGAGGTTGCTCTATCAGCAGGGATATACCATCGCCGGGGCCAAGGCCCGCCTAAAAGAGATAAAGCTCAGCGAGCCCAATCAGATGGACCTGCCCTTCGAGGAGTGGCGGAAGAAGGTGAGCCTGCAGGGGATCGCCCAGGAGCTGAGGGAGATAATCCAGATGCTGGATCGGGCGAAATAGATTTTGGGCAACTCTGTAATTCATTGTTTCCGCCCCAGAGGACGCCGAGAGAATTTCGTCCCGACTGCAGCCAAGATAATAGCAATATTTAAATTTTCTATATTTTTCTCGGCAATCCATGGATAGAAGGGACAACTGATATTGAACCCTCTCCGTCAGGGAGTGCTCCAGATACTATGTCAGTTAGCCGTATGGCAGATAGTAAAAGATTACTCTTGCTTTTTACCTGAGATGTATCGTATAATTACCATCGGTTCGGGGCGTAGCGCAGTCCGGTTTAGCGCACTAGACTGGGGGTCTAGGGGTCGGTGGTTCGAATCCACTCGCCCCGACCATCAACTAAAAAACAATCCGACGATCGGCAAAAGTCTCCAGTGGTCTCCACGGAGGGTTTTGCTTTTTTTTATAAACCGAAAAACCCATACGAAAGGTACGACCTAAAGCGGTCAGCGCATGGCATTCACCGAGTCGGAATTTATCTCCAGATTCTTCGGCAAACTGCGGAGCCTGCTGTTGGGCAAGCCCAAGGATGTCGAGGACCCGAAGATCTTCCACAAGATATCGCTGGTAGCGCTGCTGGCCTGGATAGGGCTGGGGGCCGACGGCCTTTCCTCCTCATCCTACGGCCCGGAGGAGGCCTTCCGGGCCCTGGGCCAGCATACCTACTTAGCGATATTCTTGGTATTGGCTACGGCCCTGACAGTGTTCATTATTTCCTACGCCTACTCCCGTATCATCGAGCATTTCCCCCACGGCGGCGGCGGCTACATCGTGGCCACCCACACACTGGGGGAAAAGGCGGGGGTAATCTCCGGCTGCGCTCTGTTGGTGGACTATGTGCTGACCATCACCGTCTCCATCGCCGCCTGCGGCGACGCCCTGTTCAGCTTCCTGCCGCTGCACTATCATATCTACAAGTTGCCCTTCTGCACCCTGCTGATCCTGGCGCTGATCATCCTAAATCTGCGGGGGGTCAAAGAATCGGTGACCTTCCTGGCGCCGATCTTCGTCATCTTTTTCGCCACTCATATCGTTCTTATCGGCTATGGCATATTCAGCCATACTAACCAATTCACACCCATCGTATTCGAGATCCACCAGAGCCTTCGCTCCGATCTATCAGCCATCGGCTTGTGGGGGGTGCTGGGCATTTTTGTCCGGGCATACTCAATGGGGGCCGGAACCTATACCGGGATCGAAGCCGTGTCCAACGGGCTCCAGGTGATGCGCCAGCCCAAGGTCCAAACCGGCAAGAACACCATGGCCCTGATGGCGGGATCGCTGGCCTTCACCGCCGGCGGCCTGCTGTTATGCTACCTGCTGCTACGGGTTCAGCCGGTAACCGGAAAGACCATGAACGCTGTTTTGGCCAGTACACTCTTTAGAGGTTGGACGATCGGACCGGCTCTGGCAATGATTACGATAATTTCCGAAGGCGCCCTGCTGTTTGTGGCCGCCCAGACCGGTTTCATCGACGGCCCCAGGGTGATGGCCAATATGGCGGTGGACTCCTGGTTTCCTCACCGCTTTGCTTCGCTTTCGGAACGGCTGACCATGCACAACGGAGTGATGATGATGGGTGTGGCTTCACTAATCCTGCTGTTCTATACCGGGGGCCACATCACGACACTGGTGATCATGTACTCCATTAACGTTTTTCTGACATTCTCGCTCTCCCAGGCCGGCATGTTCCTATACTTCGCCGCCAACAGGGAGCGGGAACCAAAGTGGAGAAAGGAGCTGTTCATCTTCGGTGTCGGTTTCATCCTCTGCTTGACCATCCTGACCATCGCCGTGGTGGAGAAGTTCACCCACGGCGGCTGGCTGACCCTGGTGATCACCACCGGTCTGATAGTTATCTGTTACCGCATCAGAAACCACTACGAGACAGTGCGAAAGGGAAGCCGCCAGCTGGACGAGATCCTTCTGGATATACCGATGGCGAAGAAGAAAGCGGCCCCGGTTAATCCCAAAGAGATGACGGCCATCATCCTGGTCAATGGCTACAACGGCTTCGGGGTCCACACTCTGATGTCGGTCATCCGCAGCTTCCCCGGGCTCTACAAGAACTTTATTTTCGTTTCAGTGGCGGTAGTGGACTCAGGATCCTTCAAAGGTTCGAAGGAGATAGACGCCCTCAAAGCTTCGGTGGTGAAGTCGCTCCAACTTTACGTGGACGTGGCCCACGACTTCGGGCTGGCGGCCGAATACCGCTACGACACCGGTACCGAGGTGGTGGAGACCGTCAGTCAGTTGTGCCAGGGGCTGGCCCGGGAGTTTCCCCGATGCACCGTTTTCACCAGCCGGCTGATCTTTTCCCGGGAAAGCGTTTTCCAGCGCTTCCTGCACAATGAGACGCCGTTCGCCATCCAGCGCCGCCTGCAATGGCAGGGCATAACCACCGTGGTGCTGCCCATCAGGACTAACTACTAGTTTCCATGCTTATAAAACCGATCAAAAATCACTAAGATCAGGAAGAGTGGACTAAATGGATCAGAGATTATCCAGGCATGCCGAGGTGGTGATGAGGTACTCCCTGGGCCTCAAGGCCGGAGACCGCCTTCTCATCCAGGGCGGCGACTATGCCCTGCCCCTTATCAAGGAATGCTTCCGCCGGGCCCTGGCCCTGGGCGCCTTCCCCTATGCCCAGCTGGCCAACGAGGAACTGCAGGAGATGATGCTGCGCTACGGCAGCCAGGAGCAGATAAAATTTTTGCCGCCCCACGAACTGGAGGCGGTGCGCCAATGCGACGCCCTGCTCACCATCATGGGCAGCATCAACCCCCGGATGCTCTCCAGCATCCCGTCCCAGAGGATGAAGTGGCGGTCGCAGGGCATAGCCGAGTACCGCCAGATCTTCTTTGAACGGATGGCCCAAGGCGAGCTCCGCTGGTGCGGCACCCTGCATCCCTACTGGGGCAACGCTCAGGAGGCCGAGATGTCGTTAGCCGAATATCAGGACTTCGTTTACCATTGCTGTATGCTGGACGAGCCGGATCCGGTGGCGCACTGGAGGGAGGTGGCAGAAGGGCAGGAGAGGATCTGCCGTCTGCTGGATGGGGTGGAAAAGATGAGGATAATAGGGGACGGCACCGATCTCACCCTCTCAGTCGGCGGCCGGAAGTGGATCAACTGCTGCGGACATGAGAATCTCCCGGACGGCGAGGTTTTCACCAGCCCGGTGGAGGACTCGGCCCAGGGCCGGATCCGCTTCAGCTTCCCCGGCATCTACGGCGGACGGGAGATAGAGGACATCCGCCTGGAGTTCGACAAGGGCCGGGTGGTGGGTGCCGAGGCCGCCAAGGGCGGCGATCTCCTGGAACAGATACTGGAGACCGATCCCGGGGCCAGGCGGTTGGGCGAGGTGGCGGTGGGCACCAATTACCATATCAGCAGGTTCACCCGGAACATGCTCTTCGACGAGAAGATCGGCGGCACCGTCCACCTGGCGTTAGGCCAGGGATTTGCCGAGGCTGGGGGCCAGAACCGCTCTTCCATCCACTGGGACATGCTCTGCGACCTGAGGCATGGCGGAGCGATCCTGGCCGACGGACGGGAGATCTATCGGGATGGCAGGTTCGTCATCTAGGTTCGAAAATGGGGCAGAAGGATCAAGACAGGATAGCCGTAGTCATCCCCGCCTACCGGGCGGCCCAAACCCTAAGCCTTTTGTTGCCCCGGGTGATGGATTTCGTCCCTCCAAATGATATAATTGTCATAGATGACGGATCCGGCGACGACACCGCCAAAAGGTGCCGGGATTTAGGGGTGACGGTCATCGGCCATGCCCGGAACTGCGGCAAGGGGCAGGCGCTTCGCACCGGTTTCGCCGCCGCCCAGGCCAGGGGTTATCGAGCCGTCATCACTTTGGACGCCGACGGCCAGCATCGGCCGGAACATATTCCTGATTTCGTTAAACGCTTTAAGATTACCGGCCGTCAAATAATAATAGGCTCCAGGAAGTCTCGTTTCTCGGATCTGCCCTTCGACCGATACCTGAGCAACCGGTTGACCACGGTCGTTGTTTCCCTGTTGGCCGGGCAGAGAATAGAGGACAGCCAGAGCGGCTACCGGTTGATCTCGGCTTCGGCCTTGCGGCTGGTGGACACCCGCAGCGAACGTTACCAGATGGAGTCGGAGTTTCTGATAAAGGCTGGCAGGCTGGGGTTGTTCATCGGGCATCTGCCGATAGACAACCAGCCCAGCGCCACCAGCCATATCAATCGTTTTATGGATACCCTGAAGTTTTTGGCCATGGCCCTGAGGATGATGTGGAACTGAACTCATCCTCGGAGGATATATATCTGACCAGGCTTTAATCATAAATCGAAATATTGTTATACATATGTCCAGAAAGCCGCTAATCCTGTTGACCAACGATGACGGCATCGAGGCCCAGGGGCTCAAAGCCCTCCGGAAGAGCTTGGCCCGTTTCGCCGATACCCGGGTCTTCGCCCCCATGTCCGAAAAAAGCGGCGCCAGCCATTCCTTCTCCCTGAGGAAGCCTTTGGAGGTGGTCTGGCGCGATCCCTATACCGTGGCCGTGGACGGCACGCCCACCGACTGCGTCATGTTGGCCATCCGCGGCCTGCTCAAGGAGCCTCCGGACCTGGTGGTCTCGGGGATCAACCATGGCCCCAACCTCGGCGACGACGTCACCTACTCCGGAACGGTGGCCGGCGCCATGGAGGGCACACTCTTAGGAATCCCCTCTTTGGCCGTCTCCTGCGTCTCCTGGGGCCGCTGCCGTTTCTTAGCCGCCGCCCTGTATGCTGCCCGGATAGCCAAGTTCGTCCTCAAGCACGGCCTGCCCCAGAACACCCTGCTCAATGTCAATGTGCCCAACAAACATCCCAACAAAATCCGGGGCTTGAGGATCACCAAATTGGGCAAGCGCATCTACCGCGACATGATCATAGAACAGAAACACCCGGACGGAAGGCGGTATTTCATAATCGACGGCGCCGACCCCGGCTGGAGGCGCGAGCCCGAGACCGATTTTGAAGCTATCGAACAGGATATGGTCTCCATCACTCCTTTCCATCTGGACTGGACTAACCACCGGGCCGTGGCCCAGCTCAAGAAGTGGGAGGGGAGGATATGAACTACTCTCGTCGGCACCGGAGGCCAGATGTCTGAGTTCTTGCCCAATCACGATTACCGGAACCTGAGGCGGCAGATGGTGGAGTCCCAGCTCATCCCTCGAGGCATCAACGATCCCCGGGTGATAGAGGCCTTCCTCAAAGTGCCGCGCCATCGTTTCGTGGAGCCGGCCTTGGAGCGAAGCGCCTATGACGATAATCCCTTGCCCATAGGCGGCGGGCAGACCATCTCCCAGCCCTATATGGTCGCTTTGATGACCCAGGCCCTAAAGCTCAGGGGGACCGAGAGGGTTCTGGAGATCGGCACTGGCTCGGGCTATCAGGCGGCCATCCTGGCCGAGCTGGCCGCCCAGGTCTTCACCGTGGAGCGAATAGAGAAGCTGGCCCGCCGCGCCCGTCAGATATTAGATGAACTGAAGTATCACAATATCGCCGTCAAGATCGGCGACGGCACCTTGGGCTGGGCAGAGCATGCTCCATACGACGGGATCATCGTCACCGCCGGCGCCCCCCAGATACCCAAAACCTACTGGGATCAGCTGGCCGAGGGTGGGCGCCTGGCCATACCGGTGGGCGATAGTTTTACTCAGACGCTGAAGGTGATAGTCAAACAGGACGGCAAGCCAAAGGAGACCGACTACGGCGGCTGTGTTTTCGTGCCCCTGGTGGGTAAGTATGGTTGGAGACTAGAGGAGCGGTGATGGCCAGGACGATAATAGGAGTCATCGGAGGATCGACGGCCACCAAGGGCCAGTTAGAGGCGGCCTACAAGGTCGGCTCTCTATTGGCCGCCCACCAGGCCGTCTTAGTCTGCGGCGGCATGGGCGGGGTGATGGAGGCCGCCTGTCGCGGGGCCCAGGAGAACGGGGGCCTGACCGTGGGCATATTACCAGGATCATCGGCCAGGGAGGGCAATCGCTATCTTACCATACCCATCGTTACCGGTTTGGGATATGCCCGCAATGCTGTCGTCGTCCAGACGTCACAGGCCATCATCGCCATCGGCGGCAAATACGGCACCCTCTCCGAATTGGCCTATGCCGCCCAGTACGGGATACCGCTGGTCGGTCTGTCTACCTGGAAGGTGCGGCTGCCCATAAAACATGTCCGGACGCCGTCCGAAGCCGTGAAATTAGCCTTGCAATTGGCTGTGGAGAGATGAGCCGGAATTTTACCGCCCGCATCTACGGGCTGGTCCAGGGCGTGGGCTATAGATACTTCGCCCTGCGGCAGGCAAAGGATTTAGGATTGGTCGGTTTCGTCCGCAACCTTCCCGACGGATCGGTACAGGTCCTGGCCCAGGGCCCGGATTCAAAACTTGAGGCTTTCCTAAAACTGCTGCGCCAGGGGCCGTCCGGGGCCCGGGTTTCCCGGATGGAGGTGGAGTGGTCTGAAAAGGGCGAAGGGGATCTCACGGATTTCACCATAGAATTCTAATCAGGAGCCTTTCATGGATCTCAAGAAGTATATCCGCCAGGTGCCGGATTTTCCTAAAAAGGGGATCGGCTTCAAGGACGTCACCACATTATTGAAGGACGGGCGGGCCTTCAGGGCCGCCATCCTGATGCTGGCCGCCAGGCTGCGGGGATGGGAATTCGATTCGGTGGCGGTCATCGAATCCCGGGGCTTCGCCTTCGGCTCGGCCTTGGCCTATCATCTGAAAAAAGGCCTGATCCTGGTGCGGAAGCCGGGCAAGCTGCCGGCCCGGACCGTCCGCCAGAGATATTCTCTGGAATACGGCAGGGACGCCTTGGAAATGCACCGGGATGCGGTCGGGCCGGGCCAGCGGGTGCTGATAGTAGACGATCTCCTGGCAACCGGAGGCACGGCGCTGGCCGCGGCTAAATTGGTGGAGAAATTAGGCGGCCGAGTGGCCGGCCTGGCCTTCGTCATTGAACTCGATTTTCTCAAGGGCCGGAAGCGGCTGAAAAAATACCGCGTGGAGACCTTGGTCCATTATCAGAGCGAATAAATGGTCCTCCGTCGGTTTATGATATTGATCGCCGTCCTGGTGCTGGCCCGGGCCGCGGCCGCCCAGGAGGAGCCGGCCGCAGACACCGGCGAGGTCTTCTATCAGGAATATCTCAACCGCCTGATGGATGACCTGAGGCTGTGGCAACTTCAAGAGCTGTCCGGACGATGGGGCTTATCGGTGGATCGTCATTATTTTCGCATGAACCGGAGTTTCTGGGAGGAGAGGCTGAGCCTGAGCCTCTCCATGGGCCTGTCGGCCAACAACCTGCAGAAGGCCGCCTTAGAATACCGGCTGCGGCCCAACCTGACGGCCAGGGCCGAGGTCGGACGCCAGGCCGACCATAGCGAAGCCTGGCTGGATCTGATATTTCATTTCGAGTATTAAAAGACCTTATCCTATAGGGGCGGCGATGAAATCAAAAATCATTGAAAGCCGTCTGTCGTCCGAGCTATAGATCGAAATTATTCCTGTTTTTTCTTCCTGATGATAATCTGATACTAGTTCATTTCTAAAACAAACCAAGCGATCGGATCCACCATGTCAAAGATCAGGCTAAATTCTATCCTGCTGTTATCTTTAGCGCTTCTGGCCCAAATCATGTATGCCCAGGATGGATACTTCGGCAAGAATAAGGTCAATTACCGACGTTTCCATTGGCGGCAATTAGAGACCCCCAATCTGACCCTTTACTATTATCAGGGGGCCGACAGCTTGGCCGAGATCGCCGCCAGGCTGGGCGAGGACGCCTGCCGCCGCCTCTCCCAGATGCTGAACCACCGGCTCAACAACAGGATCCCTCTGATCCTTTATTCCTCCCACAACGATTTCTCCCAAACCAACATCACCACCGACATCGTCGAAGAATCGGTTGGCGGATTCACCACCGTCTTCAAGAACCGGGTGGTGGTGCCCTTCACCGGCTCTATGGCCGATCTGGATCATGTCATCAGCCACGAGATGGTGCATGCCTATATGTTCGATCTCTTCTTCGGCAAATCTTTGGAATCGGTGCTCTCCACCCAGGCGCTCTATTCCATCCCCCTGTGGTTCGCCGAGGGCCTGGCAGAATACTGCTCCCGGGGCTGGGATCCCGAATCCGAGATGATCATCAAAGACTTGGCGGTGAACCAGAGGCTGATCCCCATCACCGAGTTGGATAATTACGGCGGAAGCTATTTGGTGTACAAGGAGGGCCAGTCGGTGCTGCGCTACATCGCCCAGCGCTACGGACAGAAGAAGGTGGCCGAGATGCTGCACCTTTTGCGCTCCAACCGCAACATGGAGCGCACCTGCCAGTCCGTCTTGGGCCTCGGCCTAGAGAAGCTTTCCGAGGAGTGGATGCGCAGCATCCAGCGGCAGTACTGGCCGGCGCTGGCCCAGAGGCAGGAACTGCCTGAGTTCGCCAAGCCGCTGGCCGAGCAGAAGTTCGGAGATTCCTATTTCAACCTTAGCCCGGCCTTATCGCCCCAGGGGGATAGGATCGCCTACATCTCGGACCAGGGCGGCTATGCCGGCATCTACGTCATCTCCAGCATCGACGGCCACCGCATCAGCCATCTGGTCAAAGGGGAGCGGACCTCGCTGTTCGAGGCCATGCACTTGGCCTGGTTCCGCGGCGGCCTGTCCTGGTCGCCCGACGGCCGCTGGCTGGCCTTCGCCGCCAAATCAGCCACCGGCGACCGCCTCTATATCATCGACAGCGAAAAGGGGAGGTTGGTGAAACAACACCGGCTGCAGCTGGACGGCATTTATTTCCCCCGCTGGTCTCCGGTGGACAACCGGATCGTCTTCTGCGGGCTCAAGGACGGGAAGTCCGATCTCTACATCACCGATGCCTTCCAGGGCGGACTGCGGCGGCTGACCGACGATTTCTACGACGACCGCCATCCCTGCTGGTCCCCGGACGGCACCACCATACTTTTCTCCTCGGACCGTCCGGCGCCGGCCGACAGCCTCAGCCCGGGACGTTTGGCCTTCGGAAAATATCGCTTGTTCACCATCCCGGCCGAGGGCGGTGAACTGCAATGCCTGACACCGGATGAGAGCCAGGCCGGCAACCCGACCTGGTCAACGGCCGGCATCATCTATACCTCGCTTTACGACGGGATATCCAACCTCTTCTATTTAGCCTCGCCGGACAGCCCGCCGCGGCTCCTGACCAACGCTCTCACCGGCTGCCTCCAGCCCGATTGGTCCCGAGACGGCAGCAAACTAGCCTTGATCGGATATCACAAAACCTCCTGGACGGTGAGCCTCATCCGCCAGCCGCTGGACTCGCGGCCCCTGGTCAAACTGCAGGAGGTTCCGGAGGCCGACGCCGACACCTTCTGGCAACGATCCCGGGAGATAGTCATCGCCCAGAGCGATACTTTAGCCATAGAGCGAAGGCCGGCCGCCAACCGCTTCTCGGTGGATTGGGCCAGGGGATCGATCGGCTACAGCACTCTGGTGGGTCTGGCCGGCCAGGCCGAGATCGCGGTCAGTGATATGTTGGGCCATCATCTTTTCTACTGGCAGTCGGATATGGTGGTGGATCTGGAGAACTCGGATTACCAGATCACCTATTTCTACCTGCCGCGGCGGCTGGACTACGGCCTCAGTTATTATCAGACCCACAACTACTATTTAGCCCAGAACGATGACATCGTCATCGAAAAGGTGAGCGGCGTCCAGGGCATTGTCTCCTATCCTTTCAACAAATACCAGCGCCTGGACTTGATCGCCAGCTGGGACCGTTATCATCAGACTTACTATTATTTCTCCCGGCCCGATGCCAGCCTCGACGTCCTGGCCCCCACCGTCTTGTTGGTACACGACAATGCCCTCTGGGGGCAGACCGGGCCGGTGGCCGGCAAGAGATGGCTCCTGGCCGCTTCCGCCAGCCGCCGAGTCTGGGGGAGCGGGCTGGAGTTCTCCACCGGCTTCATGGATCTGCGCAACTATTGGCGCCTCTCCCGAAGGTATCAATTAGCCTTCCGGCTCATGGGCGGGGCTTCGCTGGGCCGGAATCCGCAGCGCTTCTATCTAGGCGGCAGCCAGACCCTTCGGGGCTACGAATACGAATCCATCTACGGCACCCGGATGGCCTTAGCCAATGTGGAGATGAGGATTCCTTTCATCGACCGGCTGGAGATGGCCTTCCCGCCCCTGAGGATCTATGGCATCCGGGGCGTCTTCTTCTATGATATGGGCGGCGCCTGGCAACAGGATGAAAAATTTCAGGGGGCCTCCAGCGGCGACGGCTATCTGGTCAGGCTCGAGGACCTCAGGGCTTCGTTGGGCACCGGGGTCAGGATCAACCTCTATCCCTTCCTGGTGAAGATGGACCTGGCCTGGCCCACCGACCTGTCGCGCCTGGAATCCCGGCCGGTGTTCTCCTTTTCCTTGGGCAGTGAATTTTGAGCTGACGAGCCGGTATCGACCCGGACAACAAATTCGGCTTTGAGATCTATGATGCGTATCATTGCGGGAAAGCTGAAGGGAAGGAACATCTATTGTCCGGCCGGCAGGGAGATAAGGCCGACCCCCAACCTGATCCGGGGCGCCGTCTTCAACGTTCTGAGCGACCGGATAGCAGAAGCCCGGGTGCTGGACCTCTTCGCCGGAGCCGGCACCTTAGGTTTAGAGGCTTACTCCCGTGGGGCGGCCGAGGTCTTCTTCGTGGATCGCGATCCCCGGGCCATTGCCGCCATAGAGAAGAGCATCGCCCGTTTCGGAGGCGCCGGCCGTTTAAGGACGTTTCGCTGCGATGCCTTTACGTTCCTGCAAAACGATCCCGCGCCCTTCGATGTTATCCTGGCCGACCCGCCCTACCGCCAGGACCTGCTCAGCCGATTGCTTGAATTCATCGCCGGAGGCCGTTTGTTGAAGCCCCAGGGCATATTCATGTATCAACATCATCCCAAACTAACCGTCCCCCAAGCGGTGGAGCCGCTCCGCCTCTGGAAAAGCCGGAGGCACGGAAACAGCCAGATAACCTTCTATAACTTTTGTCAGGAGTCCTGATGAAGAGAGTCGCCGTCTATCCCGGGACCTTTGATCCCATCACCTACGGCCATCTGGATGTCATCCGCCGGGGACGGCAGATATTCGACCGCCTCATCGTGGTGGTGGCCGTCAACGACCGTAAAAACCCCTTATTCTCGGTAGAGGAGAGGCTGGACCTCATCCGCCAGACCACCCAGGGCCTGTCGGGAGTTGAGGTGGACATCTGTGCCGGTTTGATAGTGGATTACGCCCGCAAACGCAAGGCATCGACCATCATCCGGGGGCTCAGGGCCGTATCCGATTTCGAGTACGAACTACAGATGGCCCTGATGAACCGGGAGCTGGAGCCCAAGGTGGATACGGTCTTCCTCATGCCCTCGCAGCGGCACATCTATCTTAATTCCGGGCTGGTGAAGGAGATCGCCCGTTTAGGCGGAGATCTTAAGGAACTGGTGCCGCCCGCGGTCGCCAGGCAGCTTAAGGAAAAATTCAAGGATGGAGTTCGTAGATCGCGCTGAGATAGAGGTAGCCTCGGGCCGGGGTGGCGACGGCGCCATTTCCTTCCGACGGGAGAAATACGTCCCCAAGGGCGGGCCCGACGGCGGCGACGGCGGCCGGGGAGGCTCGGTCATCCTGGAGGTGGAGCCCAACCTCTGGACCCTGCGGGACTTCAGATACCGCCAGCGCTACCGGGCCGGCGACGGCGGAAGGGGCTCGGGCAAGAAGATGTTCGGAGCCGACGGGCAGGACTGCATTATCAAGGTCCCGCCCGGGACCCTGGTTTACGATGCCGAGAGCGGCCAGCTCATAGCCGACTTAGTATTTCCGGAGCAGCAGGTAACGGTGGCCGTCGGCGGCCGGGGCGGCAAGGGCAATGTTCATTTCGCCACCGCCACCAATCAATCGCCCAGGACGGCCGAGAGGGGAGAGCCGGGGCAGCATCGCCGACTGCGCCTGGAGCTGAAGCTCTTGGCCGATGTGGGATTGATCGGCTATCCCAATGCCGGCAAATCCACCCTGCTGGCTCGTCTTACCGGCGCCAGGCCCAAGATAGCCGACTATCCCTTTACCACCCTCTCGCCCAATTTAGGGGTCATGGCCGGCGATGATTTTCAGCAATACACTTTGGCCGACCTGCCCGGGCTTTTAGAGGGCGCCCATGAAGGCCGGGGTTTGGGCCTGACCTTTCTCCGGCACGTGGAGCGCACCCGGATCCTGGTCTATGTTATTGATGCCGCCTCCCGGAATCCCTGGGGCGAATACCGGATCCTGAGGGAGGAGTTGGATCATTATAAAAAAGGCTTGGCGGATAAAGGCAGTCTGGTGGTCTTCAATAAAATGGATTTGGTGCCGCCGTCCTTTGTCCGAAGTAAGGGCAGGGATATCGTCTATCTCTCGGCACTCACCGGCCAGGGCGTGGACACCCTGCGTCGCAAACTGATAACCATTCTAAAAAGCCATGGCTGAGGGCGACATCAATCAAGCGGTCGAGCTTTTCAAATCCCGGGACCTGAGGAAGAAGAAATGGTCGCTGGATATAGCCTCGGAGATGCGGACGCCGGAGGCGGCGGCCCTGATCATCAAAGCCTTGCAGGACCAGAGCTGGGCCCTGAGGGAATACGCCATCGCCAAAGCGGTCCAGTTGGGCCCGATGATGGTGCCGCCTCTCTGCCGTCTTCTGCGATCCGGCGTCTGGTATTCCCGGGCGGCTGCGGTCCAGGCTTTGGAGAAGATCGGCGATATCAAAGCCCTGCCAAGGTTGTTGCCTTTGGCCGAGGATAGCAATCAAACCGTGGCCCGTGCCGCAAAAACGGCCATGAGACATCTGGCCTCCCAGGCCGGGCCCGAAGGTTTATCAGCCATCTGGGCCGAGATGGAAACGGGCCAGAGGAAGTATTGGGCCTCAATGTTTCCGGAATATGCGCCGATAGAGGATCAACATTTGTCCGAGATATCAGATAACGGCCCATCACAGGACGACCCCCAAATCCTGCAGCAGATAAGGCAGGCCATCAAATCCTGTTCCCAGAGACAATGGGAAGGCGAAGATGCTGAAACCTGATGAGACCTATTGGTGGCTGAAGCTCCTGTCGGTAGCCAGGGTAGGGCCGGTGCGCTATCGCCAACTTCTCTCCCGGTTCGGCGACCCCCAGGCCGTATTCCAGGCCTCCCGGGATGAGTTGGCCTCGGTGGAAGGCATAGATCTCAAAACCGCGGCCGCCATCGCCTCCGGCGGCAATGAAACCTGGGTGGCCGAGCAGATGGCAGCCCTAAAAAGTGCCCGGGCCCATGTTTTGGTCCTGGGCCAAAACGACTTTCCAGAGTGGCTGGCTAAAATAGAGAGCTGTCCGCCGCTTCTCTTTGTCCGGGGTCACTATCAATTGAACTCCAAACCCGGCGTGGCCGTGGTCGGGTCGCGACTAGCCACCTATTACGGCAAGATGATGGCCGAGGAGCTTTCGGCCCAATTGGTGCGCCGGGGCCTGGCCGTGGTCAGCGGAATGGCCCGGGGCATAGACAGCGCCGCGCATCGCGGCGCCTTGGCGGCCGGGGGCCCGACAGTGGCGGTGCTGGGATGCGGGGTGGATGTGGTCTATCCGCCCGAGAACCGCAGGCTGCGGGACGCCATTGCAGAAAACGGATTGGTGGTCTCTGAATATCCCATGGGGACCGAGCCCCTGGCCGGACATTTTCCCAACCGCAACCGGATAATCACCGGCCTGTCCTTGGGGGTGGTGGCGGTCGAGGCCAGGGGCGATAGCGGCGTTTTCTCCTCGGTGCGCTGGGCCGCCGACCAGGGCCGCGAGGTCTTCGCCGTCCCCGGCCCGATTAATTCGGCCGCCAGCTTCGGCACCAACCGGCTCATCAAACA
>Ga0272448_1004819_pt1 | contig 15192 bp, 14 predicted proteins | sample YNPCB0191_FD_202220 | JGI IMG/M metagenome (GOLD analysis project Ga0272448, IMG submission 202220) | Hot spring sediment microbial communities from Yellowstone National Park, WY, United States - YNP-CB-019-1 | ecosystem: Environmental > Aquatic > Thermal springs > Hot (42-90C) > Sediment...
TCTTCGACAGAATATCATCGAAGCTGAGGGCCGTGCGGGTGATTTCACTGATGTCTCTCTGGAGGGCTTTCAGATCCTGGTTGAACTCCAGGATACTCCGGTAGGTATCCACGTCGTTCCGCAGATTTCGGAGAACCTCTTTCTGAGCCTCCTCGTCCTCGGCCAGCAGGCTCAAGGCCTCCAGGGCGTGCCGGAGTTTGCGAATGATGAGGATGCAGGCCCTTGCGAGGTTCTGGGCCAGGATCCGGAGCTGTTCCTGCTGGATTTCCAGGGTGGCCGCTGCCTCGTTCTTCCCTTCCGACCGAAGCCGGGAAAGGAGTTTCTGCCTCCGACCCTCCAGTTCCTGAAGCTGGGCGATCTTCTCCTGAAATATCTCCCGAACCCCTTCCCCCACCTCCTGGAAGGCTTCCCGGCAGGACTCGATCTTGCTTTTCAACAGACGGATCAGTTCCTGGTAGTGTTCCACCAGCACCTCCATCAGTTGTAACCGTTCCTCGGGACTCAAGCGGGGAGGAATCTTCTTCAACCCGAAGAAAGCCTTCCGCTCGGTGGAACCTTCCTCGTACAGCTTCCGGGTCTGGGCAATCTGGGACTGGAGAGACTGGAACTGAGAGTCGGTGATGGCGGGAAATAGGTACTTCCGGGAGAATAGTTCGATTTCCATAGCAGATCCCTCTATGATTCTAACTGTACAATCAATCGCTTTGCCATGCAACTTCCATCCGCTGGGGCTGGATCGAAAGCCTCCCGAAGGACCAATCGGCAATAAGCCAGAAGCTACCGTCGGTTCCGCTGTGGTACTCGATGGTTTTTCCCGAGGGTCCCAGAAGAGTCTTGAGCCGGTTCAGGTTCCTCTCCCCCTGGAATCCCCTTCCCAGAAAGACCTCGGTCCAGGCATGGCCCAGGGTAACGGTATACCCATGGAGGATCCGCACACGGGCACCGATGGCGGCAAAAAGACTTGCCAGAAGTACTGCGAAATCGTCACAGTCTCCTGCCAGTCCCACGGCTAGGGTACGCCGGGCAGGGGAAGCGTAGTCGAACCAGTTCACGTTGGGGTCGCTCACGTATTTCCACTGACTGCTCACGAACTGATGGATCCGGTAGATCTGCTTCAATCCCGCTTCGGTAGGAATCCGCGACCCCTGGGGATCGTCATACGCACCTGGATTCTCTTTTGCCAGTTGTACAGCGAAATCCCTCACTACCGGATCTCTGGGCTGCACGGCTTTAGCGTAGTCGCGGCCCGGAACAAGGGGTTCTTCCCGGAGAATTTTCTTCCGGGCTTCCTCCAGGGCTGACTTAGCCTCGGAAAGGGCTTTCCGGGTAGCTTCCAGTTCTTTCCGGAGACTTTCCGCCTCCTGAATCGCCCTTTCGGTGTCCTTCCTGTCCGCACTGGTTTGTTTCAACTGCTCTTCCAGTTCTTTTAGCCGGGATTCTAGCTGCTTTTGGGCGAAGAGGGCTTCCTCGCTTTGCCGGGAGAGGATGGTTCTATCTTCCATCGCTTTCCGTAACCGGGTCTGGAGTTCTTGCAGGGCTCTATCCTTCTCTTCCACCGTGCGGTTCTTCTCTTCGACGATTTTCCGCACAGCCTCCTCCACCCGGGGATCCCTGTACTCCTTTCCCAGGGCCTGGTACACCCGATTCAGGGCAGTTTCCACGGACAATCGGTAGTTCCGGCCGCCCCACATGTGGGGAAATGCGGACAGCAGAGCCAGTAGCAGTAGGGATGAAGCGAGGAGGCCGACGGCCTTTTTTAGCGGCGTACCCCACCGCAGCCTCCCCAAAACGGTGCCCCCCACGATGGAGGCGACCCCCACGAGGAGAGAGGGTGTTTGATTCTGAAAGAAGGGGAACCGGAAGGTCCACTTTCGTACGAGGGTCAGATAGGGGATATCGAAAGCGGTGCCGAGGCACAGGGCTCCGGCCAGTAATCCTGCCAGTACAGGGAGAGCCTGTTCCGATGAACCGAACAGGGCAGCCAAAAGCTGTAGGACTAGAAATAGAAGAAGGAGAAATCCCCCTTCCCCGAAATCTCCCAGGGAATTTTTCAGGGCCGCTAGAGGCCCCCCCACCCCAAAGGCATCGAGGATCACAGGGACGATCAGCAGGAACCCCACCCATCCTAGGCGGTCGAAGATCCGGCTGAGCCGGGTAGATGTGGAGTCGATCATACCTAATAGAATAGCACGCCCGGGAACGATTCGGTATCGCTATTCCGTACCCGAACCTCCGTCTACTTCCAATGCGATACGGGCCAGGATCTCCACTCCCTTGATGAGGCAGGTTTCGTCGAAGTCGAAGGTCTGGGTGTGATGGTTTCCCGCCAGGGCACTGCCCAGCATGAGGTAGGTAGCCTTTCCCCCCCTGGATTGCACCCTTCGCATCAGGTGGGTGAAGTCTTCGCTCCCTCCGAACTCGGTAGCCTTCCGTTTGAGGTGGGGAAAGATACGGTGCCTTTGGGCTACCTCGTATACCAGATCCACCAGGTCTTCGTCGCTTATCGCATCCACTCCCTCCCCCATCCGCTGGATTTGGCATTCCACTCCATGCATGGAGGCAGCGTGGTGCAGGATCCGTTCCGCGTACTCCCGGACGTAGCGGTCGATATCCCCCGTCTTTCCCCGGGTTTCCAGTACGAGGTGGGCGTCCGCCGGGATCACGTTCCTCCCAGAACCCGCTACGAGTTTTCCCACGTTGATCCGGGTTTCCCCTTCCCCATGGCGGGGGATGGCATGCAGGTTCAGCACCGCAGTGGCTGCGGCCAACAGGGCGTTCCTCCCATCCTGGGGAGCCAGACCCGCATGGACCGAATGGCCCCGGAAATGAGCATCCAGTTTGGAAGTAGCCAGGAAACCGTCGGAGCCGCAGTAGAGCTCCCCCGTGGTGGTGGCCTTCACCCCAATGTGGATTCCGAAGAGGTAGTCCAGCGCATCCACCACCCCTGAAGCCATCATCGCTTTTGCCCCACGGGCTCCTTCCTCTGCCGGCTGGAAGATAAGAAGAACCGTACCCTTTATTCGATCCTTCAAGGCAGATAGGACCTGGGCCAGAGCCAACCCAATCGCCGTATGCCCGTCGTGTCCACAGGCATGCATCGCCTCGGGGTGTAGGGAAGCGAATCCTAGTTTGGCGGGGAGGTGTTTGTCGCCGGCACTCTCACCCACTTCTACCGCATCCATATCGAAGCGAAATCCCAGGGCGGGACCTTTCCCCTCACCGATTCTTCCTACCACTCCCGTGAACCCATCCTTCATCCGAAGGGCGTACTGGGGATCGGCCCCTTCCTGGATAGCCCTCTGGTACATCCGATCCATCTCCTCCGGGGTAGGCAGTCCCATGCGAGCCTCTGCATCCACCACCTCCCGTCCCAGGCGCACTTCGATCCCTAGATTCGAAAGCTCCCTGGCCACGAGGGATGAAGTATAGTACTCCAGCCACCCTGTCTCCGCGTGTTTGTGGATGTCTCTTCGATACTGGATCAATTTCGGCTCGATGGAACGGAGCAAGTCTCCCCACTCCTCTTTCAGTAGGTTCTCTTTCATGGAACGAAGCTCTCCTTTCGTGCCGGGCTTTTTATGAATGCTTTTTTAGGGTTCCCTCTTGCGGGATAACGCTTTCCGGGGCAAGGCTTCGGCAGGATCCATCACCTGGTAAGGCAACCCCCATTCCTTCACCTCCGACACCCCTTTTTCCGTGGTAATGAGGGTCCCGCCCCTCCCCACCACCCGTCCTTCCACCATGATGATGCGTCCGCAGGCAATTCCCAACGAGGCCTTCCCTGCCTGGGGATCCACCACGGTGATATCCGCATCAAAGCCTTCCGAGAGGGTTCCTTTGGACTTCAGTCCCAGCATTTCCGCCGTACGGGTAGAGAGTTTTCGGGCCATTTCCAGCGGATTCAGTACACCCAAGCGCACCAGATCGAGGGCATGCCGCACCATCGTATTTCGGGGGATCCCCCCCCCATCGGTACTGAAGGCATCTACGATGAAGGCCCCTTCGGAATCCTTTGCAGAGGCAAGATGGATCTGCACCGGCAGGAGATTCACGGGAAAACTCAACGTGACATCCGTTCCCCGTTCCCGCCAGTACCGGTACCCCTCCTCCCCCGTTATCAGAGTATTGATTCCCCCCTTCAGAACGGTTACGAAGGCAAACCCTTCCCGGATGGCCTGTCCCAACCCATTCTCGTCTTCCGCATACCCCCCTACCCTGCAGCAGGTACGGGTCACATGACTCTGAATCATCCCCTGTACGCATTTTCCCGAGGTGCCGTTGAACACGTTCACGTAGGACTCGGACCAGACATGGGGGGCATCCTTTAAAAGCTGTAAAGCCTCGAAAGTCTCCAGAAGGGGATCCTTTACGTAACCCCTGCAGTAGCTATTGATGTGAGCTAGGTGGAAAGGGTTGCCGTCGGAAAGCTGGATCGCTTCCTGCATCCCCTCCAGGTTGCTCCCCTTCCGCGTGGTGCCCGCATGGAAGGCCACGTACGCTCCCTGCTTTCTGGCTTCCCGTATGATCCGAACGGTAGCCTCGGGGGATAGGGGGTAGTGTCCTCCTAGGATTTTTACGCCTATAGCCCCCTTCTCCATGGCTATAGCGATTCTTTTTTCTATCTCCCCATGGGTCAATGATTCTTTCTGCTTATCCCCAAGGGTAAAAGCGTCAAGGCAGGCGATGTGCATTCCTGACCCGTGATCTTTCACGTTGGCGAACACACTTTCCGGGGGCCCCGCCATGTCCAAGGCGGTGATCACCCCCTCGCTTGCCATCATCCTCAGTCCCGGATAGTCCCCGATCCAGGAAGAGACGTGGACATGGGGATCGATTACCCCCGGAAGTACCCACTTGCCCGAAAGGTCTACCGCATCCAGAGCGTGGGTAGTATCCAGGTCCCTTCCCACCTCCACGATCTTTCCCTGAAAGATTCCCACATCTCCTACAAAATCCAGCCCATTTCGGGGATCGAGGATCCTCCCACCCTTCAGCACCAAAGAATAGCGGTCTGCCATGAGCGCATCCTTCAACCTTTGGACATGTACAGGTTGGGAAGCCAGGTAGCGATGGCGGGGAACAAATACAGAAGAACGATCACCGCCACGTCCGCCCAGATGAAGGGGACGATGCCCTTGAAGATTTCTTCCAACGTGGCGTCCTTCCCCACCACCCCCTTGAGGGAATACACGTTCAATCCTACGGGAGGTGTCACCGCCCCGATTTCCGCCATCTTCATGCAGATGATGCAGAACCATACGGGGTTCACCCCCAGTTTCACCACCACTGGGTAGAAAATGGGAAAGGAAAAGAGGAAGAACGCAGAGGCGTTCATAAACATGCCTAGGAAGAAGAGTATGATCAGAATGAAAATGGTGACAGGGATCGCCCCTATCTTCTTTGCGATGATGAGGGACGCCAGATCCGTCGGCAACCGGGTAATGCCCAGCACCCTACCAAAATAGAGTGCCCCTACCATGATGGCGAAGATCATGGCGGATGTTCGGGCCCCCTCTTTCAACGATTCCTTCAGTTCCGAGAAGTTCCCCAGACTTCCCCGGAAGATTCCGATGATGAAGGTGAGGAGAGTTCCCGCTGCTGCAGCCTCTTCCGCGGTAAACACCCCGGAGTAGATTCCCCCCAGCACCACCGTGGCCAGGAGCGCGATGGGCCAAAGTTTTCTGGTTACCCGGATCTTTTCCCACAGGGTATATCGGGGTGCATCCACTGCGGAGGGGGCTAGAGTAGGGTTTCGTTTGGAGCGATAGATGATGGAAATGGAATACACGGCAGCGGTAACCAGTCCGGGCACTACCCCTGCCATGAAGAGGGTTCCGATGGACTGGTCCGTGATGATGGCCAGGATGATCAACACACCGCTAGGGGGGATCATGGCGGCGAAGGTTCCCGCCGAAGCGATGCACCCCAAGGCAAAGGACTTGTCGTAGTTCAGCCGCTTCATCTCCGGGTAGGCTACCCGGCCGAACACAGCAGCGGCCGCCAGAGAAGAACCGGACACAGCCCCGAACGCTGCGTTGGCCCAGCAGGTAGCTACCCCTATGGAACCAGGCACACGGCCCATCCAGACATAGGCCACATCGAACGCGTCCTTGGCGAATCCAGCCCGGGCCGCGAAGGACCCCATGAGGATAAAGAGGGGAAGCACCGCATAGGTATGGGTGGCCATACCGTGGTACAAGGTTTGCCCTATCATGGCTATGGCTGGGTCCACCCCCATTACCACTGCGGTGACGGCAAAGCCTGCCACGAAAAAGACGATGAAGATATGCAGCCCCATAGCCATTAAGATAAGAAAACAAAGGATCGTGATACTTCCTATCAACATGCCCTTCCCCCTTTCATTGGCCTTTGCCCTTGAAGAACTCGTAGGCTTTTACACCGATCACCAGGGTGAACAGGAGTAACCCGAAGAAAATGATGGATTTGACAGGCAATGTAGGCAATGGATACGTACCCGGGAGAGTTTCGTTCCCCGCATACGCTTCCCAGGCACTCAAGTAAGCGGCATACACTAGAAGTGCTCCCATTCCCAAGGTCACGAGATAGTTGAATCCGGTGAGGATTTTTTTCAATCCTTTAGGGACCCGGTCGATGATGAAGTTCACTTTGATATGCTCATCCCGCTCCTCTCCATGAGCCAGACCCAGGTAGATCACCGCCACGAAGACGAAAGTGGTCAATTCCAGAAGCCAATCGATGCTTACCTCGAACAATCGGAGCATGAAGTTAAGGACGAGAAAAAAGGTAATGATGGTCAATAACCATCCGCTCAGCTCGGCCAGAAAAGCATTCAAGGTACGGAGAACTCGTTTCATAATGCAACTCCCATTTTCTAAAAGAAATATCCCCAGGCCCGAGGGCCTGAGGATAACCAAGGGTACCTGATTCGGAAGCCGAAGATAGGCCTCCCAATAGTTTATTTCTTCAACGCTTCATCCATGATCTTGTCCAGATCCGCGACGAACTGCTGTCCGTTGGGGATCCCCGCTTTTTCCGCCTTGGCCGCCAGTTCTTTCTTCAATTCAGCCAGGATGGTTAAGTTCTGCCAGGTAGCCACATCCTCGTCACTGGCCATCACCAGCTCCTTGCTCTTTTCCCGGAAGATCTTCACCTCTTGCTCATACCCTTCGTCATAGAGGGGTTCATAGCGCTGGTCCACCCGCTTGATGGCTGCCAGGATCTGATCCTTCACGGTCTGGGGGAAGCTGTCCCATCGATCCTTGTTGATAGTGAAGGTGAAAGGAAGCCAGAGCCCGAGTTTGGGAGAGGTGAAGGAATAGGGGGCAACTTCCCAGAACTTCTGTCCCGTCATGGCTTCGATGTTGGTAAACACACCGTCGATTGTCCCAGTCTGAAGGGCCATGTAGCAGTCGGTGAAGGGAATCGACACGGGAATCGATCCCAGTTCCTTCAGCATGCGGAGGTACACTTCACTGGAAGCCCGGATCTTCATCCCTTTGAAATCCTTGATGCTCTTTACCGGTTTGGTGGAACTGAGGTTCAAGGCTCCGGGGAAATATTGCCATAGAAGTTTCTGGTTGTACTTTTCGATCTCGTTCAAGACCTGCGGGTACTTGGCGTAGATCTTTTCCATTACCGCCTTTTTCTCCGAAAATTTCGGGGGGCACTTGGTGTATACCAGCAGACCTGCATGCACAGGTAGTTGTCCAGGATAGTAGGCAGGGTTCACATCCCCGATATCCACCACTTTACTCTTCACCGCATCCAGAACTTCCCTTCCCTTGGCGAGGGACTCGCTATAGTAGATATCGATCTTTACCAGTCCGTTGGTGGCCTTTTCTATTTCTTCCTTGATGAGCCGGGATCCCACACTGCGGGACACATCCGCTGGATGATGGGTGGAAAGCCGCAAGGTTACTGGCTTCATTTCCTGCTTCTTTTCAGCCTGCGCGCCTCCAAAGAGAAGTGCGGAAGATAGGCAAGTAACGAGTAAAATCAGGAACGCAGTTTTCACTTTCATGTCTAATTCCTCCATAGTGTGAATGAATTGCTTTATTTTATCACTTCCAAATTCCCAGTGTCAAATGTAAACTTCTTTCCCTTTTTCTTAAAAAAGAGTACCATCACTTCATGCATGGAAACCGATCCTTTTCCCTCTGCCTCATCGATAATTACCCCGAACCCATGCGATGGGACAGGGGACGGGGAAAGGAGTTTATAGAAGCTCTAAAGTCCTTTCAGCCGGAACTCGTGTGGGATCGGATTCACTACAGAAACCTGATCGATAAAGTCCCGACGCGTTCAGCGGAAGCTCAGAAAGTGCTATCCGCCGACGGGCTGATCCTATCCGGTTCCTCCCATAACCTTTCGGAAAAGAATGTCCGGGAAGAGTTCGAGCCCCTGGCCGAACTGATCCGGCGTTACGAAAAACCTATCCTCGGTATCTGTTTTGGCCACCAGCTCCTTGCTCATGCCTTCGGGTTTCCCATTCGCCCCCTGAGACAAGAGTACTTCAATTCCGAATGGTGGGAGCACACCCTAAAGCCGGTTCTCCTTCCTGTGCGAAAGGGTTTCCCTCTGTTAGAAGAAGAGAAAATCTGGGTGGAATTCAGTCATCACGAAGAGATCCAGGAGTCGGAAAAGTTCTATAGAGTATTCGAAGTCTTTGCCTCCACCGAGGCCTGCCGGATCCAGATCATTATGCATCGAACGAAACCTTTCTTCGGAGTGCAGTTCCATCCGGAAACGGGGAAAGACCCCCAAGCTCGGCGGGATGGGCAGAAGATCTTCGAGGGATTCATCCGACTCATCAAAAAGGCACGGTGAAAGTGGTAGGGAAGCTATCTTTCGCAGTCAGAAAGCTATTTTGTAGATACCGCACCTTTTGGGGAAATGAACCGGCAGAGCGGTAAGGTAACGAGCAGCATCAGGGCAGTAATCACAAGAGTGAAGGTGAGGCCTGCGGCATCCGTCAGTATGCCGAATGCGAGGGGCGATAGGGCTCCTGAGCCGAGGGTAACCGCATAGTAGATCCCATACCCCCGCGATCGGGATTCGGGAGGGATGATTTCCGCCACAGTGGCATACAGGACAGAGGAAGTCCCGTTCAGCACGATCCCTAGGAAAGGCAGCATCACCCAGATCCCCACAGGGGGAAGTATGGTAAGGGAAAGGATTCCCGCGGTGGTCAGGATCTCCGTACCCATCACCATGGGAAGGACTCCCGCCCATTCCGCTAGAATCCCGCACACGAACTTTCCCGCCGCCCCTCCCGCAAAGAGAAGAGTAAGGGCATAACCGAACTCCGTTACCGCGATGCCCTTCCGCAGGAGCAGGAAGGGAAGAAAGGTCAATAACGAGTAACGGGCCGCGATATCGATGATTCCGATGGTCAACAGGGCGAAAAATCGTCTGTTACTCCCCATCTTCCATCCCCGCCCCTTCGAGTGATTCGAATCGGTAGACCGAGGTGGGACAACAGAAGCGAGGGTGGCGGTTGTCCCCTTTGAAACGAAAAGATACAGGAACCCACTTACCAAAAGTCCCCCGATAGAAAGGGCAAACACAGCGTTCCTCCAGCCCCAGAGGTTGATCATCAGGGTTAGGAGGAAGGGGACACACACTTTTCCCAGGTCCCCTGAAAAATTGTAGGTTCCCATGGCCGCCCGGCGGCCCGAGTCCTCGAAGATCTTCGAAAGGACGGAAGAACTCAACCCATGCTGACCCGCTCCCGTAAGTTTCCCCAGCAGGAGGGAAAAAAGGATGGTGAGGAAGGTGTACGCACGGCTGAGGAACAGGAACCCCAGCGCCATTCCGAAACTGCCGATCGCCAGTACTGTAACCTCCCCTATCCGTTCACCCAGAAGGCTTAGAGGAACTTGAAAAATACCCGTCGAAATGGAAGACGTTCCCCGGAGCACTCCCACCATCGTAAACGACAGACCCAACTCTGCGGTGATGAAGGGCAGAAGGAGGTAGATGCAGTCCGAAAACCCGTCATCCAGAAAATGGAACAGAGAAAAGGAAAGGAGGGCTCGTTTACGATGCAATTTTTCAGCAGGGTTCAAGTATGTCGTTCCTTTATTAGGACATAAGCGATCACAAGGGCCTATCACAATTAAGCATGTTTAGGGTAAATTGTCAATTTTTTCTACGGGATCGAATCTTTCGTTTTTCGTCGGCTGTAAAGAATTGATGTAGGCGAACTAGGAAGAGGGGCGACTTTCTGGAAGCCGCCCCCCATCATCCTAACAAAATTTTACACTCCACTTTTTACAAGGTCATTGGTCACACTGGGCCGTCTGTTTTGCAACGCGATCGCCCTATACTCCCTAGGGCTTCAGCTTCTGCAACGCATCCCGGATGGCACCGAACTCGAGTCCCTCTTTGGCGCACCAATCCTTGATCACCGTGCCTTCGGCCGGCATGGGACGGCCAAGCACCTTCTCGATCTGCGCCTTGGTAACCCCCCAGGCAAGTACTTCCTTGAAGGTGGTTTTCCCTTTGATCAGCACTTCCGTGGAAGAGACCGTACTACCTTCTTTCGGTGGAGTGGTTGTTAGCGAGCCGGGGGATCCGGACACGGGCTCCTTGGCAACTGTCGCAGCACCACCCGTTGCAGCAGGCACAGCACCACTGGTAGCGGCAGCAGGTTCTGTCCCTTTGGTTACAGGGGCTGCCCCACCAGGACCTTCACGATCCGCGGGAGAAGTTCCTTTTCCTTTTCCGGAGTAATCTTGCCCGCTTCTTTCAGAATGCGAAAAGCCGGTTCGAGTATCCCTGTTTGTACTTCCGAGGATTTATACGGAATTCCCGCATAGAGAGACACGAACAAACGAATAGCATCTGTGCCAATATCCTTTCCATCGATGTTTCCGTACCGTCCCTCAACATCTTTTGCCCGGATTTGTGCGGGGTCTCCTTCCTTATCGTACCCAAATGCCTGGGCAAGAACCTTAACTGGCACTCCGAAGTTCTTTTCGATATCGGCAAAGGTGTAGGAGCCCCGGATATCCGCCGGATCGGCCTTTCCCGTGAACTCTCCCGTGGTGATCTTGCGTGCCACTTTCCGGGATTCGGTGGACCACCATCCCAACGCCTGGGAAAGAAGAATCCCCCCTACAAACAACCCTACTACCAGGACAGCTAGAACATGGGATCGTATGTACCCTTTCATTTCGCCCCCTCCTTTTCCATAGAAACTCCTTCCAGTGTTTTTACCGTAAATGTGCCGGCCATCAATTCCACCGTCTCACTCACCGGGCAAGCCGCCTCGGAGGTGCATTTCAGACAGGTAATGCACTGATGATCCCGCACCGCACCTGCCGTAGAGACCTGAATGTTCATGGGGCAGGCCCGATCGCAGGCCTTGCAATCGATACAGGTGGATGCGTTCCTCCGGATCGTGAAAATTCGAACCTTGTTGAATAACCCCAGAAGCGCTCCGTAAGGACAACCGTACTTACAGAAGGGCCGCTCGATGAAGAGGGAACCGATCAAAGTTAGAGCCAGAATCACCATGGCAGTCAGTGGCACCTCCCCCGTCCAGAAGTTGAACAGTGCATAGTACGGATCGTAGTCGGCAAACACCAGCTGCATGGTGGTGGCAGTCACATAGACCACCCACACCAGCACCCCGTACCGTAAGTACCGGAGGTACTTATCCATGGAAGCAGGAATGAAGGTGTTATACTTTTTCTTGAACATCCGGCGGCCGATCTTCCCGATCAGCTCTTCCACTGTCCCCAGGGGGCAGACCCATCCGCAAAAGGCAGGCCCCACCAGAATCACCAGGAAGAAGGCGATTCCCATCAGTACCAGCGATGCCTCATGTACCTTTTTCACGAGACTCCCCACGGTTGCAAGCTGATAGAGGGAGACCACCCCTCCAAAGGGACAGACAGCGTGGAGTGAAGCAGATCCCAAAAGGGGGATGCTGATCCCGTAGGCGGACAAGCTATGGTTCAGGCTGATGGATGCAATCAGGACCAGAAAGAATACCTGAATGCCCAACCGCAGTTTCGCTACCAGGTTTTTCTTCTTTTTCATATCATTTCTCCCTTACTTGATTACTAAACCTGCACTAAATCTAAGGCGAGCAAAGGGAGAACTTATGTGGGTTGCGTGAAGTTTTTATGAAGAAGGATGCGGAATCGAGTTTTTCCATCGGGTGTATTCTGAAACTCCACCCTGCCCCCGAGAGCTTTAGCGATTGCCTCCACAATGGCTAATCCGAGGCCTTTACCCTCCTCGTTTCGGGAAGGGTCCCCCCGGTACATACGGCTGAAGAGGAAGGGCACCCTTTCTTCCGGAATGGTTCCCGGGTTAGATACCTGTACACAGATATCTTCCCCATTTGACTCGAAGTCCACTTCGATCTCTCCCGGTTTACCATACTGAAGGGCATTCTGGACCAGATTGCTCAAAGCCCGGAACAGGAGTTTCTCGTCCGTCCAGATCGACTCAACTTTCCACTTCCCTTTCAGGGTACATCCTTTTTGACTTGCCAGCACTTCGAATCGGGAAGAAAGATCGGCAAAGAGCCTGGAGGGGGAAACCGACGTAAAGGAGGGTTTGAAGCCGGGGGACTCGATCCGACTCAGTTCACCTAAATCCTGCACCAGGCTCTGCATCCGAAGCACTTCCCGGTAGATCTTTTGCATGCGATCCGGTGTAGGGGGCAGTACTCCGTCCAGGATACCTTCCAGTTGCCCCAGGAGGGCCGATACGGGAGTGCGGAGGTCATGGGCGATGTCGGAAGTCCATTGCCTGCGTAGCGATTCTTCCTGGGCCAACTGGGATTGCAGAATCTCCGCATTCCGGGCGATGGACTTAAGTTCCTTCACCAGCGTGTGCGGGAAGGTTACATTCCTCCTTCCTTCGCTGATCCGGGTCAACCCTTCTGCCACGATCCTGCTCTGGGTAGCGATCCGGCGGGAGAAAGTGAACCCTACGAAAAACGCCAGCACAAGGGAAACTAGAATCCCTACCACCGTCGACCTTTTCATATTCGCCAGAAACTGGGCATTGGACTCCGTCATTTCGAACCCGAGGGTTCCGGCCGCATACCTGCCCCAGTAAGTTCCGCCCTCCCGAAGTTCCTGAAACACCAGATCTTTCCCGTGCCTTCGGAGAAAGTTTTTCCCCAAACCGGTTCCAGCCTCGCTGTGAACCACCTCCCCCTGTCGGTACAGGTACACCACAATTCCCTTCGCATCCTCCACATACACGAAAGCGGAAGAGGACAATTTTCCTCCCAGAGCCTGTTCGATCGAAGACCCATTCAGAGAGTTTTCCCTATGCACCAGTTCGGTTAAAGCCTGGCGAACCGTTTCCTGAATGGCACGATTCTCCTGCTGATTCCACCCTTGAATGGAGGTGGACACTCCCCAGTAGAGGAACCCTACAAGGCTTCCCAAAACGAATACCGTTCCTATGAGAAAGGCTAAAAATCCCTGAATGAATAGTCCCGAAAGGAAAGGCAACCCTTTTCCCCTGCCCACAATTCCTCCCACCTCTAAACCCGCTTCCCCCTGAAGCGATACCCGAATCCCCGGACTGTTTCGATCCAACCGTCCTGCCCCAGCTTGTTGCGTATGTTCTTGATATGGGTATCGATCGTTCGTTCCGACCCCGCATAGACATAATCCAGGCACTCCCCCAGGATCCTTTCCCTGCTGAATAACACCTCCGGCTGGGAGGATAGAAAAAGGAGGATTTTCCATTCCGCCCCCGTGAGTTTTACCTCCCGCTCGTCTACCGTGAGGGTGTGGGAAACTTCATCGATCCGCAATACGGAGTTCCCTAACCTCCAGGCTCCGGCCCCTCCCCCCCTGGAAGGTTTTTTCCCTGTGCGGCGCAGCACTGCTTCTACCCGTAACACCAGCTCCCGGGGGGAGAAAGGTTTCACCACATAGTCCTCCGCTCCTATCTCCAATCCGAGGATACGGTCAGACTCCGAATCCTTGGCCGTCAAAAAGATGAAGGGCACTTCAGGACACTTTTCCTTTAGCTTCTTGGCCAGGGCAAATCCGTTTCCGTCCGGGAGAAGCACATCCAGGATAAAGAGATCCGGGGGACGATGGGCTACCGCTTCCAGGACTCCCTTGGTACCGGTAAACTCCATCACTTCATGATCTTTCAGTTTCAGGTACTCTACCACCACTTCCCGGATTTGGGGATTATCCTCGATCACATAGATCATGCCTACAGTATGCCCCAGCATCGGCTAAAGGACAAGTAAATCATTAAAAGTTGCTTATAGCTTATTATTTTAGTATGTTATTTCCATGAAATATTTCCTTTTAATCACAGGAGTGTGTATGATCCTATTAGCAGCCCTGGCAGGAAACGGTGGGGCGGAAACAAACCCTTCAAAAACCGATACCATCGTTCTCGGAGGGGGATGCTTCTGGTGCGTGGAAGCGGTGTACGAACGGATCGAGGGGATCCTGGATGCGGTTTCAGGGTATGCGGGGGGAAGCGTGAAAAATCCCACTTACGAGCAGGTTTCCACCGGCCGTACCGGTCATGCGGAGGTGGTACAGCTTACCTACGATCCCGCCAAGATAACCCTGGAAAAAATCCTCGAGATCTTCTGGAAAGCCCACGATCCCACCACACCGAACCGGCAGGGGGCGGATGTGGGTACTCAGTACCGTTCCATCATCCTGTACAAGAACGAAACGGAGCGCCGAGTGGCGGAAGAATCGAAACGAAAGGCTCAAAGCTCTTTTCGTTCTCCCCTCGTGACAGAGATCGTTCCCCTCACCGATTTCTACCGAGCCGAGGAGTACCACCAGGACTATTACAGGAAAAACCCCTACGCAGGGTACTGCACTTTCGTGATCCGTCCCAAGCTGGAAAAGCTGGGGTTATAGGGTTTCAATTTATATCCTATATAGAGGGGTTTTTATTATATGGCAAACCGGTATATTCCTGGAACGAATCCCAGGAAGGAGAAGGATCGTTATTCTTACAAAGATTACAAAACCTGGGGGGAAGAAGAAAGGTGGGAGCTAATAAAAGGTGTCCCCTATGCAATGAGTCCTTCCCCGCAACGAAGACACCAGGCACTGGTAGTCCAATTCATCTCCCAGTTGGAAACCTTTTTCAGGGGAAAACCCTGTAGACCTCTCACAGTACCGGTAGACGTGTTTTTCCCCGAAGGGGAAGAGGATCTGGATTCCATTAAAACCATTGTGCAACCGG
>Ga0272448_1004820_pt1 | contig 15190 bp, 7 predicted proteins | sample YNPCB0191_FD_202220 | JGI IMG/M metagenome (GOLD analysis project Ga0272448, IMG submission 202220) | Hot spring sediment microbial communities from Yellowstone National Park, WY, United States - YNP-CB-019-1 | ecosystem: Environmental > Aquatic > Thermal springs > Hot (42-90C) > Sediment...
TCCAGCTTTAAATATAAATGCTATGTTTTCGCTATTAGGATTAGTAGGAACAAGAGCAGTCATGTTAATACTGGCTATTTTTCCGCGGTCAGTATTAATCCCTGGTGCATATCTACTTCTTTTTATTTTTATTATGCCATTATTAAAATCTATATCTTTTTCATTTTCAATTGGGAAAATAGATTCATTGGTATCAATAATATTGGCTTTAAATTTATCTGGATCGTATTTAATAATTGCAGCTACCGACGTAACATTCTGATTACATGTGTTTACAAAAATATCAATATTAAAGCTGACTCCAGCTTGTACCGTTGCATTAGAGGGATATAATTCCAAAGAAGCTTTTGGTGGGTCTATAGTAAAAGGGGACTCTGGCCATTCATAAGTAGAAGGTGAATAAATATTAAGGGGCTCGTTATCACTTTTGCCACCTCCGCCGCATGTTGTAAAGGAAATAAATATTAAAATTATTAATGATAACTTTATTATTTCAAAAGCAGAAGATTTCATTTTTTCCCTCCCGACTCATTATTGCAAGCTTTATTTTTGAACCTCAATTAATTTATTTTTATAAACTTATGGATTGTACCAATTGCTCAGCATAATAGAAACATCAACAAGATTAACTATACCATCTTGATTTAAATCAGCCGCAGGTCGATTGGTTGACCCCCAGTAAGACATTAAAATACTAGCATCTTGCATATTGACGCGGCCATCGCCATTTAGATCACCTGGTCTTCTTTCATTGGAGGCTATTACACTAATAGCTTTTGGAACTTCCTTGTAATAACGAATGAGCCCATTGGGATTATTAACATTTATTTCCCACTTCACATCATATTTTCCACTAGATAAATTAGATGGTATCCTAAATTTCCTAACATAATAGCAATCGGCTTGTCCACCAGCAAAATTGCAGACACAATTTTGGCAACCCGGAGCTGGAATATTTGGCTCAATAGAAATAAGCACCTCATTACTTAAATCATCAATATACATTTCTTCGGTTCCGGATTTTATTATTTGCGCCTTTAGTTTAACGCTTTCGATTCTATAATTATTAGGATTTTTGATCCAATAGTATATCTCCAAGATGTCACCAGGTTTAGATGTATACGGCACCACAGCTTGATTATAAATGGTCGGCCCAGAATATGGTTTTTTTTCATTAAGGTATTTTATTGGATCTACCCAATTTCCGATATTAGATGAGTATCCAATATAGGATGCTTCCTTTGTATTAATGCCAAAATGAAGATGAGGAATGTACTTCTTATATGAAATAGTCACGGTTTTTGGCGGATTAGAACAATCTTTTCCCGTTACTTTAAACAGACTTTCTTCATTCTTATATCTTCCATTTTCTTTTTCTCCTTCATAGCGATAACAAGGACCAATTTCAGCAATTTGTTCACCCGCCTCTACCCTTTGCCCAGTGGTTTTTTGGGGATTTTTTATATGACCGTATAATGCATAAAAGGGCTCACCTTCGCTGTTTACGTGCCTTATTACTATAGCTCCTCCTCGAAGATGTGGATCCATGGCAAGGTATCCGCAAACCTCCGAACTATACCAAACTATTTCCCCATCTGCCACCGCATAAACGGGATCGCCCTCTTTGCATTTGCGATCAACCGCAAGATGATAATTTCCTGTACAGTTGCCTTTATTATCTTTCAGGCAACCGAACTGAAAATATCCACCCTCATCTTTTGAGGGCAGATAAAAACCGCTTGGAAGTTTCGTTGCTTGCCCGTAGATCGAGGATGGAACACTCAATAAAATAGACAAAATAATTAGCACAAAAGTAAATAAATATCCTTTAAAAATATATCTGTAAAGTGATGTCATTTTATTTGCCTCCTAATAATATTTAAAAGATTAAGATATTTTACAATTTAAAATAAATAACTGACTGGTATTTGTCCTTTTTTAAATCGAACCAATTAAAAATAAAATAGATTTTTTTCTTATGGATAATAACATTGGCTATTTACAGTAGATCTTGAATTTTGGACTACGGCAGAAGTATTGGTAACAGTAGCATTGGTAATATTCGCCTGAATTAATGGAAGATTTTGAACGGTGTATGGAGATGTATATGATAAAATATTGGCGGAATTTACAAGTGCGCAACTGCCACCTATATTGCCATTTTTATCAAGTTTTAATACCCACACATCATCGCGACCTACTCCGTAAGAAGCAGTCTCCCCAATCAAGATATATCCTCCATGCGCAATCTGTTGAGCGAAATTTAAAGAATTGCTATTATTTCCTTCATAAATCTTTGACCATTCAATATCGCCCTTAAAATCAAGCTTTAATAACAGCCCATCTCCAAGTATATTACCGAAAGAAGTGCTTTTCCCAGCAACTATAGACCCGTAATCAGAAGTCTGTGTTATAGAAAAAGCAACATCATCATTATAATCACCATACATTTTCTGCCATTCTATGTCCCCACTTGCGTTGAGCTTAATTACCCAGATATTACTAAAGATGGTTCCAGAAGGAGTATATTTGCCAGCCACTATATACCCATTATCTGAAGTCTGGTATCCAGAATATGCTACATCGTCATTGGGGCCACCATATGTCTTATGCCATTCTAAATCCCCATTGGCATCGAGTTTCATTACCCAAAAATCGTAATCACCTGATGAACTAAAAGAATTTGTTTTTCCAATAACTAAATAGCCTCTATCAGATATTTGCTGAACATAATAAGCAACATCATTTTTATCCCCACCATAAGCTTTCTGCCAAACAACATCTCCAACGGAATTAAGCTTGATAATCCAGGCATCCGCTCCTTGAGAATTAAAAGAACTTGTTTCGCCGGCTACGATGAGGCCGTTGTCTGAGGTCATTTGAATGCAATAGGCTTTATCAGTGCCTACCCCCCCATAACTCTTTTGCCACAAGATATTTCCATTAGTATCAACCTTTAAAATCCATAAGTCCGTATCTGCGCTAAAAGATGAAGTTTCTCCAGCTATGATAAATCCGCCATCGGGTGTTTCCAAAATAGACCGGCCAAAGTCATAATTATTCCCGCCATAAGTCTTCTGCCATTCGATAGAACCAATGGCATCTATTTTTAGAATCCACAGATCTGTATCTATCACGCCAAAAGAATTGGTATGGCCAGCTATAATAAATCCCTCATCAGATGTCTGTTTAATCGAATAGCCAATCTCGCTATTGGCACCACCATATGTTTTAGCCCATTTTACTTCTTCGGCCACAAAGTCCTGACTTGTAAAGTTATTATTGCTCAAGTCTATTGTCCGACTCGAAGGCGAGAATACGTATCCCAATTTTGAGGCGGAGGCGGTATATATTCCCCCAGGCAAATTGGAGAATTGAAAAAATCCATTGCTGTCCGTTTTGGTGGTAGCTGCTGATGATGCTGCCATCAAAGATATTGTAACGTTAGATAATCCTAAGCCCTCCAGAGTTACTCTTCCAGAAATAGAATAAGTTTGTAAACCTGGAGCAGAAATATGACTGCCACTATCGCCACCACCGCCACCCCCACCTCCGCCGCAGTTAACAATCATGATGCTAATCGTAGGAAATAAAATAGTCATAAGTATTATAATCTTTCGCTTAAAAACATTATAAAGATCTGATTTATTCAATTTTTCATCTCCCCAAATTTTTAATAAGATTTTTTTACTCTTGGATTTGGCCAATAAATATGCACCATTCTTGAGCTTTAGCAAGCGCTCATTTTGAAAAATAGTTTTTATGGCTTCGGAATTATTAGACTGTATACATCAGCAGTGGCATTAAGGTAAAGCCAATATCCCACCCATGGAATAAGGGTTGCACCATCTTCGGCCGAAATGTTGGAATAAGTATCACCCCAATCTTCGCCTTCATAATAATGTAACGCATTTACTACCCATCCTCTATTTACTGCTTCCTCCCAAGAAACTGGCGTATCATTGCCTCTTTGAATCTTCACGTTGGAAAGCATCACGTTCCCAGCATAAGGATTACTTATTAAATTCCAGCCCGCATTAAGGGTTATCTTATACTCAACCCCGGGAACATCTGAATAATTGCTTTGCTCTAATAAAGTCGAATTTGAATTGTTTACAGCAATAAAATATCCCTCTCCTTCCTTTATAGGCTTTTGAGTCACTACCTCAGTGAAGTAGCTTAAACTATTATCCCATCTATAAGCTTCTGATTTTCCAAATGCTTGTTGACCATCAAGATTAGTATTCCTTAAATCCCTTGGCAGACCAACCAGATTTTTCCCCTCAAGTAGATAAACCCGCGGACCTTCTATATAGCCATCAGAAGGATACCTAATAGTAGCTCCATTGGACATTTCAGCCTCAAAGTAAAATTTATGAACAGCTGCAGCCCCAAGAATAGTCTGGTAAGTACAAGTAGCCGATTGCTCATAATTTCCAGTACAATTCATATCAAAACTATAAAAATCAGCAGCAGTCGGATTATTTCTCTGCGTCATGTACAATTTTACTTGCGCAGGTATGCCTCCAGTATCTTGGACCTGGATTCTAAATTCATAGCGCACATCAAATTTTGGCTTTCCATTAACTAAATTAGTACTATCATCATCACCATCTAACCTTTCTATGCATGGAATTCCACTATCAGAGCAGCTAATTTTATAAATATTTTGCACTGTGAAGGGTCTGGCAGCTGGAGACGGATCTTCATTTCCTGCCTCATCTTTTGCTTTTACATAAAAGATATAGGAGCCATCGGGAAGGCCACTATAAGTTTTGAAATTATCAGGATTATAGTTCGACCAGCCACTGTCGTATCCTTGTAAATAAGTCGCATATACTAAGTTAGCAGGTGAAGTAACATTATCTGTACCCGTAAAGGTAAATGAGACATGGCCACTATTTATGATGCCGCTTGGGCCACTTATTATTACAGTTTCTGGAGGATTTTCATCAGCAGCCGCGCAATTTAGTGTATTTTGAACGCCCAGTGATTTCCATTCTGTTTCCACACCTTCGCCATTTCTTGCCTTCAACCGAAAAATATACGATGTCTCGCAAAATAATCCGGTACTTTTCCAGTAAGTACTATTTATCCAACCAGAATTAGTGCCTAATGTTACATTCTCGCAGAAATACTCAGTTCCTTCAGGATTTCCATTGGAGGTCCAATTAGCCTGAATAGAAATTGGCGTAATGTTAGAAAAAGGAGCGCTTCCAGGTAGATTAGCCAGGGTATACTTTGAAAATGTTTGGGAATAATTAGTCTCTATCCCATCCCCATTCCTTGCCTTCGCCCTAAAAAAGTAACTTTTATTCGGCGAAAGCGTATCATTATTCCAATAGTCATTATTCTGCTTCCAGCCGGAGTTCGTACCATTTGTTATATTCTCAATTAAAAGTCCTGAGTTGCCTCGATTTAATCCAGAAGGCGTATTAACTGATCGCACCTGAATGCTGGTCGATGTAATATTCCCAAAAGTAATGCCACTGGGGGTTTCGATGGTAGTATAGGCATAGCGAATGGGGTTAGAATAAGCGGTCTCATTATTAGCTCCATCTCTGGCTTTCACCCGGAACCCGTACTGATGATTGGGCTCGAGCCCGAAGTTTGTATAAACCGCCTCTTGCTGCCAACCTGAATCGGCTCCTCCCGTTCCTCCAGTTGGACTATCCGTAAAGATAAAGAAATAACTAATCGGAGATGATGGATCAATGGCTGTTGTCGCCACCATCGCAATCGACGAAATGCCTGTTGCATATGGAGCTGTAGCCCACGTCATTGGATTAGGTGAAGGCGGTGTAGTATCGTTAAATATAACTTTATAAATTAAACGATTCCCTGCAGCATCATAAGAAAATTCTTCAATTGTTCCATCCCCATAGACCACCTTTGTGAGTCGGTTGAGGTTATCGTAGGTATAGGTGATCGTGGCGGAGTGAGATAAATGAGGATAAGCTAAGATGAAAAAAGCAAAAACTATTAAACCGTAAACGTATTTAAATTTTGATCTCATATTTGGATTTCTCCTTTTTTAAAATCCCTTCGTTTATTTTATCCCCTCCTTCCTAAGGAAGGTGTGGGGAGATTATTTCTCTTTTATTAATCCCTCCCAACCTCCCTTTAGAAAGGGGAGGAAATTGAAAAGGAACCTTTTAGAAGGAGAGTGATAACTAATTTTCCCCCTTTTCTTATTTCCCCTCCTTTTTAAGAATCCTCAATTAAAAATTCCCCTCCTTTTTTAAGGAGGGGCGAGGGGAGATTATCTCTCTTTTACCCCTCTTTTCTAAAGAGGGGTTAGGGGAGATTATCATCCTCCTACAAACTCTCATATATTCTTTGAATACACCCATCAAGATTTTTAAAGACATCTCGATCTGAAATTCTCAAGACCCTGAGACCCAAACTCTGTAAGTATTCATCTCTAATTTTATCTTCTTTGTAGCCTTCATCTGTATAATGCTCTCCGCCATCCAACTCAATAACAAGCTTAGATCTGGGACAATAAAAATCAACAATATAATTTCCAATAATTCTTTGCCGATAAATCTGTAATCCTTTAAGCTGTTTTCCTCGAAGCCTCGACCACAAAACCCTTTCAGCATCCGTCATATTTCTCCGAAGCTCCTGAGAACGTCTCTTAAGTTTGGTGTTGTAGAACAACATAGGTCCTTCTCTAATCCTTTCTAATCCTCCTTCATTCTCTTTTCCCCTCCTTTTTAAGGAGGGGTTAGGGGAGATTTATTTATTAATCCCTCCCAACCTCCCCTTAGAAAGTGGAGGAGAATCAAAAAGAGGGAAAAGGGGAGATTATCTCTTCATTTCTCCATAACCACCAATCTTCAATCTGACCCTCATCTAAAGATTTGCCATCCTTTATTTCTCTATTCTCAAAATAAAAAGATTCGATCCACATGATTTTTATCTTCGTCACCTATTATTTTTTGCTCGATCTCTTTTGGTAACTTTCAACTTCAGACACTTCAATTATATACGGAACCGTTGACCCAGCATTTAATGATTCACCAATAATGTATTGTTTGGGAGTTCTATTAAGGCAGATATTTATTGCATCATCAATATTTTTTACAGAGAACGGGACATAGCACTCAACTCCGCCATGAACTTGTGCTGCTGCTCCTGCTTTTGTCCCTGGAGAGATGCTCACTTCCACAAAACCTGGACCGACATTGATATCGCCACCTATTACAGCCGCAGTCCCTCCTAATCCACCATAAAATGAACTCCCCCCCAATTCTGTGGCTTTACCCTTTGCAAGGCCTACAGTAAAATAAGGTCCAATTCCCCCCTCCAATCCTATGCCACCCTGAACCTCTGCTGAGACAGAAAGGTATTCTTGGGAATGATATAGGATATAATCAGCTTCACTTTCGGACATATTTTTAAAAAGTGATTTTATGTTAATCCATGCTATCTTAGGTACGGCTTTAATATCATAAGCTTCTACTACACCGCCTGACAGCTGACCACCAACAAGACCTACGTGTCCCCCACCACTTCCTCCAGAGCTAATGTATAATGCTAATAAACCATTGAAATCAATATTGACAATCGGATTATTTAATCCATACATATATCTATTCAAACTCTGTCCATATTTATCATTGCCTGTCAACAAGTCTTTTGTAATAAACCTCCCCAACTCAGGCGCATAATACCTCGCCCTTACATAATTCAGTCCATTTCCTTCGTCCATCACTCCATATCTTCCTACGTATTTAAATGGATTGGGGGTGGAGCCATTGGTATTTGCAACCTTCCCAAAAGAATCATAAGCATAGGCATCCGTAATGGTTTCGGTTTCATCAGTTAATGCAATCGTGCTTCCTCTTGAATCATAATGGTAGATATATGTTTTTCCATCAGGCATAATCTTTGAAATTAAACCCAGTCCATAAACATAATATGCTATGATTATCCCGTTATTATCGGTTTCGGCAAGGACATTCGTTAGGTTTCTATTCACATCCAGAATGTACCTCTTCGTCACCCCTCCTTCGGTCTTTATATACCTGTTTCCAACGCCATCGTAGCCATATTGTGAAACAACGCCTTCAATATTGCTCTGAATTAATCGATCTTCATAATCATACAAAAATGTATCACTCCCTTTAGTCTTTAGATTTCCATTAGAATCATAAGTAAAAGTCACCCCACCGCCACTAATCAGACGATTCTCCTTATCATAAGTATATGAGATGTTCTTCGGTGAAAGCACTGGCATAAGGGGCTCATCCTGCACCACCTGAAGATGGTTGCCAACTTGATCAAGCGTGTAAGAATAACTTGAGATGATTGAGGAATTCGATTTTATGTTCGTTAAACCAATCAACCTTGAAGCAGAATCATAAGTGTAATTAGCCCTTGTGCCATTGGAATTTAATGTGCTTATAAGATTCCCGGCATTATCATAATAGTAAAAGGTAGAATTCGTAAGCCAATCCGTTACTCTCGTTAACCTATTCAGAGCATCATAAGTGTAATTTACTAACTTCCCATCTGGGTAGGTCAATGTAATTCTGTTTCCATTTGCATCGTATCCATATCCAACGGTGTTTCCAAAGGGATCGGTATAAGAGGTCATCCGATTCAAAGCATCGTAAGTATATAAAGATGTTCCCAATCTATCGACCATCCTTATTCGATTCCCATTCTCATCATAGGTAAATGTTACTGTTGAGGCATCGGGGTAGGTAATTTGGATTAACCTATTATTTGCATCATAAGCGTAGTTGATTATATTTCCATTAGCATCAGTAAGCCTAACTCTGTTCCCAACCGCATCGTAAACATACTGATATGTGCTTCCGAGAGGCTCTACTTTCTGAATCAATCTATTCAAATCATCATAATTATATGTAGTTGTATTCCCATTTGGATCGGTCATTGTAAGACGGTTTCCATTTGAATCGTAGGTATAAAAAACAGTCCCACCGGTGGCATCTGTAACTTTCGTAAGCCTCCCCATAGCATCGTATTCAAACGAGGTCTTCTGGCTTTTCGGGTTGGTTGTGCTCAAAATCCTACCAATTACATCATAGGTCGTCGTTGTTGTATTGCCGAGAAAATCACTAACCGAAATTACCCGATTTAAGGAATCATATGTATAAGTTGTTGTCTGTCCCAATGGATTGGTTTCAGTGAGCTTGTTTCCATTGGCATCATAGGTAAATGTAGTGGTATTTCCTAATGGGTCGTTGATACTCAAGAGATTTCCAACAGCATCATAAGAGTAATTAGTCGTATTTCCCCTCTTGTCTCGAACGGAAATTTTTCTGTCCAGGGCATCATAAGTGTTTTCAACATAATTTCCAAGCGGATCAATAATCTTTGTAAGCAAATTCTTCACATCATATTCATAATTTGTGGTATTGCCTCTTGGATCGGTAAAGGATATCTTATTATTATTTTCATCGTATGTGTAAGTGGTTACATAACCCATGGAGTCGGTAATTGTAAGAATATTGTTGTTATTATCGTAGGTATAGGTTGTAATCCGATTCAGGGCATCCTTTATTGTAAGCTTTCTACCCACACCATCATAAGTGTAGGTGGTTTTATTCCCGAGGGGATCGGTTACCTCAACTAAATTACCCTCAGCATCGTAAGAATTTGTTGTGGTTTTCCCCCTCGGATCGGTGATTGTTATAGGCTGGCCATAAGTATTGTAAGTTATGGTTGTAAGGTTCCCCAGAGGATCGGTCGTCTTAATCAAATTGCCTTTGGCATCATATTCAAAGTTTGTCGTATTTCCAAGTGCATCTGTTCTCGCAAGAGGATTATTGTTTTCGTCGTAGGTAATGGTAGTTAAATTTCCGAGTGCATCCACTTTTGAGATCACATTTCCTCTTTCATCATAAGAATATCGGGTGATATTTCCATTCTTATCCTTGACATCAGTGCGGTTACCACGAGAATCATAAATGTAATAGATTGAATTCCCAAAAGGATTAGTCTCCTTATTTAACCTCAATAGTTCATCATGCCAATGGACGGTCGCATTTCCAAGAGCATCAATAATGGTCGTCTTTCTGTCTAGCTCATGGTAGAAATAAGTCGTTTGCCCTCCTTTAGCATCCCTTTGAGAAATAACCACCCTTTTTTGGCCATCATAGACATTGGTAATAAAGGTATTTCCTCTTGGGTCTGTGGCTGTAAGCAACTGGTGAAGGGAATCGTAGGTATATGTTGTTGTATTCCCATTCATATCAGTTGCCGATACGAGGTTGCCATTTTCATCGTAAGCGAATTGGATTGTCCTGCCAATTGGGTCTGTGATTTGGGTAATGCGGTTGTTTCCATCATAAGTGAAATCAATATTTCTTCCAACCGTATCAGTAATGCTGGTTAAACTGCTTCCCGTGTAGGTCAGCCTTATTGTGTTTCCATTTTTATCAACAATGCTTGCAAGAAGCCCTGATGAGTTGAAATTGAAATTCGTCAAGTCTTTCTTCTTAAGGGTAAAAGTCCCATCACCATTATCTATAAGTGTATCAAAAACCCCATATTGTGGTCTAAATCCACCCGAGCCATCGGGAGTCCAGGTCTCAGTCTTCCCATCTCCCCAGCGAATCGTAACAGTTGAATCAGGATTTACTGTAAGAATAATGTTATATGAATGATTCCATCCATAGCCAAGAGGTCCATCCTGGTCATCCTGAGAGTTATAATTTCGTTCAAAAACAAAATTTAAGCCTCTTCCTGGAATTTCAAGGTCCTTTTTCTGATAGACATAATTCCCTATTGCCGTGTTTACAGGATCAGGTCCATAACCAGAAAAACCCCTAAGTCCAAAAGCAGTGTATATACTTGTAATAATTATATCAAAAAAGCTCGTAATAGAGGTATCAACAGTGCGAGAATAATATGCATAATTAGCCAAATTTACAGATATTATATGTGGGCCGCATGATAAGCCGCTAATTGAATAATAACCATTAGAATCGGTAATTGCTGCTGCAACGCCATCAATTTCGATTATCGCATCAGAAATCCCCCTTTTTTTAACTTCGTCTTTTAAAGTTCCATAAAGATTACATAACGGTCCAATTTTATAATATTGAAGTTTTTGAGATGTTGCCACAACTATAGCATCCGCTTCTTTAGATACAGAAACTTTTTGCACCCCATCAATTGTTATATCCCACAGGAGATTTCCATTTCGGTCAAGCATATACACAATACCATTGGCCGCTGCTAGCAAATATTTTCCATCAGGTGAAATGGAGAGACTCTTTATAGGGCCTGAATTATATTTCCATAATATCTCCCCATTATTATTAAAAGCATAAAGCGAGTTATTTCCAGCATTTCCTGCAAAGATATATTGACCATCTAATGTTATCTCCACCGAATATTTGTCACCACTTAGAACATCCGTATCTATATTATTTTTCCACAGCAGGTTTCCGATTTTATTATAAAGATAAACACCCCCATTCCCGAATGCGTCCTTTGCGACTCCAACTGCAATATATTGTCCATTTGCTGAAAAAACGACTTTTCCCGTTCCAGATCGCCCTACAGTATAGTACCATAACCAATTATTTTGATTGTAATCCCAAATAGCGACCGCATCAGACCAACCCAAACCATAGTCATAAGTGCAACCAAAATAATTTCCTTCAGGAGAATAAGAAGTTGATGAGAGACCATAAGTAGCATTGGTTATTCCCTGCAATTCACCAGTACCACTAAAATGATAAGCCGCTCCCCCGCCAAAATACCCGCTTGAACCACCCGCAACTATTTTACCAAAATCTGATGTCATTGAAATGTCTATAATGGGATAAGAGGTTTCATATTTCCATAATAAATTCCCTTCTTTATTAAATATCTTCAGTTCATATTTTGAAGGATAACTTGAATCATCGGAAGTCCCTATTGCAATATAATCCCCGTTTAAAGACATACGCGCTGATAAAATTTTTTCTTGCAGCTTGGTTTCGTATGCCCAGGCTTTAATATAACCCGGGGGCAAATCTCCTTTCGGGACAAATTGATTTTCTGAAAAAGTAGCTCCTTGGGCAGAAATTCCAGAATAAAAAATGGGTGTTCCATTTCCGGTATCCTGGTCAATCCTAATGACTAATCCATCAGCTGTAGTTCCATAAAGAATACCTTCATGATCAAAATCTAATCCATATATATATGCGTAATTTATTGGTCCAATTAGAGTCCCTTCCCCCGAATCCTTATTAATTTTTAAAAGGTAATCAGTAGCATATACGCCATAAGCATAATTAGCAGTAGCATACATTTCTCCTGTTGTTGGATGGATTGCTATATCTCCAGAATACCCCCATCCCTCATTCAATTTTCCAACATAATTTTTTTCATAGGTGAATAAATTAATTGAATATAATTTACCGTCTGCGCATCCAACATAAATGAGAGAATTATTTTTCGGCTTACCTAATGAATTTGCACCATCAATACCCAAATCAATTTTGAATAGAGCTCTCCCTGAAGATGAAATTGAATACAGACCGTCAAAATCGATTCCGACCAATTCTTCCCCATTAGAAATTGAAAGATCAGTTAAATACACTCCAAGGTTACTAACAAAGCTAACTGATCTTAATTGAATATCTATCTTATGTAAATTCCCATATTGGTCAGTAACATAAAGATACTGCTTTGCAAATGCATTAGAAATAATTCCGGTTATAAAGAAAATTAAAAAAAATATTATGTAAACAATAAGATAGTGCTTCTTCATTTTAGTCTCCATAATATTTTTGCGAAAATAGAAATAAAAAGTTGAAAATAATTAATTTTATAAACCCCAAGATGCTCATATTATTTATTAAAATTATAAAAATGTCGTCTATTTCAATTTTCTTTCTTTGGATTCCAAAAAGTAATTATTTTTAATAATCTCCCCTTTTTTCTAATTTCATGAAAAAAAATAAGTCTACTGCATTAGTAGTTTTATTGGACGTTTTTTTAAATTTTCTCTATCACCCGGCCATAAATATAAGCCAAAATCTTTTATTATAAAAAGTTGCTTTTGTTTGGAATTAAAAATTAATGACTAACTTTTTTGTTAGGCTATTCAACCTCCTCAACAAGATCTTTAAAGATCCAGCCAGTCTGTCCTGTTGGTAATTTAACATTGAACCAATTGTTTAATTTGCCCAATTTCTGAACCTTTTCCCCCTTTTTCAATGTGGTAATTATTTTACTTTTGACATTAGCCTCAGATCTAACATTTGCATTTTTTATAATGATCAGATATTTTACTGGTGGTTTGTCTGCAACAACTGTTTCTGTTTTCATTGTGGATATGGGTTGAGGTTCAACAGGCGCTTGAGATTTTTTAGGAGCGAGCTCTGAAGGGGGAGAAACAGGTTGAGTTTTTGGTTGAGGTTCTACAGGAGCTGCTAAAGGGGCAGCTGCCTTGGGCTGCGGAGGTTCTTCAACTTTCCGTTCTGCGGAGGTAGAAGAAATACTCGCAAGCTGATCTTTTAAGACTTTTTGTTTCTTAATAGCCTCTGAAACCCTTACTATCCCTGCTGTAATTCGATCATCTGGTTTATTAAGAGCCTTATCAGCTTTTTTATAAAGTTCAAGCGCATTATCAAAATCCCCTCTTACTTCGGCGCAGACGCCTAAATTATAAAGGAGAGATGCAGAATTGGGTGATAAAATCCTTGCCTCCCCCCAGAGTTCGCATGCTCGATCTAATCGATTGTGCTTTGCAAAATCAATTGCTTTCTCCATCTTCTGTTTACCCTCTTTAGAAGGAATGTCATCCGTTGATTCCATGAGATTAACCTCCAGAGTAACATAATTCGGAGCTACATCTCTTTTAAAGGCTGTCTTTGCAGCTTCTTTAGCTTTTTCGAGCAGATCAACTTCGCTTGCCAGAGGCTCGCTACTGTCGCTGCATGCTGATGACGTTGCCGTTCCCGACAAATTATTTGAATAAATAATCTTGCCAGTTTCAACTTGGATTAATTTGGGAGTGAAAGCAAATATGCTATCCCTTCTTGTACATGAAACAAAATAATCTTTATACTGGATGCACCTGCCTTCATAAGCTCTTCCTTTATTATCATATTCAATCGCTTTTTTTATGCATGTTTGCCGCTTTTCACTGTAATGGTTGTCTCGCACATTTCTGGCAGTTACTGTGCCCGTATATATTCCTTTGGCACCAACCAATTTCCCAACTTTTGCAGCAGTTGCCTCATCAATCACACCAGTCTGGGAAAGTGCCTGCTCACTTAGTACCTTCTCAATTTTTGTCCTATCTACCAAGGTAAAATACTGTTTATCATCAATATTTACACTAGCAAGAGTTCCCTCAATCTCAGCAGCAAAATCTCTTCCGCCTGGACCATCAAAAGGTAATACAGCAATTTCTTTTAATTTCGTTGCCTCATGGAATCTGGCAGGAACTAGGGTGGTAGTTTTAATTGCTGGAGGCGCGCAGGAAAATAAAATAAAAGATAAAACTAAATTAATAAATAGGTGAAAAATTCTTTTACTCTTCATATTAATACCTCCTCAAATAATTTATTTTTAATAATTTTTTGCTATCATGCATATGACTAAAAGTAAAAATGATTTTGATATCCCATATAAATGATGGAAATGAATTCTCTATTTCCTCCTAAAATTGGTGCAACTTTATATAAACAAGTGCCGGCATAAGGCTTAGAAAGTTTAAAATTTTCAAACAAAGTTAATGAAAAAACAAAAGCCTGGCATTTGAGTCTTTTTATGCCAGGCTTTTGAATCTTTCATCACCTTTTCCTCCTTGATGAGGTTACAAAGGTGAAAATAACTCAATAATTAAGGTGATTAAAGTTTCTTTTATTAAACAATTATGGTCAACCAAGAGGTTAAAACGAAAAACATGTGACAAATAAAATCATAACTCAAAATCTTTGTCAAGAAAAAAAATTGGGTTTTTCAAAATTTTTTAATCTTAAATTTTTCATGAAGTCTCATCAAATTTCATGCCAAAATTTTTTAGAAAAAAATAAAATAATTTCAAGCAATAAATTCTGGCCCAAGTTTTAAATTTGTAAACTTTTCCGACGGCTAAATAATGGAATATCTTTAATTAGTTGATAATATTATATTTTTTCCACGTTGGAATTTTGTAAAAAATATTTACACTTTGCCGAATTTTACGAATTCATCCTTTGATTTAGAT
>Ga0272448_1004821_pt1 | contig 15189 bp, 17 predicted proteins | sample YNPCB0191_FD_202220 | JGI IMG/M metagenome (GOLD analysis project Ga0272448, IMG submission 202220) | Hot spring sediment microbial communities from Yellowstone National Park, WY, United States - YNP-CB-019-1 | ecosystem: Environmental > Aquatic > Thermal springs > Hot (42-90C) > Sediment...
CCCGCCTCAAACCCCTCCTCTCCCCCTTCTCCTCCCCGTTTCGGGGAGGAGAAGGGGGCCGGGGGGATGAGGAGGGGTCAGAAGCGGCTTGCTACCAATCCATCAGTTGAAGTTGCACATGACGTAAGGCATGTCATCCGCATACCTGGTGCCATTGACAACCCCTCCGGTTCGTGCTATCATATGGGCCGTATGGACGCCGAGCCACGGAGCAGCCGGGGGTTAACCCCTCTGCAGATGACCCTGCTGGGGATCATCCTGCTGACCATCCCCTGCTATTGCCTGGGGTTCACGTTGCTCTACCGGTACTCCACCCCGGCCCGCCCCACGCCGGTGCCGACGGTGGTCACCGATACGCCCACGCTGACCCCGACCCCTGCTCCGCCGACGCCGACGCTGGAGGCGACGCCGACCCAGTGGTGGCCGCCCACCAACACCCCGACGGCCACGCCGACATCTACGATGACGCCCACGCCCACGCCGACGAGCACGCCGACGGCGACCCCCACCCCAACGCCGACGCCGACAGCGACGCCAACGCCCACGGTGACCGCCACCCCGCCGTCGCCGACGCCCACGGCCACCCCGACGCCGACGCCCACGGCCACCCCGACGCCGACGCCCACGGCCACCCCGACGCCGACGCCCACGGCCACCCCGACGCCGACGGAGACGCCCACTCCAACGCCGACGGATACCGCGACCCCGACCGGGACGCCAACCGAGACGCCCATATCCCCCACACCGCCACCCCCCGCCCTTTAGGGGTTAGCCGTCAGCCGTCAGTCGTCAGTCGTCAGTGGTCTGTCGTCTGTGGTCTGTCGTCAGTGGTCAGTGGTCTGTCGTCAGTGGTCCAAAAAACAGGAGTCCGGATACCCTATGGAGACCCTTCGCCTGCTGAAACAACTTTCCGAAACCCCAGGCCTGGCGGGCCACGAGGAGCCCGTGCGGGCCCTGGTGCGCGATCTCTGGACCCCGCTGGTGGATGAACTCCAGACCGATGGTCTGGGGAGTTTGATGGGCCGCCGACGCGGCCGGGGGCCGGAGCCCCGCCCTACGCTGATGTTCGCCGCCCACATGGACGAGATTGGCCTGCGGGTGACGGGCATAGAGAAGGGGTTCCTGCGCATCGCCCGTGTCGGCGGGGCCGACCGGCGCATCCTGCCGGGGACGGAGGTGGTCGTCCACGGGCGGCGGGACCTCCCCGGCGTCGTGGGCATGCGCCCGCCGCATGTCGTCCCCCCCGACCGGCGGGATAAAACCCTCCCCTGGGAGGAACTGTTCGTGGACGTGGGACTGCCGGAGGAGGAGGTGAAGGCATTCATCCGGGTAGGCGACCCCATCTCGTTCCGGCGGGAGGCCGTAGAACTGAAAAACGGCCTGCTGGCGGGCAAGGCGCTGGATAACCGGGTCTCCGTGGCGGTGGTGACCCTGGCCCTGGAGCACCTGGCCCGCGCGTCCCACGCCTGGGATGTGGTCGCCGTGGCGACGGTCCAGGAGGAGGTGGGGCTCTATGGGGCCACGACCGCCGCCTACGGCGTCGCCCCCGATATGGCCGTCGCGGTGGACGTCACCTTCGGGCGGCAGGCGGGGGTGCCCAACCATCAGACCTTCCCGCTGGGGGAAGGGGTCGCCATCGGTGTCGGCCCGAACTTCCATCCGGCGGTGGTGGAACGGCTGAAGGCGGTCGCCGAGGCCAACGAAATCCCGTACCACATAGACCCCGTTCCCGGCCGCAGCGGCACCGACGCCTGGGCCATCCAGGTGAGCCGCGAGGGGGTGCCCACGGGCCTGGTCTCCATCCCGCTCCGCTACATGCACCAGCCGGTGGAGACGGTGTCGCTGAAGGATGTGGAGCGGGCCGGGCGGCTGCTGGCGCTCCTGGCCGCCGGGCTGGAGGCGGATTTCCGGCCGCGATGGGAGGATGAATAGGGATGGGAAAGCGTTTGTCGTTCCTCTGGGACTACGACCTCTCGGAGGAAGATGTGCGGCAGATCCTCCGCCAGGGGACCCCGATAGAGCGGGCCTGGCTGATCGGCCGTATCCTGGAATATGCTCCCTGGGAGGAAATCTGGCAATACCTGACACCCCGGCAGATTGCCCAGGACTTTGAGCACATCCGCTTCCGTTCACCGCGCGAACGGGAACTTTGGGCATACGCTCTAAAGAGGTGGCTGGATGATCGTGGATAATCCCTGGCTGACCCCGCTTCAGAAAATGTTTCTGGACCGCTTTTTCCGTCTGGAGGTAGGACAGTCTTTTTTTCTCACCGGAGGCACTGCGCTGGCGGCTTTTTATCTTCATCATCGGTTGAGTTTGGACCTGGACCTCTTTACCCTGGATGACCTGGCTTTGGCCGAAGGGGCCCGCCTGACCCCTCTCATTGCGCAGGAGCTGGGATGGGAAACCATCCTGGCCCGTCACACAGATTATTTTCATCGTTTCTTGTTTCGGGATAGGGAAGGCGAAACGCTTCAGGTGGACCTGGTTCAGGACTTTGGCCCTCAATTTGGTCAACGTCAACGGTTTCAGAATGTCGTTGTGGATAGTCTGGAAAACATCGCAGCCAACAAGTTGACGGCCATACTGGGCCGCAGCGAATCCAAAGATTTTGTGGACCTGTATTTCATCCTGGTAGAAGGATTGAATTTTGAGACCTTGATGGAGATGGCCCGGCAGAAAGATACCGGTTTGGTTCCCTTCTATCTGGCCGGAGCCCTGCTTCAGGTACGGCATATCTCTGCTATCCCTGAGACACATCCACCGGTAGAGCGAGAAACCATCGTCCAGTTCTTTATGGCTCTCGCCGACCGCTTGATTGAGCAAAGCAAACCTCAGGTAGGCGAACCGTGGAACTTTTAAAGGAATTATCTGAAGCCTTCGGCCCCTCGGGCCACGAAAAAGAGGTCCGGCAGGTCCTGCGCCGGGCACTGGAGGGATACGCCGACCGGGTGTGGGTGGACGCGCTGGGCAACCTCCACGCCCTCCGGGAAGGGGCGGGCCCGAACCGGTTGCGGGTCCTCCTGGCTGCCCACATGGACGAAATCGGGCTGATGGTCGTCGGGCACGACGAGTCCGGCGGCCTGCGGGTGCGGGCCATCGGTGGCATAGACGACCGGGTCCTCCCCGGCGCGCAGGTCTGGGTGGGGCCGGACCGTATCCCCGGCGTCATCGGCCTGAAACCCGTCCATCTCCTGGAGCAGGGCGAGGACGAGAAAGTCGTCAAGATAGACCAGTTGCTGGTGGACATCGGGGCAAGGGGGAAAGAGGAGGCCCAGAAGTTGGCCCCTCTGGGCACCCCGATGGTCTTCGCCACCCGGTTTGAGGAAGTGGGCGCGCTGGTCAAGGGGAAATCCTTTGACGACCGGGCGGGCTGTGCGGTCCTGGCGGAACTGGTGCGCGGCGACCGCCTCCCCCACGACCTCTACGCGGTCTTCACCGTCCAGGAGGAGGTGGGGCTGCGGGGCGCTCGGGTCGCCGCCTACGCCAACCGCCCCGACTGCGCCTTCGCCCTGGAGGGCACCATCGCCGATGACCTGCCCAAAAAGAAGGACACGAGCCCCACATCCGAGTTGGGCAAGGGGCCGGCCATTACGGTGATGGACCGCACGTTCATCGCCCACCGGGGCCTGTTGCGGCTGCTGGTGGAGACGGCGGAGGCGCTGGGCATCCCCTACCAGTTCAAACAACCGGGCATCGGCGGCACCGACTCCGGCGCCATCCACCTGGCCCGCGAGGGGATCCCCTGCGGCACCGTCGCCGTCCCCTGCCGCTACATCCACAGCCCTGTCAGTCTGCTCTCGCCGACGGACCTGGAGAACACCGTCCGGCTGATGCGGGAGAGCCTGGCCCGCCTCACCCCGGACGTGCTGCAAATATAGCGCAGGATTATGAACTTTAAAAAATTAACACGGACATAAACCGGCATATTGGCCACCTGACCCTCGGGGCTCGCCCCTCCCCCTGGCCCCCTCCCCGCTGCCGCTGCGCGGCGCGGGGAGGGGGAAAAGGAGGGGGTTTGGGGGCGGCGGCTTCGCCGCCGCCCCCAAACCCCACTCTCTTCCCCCCTTCTCTCCCCGCTGCGGGGAGAGAAGGGGGGCCAGGGGGGATGAGAGGGGTCAATGGGAAGCCACCAGAAGCGTTTTCCATCCAACCATCAGGTGACCAGACCCCCATAGTGTGATGTCCGAACTAATTTCTTAAAGTTCATTATCCTGCAGACGTAGCGCAGGATTGATCCTGCAAAAAGGAGGCCATTGTGGACGAACTGATCCGTCAACTGACCGAAACCTACGGCCCTTCGGGCTTTGAGGGGACCATCCGCTCCGTCCTGCGCGACCTGGTCGCCCCCCTGGCCGACGAGGTCCGGGTGACCCCGCTGGGGAGTCTGGTCGCCGTCCGGCGGGGGACCGGCGGCGGACGCCGCATCATGCTGGCGGCCCATATGGACGAAATCGGCGTGATGGTCACCTACGTGGACGAGAAGGGCTTCCTGCGCTTCACCCCCATCGGCGGCGTCTCGCCTCTCACCTGCCTGGGCGCGCGCGTCCGCTTTGAGAACGGCACCCTGGGCGTCATCGGGTCGGAGAAACGGGAAGACCCCAACAAGGTCCCGACCTTTGAGCAACTGTACATAGACGTGGGCGCCACCGGTCGGGACGACTGCCCCGTGCGGGTGGGCGACGCGGCCGTCTTTGAGCGACCGTTCGCCGTCCAGGGACGGCGGCGGGTCGCCAAAGCGATGGACGACCGCATCGGCTGCGCCGTCCTGGTGGAGACGCTGCGGCGGCTGGAGCGGACGCCCCACGAAGTCCACTTCGTCTTCAGCGTGCAGGAAGAGACGACCCTTTCGGGGGCGCGGACGGCCGCCTACGGGATTGAGCCGGATATGGCGATTGCCGTGGACGTGACCGGGACGGGGGACACGCCGGAGAGCCGGCCTATGGCGGTGGAACTGGGCAAGGGGCCGGCGGTCAAAGTGCAGGATGCAGGGATGATTGCCCATCCGACGGTGCGGGAGTGGCTGGTGCGCGCGGCGGAGGCGGCGGGCGTGCCGTACCAGATGGAGGTTCTGGAGCGGGGCACCACCGACGCGGCGGCGATGCAACTGGTCCGCGCGGGCGTCCCCTCCGGCTGTCTCTCCATCCCCTGCCGGTACGTCCACACCCCCAGCGAGATGGTGGACGGTGAGGACGTGGAGGGAGCCGTCCGCCTTCTCCTGCACGCCCTGTTATGAACGTGCCAGGCACTTCCAGAAGTGCCTGGCACGTTGCATTATAATAAAAAACCTTCGTGTCCTTCGTGTCCTTCGTGTCCTTCGTGCCCTTCGTGTCCTTCGTGCCCTTCGTGTCCTTCGTGCCCTTCGTGGATCCGATTTCTCCCGCTTGCCAAACCCCGAAATTGTGCTACACTCTTCCCGCCTGCAATCTCTCTCAAGGAGCCATTGATGCCAGACCCGCGCGCAGAACGACTTGCCGCCGTATTGGTCCGGTACTCCACATCCATTCAGCCCGGCGACCTGGTCGCCATCCAGGGGACGCCCGAAGCGGCCCCCCTGCTCCTGGCCGTCTACGAAGAGGTCCTCCGGGCCGGTGGCCATCCCCACCTGCTGGTGGGCCTCCCCGGCGCCGAGGAGGCCTTCTTCCGCCTGGCCTCCGACGCCCAACTGGATTTTGTCTCTCCCCTTAACCGGCTGGTCGTGGAGCAATTTGACGCCATCATCAACGTCCGCTCCGACCGCAACACCCGCGAACTGAGCGGCATAGACCCGGCCCGCCAGCGGCGCCGCAGCCAGGCTATGGCCCCCATCCTCAAGACCTACCTGCAGCGGGGCGCCACCGGAGCCCTGAAATGGGTCGCCACCCTGTACCCCACCGCCGCCTACGCCCAGGAGGCGGATATGAGTTTGCGGGACTACGAGGACTTCGTCTACGGCGCGTGCTTCTGCAACGGGGACGACTCCGTCGCCCGCTGGCAGGAGGTCCACCAGCGCCAGCAGCAACTGGTGGAGTGGCTGAAAGGGAAACGGGAGGTCCGCATCGCCGGCCCCAACGCCGATCTGACCCTCTCCGTTGAGGGCCGCGTCTTCATCAACTGCGACGGCCGCAACAACATGCCCGACGGCGAAATCTTCACCGGCCCGGTGGAGGATAGCGCCCGGGGCTGGGTCCGCTTCACCTATCCGGCCATCACTGGCGGGCGGGAAGTGGACGGGGTGGAACTCTGGTTTGAGGACGGTCGGGTCGTGCGGGCGACGGCCCGCAAAAACGAGGAGTACCTCCTCCAGATGCTGGATGCCGACCCCGGCGCCCGTTACCTGGGCGAGTTTGCCTTCGGCACCAACTCCGGCATCCAGCGGTTCACCAAGAACATCCTTTTTGACGAAAAAATCGGCGGCTCTTTCCACCTGGCCCTGGGCGCCGGGTATCCGGAGACCGGCAGCCGGAACGAATCCGCCATCCACTGGGACATGATCTGCGACATGCGGGACGGCGGAGAGGTCTGGGTAGACGGGGAACTGTTCTACCGGAATGGGGAGTTCATCCTGTAGCGTGAAACGTGAACACGTGAAATTCTGGGTGTCTATTGCTCTGCTCCTGCTGACGGCCTGCGGCACGGCCTCCCCGCGCACCTTCAGCGGCGAGCAGGCCTATGCCCACGTCCTGGAACAGTGCGCCCTGGGGCCCCGGCCCACGGGCTCCCCCGCCATCCGTGCGGCCGGAGACGCCATCATCGCCCACCTGAAAGCGTGGGATTGGGCCGTGGAGACCCAGGAGTTCACCTACCGGGACACCCCCGTCCGCAACATCATCGGGCGGGCCGGGGAGGGGCCGGTGGTCATCGTGGGCGCGCACTACGACACCCGCCGCGCTGCCGACCAGGAGAACCCCGCTCAGCCCGTCCTGGGGGCCAACGACGGCGCCTCCGGCACCGCCGTCCTGCTGGAACTGGCGCGCGCCCTGGAAAAGGACCGGTTGCACCACCAGGTCTGGCTCGTCTTCTTTGACGCGGAGGACAACGGCAACCTGGACGGCTGGGAGTGGTGCGTCGGCTCCTCGTACATGGCGGCGAACCTCTCCGTCCGGCCTGATGCCATGGTCCTGGTGGACATGGTCGGCGATGCCGACCAGCAGTTCTACTTTGAGCGCAACTCCGATCCGGCCCTCCAGCAGGAACTCTGGGACATCGCGGCCACCCTGGGCTACACCACCACCTTCATCCCGGAGTACCGCTGGGCGATGTACGACGACCACATCCCCTTCGCCCGTCTGGGCATCCCGGCGGTGGACATCATTGACTTTGACTACCCGTACTGGCACACCACCCGCGACACGCCCGACAAAGTCAGCCCGGCGAGCCTGGAGCGCGTGGGCCGGGTGCTGGAGGTCTGGCTGGAAAATAGACCACAGACCACAGACCATAGACCATAGACGACAGACCACAGACCATAGACCACAGACCATAGACCATAGACGGGAGAGGAAGCGATGCGCATTCTGATCACGGGCGGGGCCGGATTCATCGGCTCCCATCTCTGCGACCGCCTGCTGGCGGACGGACACGAAGTCATCGCGATGGACAATCTGAGCACCGGCAGCGTGGAGAACATCGCCCACCTGGCCGGCCATGAGCGGTTCCGCTTCATCAAGCACGACGTCACCCACTACATCTACATCGCCGGGCCGCTGGACGCGGTCCTCCACCTGGCGAGTTTGCCCAGCCCGGTGGACTACCTGAACTACCCCATCCAGACCCTGAAAGTGGGCGCGCTGGGGACCCACAACGCGCTGGGCGTGGCGCTGGCGAAGGGGGCCCGCTTCCTCCTGGCCTCCACCTCCGAGGTCTACGGCGACCCACTGGTCCACCCCCAGACCGAAGACTACTGGGGGAACGTCAACCCCGTCGGCCCGCGCGGGGTGTACGATGAGAGCAAGCGGTTCGCCGAGGCGCTCACCATGGCCTACCACCGCTACCACGGCGTGGATACCCGCATCGCGCGCATCTTCAACTGCTACGGCCCCCGGATGCGGCTGGACGACGGGCGGGTGGTGCCCAACTTCATCGGCCAGGCGCTGCGGGGCGAACCCCTCACCGTCTACGACGACGGCTCCCGCACCCGCTCCTTCTGCTACGTCTCGGACATGGTGGACGGGCTGGTGCGCTTGCTCTTCTCGGACGAGGTCCGTCCGGTGAACCTGGGCAACCCCCAAGAGATGACCATCCTGGAATTCGCTCAGAAAATTCTGGAGATCACTGGCAGCCGCTCAGAGATTGCCTTCGTCCGCCCCACCGACGACCGGACCCGCGACGACCCCCAGCGCCGCTGCCCGGACATCACCCGGGCCCGGACCGTCCTGGGCTGGGAGCCGAAGGTCTCCCTGGAGGAGGGCCTGCGGGAGACGGTGGCGTACTTTCGGAATAAAATTATAGTGCAAGGGTAACCTTGCGCTACGAAAAGGAGCCTCCCATGAAGCGCGACCTGGACGCTTTAATGGAAGCGCGCGGTCTGGATGCCTTTGTCGTCTCCGGCCGTACGTACGGGAACCCGTCCCTGGTCTATCTCCTCAACGGGGCTGCGGTGACCCAGGGGATTGTGGTCAAAAAGCGGGGTGAGCCCCCCGTCTTCATCCACTCCCCCATTGAGCGAGACGAGGCGGCCGCCAGCGGCCTCCCCCTGGTCGACATGGCCCGCTACCGCTTCACCGAAATCCTCCGCGAGACGGGCGACCGGCTGAAAGCGACGGTGGAACTCTACCGCCGCATCTTCGCCGACCTGGACGTGCGGGGAGAGGTGGGCTTCTACGGCATGGCCGACCAGGGGCAGGCGTACCTGTTCCTCTCCGCCCTGGCGGAGGCGCTGCCGGAGATTCACGTGCGGGGCGAATACGACGAGGCGCTGCTGGACGTGGCGCGGGCGACGAAGGACGCCGACGAGGTGGCCCGGATTCGGGAGGTCGCCCGGCTGACCTGCGAGGTGGTGGAGGAGACGATTGCCTTTCTGCGCCGCCACCGGGTGAAGGACGAAACGCTGGTCACGGATGACGGTGCTCCGCTGACGGTCGGTCGGGTCAAAGATTACGTCTACCAGTTGCTGGCCGGGCGGCGGCTGGAATCCCCGGAGGGGTTCATCTTCGCCATCGGGCGGGATGCCGGGGTCCCCCACAGCCAGGGCCGTCCGGACGACCCCATCCGGCTGGGCCAGACCATCGTCTACGACATCTTCCCCCAGCGGGCTGGCGGCTACTACTTTGACCTGACCCGTACTTTCTGCCTGGGGTACGCGCCGCCGGAGGTGGCGCGGGTGTATCGGGACGTGGCGGGCTGTCTGGACGCGGTGGTCGCCGAGGTCCGGGTGGGGGTGGAGGCCCGGCGCCTTCAGCAGGTGGCCTGCGCCTTCTTCGCCGAGCGGGGTTACCCGACAATCGCGGAGAACCCGGAGACCGAGGTGGGCTTCAACCACCTCATCGGGCACGGTCTGGGGTTGGCGATTCACGAGGAGCCGGTCTTCACCGACGTCCCCAGCAACACCCGCACCCTGCAGCCGGGCCACGTCTTCACGGTGGAGCCGGGCCTCTACGACCCGGATAAGGGCTACGGCGTCCGCCTGGAAGACGTCGTTTGGATAGACGACGCGGGGCAGGTCCACAACCTGACCCCGCTGCCGAAGGAACTGGTGGTGGAGATGTAGCAGGGCTGGGGGCGGCGGCGAAGCCGCCGCCCCCAGCCCCGACACCAATCATCTCAGTGACTGAACGGCGCGGGCGGCGGCCTCCGCCGGGCTCTGGCGGCCCTGGAGGACGGCCTCTATCGCCGACTGCAGGAGTGGCCCCACCTGCTCCCGTACCGACCTGGGGAGCGCTGGCCGCGCCCCGGCCAGAACCGCCGTCAATACCTCCCGTCGCTCCTCCGAAACCGTCCACCCCGCCAGGCCGCTCCGGGTGACCGGCAGGTAGCCGGTGCTCTGAGTCCACGTCCCGTACCAGGCGGGGTCCATCAGCCAGGCCGCCAGCGCCATGGCCCGTTGCTGCTGCTCCGGGCTGGTGGTCACCAGTGCCAGAATCCACCCCTCCGCCAGCGCGACCGGGCGGCCGTCCCGGGTGGGAATCGGCCCCGGTTCGGCCACCCCCTCCCATTCCGTCCAGAACCGGCGGGAGCCCACCACCGTCATCCCCCCCTGCCTCCGGAAGTGGGCCCAGCACTCCTCATCGGTCCCTGTGGAGAGAACCACCGGAGGGGAGATGACCCCGGCCGCCGTCGCCTGAGCGTAGAAATCCAGCACCGCCGTCAGCGGCCCTTCCTCCAGCATGGGTTTGCCCCCCTCATCCGTCAGGCGGCCCCCCGCGCCCAGGTACTGGATGAAGGTGAAGTCGTCCGCGACGCCGTTCTCTCCGGCCGCGGGAAAGCAGAGGGGCAGCCCGGTGGAGAGGACGTCGGCCCAGGAAACGGGAGGAGAAGGGAGCAGGGCCGGGGAGCAGGCCAGATGCTGCAGTTCGGCCGCCAGCGGCAGGCCAAAAGTGGCCTCGCCAACCCGGCCCAGCCCGATCGCGAAGGGGAACAGGTCCGCCTCCAGGTCGGGGGGAATGCGGCCGTCTATGGGCTGGAGGAGTCCGGCCTGGGCCGCCACCGGCAGGTCCGCCTCGTCCAGCACCACCAGGTCGGGGAGGACGGACGGCGCCGCGACGCTGGCCGTCCTCAGGAAGTCCAGCACTCCCCCGCGCCCGCGGCTCTTTTTGACGACGACCTGGACCTGCAGGTCGGGATGGGCGGCCCCGAAGTCAGCCAGACGCCCGGCCAGGAGGTCGGCCCCGGCCTCGTCGCGGTAAGGGCTCAGGTCCTCCGGAAGCCAGATGGTTAGAGTGGTGATCAGCGGCCCGGGCAGGGGAGGGGTGGGAGTCGGCGAAGGGAGGGGCTCCGTGGGCGGCGGCGAGGGGGCCGGAGATGGGATGGGGGCGACGCACGCGGTCAGCAAGAGGAGGACCAGGCCGGAGAAGACACTCCACCAGGCCCGGTGCCGTCGCTCATTCCGCATACCGTTGCTCCAGCCAGGGGTCGCCCTCGTTGTGGTACCCGGCCTGCTCCCAGAAGCCGGGGCGGTCCTCAAAGGAGAACTCAATCCCCCGCACCCACTTGGCCGACTTCCAGAAGTAGAGATCGGGCACGACCAGCCGCAGGGGCCAGCCGTGCTCCGGGGTCAGCGGCTGGTCGTTGTACTTCCAGGCCAGGAGGACGTTATCCGCCAGGAGGCGCTGGAGGGGCAGGTTGGCCGTAAACCCATACTCGGCGTGGATGATGACGTATTCGGCCCCCGGCAGTGGCCGGACGAGGTTCAGCAGGTCCCGGAAGCGCACGCCCTCCCAGACGGTATCAAACTTGGACCAGCCGGTCACGCAGTGGACGTCGGCAACGATGCGGGTGGTGGGGAGGCGGGTCAACTGGTCGTAGGTCAGACGGACCTCTTTTTCCACTGCGCCGAAGATGCGCAGGTCCCAGTTATCCAGATTTTCGTAGCGAGGCACAGGGCCGTAGTGGAGGACCGGGAAGCGCTGGGTCAGCACCTGTCCAGGAGGGAGACGGGGTCGGGTGCTCATAGCCACTCCTTATGGTTTTGCTGTGGGGGTTTGCGGCGGCGGCCGGAGGCCGCCGCCGCAAACCCCTCCTCCGTCCACTCTGGCGGGTAAAACTCGGGGTCTCGGAGCCCCGATCAGAAGGGGATTTCCTCTTCGGGCGTGGGTTCCTCGTACTCCGGAATCTCCTCCACCACCGGAGCAGCGGCCTCTTCCCGCCGGCCCAGGAAGCGGACGGTGTTGGCCGTTACCTCGTAGGAGGCGTGGACCATTCCGTCCTGACCAACCCAGGTGCGGGGGTTGCCCCGGTCGTCGGGCCGGAGGCGCCCCTCTACCAGGACCGGCCGTCCCTTGGCCAGAAACTGATTGCAGGTCTCCGCCAGTTTGCCGAAGGCAGAGATGCGGAACCAGATGGTCTCCTCCTGGGGCTGTCCGTCCTGGCCTGTCCAGCGGCGGGTGGAGGCCACAGAGAAGGTCGTCACCGGTCGCCCGTCGGGCAGGTACCGCATCTCTGGGTCCCGCCCCAGATGCCCCGCGATGATGATGGTGTGGAACATGGCTCCTCCTTTACCTTTACCTCGGTTGTTGGTAGGTGGGTCAGTCGGCCAGGCCCTCGCTGATGGAAAGGGCCTTCTCGGCGCCGAAGTCGGCGGGGGTCTTGTGGATTTCCGGCGGTCGGATGTAACGGGCCACCATATCGGCCGTGTCCGTCACCCCCAATTGTTCAAACAGGAAGCCGAACTGGGCCTCCAGTTCCTGCCCAATGGTCGCCCGGATTTCTTCGGGCAGGTTCCAGAGTTCCCGCTTGAAGGGCCCCAGGGCCTTTTTGCGGGCTTCGTACAGGAACTGCTCCTCCGTCTTACCCTCCTTCCAGTCGGCGGCGTGCTCCTTCCGCAGGTAGGCGTATATCTCCTCCCGCAGGGCAGCGGGGAAGAGGGGATGGTCGTAGAGGAGGTTCTGGAACGCGGTCGCCAGGTGGATTTCCGCCGTCCCCACTTCGGGGAATTTGTGGAACGCTTCCGGTGGGAGGGTGGACGCGCCGTGCTGGACTGCGCCCGCCAGGCCGTACTCCTCCCGGGCCACCCGGCTGAGCCGCTCCAGGGTGTCAAAGTCAATCTTGACCCGCGCCAGCGTGCCGTCCGGGAGGACGACGCCGCCGTGGGAGGTCCCGGTCTGGATGCTCAGTTTGCTGACGCCGGGCATTCCGGAGGGCAGGGAACGGTTGTAGCCGTCCATGAAAGCCCGCAATTCCTCCTCGGTCGTGTTGTGGCCTCCCACCTCCCCGATTTCTCCGCCGACGGAGATGGTCACGCCCTCCGGCTGGAGGCTCCGGATGAGACGGGTGAAGTGCGCGCAGACTTCGTAGTTCGTCCGCTGCTGTTCGGAGATGGTGGGCTGGCTCAGGTCCACCAGGGTGGAGGTGTCTATGTCTATGTTGAAGAACCCGGCCGCGATGGCCTCGCGGATCAGGTCCTCCACCGCGCCCACTTCGGCGTCCGGGGTGCTGGCGTACTTTTTGGCGCTCACCTGGAAGTGATCGCCCTGGAGGAAGAGGGGACCCCGGTAGCCCTCGCGGATGGCCGCGCCGATGATGACGGTGGCGTACTCGGCGGGGCGCTGGTCGGTGTAACCGATCTCGGAGCGGGCGATCTCAAAGATCATCGCGCCGACATTGCGGGCCAGCGCGGCGCGGAAGACGGCGCGGGCCATGTCGTAGGTGAGGGTGCGCAGGTTCATCGCCGGGACGGTCCAGTTGGTGGACGTCTCGCCGCGCCCCCGGGCCATATAGAGGTCGTGGATGGAGGCCGGGCGGATGCCCAGGGCCTGGCCCAGTTCCCAGAGGAGCGCGCGGGCCGTCGCCCGCTCCTCCCCCTCACCGAAGACCGCCGCATAGACCAGCGCGTCGGTCACCGGACCGCGCAATCGGGCCTCATCCAGCACCTTCACGCGATGCTCTTCCAGAGCGACGATGCCTTTCAGTTCATCCAGCCATTTCTTTGTCATCAGCGCCTCCTGGTGAAGATGTCCACCACGAAGACACGAAGACACAAAGTTAAATGAAAATTTAAAAAATAACTTCGTGCCTTTGTGTCTTGATGGTTTTTCAATTATTTAATCTCCGGCCAGCGGGTCCAGTCGTAGCCGATGGTGGGGTCGTCGTGGGGGATGCGGCCCTCGTCGGTCCCGTCGTACTCGTTGGAGGTGATGTAGAAGATGTGGGCGGGGCCCTGCAGGACCCGGTAGCCGTGGGCGACGCCGGGCGGGATTTTCAGGACGACAGGAGGATGGCCGTCCCCCAACAGGAATTCCTGCAGTTGGCCGTAGGTGGGGGAGTCGGGGCGGGCATCGTAGAGGGCCGCCCGGACCGTCCCGCAGGCAACGTACCACCAGTCGGTCTGGCGCCAGTGGATGTGCCAGGCCTTGGCGACGCCGGTGTGGCTCATGGTGTGGCTCCACTGGCCGAACCCCTCGGGGAAGATGGGGTCGCTGGCCCGGATGATCTCGCGGAAGAAGCCGCGCTCGTCGGTGTGGGTGACCAGTTGTTTAATCTCAACGCCGTGAATCACGGGGAAACTCCTTACAGTAGTAGTTTGTCAACCGCACGAACAAACTCCCGCAGGTCATCCAGACGGCTCCAGAGAATATCGTACACCCGGCCATAGTCTACATCCCAGTACCGGTGGACCAGCACGTTTCGGAAGCGGGCCATTTGTTGCAGGCGCTCACTCAAATCTGCGGGAATTATACTCGCTTCACCCAGTATTGCGAAACACTCGGTGTATTCTTCCGGTGTCCGATGCAATCGTTGGGCGCTCACATGGAAACAGATTTGCACCGCTGCTTCAATGGCAACGATCAAACGATAGCAGGCCAGATCCCGCCGGTCGCGATCGGCCAGGAATATTTCCTTCGGGAGAGATCGCAGTTCCTCCAGCCGCTCCAGCGACTCTTGAATGTCTTCAAAACGGTCCCGTATCAGCGATTGGTTCAGCCCCAAGAGGTTATCGCCTCCTTTAAAGCGGTGCGGATTAAAGGTTTCATATCCAGATAACGGGTCAATGTCCAGACAACTTCGCGGACCCGTAAATCCTCGTCCCGGCTCAGCAGGAGTTGGCCCCGGTAAACGGAGTACCGAAATCCCAGCGGGGCCGCATTCAACACCCGGACGTCCACCGGGAGCGGGTGTCCGGCCTCCCGAAGCGCCCGTTCTGCCGCCCCGGCCAATTCCAGCATCCGGTCGGTAAAATCGCTGTCACCGTCCAGATAGACCGCAACGTCCACATCGTGGAAGGGCCGGTTTTCCAGGAAGGAGCCGTAGAGGTAGGCGAACCGGACATCCGGGGCGTCTTCCAGTACTTGCCTCAGGGTTGCGATGATGGCATCCCGCTGGGCCGGGGTTTTCTGGTGTCGTTTCTCCGCACCGAACAACATCTTGCTCTTCCCTGTTGGATACATTATACCTTGCTCCAGCAAATGAGCAAGGTTGCGGGGTGTGTCCCAATTTTGCGACCTGTGCAATTACCCGCCTCTTCTGAATTGTGAGCCATTGCGGTATCATATCCAGCAAAACCGTACGCTGGAGGAGCGGAATGGCCAACAATTACAAAATCAAGGTTCAGGTTGA
>Ga0272448_1004822_pt1 | contig 15189 bp, 12 predicted proteins | sample YNPCB0191_FD_202220 | JGI IMG/M metagenome (GOLD analysis project Ga0272448, IMG submission 202220) | Hot spring sediment microbial communities from Yellowstone National Park, WY, United States - YNP-CB-019-1 | ecosystem: Environmental > Aquatic > Thermal springs > Hot (42-90C) > Sediment...
GCCTGTCCTCCACCGACCAGGTCTTAATGGGCATATTGTACTCTGTCATATCCGGTTTTTTTACTATTAATACCGGAAAATGAAAAATCTCGCAGTTGGTTTAACCCCTTATTCTTTTAAAGGGTTTAGTACTCCCCGTTTTTCAACCACGGGTTATACAATTATAAGTTTTTTTTATTATGATGTAATCCAGTGTTAATAACCGGAAATAACTCGAAGAGTTATTCTGGTTATTAACACATTTTCTTTTTTGCCTACTTTTTTCTTTTGTTAACATTTGTAATTCCTGTTAATATCATGCCGCTGATTTGTACAGGCTTGCCGGGATCTGATGGCCGATACCCTGATGACAAAGCCGGTTATTGTAATAATCCATATACTCTTTAAGTCCCTGATAAAGTTCCAGCCCATCAGAAGGAACTTTGATATAGACATAGTCATACTTCAAAGAACGCCAGAACCTTTCGACAAAGATGTTATTAATGGCTCTGCCTTTGCCATCCATGCAAATCTCTATCTGTTTCTTTTCAGGAAACTCAATCCATTTACGACAGGTAAACTGACTGCCCTGTCACGGCTAACCATACCAGGTCGCTCACTAACAGACCCAACTTCTTTAAGTTTTTTTTTAAAACTCCCGCTCCATCTTTAATTGCCCGATCTTTGCATATAATTTCTCAATATCAACCTCTCCTTTCTTATCCTGGCCAGGTTTGTCAAAAAGATCCGGTGCCCGTTCCAAAAACTCCTTCTTCCAGCGACTTATCATGTTGGGATGAATCCCATATTTGCTGGCAAGCTCATGGATCGATTCCCGTTCCTGCAACGCCTCAATGGCTACTTTCGCCTTGAAAACCCCTGAATGTTTTTGTCTTTGTGTTTTCATCTTACACCAGTTTAAGTTTAAAATTAATAAATTTAACTTAACCAGTGGTCCTAATTTTGGGGAGTATTATATACACCCAAATTGGAATATATTGAACACTTTTTTTTCTTTTTTCAGTAGTTGAATTGCATACGTCCCTGAAACAAATCTACCAAAAAAAATTACAAATCATCAAAGGTTGATTTTTTTAAAGAGATTTTTCAGTAACATGTGTGTATATCTCAGTAGTTATTCTGCTTTTATGTCCCGGTAATTACTGAAAATACCTGAGGTCAGTGCCCAAAGCTAATGCGTTGTATACGAGTATCGCAACCAGTGCAGAGTTACAGGTTTCTTTATTTCAGCAGTAACTATTGCACTGTACAAAACCTTCTGAATACCATATTCCGAGTGTTGTTCATGTGCTTTTTGTCCTTTAGCGATTACACCCGTATTTCGCATCAGGAGAGCAAACGAAGTAATGCATTAGTGCCGGCATCCGGGCAAACCCCGCTGAAACGCAGTGAAAGCGGTCAGCCCTGGGACTCATCCCTGTTCATCATTTTCTTAATCCACCATAATTTTTTCAGTAAAATGATTCCATACCTCAACAGCTTTTTTACCTTTGTGTAGTTTGGATGGTTTTGCCTCTTGCATGAAACGAACCGCTGTCCTTTGGCTGTTTTTTCTTCTTTCCGCCCGGATTTTATCGGGTCCTGCCGCCATTCCCGATTCGGTCCGCCTTGCCCTTGATAAAGCCCCGACTGATTCCCTGCGCATCGGAATTCTGCTGAACTACAGCCTCGCAGAAGCATCAGCGCGGCCTTCAGCGGCTGACTACATCGTTCAGATATCCGTTGAGGAACTTCAGAAAAGAAAACTGGAAAAATTCCTCCCCTCCTTTTATCAGTCGCTGGCCGCATACTTTGAAAAAGCAGGAGACTATTTCCGGGCTATTGACCTGCTTGGTCAGGCTGATGAAGCCGCTATGAAACTTAACGACCTGCCGGCCCGGAGCAGTATCCTCAATAAAACCGGCAATATGTACCTGTTTCTGGGCGATTTTACCAAAGCCCTCGAAAACCATTTCAAAAGCCTCACCATCAAGGAAGACCTTAAGGATGAAAAAGGCATTGCCGCTTCGCTCAGCAATATCGGCAATATCTATTTCCGCCTTGATTCGTTTGTTCAGGCCCATAATTATTACATGCGCAGCCTTCAGCTGGAAGGAAAAATCAGAAATGAAAAGGGAATTGCCAGCTGTTACATTAATCTGGGTGCCGTTTTTGATAAACTGGCCCTTTACGATTCTGCTCTGCTTTACCTCAGAAAAAGCATCGAAATCAACAGCCGTTTTGACAACAAAGCCGACATTGCCTCTTCGTATATCAACATTGCCAACATTTATGACAAACTGAACTATCCTTCCGACAGCATAATTCGTTACTTTAAAAAAGCAGAGGATCTTTATTCCGGTATCGGGCTGAAATCAGGCCTTGCCGAGGCCTGGCTTTCTGCCGGCGTATATTACAATGCAACCTTTGAATTCAAAAAAGCCATTGAATACCTGCAAAAAGCACTTGATGCCGGACGTGAACTCCGTTCAGCCGAAATTGTGCGAAGGTCGGCCAAAGAACTGAGTGATGCGTATGCCCACATTCGTGATTTTGAAAAAGCATATACCTACTACAAACTTTACAAACAGGCCGAAGACCGCATCAGCAACGATGAAAACATCAAAAAGCTCACCCAGCTTGAGATGCAGCACACATTTGACCGCAAACAGCGCGAGCAGGAATTCCTCCGGCAGCAGGAACGCCGCAAACAAATGATTCGCACAGGGTTTATCCTGATTGCCCTGTTGTTTGTCACCACCCTGGCGCTTGTCATTTACCGCAGTTACAGAATCAAGCAGAAAGACAACATCCTGCTGGCCCAGCAAAAGGAAGAAATTGCAGCCCAGCGCGACCTGGTGATGCAGCAGCGCGACCAGATCCAGCGGCAGAAGGAAGAAATTACCGCCAGCATTCACTATGCCAGCCGCATCCAGCAGGCTATTCTCCCTCCTGAAGATATCCGGCAGCAGATCCTCCCTGAACATTTCATTCTTTTTAAACCCCGCGATATTGTAAGCGGCGACTTCTACTGGATGACGCGCCGTAACGGCAAAACGGTTATTACTGCGGCCGACTGCACAGGGCACGGCGTGCCGGGCGCTTTTATGAGCATGCTCGGCGTTTCTTTCCTCAATGAAATCGTAAACAAAGAACACATCCTCCACGCCGACCAGATTCTCAACCGCCTCCGCGAACAGGTTATCCGCTCCATGCACCAGACAGGCCGCGAAGGCGAAAGCAAAGACGGCATGGACATCTCCCTGCTGGTTGTTGACGATGCTTCCAGAATGCTCGAATTCGCCGGAGCATACAACCCCTGCTACATCGTACGCAACGGCGATATTACCGAACTGAAAGCCGACCGGATGCCCATCGGCATTTATTCAGAAAAAGGAAATACCCCGTTCTCCTGCCAGACTTTCCAGCTTCAGGCGGGCGACGGTATCTACCTCTCTTCCGACGGCTACGAAGACCAGTTCGGAGGCCCTGAAGGAAAAAAACTGAAAGCCAAATCCTTCAAGGATATCCTCCTGAAAATCCATCCCCTTCCGGCCGGCGAACAGCTGGCTTATCTCGATGCATTCTTCGAAGAATGGAAAAACGGCTACGACCAGGTGGATGATGTGCTGGTAATCGGAATTAAAGTCACCTGAAAATTACCTGCTGGCGTTCTGCCGCATCCATTGTTTCGGCGTAGTCCCCTCAACTTCCCTGAAGGCCCTTATCAGCGTGCTGACCGACCCAAAACCCGAAGACTGGGCCGTTTCTTCCAGATTCATCCTTCCCTCCCTCAGCAGGGTCTTGCTGTGTTCTACCCGGTAGCGGTTCACATACTGACTGAAATTGCATCTATGCAGCTGATTAATCATTCGCGACAAATAAGTTCTGTTCGTATGAAGGGCAAGGCTTACATCCCAGATCTTCAGGTCCGGCTTTAGATAAGGTTTTTCCATCTCCATCCAAACCTTCATTGCCTCACTTAACTTTTCATATCCCTGCGGTTCTGACCCGTTGTCGCTGATGTTCCCGTCGTCCTGTTTTCCTGTAAACACTTCCTTCTGATTGTTTCCGAGTATTCCTAAAATCCATATAATGACCGCAAACAAATACAGCAGGAAAATCAGGTAGCGCTCATCTCCAAAAAGCTTTACCGGATTGATGGAATAGAAAGAAATACTTAGAAAGGCGGCCAGAATAAAAGTGGCATTAAAAATCCGCATCCACCCCAGACTAATCCCTGAAGGATCGGAAAACCATTCAGGAAGCTGTTTTCTGTATCCGGCCAGCACTTTGTAAATCAATACGGCATACAGGACATTCTGAACAAACAGGGCGGCAATATTGAAATACCTGACCCGGAAAAGAAAGCGAAGAGCAAAATTGTCATAGGTAGGATGAAGCCTGTACGTGCTGAGAAAGTAAACCCTTTGTTCGGGTGTAAGAAAAAAATAAAAAACTGTGGCCGATAAAACAAAAAAGACCAATCCCGGAACAAAATGCCGCCATGCGCTCCGTAAACTATAACCAGGCCGCGTAAGCAATAGAACGTAAATATACACCGAAGGATACACTGCCAGAACAGAAAATATATGAAAGCTGTGCAGATAGCTGTATGTATGATAGTTATGCGAAAAATACAGGTAGTTGCCCAGAAAGACCATCGATGCATTCAACATTGCCGCTGACAGCCACATCTTGGCCCTACATCCCTGCTGCAACCTCCGAAGCTTCCCGCATCAAAATTAAAGCCCCGTTTGATATTGACTTACAGGCCTGGATGATACAACCCTATAATCCTGCCATTTCTTTTACGGAAGAAGTAGAAGTGTATAAAGATGGAATTTTCAACAATAATCCGGATAATGCATCAGGAGTAAAAGCGAACTGATGCGCAGTGCTATGGCCATCAGGGATGGCATCCGGGCAAATCCCGCTGAAACCCATTTCTTAAATTTTCGCTTCCTACAATTAGAATAGCGGTTGTTTTCTTCAACACCTCAGGTGTTGCAAAGGTTAACGTCCTACCTACCATGGATGTAACCATGGACATTGGAATTCGAAACCGCCGGTTTCGTATCGGTTTCTTTAAAGAAAGTTCCTTTATATAAGGAATACAAAGAGCAACAAAATGAATATGAGCCAAATCTCATTCCAAAAAAAGATTGATAATGCGAACGAGAACCTCATGCGCGCGGGCCAAGGCAAAACAGGGGGGCCAAGGCGGGTGTGAATGCCAGAATGTTTGGAATTACAGCAAAGGACCGACGCTAAAGTCGGGATTTTATTTTAAAGACTCCCTTGTTCATGCTCTTGCTCAAATACGCAGCGGCCTTGAATGCAAGCTCTATACTTGTCAAATCCCGTCTTTAAAATTCCGCTTTGCTTGTAATTCCAACATTCTGGCAGAGAGCGAAGGCTTCTTGTTTTGCCTTGATTTTCTTTGGTTACTTTCTTGTATCAAGACAAGAAAGTAACTGGGGTTAAAGGGGCAAAGCCCCTTGAAATAACACAAAGCCAACTGTTAAATTTTCTTATGCGGGATTTGGTTACTTTCTTAAAGCCGGATTGGGTATTAGGAGTAAAAGCGAACTGATGCGCAGTGCTATGGCCATCAGGGTTGGCATCCGGGCAAATCCAGCTGAAACGCAGTGAAAGCGGCCCTTGCGGTACATTGCGCAGTCTTAGATCCCCAATGCGGATTTGATTCTTCTTAATCGTATGGCAACTGACTGATAATCTTATCAAAAAAATGACTGATGATATGTACCTGTAAGGGGAGCAATAAATCCATTGTTTCCCGAGCAACCGGCTTAACCAACCGTGCAAAATTTTTCTTTTGAAAAAATTTGCAGATATTTGGTGCACTTATCATAGAATTTCTATTTCAACAGGATCTGCAGAATTTTTAATTCCATGCCTTATAAAATAAAAACCCTGATTCATTCTCTGGCCTTGCTTGGCGTGCTATGTTTCATGCCGGGCTGCCGGAAACCGGTTCCAAAAACAGCCGCTTCTTCATCCCCTTCTTTCTGGTATCTTCTGGCCGGAACCTATACCGGCACCGGGTTCACTCTGCAGGGAGCCGACAGCGGCATCTACATCCTCAGAATGAATGCCTCAACAGGGGAGCTGGCGCTGGTAAATGCATCGCCCGCAACAGAAAATCCTTCGTTTCTCGTTTTTGACCGCATTCGTTTACAGGTGTTTTCGGTCAACGAAAACGATACCGGCGGTATCAGCAGCTTCGCTTTTGACACAGTTTCCATGACCCTCCGTTTCCTTAATAAGGTTTCGTCGGAAGGAAAATATCCGTGCTATATCAGCCTCGATCCGACAGGTAAATTTGTTCTTGCGGCCAATTATGGCAGCGGAAATGTGGCCGCCTTTCCGGTACATCCTGACGGGAAAATCGGGAATGCTGTTTCCGTTCACCAGCATACCGGCAAAGGTCCTGTGACAGACCGGCAGGAAGGCCCGCACGCCCATATGATTCTTCCTTCCCCCGATGGGAAATATATCTATAGCACCGACCTGGGAACAGATGAAATCTATGTTTATACTCTGAATGCAGAAAACGGATCTCTTGCCCCAGCCGGCTTTACTATAAAAACCAGTTCAGGTGCCGGCCCGCGCCATATTGCATTCCATAATGCAAAACCCTGGGTTTATGTTGTCAATGAACTGAACGGTACCATCGAGTCGTTCCTGTATGAGGAGGCGACAGGAAAACTAAACCGGTTCCAGATTGTTTCCACGCGCAAAGAGGGCGATGACCGGTTTGCCGGTTGTGCCGACATTCATATCCATCCCTCCGGAAAATTTCTTTATGCAACCAACAGAGGGGAAATCAATGAAATTGTTCTTTTCGGAATTGAACCGAATACCGGAAAACTCAGCCGCAGGGAAAGTTATCCGACAGGGGGCAAAACACCACGGAATTTTGCAGTTTCTCCTGATGGTCAGTTCCTGCTTTGTGCCAACCAGAATACGAACAACATAGTTGTGTTCCGCATCGACCCGGCAACAGGGAAACTCACTTCCACCGGATCAACCTTTTCCCTGCCGGCACCCGTTTGCCTGAGGTTTATACCCTGATGAGCTATTTCATGTCCCGTATCCTCAATTCCACATCCTTTACTTCTTTCATCAGGCTTTTCAGGCGCGATACATCGGTTTCGCCATAATGATAGGGATAGAGTATTTTAGGCCGAAGTACCCTGGCCGCGGCTACTATCTGTTCAGGGGTCATTGTAAAAGGCTGATTCATGGGCAGAAAAGCAATATCCACACCGCGTATGGCTGCCATCTCGGGAATATTTTCCGTGTCGCCGGCAATATAAACCCGCTTTCCCCCCAGCCACACTATATATCCGTTATCCCTTCCTTTCGGATGGAAATTCTCCCGTCCCGGAGTAATATTATAAGCCGGCACGGCATCAATCACAATACCCGATACCTCTTTGCGGTCGCCGTTTCCCATAACAATTCCCTTTCCAAGGATCGAATAAACCTCCGGCGTCAATACCACCTGGGTTTCCGGTTTGCGAACCGCTGCAATGGCAGTGGTATCAAAATGATCACGATGCCCGTGAGTGATAAGTACAATGTCAGCTTTAGGCAAAGTTGAATAGTCAGCCAGTCGGGACCAGGGATCGATATGCAGGATCGTTTTATTATACTCCAGCATGAGGGTTCCATGACCTATGAACGTAATAATGATATCACCTTTTTCGGCCGGAATGCGATCCCTGATAAAATTTTTCTGTGCCATGATGAGAATATTTGTTAAAACAAGGAGAATTATCAGGAAGGTTTTTTTACTCATAACTATATGGTTTCAAAATGGTTAATAAATATACCATTTTTTCTGATACCTTCATCATCCTACCAGACAAAAAAGAGAAAACTATCTATAAGGCATAAAGTGCAGAGCGTAAGGCGAAGAGCAATTGGCGAGCAGCGAACAGCAAAAAAGATCCAGCACACCCTCTGCACGCACCCTCAACCCGGCGCATAACGAACATTATAAAAAAACTCCTGTTCTTTCCCGAACTTGGCTTATTTTTACAGTACTGTTTTCTCCTTTCAATTTTTTACCATGAAACGATTCCTTCTCCTTTCCATGCTGGCGTTCTTCCCGGTGCTGTACTCGAGCGCCCAGGAAGAAAAACTGATTATCCTGCATACCAATGACCTTCACAGCCGGCTCAACGGCTTTTCCCCTGAAGCGGAATACAGCCCCTTCAGCCTGAATGACGACCATACCCTGGGCGGTTTTGCCCGCCTGGCAACCCTGATTCAGCGGGAAAAAATGCGTTCGGGAAATTCCCTTCTGGTGGTGGATGCAGGCGACTTCCTCATGGGAACCCTTTTTCAGAATCTGGAAGAATCTTCGGGATTCCAGCTCCGCCTTATGCGTGACATGGGCTACGATGTAGTCACGCTCGGAAACCATGAATTTGACTTCGGCCCCATGGCCATGGCCCATACCATAGAAAATGCCGTTCACGACGGTCCCATCCCGAAAATTGTCTTTTCCAGCCTTGACCTTAAACCCGGAGACAGCGTCACCAGGGCCTTTAAAAAACTTTTCGACCAGCACCTGATCGAAGGATGCCACGTTGCCGAAGTGAACGGCCTCCATGTAGGCTTCTTCAGCCTGCTGGGCAAGGATGCCGTCAGTGTTGCCCCCGCTGCCCGGCCGTTGCAATTTAAAGATCAGATTAAGACGGCCAGGGAATATGTAAAATACTTGCGGGAGGCTCAGAAAGCCGATCTGGTTATCTGCCTTTCCCATAGCGGAGTTAAACTTATGCCCGATGGGACCTGGGGAGGTGAAGACGTGGAACTGGCCCGCAAAGTGCCTGGAATTGACGTCATCATCAGCGGGCATACCCACACTTACCTCGAAAAGCCTCTTGTTATCAACAACATACCCATCGTGCAGACCGAATGTTACGGCATGTACCTGGGGCGACTCGAACTCACCCTCCGCAACCGCAAAGTTGTTAATACAAGCTACTCCATCTTTCCTGTCAATGATACCATTCAGGGCGACTCTCTCATTCAGGCACGCATCGATGCCCAGGAAAAACGGCTGGAAGAGCGTTTTCTGAAACCCGCAGGACTTACTTATAAAATGCCCGTGGTGCAGACGTCTTTCCCTCTGTTCTGCCGGCAGGAAATCCATCCCGAAACCAGCAACCTGGGAATGCTGATTGCCGACGCCCTGCATGCCTACATTAACGCACACGATTCCCTCGGGGCTGACATTGCCATGTTCTCGGCCGGCATGGTGCGCGACCAAATCGAACCCGGAATGAAAGGCATTCAAACAGTCCCCGATATTTATAATACGGTCTGCCTCGGCCGTGGTAAAGACGGAAGCCCGGGATACCCTATGGCCCGGGTCTATGTTACCGGAAAGGAACTGAAAGGAATTCTGGAGGTTCTGTACATTGCTCCGTCCAGCAGTTCCGACTACTACATCTATTTCGGCGGCCTCAGGGCAAAAGCCGATCCATCCAGAGGCCTCCTCAGGAAAATCGTCGACATCCAGGTGGGTGACGATGTACACGGATTCCGCAAAGTGGACGTTTCGCGGAAAAACAAAACTCTGTACAGCCTCACAGCCGATTCGTACATGCTCGAATTTGTCAGCATCATCGGAAAGATGAGCAAAGGACTGGTACGCGTTAAAATCAAAAACGAAAAGGGAATCCCCATCCGTTCCTTCAACGAAACCTTCATCGATGCCGATCCCTCCACCCCCGGACTTCAGGAAATGAAAGAATGGCAGGCCATGATATGGTACCTCCGCCAGTTCCCCGATACCGACGGCAACGGAATTCCCGATATACCTGACAAGTACCGGACCGGAAGCCCCAGACTTTACAAAATCGAGAAGAACTGAAAGGACTGAACCATAAAAGATGAACCCCGAAGAAAGCAAACGGCAATTTCTGGAAGAATTTCTGGCCCAGGTAGCCCGCGACAGCACCCTCATGAAACCGGAGGAATCTTCCTACGCGGTGCAGGACCTTACTGCCGTGACCCCCGATGATTACCCTCCGGTTGAAATAACCGAAGATATTCAGCGAAAAATCGATGAAATTTCAGCTATTGCCCGTTCCATCGAAACCCGGCCTGCTCTGTCAGAACCTTCCCTTCCCGATAAGCCGTTCCGTATCGATTACCGGCGAAATCTCAATCCTGCTCAGCTCGCCGCCGTCACCACCACCGAAGGGCCTGTGCTGGTAATCGCCGGCGCAGGAAGCGGAAAAACCCGCGTCATCGTTCACCGGGTAAGCTACCTCCTTGAACTGGGCGTTGACCCGTCCGACATCCTCCTGCTTACCTTCACCCGCAAAGCAGCCAAAGAAATGCTCGACCGCGTGCAGGAACTCCTCAGCGACGCCCGCGTCGGTAAAGTAATGGGCGGAACTTTCCATTCCTTCGCCAACCACATCCTCCGCAAATACAGCAACCTCCTCGGCCTTCCTCCCAACTTTACCATCCTCGATACAGGCGACTCAGAAGATACCATCGACCTCCTGCGCAGTGAGATGAAGCTCGATAAAACCGACAAAGCCTTCCCCAAAAAGAACCGGATCTACGAAATCATTTCTTCCGCACGAAACCGCAATAAAACAGTCCGCGAAATCATCCAGACCGACTTCTCGGGCCTGATGAAGTATGCCAGAGATATCGAAATGCTCTTCGACGGATACACCCGGTACAAGAAAATCACCGGCACCTTCGATTATGACGACCTGATGGAAATCCTCCGGAACGCCTTGCGCGACCATATCCCCTTCCGGAAAAAAATGCAGCAGGAATACCGGTACATCATGGTCGATGAGTTTCAGGACACCAACATTCTTCAGAAAGAAATTGTTGACTTCCTCGCCGCCGCCCACCGCAACATCATGGTGGTCGGAGATGATGCCCAGAGTATTTATGCCTTCCGCGGAGCCAACTACGAGAACATCCTGCGCTTTCCCCAAACCTATCCCGACTGCCGGGTAATCCGTATTGAGCAGAATTACCGCAGCAATCAGACCATCCTCGACTTTACCAACGAAATCGTTAAAAACGCACGCCTCGGCTACCGCAAAAACCTTTTCTCGGCCAACACACGAAAGTTCCTGCCGGTCATCAGAAAATTTTACGACCAGGAAGAGGAAGCTGTATTTATTGTTTCCAAAATCCTCGAACTCCGCGAACGGAATATATCGCCCGGTGAAATTGCCGTGCTTACACGGGCTGCCTGGCACTGGCAGTTCGTGGAAATGGAACTGCGGAAACGCAATATCCCTTACGTTACAGTGGGCGGTCTCGCCTTCCATGAGAAGATGCACATCAAGGACATGATCGCCTACCTGAAAGTCCTCCTCAATCCGTATGATGCCATTGCCTGGCACCGGATCCTGAAACTTCTCCCCGGGGTGGGACAGGTGTCGGCTACGGCTATCATCCGCGATATCCGTCAGCACGACGGAAAAATTCCTCTGGGAGAATATGAAAAAAAGAAGTTTTTCGAACCCCTGAAGGAACTGATGGAGACCCTGAACCGTGCCGCCGGCGAACACCTGTCAGTAGCCGCCAGAATCCAGATTATCCGCGATTACTACTCCCCCATCCTTGCTTCAATGGAAAGCGATGCCCAGGTAAGAATGCTCGATATTCACGTACTTACAGAAATGGCCGCCAAATATGAAAAGCTCGAGAAGTTCCTGAGCGATTTCACCCTCGAACCTCCTTCCCGCAGTTTTGCCGGTGCCCCCACCCCCCTCATTGACGAAAGCGAAGACAAACCCGTAACCCTCTCCACCATTCATTCGGCCAAAGGTCTTGAATGGTATGCCGTCTTCATTCCTCATGCCCTCGACGGACTCCTGCCTTCATCCCGTGCCCTGAAAAACCTCGAGGAAGTGGAAGAAGAACGGCGCCTTTTCTATGTGGCCTGCAGCCGGGCAAGGGAAGAACTTTACATTACCATGCCTTCGTTTGTCCGCAGTTACCAGGGATTCTGCTCCTACCCCTCCCGCTTTCTTGTTGAAATCGACAGAAATAAATATGAATATTTATAAATAAGTACATTTTTGCTTATATTTGTTCAACCATCAAAAACTACACCTATGGACCGGCGAACCTTTCTTACCGCCTCAGCTGCTGCAGCAGCTGCTTTAGGCACAGGCTGCCAGGGGAAAAACGAACTTCCCCGGCGCGAGTACAAAAACGGAATTAAACTTTCCGTCATTGGCTTCGGTGGTATTGTGGTAGTTGGAATGGAACAAAAAGATGCCAATAATACCGTGGCCGAAGCATGGGATAACGGAATCAATTATTACGATGTTGCTCCTTCCTACTGGGACGGAGAAGCGGAAACCAAGCTGGGCGAAGCGTTGAAACCTTATCGTAAAAAAGCCTTTCTTGCCTGCAAAACAACCCGGCGCGACGCGGAAGGTGCTGCGCGGGAAATGGAGGAAAGCATGAAACGCCTGCAAACCGACTATTTCGATCTTTACCAGCTTCATGCCGTTACCTCCATGGAAGACGTGGAAAAAATCTTCGCCCCTAAAGGAGCTATGGAAACTTTTCTTAAAGCAAAGCAGGAAGGAAAAATCAGGCACATCGGGTTTTCAGCCCATTCGGTTGAAGCTGCCCTGGCACTGCTCGACCGGTATTCCTTTGATTCGGTTCTCTTTCCCATCAACTTTGTTTGTATAGCCCAGGGAAATTTCGGAAAACAGGTTATCGAAAAAGCCATGGAAAAAGGAGCCGCACGGCTTGCCCTCAAAGCCCTGGCACATCATCCGTGGCCTGAAAATATGAAAGAGGAGGAAAGACCTTACAGGAAATGCTGGTACCAGCCCGCCGACCAGAGGGAACTGGCTGAAAAAGCCCTGCGTTTTACCTTATCCCAGCCGGTAACCGCTGCAATTCCCCCGGGCGAAGAACGCCTCTTCCGCCTTGCCGTCTCCATTGCCAAAGATTTTACTCCCATGACGGAAAAGGAACAGCAGGAACTGCTGGCATCAACCGCCGGAACAGCCCCTCTGTTCAGGTATCCAGCCTGAATAGCTGAAAGGAAACCTACGGTTTCATACACCATGCATTTTCCCTCATTGCCTGCAGACTTACTTCTTTAATTTTATTAACTTTCCGGAACAATTTTTGTCTTCATACGTATATACTTACGATTCAATCCATAAATCAAACCTTTTCTATGAAAAGAGCCGTTGTTTCCTTTCTCATGCTTGCCCTTGCAGTAGTTCTTTTCGGGCAGGCCGAAGTATATAACATCATTAAAGTGGATGGGGAAATCATCAATCGTTCAACCGGAAAACCTCTCACTCCGGGCGATGTAATTAAGCCTACTGATCAGCTGGAATTTAAAAGCAATTACGCCATGGCCATCGCCATCAGCAGCACGAGAGGGAAGTTTACCATCCGGCTCCCGGAACAGGACCAGGACCTCTTCGATAATTCCCAGTTGCTGGCTATGGCAAACACAGCCGCCTCTCCCATAGAAAGCCGTGCCCAGCTGAGTGTTCGGGCCGTCGGCGTTATGGAAGTCAAAGACCTCAAAAAATACCTTGGTACCGATAACTTTTATATCCTCGGCGATAAACTTTCGGTCAGGCTGAGCAAAACGTTCTACCCCCTCGACGAAAACAACTTCATTGTACTCACTTACCAGGGAAAAGATAAAACCGTTTCCAAGAAGCTGGGATTCACAGGTCAGACAATCGATATTGACAAAAATCAGATTGTATCTTCCCCCGAAGACCTCGTCAATGGCACCACGCTTCCGAAAGTATCGGTTTTCAAATACGATAACCTGAAGAAATCTTCTTCCCTCATCACCCAGGTAAACCTTGTTTTCCTCAATTCCGACCAGGTGAAAAAAGAATTTGAAGTCATCATTCCCCTGCTGAAGGAAGACAAAAAAAGCAGAAGCGAGGCCGCTGATTACCTGAGAAATTACTTCTACGACATTTACGGAGCAACCGACCCGGATGCCTTGTTCCTCCTTGTTAACATGGCATTGAAAGATTACAATTCCTGACCATCCTTCGGATAAACCCTGCCCCGATCGCTACATTCCCTGTATAGCTGCCAGACAGTTTTATCGAATACCGGATGAACCAGGGCAGGGTGAACTTCGATGAGGGGAATCAGACAGAAATTTCGCAGATGAAGCCTTGGATGCGGAATCATGAGCCCCTCTTCCTCGATAATGTCATTTCCGTAAAAAAGGATATCAATATCGATGGTGCGGGGGGAGTTTTGTTCATTACTGCGAACCCTTCCCAGCATTTTCTCGGTTTCGAGGCATGTATCCATAAGTTCCCTGGCGGTTTTTCCGGTTTCGATCACAACCAGCTGGTTCAGAAATTGCTGTTGATCGGCATTGCCCCATGGATCAGAGACATAGATTCCGGAAAGGTATATAACCTTACCCGCCCTTCTGGCTATCTCTTCCATGGCTTTTTGCAGATTTTCCTCCCTGTTGCCCAGGTTACTCCCTGTCATTAAATGAGCTATAGGCATAAACTGATTTTCCTGAGGCAAATGTAACGAAGTTATTATTTATCCGGTGAAAAGGCTTTGTCCTTCGCAGAAATGGTCCGTCAAACCATCCGACCGGACTCATTATTCTATATAAGGAATCAATGGAAAAATATCGCAACGTTGAGTTCAGAGCCTAAAACGCAGAAAGAAGTCATGAACTCCGTTTCTTTAAGCTTTACGCTCAGTTACAGGGTTCCATAGTTCCAATGTTCCAATGTTCCAGAGTTCCAGGGTTTCAAAATTCAAGCGTAGAGCGTAAAGCGTAGAGCGTAAAGAGGGGTATTGGGTTTAGAGTGCAGAGCATTTTTTAATTAGCGTAGAGCGTATAGCGAATGGCAAAAGATCTTTCCATTTCCCCGTTAGGGGATGAAGGACAATAAATTGAAGGATCAAAAACCAACAAATTCCCCGTAGGGGATTAAGGACAATGGAATCGAGGTTCCAGTGTTTCAGGGTTCCAAAGTTTCAGATTTTCAAGGATTTCCGATTTCCCATTTCCCATTAATGTGTTTTAGCTCTCGTAGCGTAATCTCTTATAGGAAATTGGAAATAGAAAATTCTCGGGGATTTTTGATTTGTGCGTTGTGATTTCTGATTTGTGATTTAATGGGTTTGTGTTCCAAATCA
>Ga0272448_1004825_pt1 | contig 15185 bp, 13 predicted proteins | sample YNPCB0191_FD_202220 | JGI IMG/M metagenome (GOLD analysis project Ga0272448, IMG submission 202220) | Hot spring sediment microbial communities from Yellowstone National Park, WY, United States - YNP-CB-019-1 | ecosystem: Environmental > Aquatic > Thermal springs > Hot (42-90C) > Sediment...
CGCAAACGGTACAACTCTGACACAACCGACCTGACCTATGCAACCGGTAAACTCACCGAACCAGGCCAGAATGCCCACTTCCGTTCTGACGACCCTAAGTGCCCATATAAAAACTACCCCTCTCCATCTGGTGTCCGGGGAGCAATTGAAACCCAGGTGTATGTGGATACGACTACTAAAGTGCCTTTGGAGTATGCGGTTGTTGGCTGGGGACGCGATGTGAAGCAGGTTATGTATGACCCTGATGGCGCAAACCAGGTCTTCTTTGCCCTGATTAAGAACTGAAGCCTGAGTTTATATGTTGGCGTTGTAGTTCTTTCTAAATATAATAATAGAAAAGAATTCACAGAAGGGTTAAATGAAAATAGCGGGTTTTACTCTGATTGAACTGCTGATAGTAATTGCCGTTCTTAGCATTCTTATTGCCATCGTTATCCCAAACTATGCCCGGTTTCAGGAGAAGGCACGCGAGGCGCAAGTAAAGGCTAACATCCATGTCACCCAGGTTGCCTTAGAGTCCTATGCGGTTGACCATAACGGTTACTATCCAAACAACGAAGATGCCTGGGCAGAAACCAATGACCCTACACCCAAGGATGTCATCTATTATTTCCCGAATGAAACATATCCCACTAACCCATATACCAAAGAGCCTGAACAGCCAGTGGTTGACACAAACAGACTTAAAGAACCAGGTCAGGCTGGGAAGACCCGTTCTGATGAACCCGGGTGCCCTTATAACGCCTATGTCAGCCCGAAAGGACCTGGTGCGGTTGCGGTCCTGCAATACTGTGAGCCAGTCTCTATGGATACTATCAAAGTGGGTAAGGAGTATGGCATCTGCGGCTGGGGCAGGAATCCAAACACAGTCCTCCACTCTCTTGCTGGTAAAGGAAACAACAATGTAGAAATCTGCCTGGTATATTTCGTCCGGCATAACTGCGCACCTAAGGAAAAGAATAACTGAGAAGAGATTAAAAGGGAGAAAGGGATTAGGAGTCTATACCTCCTTCTCTTTCTTCCTTTTAATTTTTTTCGTGCAAAACCATCGTATCCTTGCATTTACCTGCGACATCAGATTACCACGTTCTCCTCGGACAGTTACATATTGTTAGTCCCAATTTGTAGTGCAGAACTTTAGTCCGGCAAAAGTAAGGCTAAAGCCCTGCCATAAAGAAAAATAGCAAATATCAAATAAAGTTAATTTTTACGCTGTTTAAGACATTATCAAACGGCGGTCTGCCGAATACCGCATCTGAATAAAAGCCTAACGAGTCAGGCTTAAAAATCTTAGACTGCGGATAAATTGCCTGACTGATTGTTATGTGACTGAATTTCTGTCGCAGTCAGCTAAGTTACATAAAATCATAAAATAGATAATAAGGGCGCCATTGCTAACACCTGGAATTCTGCCAATACTGTTTCGCTTATATTTATTTTGTTTGTTATTAAACTATTTATTTTTCAATATCTAACAAGTTTAAAAAAGCAGTTTATAACTCGGCACAAGAAATGCATATTTAATTAACAGGGTAAAGGAGCGTAAAGGCAAATGAGGCTTCTTGTTGGGAATAATGGGAATAAAAAGACAGACAAAAAGTGTCTGAATCTTGGTTTAAATTAAATAAAGGAGACCAAAATGAACAACAAAGGCTTCACACTGATTGAGGTGCTGGTTGTCGTGATAATTATCGGGGTTTTACTCGGACTCACTATCCCGAACTATATCCGGATGCAGGAGCAGGCACGCCGCGTCTCGGTTAAAGCCAATATGCATTGTGTGCAGGTGGCGATGGAGGCGTATGCGGTTGACCACAATGGCGAGTTTCCACCCCCTGAGTCCACTGAGTGGTGGCAGCCCAACAGAATTCCTGGTATGTGCGTTTACTTCCCTGGTGGCGACCCGGTTGGAGAGAACCTGCAACCGATTCCGGGCAACTTCCCGGTAAACCCATACACACGCAAACGGTACAACTCTGACACAACCGACCTGACCTATGCAACCGGTAAACTCACCGAACCAGGCCAGAATGCCCACTTCCGTTCTGACGACCCTAAGTGCCCATATAAAAACTACCCCTCTCCATCTGGTGTCCGGGGAGCAATTGAAACCCAGGTGTATGTGGATACGACTACTAAAGTGCCTTTGGAGTATGCGGTTGTTGGCTGGGGACGCGATGTGAAGCAGGTTATGTATGACCCTGATGGCGCAAACCAGGTCTTCTTTGCCCTGATTAAGAACTGAAGCCTGAGTTTATATGTTGGCGTTGTAGTTCTTTCTAAATATAATAATAGAAAAGAATTCACAGAAGGGTTAAATGAAAATAGCGGGTTTTACTCTGATTGAACTGCTGATAGTAATTGCCGTTCTTAGCATTCTTATTGCCATCGTTATCCCAAACTATGCCCGGTTTCAGGAGAAGGCACGCGAGGCGCAAGTAAAGGCTAACATCCATGTCACCCAGGTTGCCTTAGAGTCCTATGCGGTTGACCATAACGGTTACTATCCAAACAACGAAGATGCCTGGGCAGAAACCAATGACCCTACACCCAAGGATGTCATCTATTATTTCCCGAATGAAACATATCCCACTAACCCATATACCAAAGAGCCTGAACAGCCAGTGGTTGACACAAACAGACTTAAAGAACCAGGTCAGGCTGGGAAGACCCGTTCTGATGAACCCGGGTGCCCTTATAACGCCTATGTCAGCCCGAAAGGACCTGGTGCGGTTGCGGTCCTGCAATACTGTGAGCCAGTCTCTATGGATACTATCAAAGTGGGTAAGGAGTATGGCATCTGCGGCTGGGGCAGGAATCCAAACACAGTCCTCAACTCTCCTGTTGGTAAAGGAAACAACAATGTAGAAATCTGCCTGGTATATTTCGTCCGGCATAACTGCGCACCTAAGGAAAAGAATAAAGAATAACTGGAAAACCTAAAGCCCAGGGCAATTACTTACTGTAGTTAGCGCCTTTTTAAGCAGAGTGGTTAGCATTAACAAGGGAAGGATAATAACTTATTATAACTTCTCAAAATAATAAGACACCCATCATAGGCAGGAATTAAAGCCACAGGCTGAGAATTGTGGCTTGGCCTTGAGAATACGAAAGCAAACCTGATGTATTGCTTTTCGGCACTTTGCTGTGGCAAAGTAAACTTGCATTTGCCTCCGAAATCAGATTGCCATAGGCTTGTGGCATTCACCACCTGCCCAGGGCAGAGTGCCCAAGCAATGACGGAATAGAGTGTCATTAGGCTCTGCCCAAGGCAGGAAGCAATCTAATGCTTGAGATTGCCACGCCCGCCTGTAGCGAGCTCGCAATGACGAAGGTGCGGGGCTAAATTTAAGACCAAATTGCCCAATGACCAAGTCCCCAATGCCCAATTCGCCAAATTGCCCAATTTTTCATTGGTCATTTGCCAATTTAACCTCTGCTCTTTCAGGCAATTATATGACAAAAAGGGGTTATATTATGGGAAAAATGCAAAAGAGGGTTTTAAATCGGGTGTAGACATAAAAGTCTACTTTTAGGTAGAATTTTTATGATGGTTTTTAGTGGTTATGTTATTGAAATGTAGTGGTTTAGGCAAAATTTTCCACAATTTCAGACCCCAACCCCCATACCGTCCCCCAATTTATTTTCAAGTTTCTTTTTCAGGTTATTTCTCTTGTCATATTCAAGCCTACAATTTCAGTAACTTGAGTTGTGGTGAGAGTCGCAACTTGTTCTTTTGCCGGTTAAAGACTTTTACCTGTTCCTGGTCAGTTTCTGTCATATATTCCGGTTTGGGTTCATCTTAGAGTTCTTTGACCGGTTGTTATCCTTTTCCTTTGTTCTATTCTTTTTTAGTTTCTTTTCCCCTGAGTTTTTATCACCCAATTACCCGCAATTTCTTTTATCCATTTTTGTGACCGGATGAAGTTAAGGTAAATGTTGAGGCTCAGGTTATGGTAGAGAAAGGAAAAATGTATAGGTATTTTGGCCTTACACTCCCTTGACCTTGCTTAACCAGTGCATATAATTAAAAAATGGAAAGGAAAAGGATTCTTACCGGCGACCGGCCCACCGGTCCGCTTCATTTAGGACATTATGTCGGTTCGGTTGCCAACCGGGTAAAACTACAGGATGAATATGATACCTTTATTATCATTGCTGATATCCAGGCGCTGACCACCAACTTTGACCAGCCGGAACGGCTGCGCCAGGATGTTCTGAATGTGGCAATGGACAACATCGCCTGCGGTGTTGACCCGAAAAAGGCGACCATCTTTGTCCAGTCAATGGTGCCGGCAATTGCCGAACTGACCGTGATTTACTCCAATCTCGTTACGGTTCAGCAACTCTCCCATAATCCAACCATTAAATCCGAAGCCGCCCAGTATAACTATCAGGAGTCAATGCCCTATGGTTTTTTAGGCTATCCGGTAAGTCAGGCAGCTGATATCACCTTCTGCCGTGCCCATCTGGTGCCGGTGGGCGAGGACCAGGCACCCCACATTGAACTGACCAGAAAGATTGTCCGGAAGTTCAACGCCATCTACGCACCGGTGCTCATTGAACCGGAGCAGATTCTCAATCCGCGGCTGGTTGGACTGGATGGCAACACCAAGATGTCCAAGAGTTTGGGCAATGCCATCTATCTTTCTGACCAACCCGATGAGGTGAGACGCAAGGTGGGTATGGCAGTTACCGATCCGGCAAGAATTCATCCCACTGACCAGGGACATCCAGATGTTTGTGTTGTCTTTGCCTATCATAAGGCATTTAATCCTGAAGAGGTGGAGGAGCTCCGAGAACGCTGTTCAAAGGGCACCATCGGCTGTGTCCCCTGTAAGGAAAAGTTGACCGAGGTATTAAACCGGTTTCTTGAGCCCATCCGCAGCCGGCGCGCAGCAATGGAAAAAGACCCGGACCTGATCTGGGACATTCTGAAGCAAGGAACCGCCCGTGCCTGCGCTGAGGGGGAAAAGACAATGGCACTGGTGCGCGCGGCAATGAAAATAAAATACTTCCCGACTTTGTCAATCAACTGAGCAGACAGGGTTAAAGGTGACCAGGACGGCGGAACCAAATTTCGGGCTGGTTGTTGCGGCAGGAAGAGGCAGGCGCTTTGGCGGTCTTAAACAGTTTGTGCCGGTGAAGAAAAAACCACTGCTTTTTTACAGCCTGAGGGCGTTTGAACTGTGCCCTTTGGTCAGCGGTTATGCGGTGGTTACCAATCCGAGCCGCATCAGCCAGGTAAAGCAGATGCTGAAGAAATTCCGATTGCAAAAGTCAATTGCAGTTGTCGCGGGCGGAAAGGAAAGGATGGATTCGGTTGAGCAGGGACTTTTTGCCTTGCCCGAATCGGGCTATGTTGCGGTGCATGATGGTGTCCGACCGTTCATCAAGCCCCAGATGCTCAGTCTGGGCTTCCGGGCGGTTCACCGCTATCCTGCGGTTGCCTTCGGCGTCCCGGTTACCGAAACGGTCAAGGAAATGGTTGGCAACCACCTCGTCCGAACCCTTGACCGCACCAGTCTCGTTGCCATCCAGACACCGCAGTTCTTTTCCCTTGAACTTCTGCGCCGGGCATTTGCCCAGGCACGCAATCAGCATCTCATTACCACCGATGAATGCCAACTGGTTGAAAATCTCGGCATCGCCCCCCGATTGTTACCCGGCTCGCCTTTGAACATCAAAGTTACCCACCCGGAAGATTTGCTTTTCTGTCGGGCAATTTTATGAGAAAGACCCGCATCGCAGTTTTCGGTTCCACGGGCTCGATTGGACAGTCTGCCCTTGAGGTTATCGCCCATCTTTCTGACCGTCTAAAACTTGTTGCCATTGCCGCTCATCAGTCGGTTGAACAGATCAGTCTCCAGGCGCAGAAATACAAACCGGAACTGGTGATCCTTACCGATCCGGCTGCTGCCGCAAATGCCCGCTCGCAACTGAACCGCCAAATTCAAATCCTAACCGGAACCAAAGCATTAGACCGGATTGCTGAATCGGCTGATATTGACCTTTTGATTATGGCTATGAGCGGAACCGCAGGCATTTCCGCGGTGCTCAGGGCGCTGCGCACTGGCAAGAAGGTGGCACTGGCAACAAAGGAGATTCTGGTTGCCTATGGTGAGCTGGTGATGAAAACCTGCCGGCGTTATCGAGGGATAATTCTGCCCATTGACTCGGAACTGGCTGCCCTGCATCAATGCCTCGAAGGCAGGGACAAAAGCACTGTTCGGCGGCTGATTCTCACCGCCTCGGGCGGACCGTTCTGGCGTAAGGGGCTGCCGAAAAATCCCGCACTCTCTTCAGTCCTGCGTCATCCCACCTGGCGGATGGGCAGAAAGATCACCGTTGACTCTGCCACCCTGATGAACAAAGGGCTGGAGGTAATTGAGGCCGCGCGCCTTTTCAATATCAAGCCAGCCTGTATAAAAACGGTCATCCACCCCGAGTCAATTGTCCATTCAATGGTGGAGTTTCAGGATGGCTCAATACTCGCCCAGTTATCAAAGCCGGATATGCGCCTGCCGATTCAGTACTGTCTGACCTATCCACAACGTCTGCCTTCACTCGTCTCGCCCTTGCCGTTTGATTCTATTACCCGCTTGCGCTTCTTTCCGGTCAACTACGAATGGTTTCCCTGTCTCCGGCTGGCTTATCAGGCGCTTGCAGCTGGTGCTCTTGCCACCTGTGTGCTCAATGCCGCTAACGAAATTGCCGTGGAGGCATTTCTTAATCGCAAGATTGCCTTTGCCACAATTCCGGTTATAATTGAAAATACCCTAGTGGCCTGTCTGAAGCAGAAAAGAAAGAACAGACTGACATTTGCCGGGCTCAGGAATTCTGAAATTCGGGCAGCGGCATATGCCCGGAGTCTAATTGAAAAACAAAACACCAGAAAGGATAAATGTTTACCTCAATAGTCTCTGTTGCCGTTTTTATCGGTGTTCTCATCACCTTCCACGAATTCGGTCATTTGATTGTCGCCAAAATTGCCCGCATCCCGGTTGAATCATTCTCGATCGGGTTTGGACCGGTAATCCTGAAGCGGAAAATCGGCGAGACCGAATACCGAATCTCCCTTGTCCCGCTGGGCGGCTACATCAAAATGATTGGCGAGGAGGACCCGCAACAGGGGGGATTCAGCAACCAGCCATTGGGTATCAGGGTCGCGGTCATCGCTGCCGGCCCGGTCTCCAACCTGATGCTCGGCTTTCTAATTATGCTGATGATTTTCTCGATCTTCGGGATAAAATATTTGTCACCAGTTATATATCCGGTCCCGAACTCCAACGCCCAGTCTGCCGGACTGATGTCCGGTGATATTATCCTCTGCGCCGAAAAGGAAACCATCCCTGACTTTGAAACCTTGCAAAAGACCTTGGAGAAAAATATCGGCAATGATATTACCCTGAAGGTCCGGCGCAATGAAACGACCCTCCAATTAACATACCATGTCCCTGAGTCGCTGGATATTGAACCGCTTTTGGTCCCGGTCATTGACCGGGTTCGCGCTGGCAGTCCGGCAGCAAAGATTGGCCTTAAACCCGGGGACCGGATTATCAGTATTGCCGGAGTTAAGATCCAACGGTGGGAGGAGTTTGTTGAAACTGTTATGCAAAATGCCGGGAACAGGATTGAAATCGCCTATCGGCGCCGGGATGTTGTTATTGTTGACTCCATCACCCCGGCCCTGGAACGCGACCAGCTCAGTAACCAGGCATTCGGTCAGATTGGGGTCTGGGTGCGTCTGCCCAAGCGTTCTCTATCCCCGCTTGGTGCGGTTCGGGAAGCTCTCCGACGCACGGGCTACATTACCGTCCAGACATTTGTCATTCTCTATAAGGTCATCACCAGGCAGATTTCGACGCGGGCGATTGGCGGTCCGATCATGGTTGCCAAAATTGCCTATGAAGGTGCCAGTTGGGGTGCCGAATATTTTCTTGCCCTCTGGGCATTACTTTCCATCAATCTCTTTGTGGTCAATATGCTGCCGGTGCCAGTTCTGGATGGCGGCAGGATTCTGCTTGACCTTATTGGCGGTATCCGCCGGCGTCGCCTGTCGGAAAAAGAACTTGCCTGGGCAAGTAATGTCGGCTGGGTGCTGATCGGGCTTTTGGTCGTTTTTACAATCCTTAATGACCTCGCCCGACTCATCCGGAAGTGAAAATCCTTGCGGTTGCCGCCGCTTTTGAGGCGCAGCGGTTCACGAGAGGCTATCCGCCCAAGGGCGCCTGGCTTTTCCTCCGTCCGGACTTGGAAATTTCCCGGCTCGCCAACCTCTGCCCGAACGACCTGTTTGTCTACCTTGATGAACGGGTTGACATAATTGAGACAAACGCCGGTTTTGACCTGACCCTGGTCCGGGTTGATTTTAACCAGGAGGAATCCGCCCGTCTGATTGTGGAAAAATTCAACCCCAGTTCCCAGCCGGTACTGCTCTTCGGTCCGCAGGTTACTGCCTGGCAGAACCGGCCGCCCGATTGGGTAAAGAACCGTGTCCTGGGCGATATCACCAACATCTGGGACAAAATCAGGGTTGATGCCCTAAATAACCGGCTGCAGCCGGTTTACCTCGCGCCGAAAAACCCCAATTATACCCCTCCTCGTTCTGGTCTGGCTAAACCGATTTTGATGAATACAAATTATCAGGCGATGTTCTTCGTGCGGGGCTGTGCCTGTCCAAAAGAGTTTCGCCACCTCTGCCCGGAATATCTCTACTACCAGGAGAACGTACTGATGCGGTCAAAAGAGGAGATAATCGGTGAGGTTCTCTCTCTGCCCGGAAAGCATATTCATCTTTTGGACGAAGACATCACCCGCCGGCCCGATTATTATTACGAACTCTTCCGTCTGCTCTGGAGTTATCGCCGCCACTGGACGGTCAATGCCAGCGACCTTATCTTTAACTACCCGAATTTAATCCGCCTCCTTGCCAAAGCCGGTACAAAAATAATTTTCCTTAACGAATCGTTCCTGGTCAAAAGACTTTCCCAAGCACTGAAGCAGGAATCGGTGGCAAAACACCTCTACCGTCAGGTGAAATACCTCCAGTCCCGGCGTCTGCTCGTTGGTGCCAAACTGACCCTTCCTGCAACAACTGCCCCCTACGCCGCGATCGCGGATTTGCTCTGTCGCATTGACCTTGATTTTATTGAAATCCGCTTCACGCAGGGGCGGTCAAACGGTCAGGGACAACTTGTGCCGGTAACATATCATCCGGCTTTAAACCCCGATGAACCTGCCTGGATAAAAAGCCGGTTTTACGCCCTTAATATTCTGTTTGACCGCTTTTTCCGCCGGCCTCGTCGTGTTGGTTTCCATTCCACCGGCTGGTATCTCATTCCTTACAGTTTTGCCTATCGTCAGAATTTTCTCGAAGGGCTCCCCTATCCCTGATGATCAGGACCTAAAGCACCGCCTCAACCCGGTTCACCTCCGGCACCAGCTCCTTCAGCGACTGCTCAACGCCACTGGCGAGGGTCATTTGAGAAAAAGGGCAATGGGCACAGGCACCCAAGAGCCTCACACGCACTACCCCATCATCACCAATTTCCACCAGTTCAATGTCGCCGCCATCCATCTGCAATCCCGGACGAATCTTTTCCGCAATCACTCTTTTTATTTTGTTCTTTATTTCTTCATTCATTTTATTTCCACCTCGCCGCTGAACTCAGGCTGTTTAACCGGTCCTGGCCCACTCAATCCGATGCGCCATTCTGCCAGTTCCTCATCCCTGAAAGGTTTGACGGAGAAAACCCTTTCCTGACAGGTCACCTTTACCGCCTTTCCGCTCGGATTATCGCAGTAGCGGGCACAAACCCGGGCCGCAATCTCCATATCCTTTTTCGTCCGTCTTTTCGCCCGGAGCAAAACCACTGGCCCAACCGTCTCGGCCGGTTTACAAATCACATCGTCAGGAAGTGCCAGTTTCTCCAAGGCCTGGTTTTCTGCCTCGTTCCTGCCGACCACCACCTTTGCCTTGCTCGGCAACCGAAAATGCCTGCCGTAGTGGAGAATTTCAATTTCACTCAGGCTGTTGAACTGATTGTTGTTGATTGCATCCCGGCACCGGGCGGCGAAATTTCTGTCGGTAAGCAGACAGCCGGCTCCAGGAGTCGGGAAATCAATAATGCCGAACTCCCTTGCCAACCCGAACTGACGACGCCGGGAACGGCCATGAAAGTCAAGCAGGGGCTCGCGGCGAATAATTCCGGACAACTCCGGAATCGTCGGTTCCAGTATTTTTGCTGAAAGCGGACGAAGCAACCTGCCTTCAAGACCGCTAACCCTTTCCAGCAATTTCAGAGAACGCCGATTCTGAGATAAGGGGCGTTGACCGAGGACCTCACCGGTAAAGACAAAATCCGCCTTGATCTCAGTCATAAGTTCTTTAGCCCGTTTCAGCATAAATGCCATACAGTCAATGCACGGCGCCATCTCAAGCGTGTAACCATACTGGGGTGAACGGACCATCTCAAGATACTCATCACCCGCCTTGACCGAAACCAGACTCACACCCAGCAAACCCGCCATCGTCTGCAACTGCTCATCGCTCGGCACTCGACCGAGAACCGGAAATGGCAGTCTGAAATTAAGGGCAACCGCAGCAATACCCTGCTCGGTTACCAGTTTGAATGCCAGGATACTGTCGAGACTGCCGGCAAAAAGTCCAACCGCTTTTGACTTACGACTGTGAATCATTGAATTTGCCTGCCGAAATCAGGCCGGGATGCTCAAGCACTTTCATGCCGTCAAAACCCTCATTATTAACAATAATTTTATCAACCCTATTCTTCAAGTCAAGTAAAATTGCCTGGCACCTGAAAATCAGCGCAGTTTTTTTAGCAGCGCCTGGAAACGAGGGTTCGCCGGTGCCAGTTGGACCGCCTTTTTAACCGCGGCACGCGCCGAATCCAGTTTTCCCTGGCGCCGAAAAAGCAGCGCCAGGTTGTAAAACAGGCTGGGGTCATCCGGTGCCAGTTCACACGCCTTCTTCTGCAACTCAATCGCACCGGCAAGATTCCCTTTGCTTAATAATATCAGCGCCAGATGGGCATAACCCTGTGCATAATCTGGCTTGTCCCTGAGCACCCGGCGTAAAATAACCTCCGCCTCCCCATATTCACCCCTTTTCTGTAACAGGGCGGCGAGGTTACTGCCGGCAATACTCAAACTGGAATCAAGTGCCACTGCCCGGCGCAGAAGAACAACTGCACCCGCTTCATCGCCGCGGTTTAACAAAATCAAACTGAGGTTATAATAACCGGGTGCATAATCACTAGCCTCAGCCACCATTCGGGAGAAAAGTATTTCTTCATTGCCCCAGACCCTCATCCGCTGCCAAAGAAATGGCACCGACAACGCCAGCCAGCAGCCAACAGGCACCAATAAAAACCGGCTCTTTGCGGTCCGGAAGGTAATTGAATTCATCAACACAGCAAAGGTCAATAACCCGCCCAGCGCCGGCAGATACAAAAGCCGACCCGAAGGTCCAAATGAAACAAAAATGGCTACCGGTAATAAAAATAGTTCTGACCACAACCAGCCCAGAATAAAAAGAGCCTGGTGTTTAACCTTCAGAAAAAAGACCGGCAAAAGGAAATAAACCAAACCAATTATAACCCAGCCGTTCAAACGGACGAACCCACCGGGGTGGAAGTGAAAAACTTCTCTGCCCCAGGGGAAGAAGAACAACCCAATCTGATATCCAAAATTACCTAATGCGGATAATATCAGGGGCATAACTTCGCCTTTGCAACTCAATCCGAAAAAATGTCCCAGTATCTGACGACGGGCGATAAGATAGCCGGCAAGGATAATCACCATACCGGCGAAGAGGACGCATCGATATTCCATTGCCCATTTTCCCCTTGCTAAAAAAAGCCAGCCGGCAACGATAAATATGAAAAAAACCGCACTTTCCTTGGAAAAGACACCCATCCCATAACCAAACCAGGTCAGGGCGCAGTCAACCCAGAACGGATTTTTCTTATCGCCGGTGATTCCCAAACCGGCAATCAATACCCCTAACCCAGCCAGTAAATCTGTTCTGCCACTCACATAGGCAACACAGTCGGCAAACAGCGGGTGTAAGGCAAATACCAGCCCGGCAAGAATTCCTCCGGTAAGCGAACCGGTGATTCGGATAATTAAAAGGACCAAAAGGATACTGACGATACTGTGGAGCAGGATATTAACTAGGTGAAAAAACCAGGCATTGGTGCCTGCAATCAACCGGTCGAGCCTCAGTGAAAAATTAACTAACGGCCGATAATAGGGGTCAGAACCCAGATGTTGGCTGGAACCATGCCAGAAACTCTGGCGGAATGAATTGAAAGGGGATTCACGATTATACACAATAAGATTAACATCATCCCAGACAAGCGGATAATTAAGTGCCGGTAGATAAATCAACAGCGCTGCCAGACCCGGCAATATTAAACATAGCCATCTTTGCCAGTGATATTTACCCTCCCCACCGGGGTTATTTTTTACCCCGGACAATTTGATATTCAACCAGTTCCTCCTGCCGGAAAATCTCAAAACTGGTGTCCGCTTTGCTCCACAACTGCCGCTTTTCCCGTTTTACTACCCCCAGTCCTGATGCCAGCCACAGGGTCTGATGAAAATTAACCCGGTTGCTTCTGGTCTCTAACCGGAAGCAATCGGCAAAGGAACCGGCAGGAACGTGGCAGGGTTCCCGGGCGACCACCCTGGTTTCCTCACGTCCATCTTCGGTGTCAAACCAACTCTTGCCCACCGCAAGCGGCTGAATCAAATAAACAATCCTTTCCGGCAAACCGCCCCGGCCTGGCACCAGTTTGAAAATTGTATCGCCATGGCGCTCATAAAAATGCAGTGCTGAATGGCCTGAATCCAGCGGTGTCGCCACCACCCAAACCTTGCCCAGCCTCGGCACCTCCTTGATACCCTTCACCACCTCTACGACTCTTACCTCGGTCTTAACGCTCGTATCTTTACCCGCAATGCGCCTCTCGGTAACCTGCATTATGCGCACCGCATTCGGTATCAGGGGGAAGAAATCGGAGTGGCGCCGTTTACAGCCATTGTTTATCATCAATGTCAAAGTCAGAAGTGCCCCCAAATATCTTCTGTTCATAGGAAAGGTTAACCATTAACTCATTCAAGTCAAGCAAGGCTAAAGCCTTGCCCTACAGTAGGGCAAACCTTCAGGTTTGCTTCAAACCTCTGGTTGGCTCAACTTCAGCACTAATGACCAATGACGAATGACCAATGACCAATTGGGCATTGGGGAATTGGGCAATTGGGACACGATTTCTTGACACTGGTTTGGGCATAGGTAAAATTATTTTAATGGCTTTGACACCACTGGAAATACGGAAGAAGGCATTTCCCAATGTCTTGCGCGGATATGCGCCCAAGGAGGTGCGCGCCTTTCTTGCCATTGTTGCCAATGAGTTTGAGGAATTACGGAAAGAACGGGCGGCACTGGCAGAAAGGGTTGACGAACTAACAGCCCGAGTAGCCAACTACGAGAAGACCGAAAATCTGGTCAAGGAAACCCTGCTTACCGCTCAGCGGGTTGCTGATGAACTGCGGGCCAATGCCCACAAGGAGCAGGAAAGGATTGTTGCCCAATTAAAAGATGAGGCAGAGCGGTTGCGGGATGAAGTGAAGCAACTTTATTCCAAAAGAAGTTTGCTGCTTGATGAAATCCGCGGTATCGCCAATACCTATCTGGCAATTGTGGAAAGGTTTGAGAGGGAAAGCGGTGAGCGAACTGAGACACAAAATTCAGGAAAGCATTCAGGCAATCAGAAATAGGACCGGATTCAAACCGGAGATTGGTATCATCCTTGGAACCGGTCTGGGCAGATTGGCAGGAGAAATTGCTGCCGATACAACTATTCCATATGCGACAATTCCCCACTTTTTGATACCAACCGTGGAAAGCCATGGTGGCAGATTGATCCTCGGGATGCTTAACGACCGACCGGTGGCGGTAATGCAGGGTAGATTCCATTATTATGAAGGCTACGAGCCCGATGAGATAACCTATCCGGTGCGGGTATTAAAGGAATTGGGAGTTCACACCTTGATTATTTCCAACGCCGCCGGCGGTTTGAATCCCGAATTCCAGACCGGCGACATTGCGGTAATTACTGACCATATTAATCTCACCGGGCAAAATCCGCTCCGCGGACCCAATGACGACTCACTCGGACCCAGGTTTCTAGATATGTTTGAGTGTTATGACCCCAAACTTATTGAGATTGCCTCCGCAGTTGCAGTTGAATTGGGTATCCGGCTCCAGCGCGGTGTATATGCCTGGGTCACCGGACCTAACTTTGAGACTGCGGCTGAATACCGGTATTTGAGAATCATCGGTGCTGATTTGGTCGGGATGTCTACCGTTCCGGAAACAATTGTCGCCCGTCATGCCGGGCTGCGCGTGCTCGGGTTTTCGGTAATTACTGACCTGGGTATACCAGAAAAACTCAAGCCGGTTGACCTGGCAACGGTTCTGCGGGTAGCAAATGAAACCGAGCCGAAACTGTCAGCACTGGTTGCCGAGGTGGTTCGGCGCATTTAACCAATGTAATAGAGGTAAAGATTAAAATTGGGAAATGAACAATGACGAATGACGAATTGGGAATTGGGGCATTGGAAAATTGGAGAATTGGGTTTCGGTTAGTTATTAGCGTCCTTTGCTGGGTGTTGATTTTAAGTGGCTGTATGAAACGACCGCAGATTAACCGGCCGGAAACAGCAGCCGCTGCTTTTGACCAAGCACGGAAGGACAAAGATGCCGGGAGGTTTTCCCAGGCTGAGGATGGCTTTACTTATGTCATTTTCAATTTTCCAGGCACTAATGAAGCAGCCGATGCGCAGTTTCAGCTCGCGGACTGTTATTTTTTGAGCAAGGATTACCTTCAGGCGCAGACTGAATTTGATTTCTATCTGAAGAACTTTCCCAACGGCAGGTATCAGGAGGAGGCGGCATTCAAATTGGCAATGGCAACCCTGCGCTCAGCACCCGGTCCGGATAAGGACCAGACCAGTGCCATCAGAGCGAGGGAGTTGTTCGAGGAATTCCTGGAACGATATCCGGAATCAAAATTCCAGGCTCAAGTTAGGAAGGCGTTAAGCGATATTGCCCAGCGTTTGGCACACAAGGAGTTTGAAGCCGCCCGGCTCTATTT
>Ga0272448_1004826_pt1 | contig 15183 bp, 11 predicted proteins | sample YNPCB0191_FD_202220 | JGI IMG/M metagenome (GOLD analysis project Ga0272448, IMG submission 202220) | Hot spring sediment microbial communities from Yellowstone National Park, WY, United States - YNP-CB-019-1 | ecosystem: Environmental > Aquatic > Thermal springs > Hot (42-90C) > Sediment...
ACCAGCAATATATGGGCCACACGCATCACGTCCCTGGGTCGAACTACTAAAATCTCTAACCAGGATAGCGGTATAATGTTTTGCAGGGTCTCTCTAACTCAAAACCGACAAATCTGTCACAGTAACGACATATAGAGGCCGGTTGTAAGTGATTACATATTTCCTTATAATTAGCAAATATTCAATAAAATTAGATCGATATGTAATGAACTTAAAGTCGCGGGCAATGTATGGATCAAACAGGCAAGATAAACATTCCTGAGCGGGTTGAAGGACTGCGGGATCTGGCATATAACCTGTGGTGGAGCTGGCATCCACAGGCGCGCAATATGTTCAAGAGCTTGAACAGATCGGTCTGGAAGTCCAGCGGTCATAACCCCGTGAAGCTGTTACAGATCATACCATATTATCAGCTTGTGGCAAGCTCTAAAGACCCTTCCTATCTGAATACGTATGATAGCGTGATTACAGCTTTTAAACAGGCCATGCTCAATCCGGATTCATGGTATGAAAAAAAATATCCGGAATATTCTAAGGATGTTATTGCGTATTTTTCACTTGAGTTTGCCGTTCATAATTCTTTACCTTTATATGCCGGGGGCCTTGGCGTATTGGCAGGGGATTACTGCAAGGAAGCAAGTGATTTGGGTTTACCCATGGTTGGTGTTGGATTTATGTATCCGCAGGGTTATTTTCATCAACAGATTTCGCAGGATGGCTGGCAGAGCGAGGTATATGATCAGGTTAATTTTAATGAACTTGCCATCTCAAGGATACTGGGTAAAGAAGGCAATTTGTTGATGGTGAAAGTACCGCTGGATAATGTACAGATAAACGTGTCGGCGTGGGTGCTTAATCTCGGCAGAGTAAAACTATATCTCCTGGATACCAATCTTAATGAGAATCCTCCCGTATATAGGGGTCTCTCGGCCAGGTTGTATGGCGGTGACCGGGAAATGCGCCTGTTGCAAGAGCTGGTAATTGGGATAGGAGGCGTAAGAATACTCAGAGCCATTGGTATCAATCCTGTAATTTGGCATGCTAATGAAGGGCATACTACTTTTATGATGATAGAAAGGGTACGTGAACTTGTAGAAAAGGGAAAAACCATAAAACAGGCTGTAGATGAAGTGAAGGCCACTACGGTTTTTACCACCCACACACCTGTACCTGCAGGCAACGATGTTTTTTCGCTGGATTTAATCGATAAATATTTCCATAACTACTGGGGGCAACTGGGAATAAGTCGCGAGGAATTCATAAACTTTGGTACGCTGGAAAATGATAGAAATTCATTTAATATGACCGTTCTGGGATTACATCTTGCTGATTTCAGGAACGGTGTTAGTAAACTGCACGGTCAGGTATGCCGCAGGATGTGGCAATCCGCTTTTCCGGAGGTGCCTGAGGATAAAGTGCCTATAGATCATATAACCAACGGTGTGCATCTGGCAACATGGGTTTCTCCACAGCTGCAGTTTATATTCAGGTCGTATATAGGTGAAGACTGGCTGGAAAGGCAGGATGATCCCCTGATATGGGAAAAGGTTAAGGATATACCTGACGATGTATTGTGGAATTTCCACAGATGGCGGAAGGTTAAACTAATCAGCACCATTCTCGATCGTGCCCGCCAGCGGTGGTCTAAAGATAAAGTATCTCCTATCCAGCCGCTGGCAATGGGGGCATTACTTGATACCGAAGCTCTTACCATCGGCTTCTGCAGACGCTTTACCGACTATAAGCGGCCTACACTTATTTTTAAGGATGTTGATAGGTTGAAGAAAATACTGAGCAGAGATCTGCAACCGGTGCAGATAATATTTGCCGGGAAAGCACATCCCAATGATGAAAATGGCAAACGTCTGATCCAGCAAGTTTATAATTTCGCCAAAGATCCGGAATTTGGGGGGAGAATCGCTTTTGTTGAGGATTATGATATGCATATGGCTAGGGATCTCGTAAGTGGTGTCGATGTATGGTTAAATACCCCGCGCTTTTTAATGGAGGCAAGTGGAACGAGCGGCCAGAAAGCATCGGCTAACGGGGTCATCCATCTGAGTGTGCTTGATGGATGGTGGTATGAAGGTTTTAATGGAGACAACGGTTGGGGTATTGAAGAACAGGCCAATCCATCAAATTATGAAGAACAGGATAGGCTGACAGCAAATGCCATATTTAATATCCTTGAGGAAAAAGTAATACCACTTTATTATGACAGGGATATAAATGGCATACCGCATCGCTGGATAGGTATGATGAAGGAATCCATACGCACCAATATGCCGTTTTTTAATACTCGACGTATGACCAGAGAATATGCAGAAAGATATTATATTCGGGCTATACAAGGGTTACGAAAATAAAAAAGAAAATATTTATTAAAATCTGTTTGAATACGGATTGTCTTTATCCGATAAATCTGATAATTTATTACTTGCAATGAAACGTACTATTAAGAAACTGGGTGTCTTAACAAGTGGCGGAGATGCGCCCGGCATGAATGCTGCTATCAGGGCAATAGTAAGGTGTGCAAGCTATCATGATATCGATGTTATAGGAATCAAACGCGGGTTTGCCGGCCTCATTAACGGGGAATTTATCAGATTGAACAGACGTTCGGTCGCAAATATTATTCAAAAAGGCGGTACATTTCTGGAGACATCCCGGTGCAGTGAGATGTTTACCGTAGAAGGCAGGAAAAAAGCAATAGATGCTATGAAAGAAGAGGGTATAGATGCCTGTGTGGTAATAGGTGGTGAGGGATCTTTTAAAGGCGCAGCAGCGCTTTCTGAAGAAAGCGATGTCGATTTTATCGGTGTCCCGGGTACTATTGATAATGACATATGGGGGACCGATTATACTATCGGATTCAATACGGCTGTAAATACTGCTCTGGATGCTATAGACAGGATAAGAGATACTGCCAGTGCATTCGATCGCATATTTTTTGTTGAGGTGATGGGGAGAAAATCGGGATTTATAGCACTGGAAGTCGGCCTTGCCGGCGGTGCCGAGCAGATTATAGTTCCTGAGATAAAGATGGATATCGAGGATCTGTGCCAGAATCTGCGTGAGAGCTTCAGACGGGGTAAAAAGAGCAGTATCATTGTTGTGGCGGAAGGTAATCAGATGGAGGATACCATCAATATCGCCAAATATGTGGAGATGAGATTGAAAGTCGAATGTCGCGTTTGTACACTCGGCCATATTCAACGTGGAGGATCGCCGTCCGCAAATGACAGGATTCTGGCAAGCACACTGGGCATAGCTGCCGTCGAGGGTTTATTAAATGGCAAAGCCGGGCATGCAGTGGGTGAGATTAAGAACGAACTCGTTTATACACCTTTCAAAGAAACATGGGAAAATAAAAAGAAGATAGATGAGCGATATTTTAAGTTTTTACCCGTCCTTTCGATATAAGGATTACAGATTCAGAACTTTCATAGCGTATTTTTATCCGATTTTGAAATCTCTGAGATTGCATCTCTATCGATACGCAGATAATAAAGCAATATTGTCAGGAGGATAATACGTGGAAATTGTTAAATGGTTTGAGGAAATAGGAAAATCCGATGTAAGCAAGGCTGGCGGCAAAGGCGCCAATCTGGGAGAGCTTACTTCGGCAGGGTTACCGGTTCCACCCGGTTTTGTGGTAACAGCTCAAGCTTATCAGCTATTTACAACTGCGAGTGGCCTATCGCAAAGAATTGCCAGTGCGATGGAGGGGTTGAATGTAGATGATACTTTTGAGCTGCAAACAAGGGCTAAAGAAATCCAGCAGATGATCGTAAGCACTGATATGCCGTCAAACATTAAGAACGAAATAATTAAAGCATACGACCTTCTTTCACAGCGAGATGGGGTAAAAGCACAGTTTGTTGCCGTAAGGTCATCGGCCACCATGGAAGATTCCGAGCAGGCCTCTTTTGCAGGTATGAATGCCACCTTTCTTAATGTGAAGGGAAAGGATGAACTGATAAAAAAAGTAAAGGAATGCTGGGCATCACTGTATGGTGCAAGGGTGATTTTCTATAGAGCTAAAAAGGAGTTTCTGGAAGAACCGGTTATAGCAGTGGTAGTACAGAAAATGGTAAATTCCGATAAAGCGGGTGTAATGTTCACGGCCAATCCCAGTAACAGTAATTTATCAAGTCTTGTGATCGAGGGAGCTTTCGGTCTTGGTGAAGTGGTGGTGGGAGGGCTTGTTGCCCCGGATTATTATGAAGTTGATAAAGAAACATTGAAGATCAGAGAAAAACGTATTTCCCATAAAAATTTCAAGATCATCCGTGACGAAAACGGAAACAACAAACAGGTAAATCTTACGGATAAAGAAGCTAATCAGTCTGTTCTCTCGGATGATGAGGTTCGGAAACTCACCGAGCTGGGATTAAAGATTGAAAAACACTATGGAAGCCCGCAGGATACCGAATGGGCTATCGAAGGTGACAAAATATATATGGTGCAGTCAAGACCCATTACAACTCTGGTAAAGGCCGCTGAAGTAAAAGTGGAGAAAGCGGAAGAAGAAAGTAAAGAGTTGATCAGAGGTCTGGGAGCAAGTCCGGGAAGGGGTAGTGGTGAGGTTCGTGTGCTTGTCTCACCCGATCAGGATAACGGTTTCGAAAGCGGTGATGTGTTGGTTGCCGAGATGACAACTCCAGACTGGGTGCCGTTGATGAAAAAAGCTTCTGCCATTGTCACGGATGGCGGCGGAATGACGTGCCATGCCGCTATCGTGTCCAGAGAGATGGGCCTACCCTGTGTCGTAGGAACACGCAATGCTACCAGAGTGCTCAAAGATGGAATGCTGGTAACGGTTGATGGTACACATGGTATCGTATATGAAGGACAATTAAAGGAGGTTAAGAAGACTGCAGAAGAAAGCGGTCCTGCTGTAATGAGAATGGCTCCTGTGATTACGGCAACCAAACTGTATGTTAATCTGGCTATGCCCCATGAGGCTGAGAGGATTGCCAAAGAGGATGTTGATGGAGTGGGATTGCTCCGGGCCGAGTTCATGGTGATAGACGCCTGTGACGGCGTGCATCCACGCATGTTGATCGAAGAAGGTAAAAGCAACCAATTTATCGATGCCATGGTCAGGAAATTGCGCATTTTTACCCGGGCATTTTATCCACGGCCTGTTATTTACCGGGCGATCGATTTTCGAACTAATGAGTTCCGCAACCTTAGAGGTGGAGAAAAATATGAAGCTATAGAACAAAATCCTATGATTGGTTTCAGGGGCTGTTATCGTTATGTTTTAAATCCCGACCTATTCGAGCTGGAGCTTAAAGTTATCCAGAAAGTCAGGGAGCAGGATAAGAATTTACATCTCATGATACCTTTTGTTCGTACACTTTGGGAATTTCAAGCATGTAAAAAGATCATAGATGACAGTGAGCTTGGCAAAGATAGAGAAATGGAGCTTTGGGTGATGGCGGAGGTGCCGTCTGTGGTCTGGAGATTGGAAGACTATGCGCGGGCGGGGATCAGTGGTGTGTCTATAGGTTCTAACGATCTTACACAGCTTGTACTCGGAGTAGATCGCGATAGTGAAGTATGTTCGCCTTTATATGATGAAAGAGATAAGGCGGTGCTCGAAGCTATTCGACTGATTATCACTACCTGTCGGAGCATAGGGATTACGTGCTCTATATGCGGTCAGGCTCCTTCTAACTATCCGGACTATGCAGAAAAGCTGGTGGAGTGGGGAATTACATCTGTCTCGGTTAATCCGGATGTAATTGAACGTACCAGACACAATATAGCTGCTGCTGAAAAGCGTATTCTGCTTAGAATGGCGAGGCATACAAATTTAAAAGAATAGAAAAGTATTTTCGATAGATTATTTGAGCGCAGGTAGCAGGATAACCGACATCACGGGTTTATCCTGCTACTATTATTTAGTTTCCTTTTTTCATGCGGTGCATTTAAAAGTACAATATTTTGACATGTATATTAAAAAAATCTGTGGGCAATTTTTAAAACATGAATAATATCCGTAACTTCTGTATTATTGCGCATATAGATCACGGTAAGTCAACACTGGCCGATAGGATTCTGGAGGTTACCGGAATGGTGAGGAAAGCCAGCATGGATCAGATGCTGGACAGCATGGAGCTGGAGCGTGAGAGGGGTATAACAATTAAAGCTAAATCGGTCAGAATTCCTTACGTCTCAAAAAGCGGTATCGAGTATGTATTGAATCTGATAGATACACCCGGTCATGTTGATTTCAACTATGAGGTATCACGCAGTTTGGAAGCCTGTGAAGGAGCAGTTCTTCTGGTGGATGCCACTCAGGGTGTAGAAGCCCAGACTGTAGCAAATGCCAATTTAGCTCTCGACGCCGGTTTAAAAATAATACCTGTTATCAATAAAATCGATCTTCCGGGCGCTATGATTGACGACTGCAGTCTTCAACTTTACAGTATGCTGGGGATGCGTATTGAGGATATTTTACTTGTCTCCGCCAAGGATGGCACGGGCGTACCCGAGTTATTAGAAGCAATTGTTAACAGGGTTCCTCCCCCGAGAGGCGATCCAGAAGGACCACTGAAGTGCCTGATATTTGATTCCTTCTTTGATCCATACCGGGGTGTAGTTCCGCACATCAGGGTTTTTTCTGGAACAGTCACCAGGGGAGATAGGATAGTGCTAAAATCCAGCGGTAAATCATTTGAAGTTGAAGAAGTAGGTTATTTTAAACCGGGATTGATGACCACTGATAAACTGATGGCGGGGGAGGTCGGCTATATAATTGCACTTATTAGAAATGCGGGTGAAATTCATGTGGGCGATACCGTTGTATCAGCAGAGCATCAGGATATAGATGTCATACCCGGATTCAGAATGTCCCAGCCCATGGTGTATTGCGGCATTTACCCGGTTTTAACCAGCGATTATGCCCGGTTAGGAGCGGCTCTTGAAAAATATAAATTGAATGATTCTTCTATTGTATTTGAGAAGGAAAGCTCAGCAGCTCTGGGATATGGATATCGTATAGGATTCTTAGGTTTACTGCATATGGAGATTGTGCTGGAACGGTTAAAACGGGAATATGAGCAGGATATTATAGCAACGATGCCTTCCGTAATATATAAAGTCGTATGTAAAAATGGCGATATACTGATGCTTGATAATCCATCTAAATTTCCCCCTGCGGGTCAGATAGACCATATTGAGGAGCCTGTAATAAAAGCCAGGATAATTATTCCTCCGGAATTTGTGGGTTCGTGCATGGAGCTGGCTGAAAATAAGCGTGGGATGCTGGTAGCCATCGAGCACCCTGATGATAGAAAAGCGGTCCTCATATATAACCTACCGATGTCAGAGATGATCACCGATTTTTACGATAAATTAAAAAGCGTTAGCAGAGGTTATGCCAGTATGGACTATGTTTTCAGCGGTTATCGAGCAGGAGATCTGGTAAAGGTGGATATTCTGGTGAATAACAGCCAGGTTGATGCTTTATCATATATATCGCCCAGGGAAAAGGCTGCTGTCAAAGGCCGCGCGTTAATACAGAAGCTGAGTAAACTCATACCCAAACACCTGTTTAAAATACCCTTGCAGGCGGTGATAGGATCTCAGGTTATAGCGCGTGCTGATATCTACCCATTGCGCAAAGATGTTTTGGCTAAATGCTATGGTGGCGATATCACCAGAAAACGCAAATTATTGGAAAAACAAAAGGAAGGTAAGAAAAAAATGAAAATGGTCGGATCGGTTGAGGTGCCGCAGGAAGCCTTCCTTTCCCTTATGAAAATAGAGGAATAGCTGTTAATTATGCAGGGTCTGTATATACACATACCCTTCTGTGTGAGGAAATGCAATTACTGCGATTTCTTTTCACTGGCTGGCAGGCTTGATTTGCTGGATGCTTATATTAATTCTATATTAGGCGAGGCATCAAAATATGCGGGTATGCCGTTTGAAACGTTTTACATGGGTGGTGGTACTCCAAGTCTGCTGGGTGCTGGCCGATTGACTGCTCTTATCGATGGTCTCAATCAGATATTCGACCTGCATGGCCTTTTTGAATCATCGATTGAGGTTAATCCTGATTCTGCTGATGTACCGTTGCTGAAAGCGGCGTTACAGTCCGGTTTTAACCGGATATCAATAGGCGTGCAGTCCATGAATGATGCTGAATTGAGAAAATCGGGGAGGGTTCACACCGCCGATCAGGCCAAAAACTGTATTGAAAATGCACTTAAATGTGGCTTCAATAATGTATCTGCTGATATAATCATAGGCTTGCCCGGACAGACAGAATATAGCCTCAGAGAAACTTTACATATTCTTCTGGAAGAAGGGGTGAATCATATATCCGCCTACTGCCTTTCTATTGAGGAGGGTACACCGTTTGCCACAAAAATCCCGGCTGATATGCCGGATGATGATTTTCAGGCTGAGATGTACCAGATGGTAGAGCAAGTCCTGACCGGTAGCGGTTTTGCACATTATGAGATATCCAATTTTGCCAGACCGGGATTCCAGTGTATGCATAATATAAATTACTGGCGTGGGGGTGACTATATCGGGTTGGGTGTGGCCGCCGCTTCCCATTTAAATCGCAAACGTTGGAAAAATGCATCTGATCTGGAAGCGTATTTAATCGACCCGTTAAAGATCGAGATCGAATATGATGTTTTGGCGAGTTTACAAAAAATAAGTGAAGAAACGATTTTGAAATTGAGGTTACTGACTGAAGGTGTCGATCTTTCAGCATTTCAAAACAGGTATGATACTATTGTAATAGATAACCTGATGCGAAGACTGGATGCGATGGTAGAGGAAGGAAAATTGGTTCGACGGGAATTAAATTATCTTTTGCCGGATGAAAAAGTGCTGATATCAAACAGGATATTTGCCGAGATTCTCGATTAGAATACGGATTACCAGATACCGGGCAATAAAATTTTACGCTTGGCAGGATAATCCGGAAAATTTTCATGATACCATCTGTAATGGGCTCTGGCCCGCGGCGCCAGGTTGGCTATTGTCCATATAGCAAAGCTCAATCCTGCGAGAGACCATGTTGCAATGGCCCATCCGCACCATATCAATATTTCACCGAGGTAATTCGGGCAGGAGACCGCGTTGAATAGCCCTCCGTAAGGTATTTTATAGCCAGATTCGCCGGGTTGACGTAGATGTGAAAGTATATAGTCTGAATGCCGGTTGATGATAAAACCCATCGCGAAAATCGATACACCCACGATAAAACGCGGGTCGCTTAACCAACTTTGAGGATAGCCACCGGATAGATTGAATATATAATAGCCGTTCAATGACGCGTTTACAAAATTAAAGAAAATGCCCGATAAAACTACTGAGAAGGGCATGCTCCGATTAGAAGTTTTTATACTGAAAGGATAAATGAAAGCACGGTGCAGATAGTGTGCTTCCCAGAGGATAAGAAGGATTATGGAAGTGATGGAAATAGGAGCCACACCTGATAAAAAACATAAGAACATGATTACAGGTGACCATAATTCCATTATGATCCATCCCAGTTTATTGTTTATAATCGGACCCCAGCCAGATTGCACATGGCGACCGTATGGTGCCGGTATAAATAACAGGAAGACAAATATCACCGCTGATAGAATTATCCAGATCGTGAGTGTAAAGTTATAAAGCACCATACTCATAAAATGCCTCACAGATATCCATTTTCCCTGAACCATCGTAGTGTGTCTTTTAAAGTTTGTAAAATCGGGCGTGGATGATATTTTAGCTCGGTCGAAGCCTTATGATGGCTGATATTGTGGTTGCTATTAACCGCCTGTAATGAGGCGGTTGTGTACAGGGGTCTTGTGCCTGATATATAAGAAGACAGTGTAAGAAGAGGGGCACACGCCCTGGCGACAGGCATTGGACATACCCATAGAGGCGGTCTGCTGCCGCTTATAGAACAGACCATTTCTGCCAGTTCCTTTAGTGAGACCCAGTGACCCGAAAGAAGATATCTGGAGCCCGGTGGTGCTGATTCAGCTGCTGTTATGGCACCATTGGAAACATCCCTTGCATCAACCCAATCAAACCCTCCTTCGACAATAACAGGCAGATGACCTTTAGCAATCAGGATAATGGCCTGCCCGGCATATGAAGGTTGATAATCGTAGGGGCCTATTATTGCCGTGGGATTGATGATAACTGCATTTAAACCATCTTGGATGGCGTTGCGTACAAGTTTTTCGCCTTCCGATTTGGAGCGATCGTAATCGGTGGCCCTGCGATGATTTATCAGGGGTCTGGATTCATCCACGGGTTTGTCCAGAGGCTCCTGCTCGAGCGAGTGGATTGAGCTGAAATGGATAAGGCGTTTAATATCCTTCCTCCTGCAGACTGTGATCACATTACTGGTTCCTTTTACATTGATTTCGTAGCAGAGGGCCCGATTGCGGCCCGATAAGGATATGTGGGCGGCAAGATGATATATCTGATCAACGCCGGTGCAGGCTCTGCAAAGAGAGTTGATATCGAGGATATCACCCCTGACCTTTTCCACATCCAGACCTTCCAGTCCGCGTTCGCTGCGGTGTACCAGGACTTTTACCCGATAACCTTTGTTGATAAGAGCTCTAACCAGATTGATGCCGACATGGCCGGTAGCACCTGTAACCAGAATATTCATTTATCAGTATCAGCTTGTCATTAAATATAAAAAAGCCGCATGCAGTCTAATGGTACACTTCCAATTTGTCAATATATCGGATAAGAATATTATAATGCGGTGTAAAATTGAAATTAGTAAAGTATATTGTTATCATAACGTAAATGTCCGCAGGCCGTATACCAGATCTTAATATAGTTTTTTCACCGACCAGTGTAGCCATAGTCGGAGCTTCGCCGGATAACCCCCTTTCATTTCCCGGTTTTCTTATTGATGCTCTGAAGGATACGCGTTTTCCAGTTGTTTATCCGGTTAATCCAAAACATCGAGAAGCTTTTGGCTTAAAGTGTTACCCGTCGGTATCATCGATCCCCGGCAAGGTGGATCATGTTGTCGTGGCCATACCCGCCGAGAAATCTCTGGAAGTGCTGGATGACTGTGCGCGAAAGGGTGTAAACTCGGTACATTTCTTTTCAGCCGGCTTCAGTGAAAGCGGTGAAAAAGAACGCATTGAACTTGAACGGATCATGTTGGAAAAAGCCCGCACAGGCGGCTTCAGGATAATCGGCCCTAACAGTACAGGACTTTTCATACCCAGAGCACGATTTGCACCTGCAACCCGTTTACCTATGGAACCAGGGGATGTTGCATTTATGTCGCAAAGCGGCGGTCATGCACAGGAATTGCCGTTACATGCAGGGCAGAGAGGTGTGAGATTCAGCAAGGTCATCAGCTATGGTAATGCGCTTGATATTGATGAATGTGAGTTACTGGAATATTTCGTCGGTGATACTGAAACACGGGTTATCGCAATGTACATTGAGGGTGTCAGGAACGGGAGGCATTTTCGTGAATTGCTGAGAAAAGCATGCACGGTAAAGCCGGTTGTAATTTATAAAGGCGGTATCACCGAGGCAGGTCTGCGAACGGCACACAGCCATACAGCCAGCATTACATCCTCGGTGAAGGTTTTTCAATCGCTATGCCATCAGTTTAACGCTATTCAGGTTGATGATATACAGGAATTAATTGACATTCTGGTGGCTTTATCTTTTGCCAGACCGTATCCCAAAGGCAAGGGTATTGCAGTGCTCGGTCAGGGAGGAGGACCCAGCGTCCAGGCCAGCGATCAGATGGAAAAGGCCGGCCTGACCCTGACTCCACTTTCAGAGGAGATAAACATTAAGTTACGTGCATTTCTTCCGCCGGCCGGTGCTATCTACTGCAACCCGCTGGATGCAACCAACCTGGTTAATCCGGAGATAATCTACCGTACACTTAAAGTACTGGCTGAGTCGCCGGATATAGATTTTATGATGTATCATCTGGGTTTCCATCCGGTAACCAGATGGGGTGAAGGTTTGATAAGCAGCGACATGTTTCTCAAGCCGGCAGTTGAGAATATACTGAGAGCCAGCAGAGAAAACGGAAAACCGGTATTGATGGCTCTGGGACCGGCCTCGGATAAACCGGGCATGGAGGAGATGCTCAAAGTACGGGATACGTTTGTTAGGGCGGGTGTGCCGGTATTCCATTCCATTGAAAAGGCGGCTCTGGCAATATCGCGTATTGTGAACTGGAAACGCAGGATGATTAATTGACATAAAATATTTTAGACAATTCTATCTATGGGACTATAGGATTTTAAAGAAACGTATGACGGGTAATCAGAATTACATTTCGGAAAATATCAGATTAATCAATAAGCAGATTGAGGTACTTGAAGGTATTGTTGAACAAATCAAGCTGCTGGATATGGGTTTAAGTGAGTTGCTGGATATGATCAACACTTTTGCCGAAAACTGCTGTGAAGGATGCGCCCTTGTTCAGGATTATAAGCTTGTATGGGTAAACAGGGCAGCGATCACCATGAGCGGATATGAAAGTGATGAGATTATCGGGAAAGACATAGCAGACTTCGTGGTACCGGCTTTGAGAGATAAGATGCTCGCCAGAATGAAAATGACGCTGGCCGGAGATAGGTTAACCTTTCCGCAGGAATGGCAGATTTTACGGGCCGATAGGACCAAACTTTATGTGAATGTATTTGCATATCGAGTGAAATACATGGGAAAGTCGGCGGTTCTGGTGTTTTTTTATGACATGAGCGATCAGAAGAAGATGATCGATGATCTCAAAATGCGGGCTGAAATGCTTGATGCGGTATCTGACTGCGTATTTTTAATGGAGATGTCAGGCAAAATCGTGTATGTTAACGAGGCACTTTGTGAGCTGTGCCAGTATACGCGAGATGAGCTTCTAAAAATGCATATTCTCGATATCACCGCTCCAGAACTGCGGAAACGGTTTGATATCAGGATGAGGCAGTATTCGGTACATAAAGAAGCAAGATATACCTCTGCCGCTCTGCGTAGGGATGGTGTGCGAATTCCCGTTGAGGTAAGAGGAAGGATAATAAAGAGCGGCGCGAGAGAAAGGCTGCTGGCTATTGCCCGGCCATTACGTACCGACGCTGAGCCAGATATAGAGTCAGTGAGGTTCGATAAGAACAATAAAATTCGGCCTTAAGAAATTTTAAAGCGAGGGTAATGAAATGGAATGGAAGACAAGGATTACACAACTGCTGGGGTGCAGATATCCTGTATTGCAGGGTGCGATGGAATGGTGGGGTGACTGGCGTATGGCGGCAAATGTGGCCAGCACCGGTGCCCACGGTGTAATTACTGCCTCGATATCAAAAACCCCTGAAAATTTACGTAATGATATCAGGAAATGCAGGGAGGCTACCGAAGGCACGTTCAGCGTAAATCTCAGCATCGGCCTTTGTCCGCGGGTAGAGGAGATGCTGGAAGTATGCATAGATGAAAGGGTGCCGGTTGAGACCTCAGTGTTCAAGCCCGATGCACTGGCTCCGAGGATAAAACAATCGGGATTGCCATGGGTTCATAAATCGGCCCGTATAAGGGATGCAGTGCATGCACAGGAGCTGGGGGCAGATGCAATTATACTGGTAGGTTTAGAGGGTGCGGGAATTAAAAATCCCGAGCAGTTGCCGACAATGACAACTATATTATGGGGAAAAAAGAGGTTATCCGTTCCCATCATTGCCGCAGGCGGAATAGGCGATGCCCGCGGCTTCCTGGCGGCACTGGTAATGGGAGCTGAAGGGATTATGATGGGCAGCGCATTTCTGGCGACTAAAGAATCACCACTCGATGAGAAAACCAAAGAAGCAATTCTGAAGTTGAATCCGGATGATGCCGAACTGCGAAAACGTGTAATGACCGCAGTCCGCTATTCTAAAGAAGACAGTGCCCCCGCTGATCCAAAGATGATCGACTGGAGCCAGGTCATTTCGTTTACGGCCGGCGTAATAGATCGTATTCCTACGATGCAGGAGCTTATACAGGGGATAATTACCGGCGCCGAGCAAATACTGGATTCTCGTCCGTTTTTATTGAGGTAGTAGGTATGGCGATCGTATGATACAATCACCATACCTGATTCCTCATTAAATTAGCACTGTGGTGGTTTAACGACCCTTCCACTGAGGTGGGCGTTTTTCTTTAAAAGCTTTTGGACCCTCGATGTAATCCTCAGACTCTCTCAATACTTGCTGGCCCCAGAACATAGTATTAAGAGCCACTTCCAACGGCAAATCAAGGCCTTTCATGGCGGCTTCTTTACTTGCCCTGATAGAAAGAGGTGAACAGCGAAGGATATCATTGGCCCATTTCTCGGCGGTTGACATGAGATCTTTTAAAGGAACAACTTCATTAACCAGCCCGATTCGATAGGCTTCCTGTGCGGTAATGGGTCTGGCAGTGAGAATCATGCCCATGGCCAACTTTAGTGGTATTTGCCTTGGCAGCCTGTGTACGCCACCTGCTCCTGCCATCAGACCCACTGTCGGCTCTGGCAGACCGAGTTTGGCATGGTCGGCAGCGATGATGATATCACAGACCAGAGCCATTTCCAGACCGCCGCCCAGCGCAAAGCCGTTAACTGCTGCTATCATGGGTTTATTGCATTCAAACCTGTTAGTAGTTCCACCAAAACCTCCTGGGTCCTTGATGGTCATTGCCTTGGGATCACCAGAATGTTCCGCCTGATATTTAAGGTCGTTTCCCGCCGAAAAAGCCTTATCACCGGCACCGGTAAGAATTGCTACCCAGACCTCCGGATCGTCGCGGAAATCCGTCCATGCCTGCCACAGCTCCGCATGTGCTGGCGGATGAACCGCATTCATTACCTCCGGACGGTTGATGGTGATGTAGGCTATCCTTCCTTTTTTCTCGTAAAGGATATACTTAAAATTGAAAGCCATGTTACCTCCTGCTGTTAAAAATTTTATAGCCAAATTTATATCTTAATAGTTTTCTCGTCAAATATTTCCGACCATCGCGATTAGCTTATATTTCGCGGACACCAATGCTTGATCTCGCTGCTAATTTAAACAATTTGATCTGGTTCAGATAGATATCGGACACTTATAATAGTGTCATTATGAAGATAAGCAATAGACTAATACCCGGGGTTATCAGATTAGCAAGACGTACAGCGGATATTTCCAGAGAAGCGCAGAGACG